>Ga0181539_1000052_pt1 | contig 120976 bp, 109 predicted proteins | sample PEATcosm2014_Bin_46_FD_119767 | JGI IMG/M metagenome (GOLD analysis project Ga0181539, IMG submission 119767) | Peatland microbial communities from MTU Mesocosm Facility, Houghton, MI, USA - PEATcosm2014_Bin23_60_metaG | ecosystem: Environmental > Terrestrial > Soil > Wetlands > Peat | place...
CCTCTTCAATATCCAACGAGAATGACCGGTTCGATTTCATTGCTGTCTCCGCTACATTTTGTTGTAGCAGAGCCTAGCCGCCGGGGTGCAAAGCGGTCACACAATCTTACCGGAGTGACACGCCGGCCGCGATGGCCGTCTCCGTGTCCCGCAGGGCGGCTGGATCATCGAGGGCCAATTTCAGAATCGTCAATTGCGTTCCCGTCATGGCACCGACCCGGGCGAACGCCGCCTTGGCCGGTTCGGCGGCGGCCTGTTCCCGCTCCTTGAACAATCTCAGAATATGTTCAATGGCCGGCTGCGCTTTGATCAAGGCCGCGCGGCGGGCGGCCAGGATGGAAAATACAGTCCTGTCGTCAACCACATTATCGAGCTGGCCATAGGCAGCGTTTAGCTCACCCATAAAAGCTGCCGTACTTGGATCAAGAGCCGCCGCGCCGCCGCCAATGGCAATTCCTCCGCCGCCAGGCGCCATCACCGATCCCGCGCCCCCTCCAGCCATTCCGGGTGAGAGGCCCGATATTCTGCCGCCAGCGGTCGCGCCGGTAGCCTGATGCGGGTACTCATGCGCGCGCACCAGCGCCGAAACCGCCACCGAAGCGGTTCCAGCCGCGACCAAGGCACCAGCAGTCACCCCGATGAAAACCTTTGCCTCAATCCACGCCATCAATTTCAAAGTCGCCTTCAAAACAGTCAGAGTTGAAGCAGTTGCGCCTGTGCCTTTGACCGCAGCCAGCGTAATCGAAGTGGCAAGTTCGAGCGGCGCGGCTTGCACCGCATTCGCCGAAACCGCTCCGGCAATCACGGCGGCGGACAGCGGGAAACCGCGCCTGGTAAAATACTTGCGCAATTTCTCCAACGCCCGATTCACCCGCATCTTGGCGGCGTCTTCAGTCGTACCGAGGGTTTGGCCAACCTCGCTGAAACTTTTGTTTTCAAAGAAACGAAGGACGATGAGGTTGTGTTCCTTTTCGCGCAGCCCTCCCATGGCGGCATCCAGCAAAGGCGCAATGTGTGTCCAAGAATTGGATTCCGGTTCGTTCAATATGGATTGCATGTCGTGGGACTCCTGTTCGCGACGCTGCCGCCGCCGCTCCATGGTCAACGCGTTGGCCGCGGCGTATCGCGCCGTGCGGGCCAGCCAGCCGGAAAGGACCGTCCCCGCGCCCAGGGTGGTCGCTTTTCGTGCCAGGATGATAAAGACCACCTGGGTGACATCCTCCGCCAACTGCGCGCAGCCGACCTGACGCATGGCAACGGAATAAACCAGATTGATGTGCCGCGAAACCAGCGCGGCGAACGCCTCCTCGGAATGGCTCCGGGCATACTCCCTCAGCAATGCGATGTCCTCCGTCATCATCTTACCAATATATTTAGACCAACGGAGGAAAGGTAACGATATATTTTACGAATCCTCCCCTGCAATAGGACTCATGGGTCGGATGGAGGAGGGTTTGGGCTGGCGGAGGGGAGACTTTGCAGTTGCTCCTGGCGGAGGCGCAACCATTGGACGGAATGATCGCCGCGGCGCAGAGCGACCACATCGCGGCAGAGAGCGTGCAAGAACGCCCAGCGTTGGCTGGGATCCATTATTTCGCCCAAGCGCTGACAGGCCAGGGCGTAATTGGCGGAGACAACGGTGGCCAGATGGTCTGTGATCTCGCCCTGGCCAGCTTGGGAGAGTTGGCGCGATTGGGCCAGGAGGAGGGGAGCCTGGGCCAAGACCTCCTGCCGGAGGAGCCAGTCGCCGTGGGACCGCTTTTTCCATTGGGAGAAGTTGGCCTGGCTAATAGGCCGGGCGGCAAAGACGGCGGCCAGCAAGGCCTGGACTTCCGGCAGGGAGTTGAGCCAGGCGACGATTTGTTTGGCGGGTTGGCCATCGCGCAAACGGGAGTGGATTTGTTCGCGAAGCAAATGCGGAAGGCGGGCGATTTTACCATTGTGCGGGCGGGGCATGTGCTGTTTTGGTTATATTCACTTATATTTGGTTAAATTGAGTTAAATTGATCCCGCGGCAGGGAGCCGGCGGCCGCGACGGGAAGAGGAGCCGATGCGCCACCCCGTTGCGAGATGGCAGAATACCGAGGCCTCGGGGCGCACCTGTGGGGCGGGCGGGTTTGGCCGCCCAGGCCCTCAGTGGCCGGCAAAATGACTCGACCTTCTTTTTTCACGCTGGAAACGGTAGCATAGTTGCTAATAAATGTCAAGCTTCCTTTGGATTTTTGTTTCATGGCAAGAATGACGGCAGCGCGGCGAGCCGCAACCAAAAGACCTTTTGTTAAGAAATGTCTCCCCCGGCAAGATGGCGGCGAAGGCAAAGGTTGGCGGATATTCTCAAACCGGCTCTCAGAATTCCCAGTGCATTCTGAAGCTCAGAATCGAAACGGGGCCGCGCGCCATATTGTAGGCCGGGTTGACCACATACTGATAATCCGCCGTGGCGCTGATGTTTTTCCAAATATGATATTTGTAATACGTTTCCAGGCTTTTCTCCAAACCATAGCTCAGCGCCCCGTCTCCAGCCAGGATGCCCAGCCCGCCGTCGGCGAGAAACTGCCGCTGCACGCGCGAAATCCCATTGACGACCCCGGCCAGTCCCACTGAGTCGTTGGGGCGGCGCCAGAAATCCCCCTTGATGCTCAGCCCGGCCGAGCCGCTCTTTTGCACGTCCGCGTAACACCAATCCGGGGTCTGGCCGGCGTTCCAGCCCAGGCGGGTAAAAGCGCCCAGGCTTTTGGTCAGTTCATACTCTGTGTTCAGGCAGAAGCCGTAATCCAGGCAGTAGTCGTGAGGGTCCAAGAAGGTCGGCCGCTCCAAACTTTCCACGGCTTCCACGTAAGTCCCCGAGTCCACGCGGTTTAGGAAGGCGAGCAAACGCACCGCGCCCGGATGATGATTAAACGTAAAGCGGCGTTCAAATTCCGTCACCATGCCCCAGGCTTCCAAGTACTGTTGGTTTATGGCCATGCCATTCTGGACGCTCGGCATCTGGAACATGCCATACCGGGCCGTCCAGTTGGGCTGGTTTAACTCGGCGGCGAATCCGGTGATGTAGCCCAAGCTGTTGGCCGGATAATCCCAGGCTTCGTTGCCAACGAAAGCCCAGTTCAAAAACTGCGATGTCGAGTCCCCGGCGTAGGAGTTTTGATCAAAAATGTCCAGGACACTGATTTCTCCGACCGTCAGCGTGATGCGCGAAATGTCTTGCTGCCCGCCGAGGTGGAGGGAGTCGTCGGCCACCGGTTCCTGAGCGCCGCCCAGGCCGAAGGTTTGCCGGAGGAAGACGCGGGAGGCGCAGATGTTGCCGTGAGGGGAGCCGATTTTGTAGGCTTGGGCACTGGGAAAGGCTTCGATGCCCAGGGTGTGGTTGAAGCCAAACCCCTGCCAAACCAAGCCGTCCACGTGGAATTCCATCCCCTTCCATAACCGCGCACCCAGGAAAAGGTCAAGGCTGACCGTTTCCGCCGTCAACGAATGGTTGTCCAAACTTTCCGGGCCGGAATACTGCGCCGGGAAACTGGGATGCCAATCCCCGACGTACGTTGACTGCATGTGAAGATTCCAAAACGGCTCCTTCGCGGCCGCCGAATTTGTCGGTGTGAGCGCCGCCGCGTTGTTTGTCTGGGAGGCGTCCTGGCTAAAGCACGGCTCGCCCAAAAAGCCAGCCGCTATGACCACGGCGGACCATGGCAGACAGTAAAAGTAATTCCTCATCTCAGTGAAATTCTTGGTGGTTGCAATGTGTTTGTCCAGATTTCTGTTGGTTTGTCGTGGAGCGAGTGCTTTTCGCGGACAGGGTGGCCTGGCGGGGTTTGAGAACCCGCCGCGCTGGCGCGAGGGAAACCCAGGCGATCCGCGGAATCTTCCGCCTGCGCGGGGGCTGGCGCCTGCCCGGCTCGGAAGCGAGGCCGTGAGTATTTGTTTTGCTTTTAATACATTTACATTGATTTAACACTTTCTTTAGCATACAAAACATAAGAATGATCGGACTTGGAAAATGTGGGCGGGGCGCTGGCGGGCCAATTTGTCACAAAAGCGAAATCGCTTCCTGGGTGGCTGCCGGCGCCATTTGGGTGGCTGCGGTGCCGCAAGTCGCCGCGAACCCTCCGGACGACCTTGCCGATTCGGGCCTTGCGCCGGGCGGATTCAGCGCCATGGCGAAGCCGGCGGAGGGGACGAACGAGAATTGGAACTGGCACATGCAGAACACCGACATCGTGCAAGGTGATTTCGGTTTTCCGGCCAAATACTCCGGCCCGGCCAGCCTGGACAGCAAGGGCGAGGTTCGGGAAACAGTGACGCTGGACTTGTATGCCGGGGCGCGGTTATGGCGCGGGGCCGAGGCGCATATGGACGGACTGATGTGGCAGGGCTTCGGCCTGAGCCAGACGCATGGCGTCGAGGGATTTCCCAACGGCGATGCCTACAAAGCCGGCACCCAGACTCCCTACTTTATGTTTGCCCGCTTGTTTGTTCGTCAAACCATCGGCTTGGGCGGCGAACAGGAGGCCGTGCCCGACGGCCAGTTCACACTGGCGGGCAAAGAGGACATTTCGCGGCTGACTTTTACCGTGGGCCGGTTCAGCCCTCTGGACATTTGCGACAACAACACCTACGCGCAAGACCCGCACACCCAGTTTATGAATTGGGCGATGATGGGCAACCTCACCTGGGATTACGGGCAGGATACCGTGGGATTCACCACTGGGTTTGCCGTGGAACTAAACCAGCCAAAATGGGCTTTGCGCTATGGATTCTTCGATATGCCGGCTGCCAAGAATGGTTTCTCAGGCGACGACCAGTTCCTCATGTCGCCCCAACGCGGAGCCTATGGCCCGTTTTTGCGCGCCTGGGCCATGATGACCGAATTGGAGCGCCGTTACAGCCTCAACGCTCATCCGGGGACGATTCGGTTTCTGGCCTGGCTCAACGAAGCGGATATGGCCAGTTACTCGGCGGCGACGGCTCTTCTGCTGGCCAACCCAGAGGATGTGGAAGGGGACATCTCCGCCGCGCGCGCCTACCGCTACAAATACGGCCTTGGGTTGAACTGGGAACAGGAAGTGGTCAAGAGCGTCGGCCTGTTTTCGCGTTTGGGCTGGAATGACGGCCATGAGGAGGCCTGGACCTTTACCGATGTTAATTGGACGGCGTCACTCGGCCTGAGCGTCAAAGGCGAAGCCTGGCGCAGGCCCGACGACACCTTCGGCCTTGCCGGCGTTGTCAGCGGCGCTTCGCGCGACAACCAAAAATTCCTGGAGGCCGGCGGGTTGGACATGCTCGACGGGGACGGCGCGCTGAATTACGGCTGTGAGAAAATCCTCGAAACATACTACAATTTTCAAATCTGCAAAAGTGTCCATGCCACGCTGGATTATCAATTCATCACCGACCCGGCCTTCAACCGTGATCGCGGGCCGGTGTCAGTTTTCGGCGCAAGACTTCACTGGGAATTTTGAGAAATGGAGGGAATTCCCATTCAGGCAATGGGAGTCCCGCTGCCAGGCGCGCCTGCTCATCTTTGCGCCTCCCAGCCCAATCTTGCCCTCCCATCACATCCCGGGCAAGGGCGTCCTCTCCTCGCGCTCACCCGCGCACCGGTGAATTTCCACGGTCACATGCACCAGTTCTACATGCTCCTTCAGCGGAGCCTTGTAGGCTTCGGGCGATTTGGGTTGATGGGCCACCAGGGAAATGATGGCGGCGAATTTGTTTGAGCCAACCTGCCAGATGTGCAAATCAGTGATGACCGAATCGCCATCGGACTCGATTGCTTTGTGGATCTCCTGATTCAAATCGGAATCCTCAGGCTCCTTGTCCAAAAGGATGATCTGCGTTTGGCGGATCAGCCCGTAGGCCCATTGGCTGATGACGCCGCAACCGACAATCCCCATCACCGGGTCAAGCCAGGCTGCTCCCCACAATTTGCCCGCCGTCAACGCAATGATGGCCAGCACGGAGGTGGCCGCATCCGCCAGCACATGCAGGTAGGCCGATTTCAAATTGATGTCGTGTTCGTGAGGATGGGAATGCGGCTCCGCATGGGCGCCAGTCTCATGTCCGTGATGATGGCTGCCTTTGAGCAGAAACGCGCTGGCCAGATTCACCATCAGCCCGACCGCCGCGATGCCAATGGCCTGGTTGTAATGGATCACAAGCGGCTCGAACAGGCGCTTGACTGATTCCACCAGCATGAAAAACGCAATCCCGGCAAGAATAATCGCGCTGGTGTACGCCCCCAATACCCCAACCTTCCCGGTGCCGAAACTATAAAGCCGGTTGCCCGCATTCTGGCGCGTCACCACATAAGCCCAAGCCGTGATGAGAAACGCGGCCACATGAGTGCTCATGTGGCAGCCGTCCGCGAAAAGCGCCATCGAATGCAGATGCAGGCCCGCGACAACTTCCACCACCATCATGGCCGAGGTGAGCAGAATCACCCTCCGCGTATTCTTTTCCGCGGTTCCCTGATCGCCAAGGAAATTGTGGCTATGTTGCCATTGTGCTCGATTTAGCGTGTGCATAAACTTGTCCGTGGAACAATTGGTTGCTCATTCTGTCTTCGTTTGAGGCCGCGCTTGCAAGGTAATTCCCGCGACGTTTTTCTCCACACTCAGCCGGCTCAGAAGCTGTTGGACCGCGCGTCCATCCGTTCCGAACTTCGGCTGGGCTGCAACGACGCGTCGGAGCGCGAGGCTCAATTGCCTTAAGATTTATTAGGCCGCGGCGTCACCGGCTTGGCTCCCGGCGCGATGCGGGCTGGTCTCCCCGCCGCGGCCCGCGAGTGTCTGCCGGCGCCACATTAAAGTTCCAGTCCGGACCTGCCGATAATTTGAAAGCAGAGAATTATCGGATGAGGAACCATCGGCCGCCGGCACGGGCGTTCGTGGTGGTTTTAGCCAACATGAAAAAGCGCATTTTGTTTGTCGCCAAAGATCAGACCCTGTGGCAGGAATTCCAAGCTCAGGACACAATCGTCACAGGCGAGTGGCAGGCCGAAACCGCCGGCACCGCCCAGGAGGCTCTGGCCCTGATCCAACACCTCAACTTCGCGGTGGTCATCGCCGACTATGGCCTTCCCGACATGACCGGGCTTGAGTTGCTCGACCAATTCATGCAGCGCCAGCCCTCCGCCCACCGCATCGTCCTGTCCGACATCTCCGACACCGAAAGCACCGTCAAGTGCGTCGGAAAAGCGCATTATCATCTCTTGAAACCTTTTAACGTTCAGACCCTGATGAACGCCTTGGACCTGGCCTTCGCCCATGAAGTCTGGATGCCCAGCCAAGCCGTCCAAGCCCTGATCGCCCAAATGCGCCAAGTCCCCAGCCCGCCCAGCACCTATTTCAAGATCGTCAAAGAAATCCAGTCGCCCTATGCCTCCGTGGAAAAAATCGCGGAGTTCGTAGCCGAAGACCCGGCCGTCACCGCCAAGGTCCTGCAACTGGCCAACTCCGCCGTCTTCGGACTGGAACTGCAAGTCAGCCAGCCACTGGAGGCCATCGCCTACATCGGCCTGGAAACCACCAAGGCCTTGGTGCTCCTGGCCCACACGGTTTCCGTCTTCGACAAGAACAAACTGGGGGGCTACTCTGTGGAATCTCTCTGGACGCATTCGGTCTGCACCGGGCGCATCGCGCAGCAAATTGCGCTCATGGAAAAGGGCGGGCTGGAAATGGCCGAGCAATCTTTTGCCGCCGGGTTGCTGCACGACATCGGCAAACTTCTCTACTGCGCCAACTTGCCCGGACTGTTCGCCAAGACGATGACGCTGGCGCGCGAGGAGCACTCCAATTTCTGGGAAGCTGAAGCGCAACTCTTCCCCAACGCGGGCCACGCGGAACTGGGCGCCGCCGTTCTGAACCTGTGGGGATTGCCCAAGCCGATCGTAGAGGCGGTGGCCTTGCATCATTATCCGCGGCGTTTGGGCAGCCAGGGGATCAGCCCATTGGCGACGGTGCATGCGGCCAACATACTGGAGCACGAAACCCATCCCGACCCCGCGATCATCCTGCCCTCGCAAATCAACTCGGCCTACCTGGCCGACTTGGGTCTGACCCATCACGAGGACCGATGGCGCCAGCAATGCCTCATCCCCAACGAACACGCCCTGGCCCGCTGACCCGATTTGTGGCAGTCCAAAAATAACGGAGAAATCGGAGAAATCGGAGGTTTTTGAGCTTGCCCCGGCCTGCGCGGAATTGTGGTAACCGCCTCTGGCGCAAGCCCTTCTGCCGCGCCATGCTTTGATCCCGCCTTGGGGACTTGTGATATTAGTAACTCTTATTCATAAAAGCATGGATTCTTTTTTTGATCCCGTCGAGGGGGGCGAAATCAAAAGCTGAAACGCTGAAACGCTGAAAGCTGAAAGCGGCGCTGGCTTGATTCCAAAGCTGGGTGGGAAGAATGAACCACGGATTGCACGGATTGCACGGATAGGGCTTTGCCTTGGTTCCAAAGGCAGGGTGGGGCGAAAACAAAGGCTGAAATGCTGAAAGCTGAAAGCGGCTTTGGCTTGATGGAGATTAATTGCCCCTTGACGTTCAAGCTGTGCATGTTAGCATAACTTATATGGTTTGGCCCCCCAGCAAAGCGGCGTTGATTTGGTTAATCTGATTTAATCCGGCAGCCAAACGCTGAAGGGAATTATGCGCAATTCGAGGTTCTTAAACTTGGCTTTCGCGGCCTTTTTTCTGGCCGGCACCCTCGCCTCGGTGGCCGGCACTCTCATTGATGTCGCTTTCACGGACGGTTCGAGCACGGAAAAGACCGGGCTGGCCGCCACCGGAGTGAGCACCAACGATTTCTGGAATACCTGTGCAGCAACTAATCCGCCGAATGGGTATGGTCTGGTTTCCGGGGGAGTATCCAACCTGGAGTTCGTGGATGGCACGGCTTCGGGCGCAGGATTGACAGTCGCCAATGCCATTGGAGCATATAGCGACGGGGCGTCCGATCCCATGTATGGAACTTATCTGTACAACCAGTGGGATAACATTACCGTGGCAGTAAGGAATTTGAGCGCAGGAGTTTATGCTTTTTACCTATACGGACACGGGAACGAGGACGACCAAAACAGCATTTTTCAGCTTACGGTTGGATCGCTGAGTTATGGGACTGAGGCGACGACTAACGGTTCCGGCTGGCTGTCTTCAGTGTGGCAGGAATGGGTGCAGTATGTGGAGTTCACCAATGTTATCGCCTCCGCCGGGCAGACAATCATCATTACTGTGGAACCGGGAGTCAGCGGGTATGCCGTGCTTTCCGGTCTGCAAATCGCGGCTTTCACCTTAACGAACGCCCCGGCTTTCATTGTCACCCAGCCAGCGAACCAGGCGATAATTCAAGGGGCAACCGCAACCTTCAGCGTTCTGGCGGCCGGAGCAGCTTTGTTCGCATATCAATGGCTTTTTAACAACACCAATATTGCTGCGGCGACCAACAGCAGCTATACCGTGACCAACGCCCAACCGACCAACGCCGGCAATTATTTGGTGAGCGTGAGCAATCAGTACGGCACCGTCACCAGCCTAACCGTGGCTTTGAACGTCATCTTTGAGCCGGTCACCAACGTTATTGATGTGGCCTTCACGTCTGGTTCCCTCACAGCCGAGAAGGGATTTGCCGCCACTGGAGTGAGCCCCAACGATTTTTGGAACACTTGCATTCTGGACGTAAATACCTACTACGGGTCACTGCCCAACCTGGAATTTGAAGATGGCACGGCTTCGGGCGCAGGGTTGACCGTCTATAATCCCGTCGGAGCGAATACCGATGCGGCCTCGGATCCCATGTACGCAACGTATTTGTTTAGCGACTACGACCACTCCTATCCTTACATTTCAGTAACGGTAACCAATCTGAATGCAGGTTTGTATGACTTTTATCTCTACGGACACGGGAATGAAGACAACCAAAACAGCTTTTTCCAACTCACGGTGGACTCGCTGAGTTATGGGAGTGAGGCGACGACTAACGGTCCCGGCTGGCTGTCTTCGTTTTGGCAGGAAGGGGTGCAGTATGTGGAGTTCTCCAATGTGATCGTCAGTGCCGGGCAGACGATCGCCATAACAGTGGAACCGGGAGCCAGCCCATATGCGGTGCTCTCAGGTTTGCAAATGGCTTTCATTTTGCGGACAAACAGTCCGCCGCTGATTATCAATGCTGCCAACCAATTTGTGAACGCCAATCAAAGGGTTGTCATAACCAACTATGCGTACAGCGCCAATGCGCCAATTTCATTTTCGCTTGATCCCAGTGATCCCGCCGGAGCCAGCATCAGCGCAGAGGGCATTTTCAAATGGACGCCCACTTGCGAACAGGGCAGCAGCACCAACCTGATTACCGTCTGGGCCACGGACAGCAGCAGCCCGCCGCTGAGCAACTCGATGACGTTCACCGTGACTGTGGGGGAGTGCGTGGAGGTGAGCATTGGCTCAAGCGCAGTGCAGGCGGGCCAGGGCACCGGTCTGCCGGTGAATTTGGTGGCCTCGGTCGGCCTGACGAACTTGAGTTTTACCCTGGCCTATCCAAGCGGGTTTCTCACAAACTGGAACATCTCGCCGAGCAATTCCGCGATTGCTTCCGCGACGGCGAACACGGTTGACCCTTCCCACACGCAATTCAACATTGGCAGCCAGGGCGGCCAGGTGTTGCAAGGTGTGGCCCTCCTTGGCTCGATTTCCCTGGACGCGCTACCAGGCCCCTCCGCGTTCGTCCCGCTGGCATTGGCCAACATTAGCGTGGAAGCTGCAAACAATTCGGCGGTGACTAATCTCATCGCGCAAGTGGGACGCGTGGTGGTCATTGGCGCCCAACCACTGCTGGAATCGGCGATAGGCGCAAATTCCAGCCGAACGCTCACCCTCTACGGCAATCCGGGCGTGAATTATGATCTGCTCAGCACGACCAACATTGCCAACACAAATTCCTGGAGCACGGTTGGCAGCGTGACGATGAGCCAATTGGTCCAAAGCGTGAGCCTGGGCAGCGCGACCAACCCAGTGCAATTCTTCCAGGCCGTTGCAAAGCCTTGACCGGCTTCGTGCCGGAGACGATGGGCGGTTTTCGGAGTGCAGCGGGGGGTGGATTTCACTTTTTTGGGTGCTGTTGTGTCGTGGACTGGATTTCAGCGATTGAAACGATTGAGAATTGGTCATTGAGCATTTGTCATTTGTCATGTAAACACCTTCAGTAATGTCAATCAAAGTCCAATTGAACCACGACCCATAATCACCATGATACAGAAACTGATTGCCGCCGCTTTGATGACCTTCGGGCTGCTGGCCTGCTTTGCCGCCAACAGCCGCGCGGCGGAGGCCCCCGCTCTGCAATACGGCCTCTACATCCACTTCGGGATGGACACTTTCCGCCACGCCGGAGAAAAGGGACAGCTGCCGGTGGAGCGGTTCGCCCCGACGGGCATCAACGTGAACGGGTGGGCGCACGCCGCCAAGCAGGCCGGCATGACCTTCGCGGTGTTGACCGCCAAGCATGAATCGGGCTTCTGCCTGTGGGAGAGCAAGGATTACGACTACGACAGCGCCCACAGCGCGTACAAGGGCGACGTCCTCGGGGATTTCGTCAAGGCCTGCAAAGCCGAGGGCATCGTGCCCGGCGTGCATTATTCGACTTCTGACGCTCATAACGAAGGGGCTGTTCGCAATTCGGGCGTCGTGCCTCCGCCTTATTTCAACGTCATCAAGCAACACTTCACGGAACTGAACAGCAAATACCCGGAAATCGGTGTCCTGATCCTCGACGGTTCCACGCGGCTCTCGCCCGCCCAGCTTGAGGAACTGAGGCAGCTTGTCAAGCGGCTGAACCCGCAGTGCGCCTTTTGGAAGGTCGGCAAAGACGGTTTGAGCGGAACGAACCATGTCAGCGCCACGGTGATCCGCAGTTGGATGTGGGCGCCCGCCCCGAAACTCAACACGGCGCAGCAACTTTTCAGCTCCTACCAGCGATGTCTGGCGGCGGGCAAGGCGTTCGTGTTGAACGTCGGCCCCGACACTTCAGGCAATATCCCGGGCGACCAAATCGCGGTTCTGACGCAGCTCAAATCAATGATCGCAAATCCACCGCCCGCCGCCTCCGCCGCCCCCGGGCCGGACGCGGCGGCACGATTGAAGGAGGTCAAGCAACTTTTCGACCAGGGCCTGATCAACAAGGAGGAATACGTCAAGAAAGTGAAGGAGATCATGGACTCACTTTGAGCAAGTCATTGCACGGGCGGCTCAAATTGTTGACTTTTATGTCAGGAGTTCTGGGGTCCGGCCCAAAATGGAACTGTTTATTGCTTGTCTCCCGGCCTCCAATCCTTCATCATCAATGCCAGTTCGTCGGGGAAAAGTGGATACTCGTTTTTGTCCTTTTAAGTTTTAACCCTTTTGAATTGGCATGGGAACCAATCGGGGAAGGGGTGGGGCGATCGGGACGATCGCGCTCCCCAATGCTTGGAGCATAGGAACCCGAATCATTAGCAACGTGCTTGCCCGCTCACCCAAACGGTGGAGCGGTTTCGGACGAAGACTCCGTTGGCGGGATGCCAACGGATGCGGTCGAGACGACCGCGCTCCCAAATCCTTGGAGGTCTGCGGTCAATTCATGCTCATCAATTCGGTTGCCAAAGGGGGGGGGCGGTTTTAGCATTCCCGCATTCGCCATGGCCGAATATAAAGTCAAATTTGAGGTCTTTGAAGGGCCGCTGGACTTGCTCCTCCACCTGATCAAGAAGGAGGAGGTGGACATTTACGAGGTCAATCTGACGCGGCTGGCCACCCAATTCATCGAGTATATCGAGGTGATGCGGATGCTCGACCTTGAGATCGCCGGCGAATTCCTGGTGATGGCCTCCACGCTCATGTATATCAAGAGCCGGGAGTTGCTCCCCAAGGACCTCCAGGTGCGGACGGATGAAGAAGAGGAAGGGGAGGACCCGCGCTGGGAACTCATCCGCCAACTGGTCGCCTACAAGAAATTCAAGGACGCCGCCGTGCAGCTCCAGGCGCGCGAGATCGAGCAGGAGAACATTTTCCCCCGCCTGCCGCCCCGCCCCGACGTGCCGCCGCCCGCCCCGGCCAAATCGGAAGCTTCGCTGTTCGACCTGATCAACGCGATCAACACGGTGCTCAAACGGGTCGGGCAGCGCGCCGATCTACGCGACATATTTGAGGACAAATGGTCGGTGAGCGAAAGAATCCAATTCCTCCTGCAATTGACCGCGGAGAAGGGCCTGGTCAAATTCTCGGACTTGTTCGCCAACGCCACGAGCCGCTCGGAGGTGGTCTGCACGTTCCTGGCTCTTCTGGAGTTGATCCGGCTCAAGCAGCTGGTCTGCGTCCAGTCGGAGGACTTCGGCGAAATTGAAATCACCAAAGCGCCGGCCCCGCCGGTCGCCGCCTGAACATGGAACTTAAATACATTCTGGAAGCCATTCTTTTTTCCGCGCAAAAGCCGCTGACGGCCAAAGAACTGCGCGATCTGCTGGCCGCCGCCGCCGAACACGGCGAGCAGGCCAGGCCGTTCAAAAAGACGCGGGAGAGCGAGATCGAGGGGGCGCTGGAACAATTGCGCGCCGAGCATCAAACCGCCGAGCGGAGTTACCGGCTGGCCTGCGTGGCGGGGGCGTGGCAATTCGTCAGCCAGCCGGAATTCGCGCCCTGGCTGATCGCGCTGGTGGGATTTAAGGCGCGCGCGCCGCGCCTTTCCCAGCCCGCCCTGGAAACGCTGGCGATCATCGCCTACCGCCAGCCGATCACCCGCGCCGAGATCGAACAAGTCCGCGGCGTGACGATTGACGGGGTGATGCAAACTCTGCAAGAGCGCGCTCTGATCGAGCAGGTGGGCCGGGCCGAGGTGGCGGGGCGTCCGATGACCTACGGGACGACGGCGCTTTTCCTGGAGTATTTTGGGCTGCGCAACCTGGATGAATTGCCCGCCGCGGACGAATTGCGGCGCATCCCCGTGACCCGGCCCGAGGGATTGTTGACAGCGGATCCCGGCCTGGCCACCGCGCCGCCCGACCAACTGACGCTGGCGGAAGTGGAGCAGCCGGCGCCGCCCAGCCCCGCCGCCGGCGCGCCGCCCGCCGGGGAAGAAAAGCCGACCGAGCCATGAACATACCGGAGCATCGCAAGGTGATTGACAAGCTGGACGGCCAGATCGTGGAGTTGCTCAACGAGCGGACGCGGCATGTGTTGGAAATCGGCGCGATCAAGGTCAAGGCGGCGGAGGCCATCTACGCGCCGCATCGGGAGCAGGCGGTATTCGAGCGGGTGCGCAAGCTCAACCAGGGGCCGATCACCGACGAGTCGTTGCGGGCGATATATCGGGAGATCATGTCCAGCGCGCTCTCGCTGGAAAAGACCATGACCATCGCCTACCTGGGCCCCGAGGCGACGTTCACGCACCAGGCGGCGATCCAGAAATTCGGCGCGAGCCTTCGCTATTCCGCGCAGAAAACCATCGCCGATGTGTTCGCCGACGTGAGCAAGAACCGCGCGGATTACGGAGTGGTGCCGGTGGAAAATTCCACCGAAGGGGTGGTGAGCCACACGCTGGACATGTTCGTGGAGAGCGATCTGAACATCGTGGCGCAAATTGTGCTGCCGATCCGTTATTGCCTGGCGGGCCGGACCTTGAGCAAAGAGGTGCAGCGCCTGTACGTCCACCCGCAGGCGCTGGCGCAATGCCGGCTCTGGGTGCAGCGCAACCTGGCGAAGGCGGAGATCATGGAAACGTCGTCCAACGCGCGTTCCGCCGAATTGGCGGCGGGGGCCGGGGCGCATGAGTCCGGCCCGGCGCGCCGGCTCAGAACCGCGGCGATCACGGGCGTGCTGGCGGTGGAGAAATATCACTTGAAAATCATTGAGCCGAACATCCAGGATTTCACAGGCAACGCGACGCGGTTCCTGGTGCTGGGCCGCCAATGCGCCCCGGCGACCGGGCGGGACCGCACGAGCCTGGTGCTGAGCGTGGCCGACGAGGTGGGGGCGCTCTACAACGCGCTGGCGCCGTTCCGGCGGCACCAGTTGAACATGACCAAAATCGAGTCGCGGCCGAGCAAGCGGAAGGCGTGGGAGTATTTCTTTTTTATTGACTGCGACGGGCATCAGAGCGACCGGAAAGTGGCGCGGGCCATCGCCGGGCTGAAAGACGTGTGCAATTTCGTGAAGATACTCGGCTCCTACCCCAATGGAGAATAACGCGGCAATCTGGAATTGAACCTTGAACCCATCCGGCAGTCATCGCACGCGGCGGGCCACCACGGATGATCTGGCGCAGTTGCAGGCGCTGTGGGGCGAGGCGCGGTTTGCGGTGGAGGAGTTGGAAAAGCGCTTCACCGAATTCCAGGTGGCCGCCGACCGGCAGGGGAGCATCGCGGCGGCGATCGGATTGCAACTTTCCGGCAGCCAGGGGCATATCCACAGCGAGACCTTCGCCGACTTTGCGCTGACGGACACGTTGCGTCCGCTGCTCTGGCAGCATCTGCAGGTGGTGGCGCAAAGTTACGGCTTGTATTTGCTCTGGACGCGGGAAACCGCGCCGTTTTGGAGGAAAGACGCGGGGTTCAGCCAGGCGCCGCCGGAATTGCTGGCCAAGCTGCCGCCCGAGTTGGGGGCGCCGGGGCCGGGATGGCTGGCGTTGCGGCTGCGCGAGGAGGGGGCCGAACCCGAAGCGCTGGCCCGGCAATTCGAGCTGTTCAAGATTGCCGAACAGGAGAAGCGCGAAAAGATTTTGCGTCGCGCCCGCGCTCTGCGGATTCTGGGAACACTGCTGGCGGGGGCGCTTTTCGTGGCGGGCCTCCTGGTCCTAATCTATTTCGCCCGACACCGAAACAGGTGACGGGGGGACTTGGGCACAGATTAAATTGAGGGCGGGCCATCGAAGAGCCTCAATCCATCCAGGCGGGGAATTGGATGTGGGTGGCGGCGTAGCCGGTGTCGTAATTGTTGTTCCAGTAGAGGTTCCACAAATTCCTGGCGCGCTGGTAACGGACCGAGCTGTCGAAGAAGAGCACGTTGACGCCTTGATCATGACGGGCGATGGCGAAATGTTTCATTTCGGCGTCCACGCCGCTCCATTGGCCGTTGAAGTCCGGGGGAGCGGCATCGGGAGTGGGGCCGCCGCCGCGCCACATGGCGTCGGCAAAGAGGGGGATGTTGGAAGGCTGGGGCACGTCCCATTTGCGCCAATTCCAGGCGGTGGGGCGGCCCTGGATGTTCTGGACCGAGGCCGGGGGATTATAGACCCAGATGTTGAGGCCGTAACTACAGGTCAGGGGCAGGGCGGGATTGGAGGGATCGGGAATGGCCGCGGCCCAAACGGTGGTTGGCCCGCCCCAGTCCACGGCCTGCGGGCTGTTGTCGGCGACCTGGGTTTCCTGGGCGCCCGGTCCGCGACGCCTGGTGGCGCTGGGGCAGTAGCGCACATCCGGGGCTTTGAGATAAGTGTTGGCCAGGGCGGCGATCCATTCGCCGCGCGCCCAGAACACGCTGGTGCCGGAACTGAAGTAATTATTGTTGGCTTCGGTGTAATTTTGCCAGGCGACCCACCATTGGCGGAGATTGGATTTGCACTCGGTGGCGCGAGCGCGCGCTTTGGCCTGGCTCAAGACCGGCAGGAGCAACGCGGCCAGGATGCCGATCACGGCGATGACGACGAGAAGCTCCAGCAACGTAAAGCCGGCGGGGCGGCGGCGCGTTTGGAAGGAGGCGTTCTTCATAACATCTGTCGCGTCTTCAACACGTAGCAAATCCGGCGTGGAGCGGCAGCAATAATGTTTGGCGTGTCATTCCATTTGGGAGCATTGCAATCTCCAGGCGCCGCCGCGGCGCCGGCCCGGCGGGAGCGTCGCCCCGCCTAAATGCGGGCTACTCGATGGTCAGGCCCACCATGAACGGCCCCGGATTGAACATGGTGGAAACGTAGTCAATGGTGGCGACCTGCTTGTCGGGCTTGGGGTTGTCAATGGTGGTGCGATAGAGATGCACGCAGGCGCTGGGGTTGTTTTGCTTGAGGTAAGGATTTGTGCCCAGCCAGGCCAGTTCGGTTTGCGGCGCCGGAAGCATGTCCAGTTCTTGTGGAATCCAGCCGTCCACGCAGCGGAGGGTGTGGGTGCCGCCGTCCAGGTTCAGCTCCTCCTGGGAGCCGTCGGCATAATGGAAAATCAACTTGGCAAAGGTGAAATGGCCTCCCGGGGCCACGATATTGAAGGCGCCATGTAGGAGGTGCAGCTTTTTGAAGGGATGGCCAATGGCGATGGCCGGCACCTCCTCCGGCCAGGTTTTAATCCCGGTTTGGATGGACGGGCCGCTGAGCTGAACGATGCCTTGTACGTCGAAAGGCACGCCGCCGTAGGTGTTGACGCCCGTTGGGAGAGCCTCCAGGGTGTGCTCCTTCTGATCGGCCTGGTCGGCCAGGGGATCGGTCAGTTTGCAGTTGATGTATGGCTTCAGATTGATGGTGATTTCGTTGGCGGTCTCTTTTGTGCCCTGGCGAGCCGTGACCTTGTTTTGCAGATCGGTCAAGGCTTGCGGGTCCGCGGGCGGATACTGTTGCAGAGTCATCACCCACTGTCCGGGCGCCATTCCTCTCCGTCCGGTCGCGGCGCGGCCGGGTCGGGCCATGCCGGCTTGGGCTTGCCTGACCATGACGAAGCCCGAGGGGAAGAGAATCCGTTTCAGGATGAAGTCGTTGCACACACAAGTGAACACGCTTATCACCAGGACAAGCGCGACGATTTTTGGGGTTGTCCAATTCATAGGCTTTGATGGGTCTTTCTAGTTTTTGATGTTTTGATGTTATTATGACGGTCTCAGTTTGCGGTATCGTAGGTCAGGGTTTCGTGCGGTCCGGGGCTGGAAACCAGTTTCAGCCCCAGTTCCTGGAGCAGGACATTTTTGGCCCAGGCGATCCGGCTGTCGTGGTCGTCTCCGGGCTGAGCGAGGAGGGTAAATTGAAAGTCGTATGTATTAGTCAGGCCGGTCTGATCGAACACGGGAGCATCGAGGGCTGCTTCCAGGAAATTGACGAAGTTCGAGGTGGTCTGGCTTTGCAGGAATCGTTTTCCATCGCGCAGGCCGATGTTCGGGGCGGAGTTGGCAGCCGCCGGTTTCATGCCGGGGGCATCGGAGTGATCCACGGTAATGGCCAACGCGTCGTTCATCACCCGGGTTTCTCGCTTCGCGACCAAGCCGAACCTCTTCTGGATTAAATCCGCCAGCGCCTGCCGCGAGCCGCTGGGCAGGTTGGCGATGAAGTCGTATCTGTCGGCTGGCAAATCCGTCAGCGCGACGTGTTTGAGGCCCGCTCCGTGGTGGGCAAATTGCAGCATCCCGTTGAGGTCCACACCGATGCCCATGAGCTGCGCCCGGTCCGGAGGAGTTTTGTCCGAGTCAATGTCGGTGACGATGGCCCTGCCGACGAAGGGGAATTTGGAGGGGACAATGGTGACCTGCGGCGGCGCCTCCCGCAAGGTGGCTGGGGTGAAATTGGGGTGCTCCCAAAGCGAAGTGCTGTGCCGGTGAACCTGTTCAACCGCGACGGTAGTGGTCCCGGCGGCGACCAACACGCCCGCCGCGACGACGGCGGCGATTTTGACTTGGGTCCACGCCATGATTTGCGCCACCGCTTTGGCCAGCGCGGCGGCGGAGGAGGCGGCGGGCGCCTTGGCGACAGCGGCGGCGGCCAGGGCGGAGGCCAAACCGGCGGGCGCGGCTTGGGCGCTGTTGGCGGTCAGGGCGGCGGCCAGCGCCGCGGAAGGCACGGCCACGCCGCGGCGGGCAAAGATGGCGCGCAGTTTTTCCAGGGCGCGGGAGACGCGCTTCTTGGCGGTGTCCTCGCTGACGCCCAGGGCTTGGGCCACTTCCTTGTGGGATTTGTCTCCGAAATAGCGGATCATCACGATCTCGCGATCCGAAGTGGGGAGCAGAGCCAGGGCGTCGTCGAGCAGAGCCGCGATTTGATCCCAGACGGGATCGGGGCCGGCGGGTTGGGTTTGGTTTTGCACAGCAAGCGCCTCCTGTTCGTGGCGGCGGCGGCAGTCGTCGTCGCGCAAACGGTTCAAAACGGCGAAGCGGGTGGCGCGGAAAAGCCAGCCGTAGAGGATGGTTTGTTTTGGGATTTTAGCGGCTTTTTGCGCCAGCGCGATGAAGACGGCCTGGGTGATTTCCTCCGCCGTGTGGGTATTTCCGATCTGGCGGAGGGCGGTGTGATAAACCATCCCGGCGTAGCGATCCGCCAGCGCGCGGAAGGCATCCTCGGAATTCCGCGTGGCGTAGTCGTTGAGCAATTGCCAGTCATCCATAGCCGCGATTGTCTGATTTCCCATATAAACACCGCGCCGGCCTGAAAAGGTGACAGGGGAAGAGTAAGCCGGGAGCCGGCAAAGGGTCAAACCGCGCGTTAGCGGGGTTGCCTTTAGCGTCGGCGCGGCTAGACTTTGCTCGCTGGCATTGTGGGGTTGGTGCGGCCTGAATCTTCGTTTGTCCGAACATAGAGCAACCATCCGCTTCCATCAAAACCGACGTGGTGGTAAAAGGGGAATCGCATGAGCATTGAAACTTCCATGGCCGGCTATTACGCGGAGCGGGCGCGCGAATATGAACGCATTTACCTGAAGCCGGAGCGCCAGGAGGATTTGCGGCAATTGCGCAATCTTGTGGGAGGAGCGTTTGCGGGCGCGCACGTTTTTGAGGTGGCGTGCGGCACCGGCTATTGGACGGAGATTATCGCGAATTCCGCCGCGTCTGTGGTCGCCAGTGACATCAACGAAGAAGTCTTGTCCATAGCGCGTTCCAAGGGCATTGACCCCAAAAAGGTCATATTCCGCCGGGAGGACGCCTATGACTTGCCGGTTTTGCCGCACCAGTTTACGGGCGGTTTGGCGGTGTTTTGGTGGTCGCACGTTCCCAAGGCCCGCCTGCGCGATTTTCTGCGCGGCTTTCACCGCATGCTCTCAGCCGGGGCGCGAGTTGTTTTCATTGACAACAATTACGTGGAAGGCAGCAGCACGCCGATTTCGCGCACGGATGAGCAAGGCGACTCCTACCAGACCCGGCGGCTGGAGGATGGGAGCACGCATGAAGTGTTGAAGAATTTCCCGACGCCGGCCGAATTAAGCGCTACCTTGGAGGGTCTCGGGGATCAAGTGCGCGTGGAGAATCTCCAATATTATTGGCTGCTGAGCTATGTTCGGAAAGCGCCGGTTTGAGGGCCGCTATTGCTTCTGGACGACCGCCAGACCTTTGAGCAAATCCAAGGCGCGCGCCAGGACGGGATCGGTGAGGACTTTCAAGCTGGGGTCCGGTTGATCCTCGCGGCCGGAGAAGGCGGCCTCCAAATCGGCCCCTTCGCGCTGTTCCCGCACCAATTGAGCTTCGTTGAAACGATGATATCCGCTTTCGTCTGTGGAAGAAGCGCCGGCGAGGTCGGCATTTGTCCCCGTGACACTGGCGGTTCCAGATTGGGCCGGGCCTTGATAGGGGTGCTCCCAATAGGCCTTTTCCAGCGCCGGATTTATATCCACGGCGATGTCCGGCTTGACCCCGCCGCTGAACACGCTGCCGTCGCCCAGCTTGATCTCGCCCACCGCGATGCGCAGCTTGCCGCCGCTGGACAGGGGAAAATCCTTGAAAAGGCTGGCCTGGCCGGCCGTGCGGCCGCCCAGGAGCAAGCCGGTGCGGGTTTCGCGCAGCACCGCCGCCAGCCCCTCGGCCGCCCCGGTGGTCTTGGAATTGATCAACACCGCCAGAGGCACGGTGATGGCGTTGCTGTTTTTGGCCCCATGAACCACCCGGTCTCCGTACTCCAGCAAGGGCTGGTCCGAATTGAAAAAGCAATCGCCCGCCGCCGCCGCCGCCGCAAAATCACTACCCCCGGCAAAGCGCAAATCCAGCACCGCCCCTTTGATCCTGGACTTGTTGGTCGCGGCCAGATCGCGCCAGGCTGTCAACAATTCGTCGGCCAGATTGCTCTCCACATTTTGCACGCGGAAATAGGCGTAAAAATCGTCGTAGATGATGGATTTGCCCAGCGGGCGGGAAGCGGCAGAAGCTCCGTTGGCGGCCTCGGCGCCGACGAGGACCGCGTTGGAGCTGAGCTGGGAGAGCAGGCCCCGCACGGCGGCGTCGTTCAGTTCCTGCTTGCTGGTGTTGTTCAAGTTGGAGCGCAACAGCCGATAGACCTCGTCGAAGTTCGGCAAATCGTTGGCAGCGCCGGCAAAACCGGCGCAGGCCGGGAGCCAGAGAGCGAGGGCAATGGAAAGTTTGATCTTCAAGCGGAAGGCAGCCGGTGTTTTATCCCTGCAATTCTCATCTAAGTTCGTCTAATTTAGTTTTAAGTTCATTAAGTCTGGCGCTGGCAGCAAGCGCCTTGGCCCCAATATCCCGCCGAAACTGCGCGCCGTCGAATCTAATTTTCGCCACCGCCCGGTAGGCCTTGTCCCGCGCCGCGGCCAGAACCCGGTCCCACGCCGTGACTCCCAGCACCCGTCCGCCCTGCGTGACGAACTGGCCGTCCCGCCGCGCGACGCCGGCGTGGAAGATTTTTACGCCGGGCAGCGCGCAGGCTTCGGCCAGGCCGGAGATCACCGCGCCCTTGACGGGTGTCCCCGGATAACCGGCCGCCGCCATGACGACGCAGACCGTCGCCTCCGGCCGCCAGCGCAAGTCCGTTTTGGCCAGCGTTCCATCCAGGCTGGCTTCCAGCAAATCCAGCAGGTCATTCTCCAGGCGCGGGAGATAAACCTGGGCCTCAGGATCGCCAAAACGGGCGTTGAACTCCAGGACTTTTGGGCCGCCGGCTGTCAACATCACGCCCGGATAGAGAATTCCCCGAAAATCAATCGCCTCCTCGCGGCAGCCCCGCAGCCACGGGCCAAGAATCTTCCCGCCAACTTCCGCGAGTTGGGATCGGCTCAGAAACGGCGCGGGCGAATAGGCGCCCATCCCGCCGGTGTTCGGCCCGGCGTCCTTTTCGCCGAGGCGCTTGTGGTCCTGCGCGGCGGGAAAGAGTTTGGCGGTTGTTCCGTCGCAAATGGCGTGCAGCGAGATTTCCATCCCCTCGAGCAATTCCTGGATCACCACCTGGCTGCCCGCCCGTCCGAATTTTTGCGCGACCATGATTTCATCAATGGCGGCGTCTGCCTGCGCAGTTGTGTGGCAGATGATCACGCCCTTGCCCAGCGCCAGGCCGTCGGCTTTGACGGCGCAGCGGCCGTGGAGCGAGGCGGCAAAATCGCGGGCCGGTTTCGCGTCGGAAAACGTGCCGGAATGGGCCGTGGGAATGCCGTATTTGGCCATGAATTTTTGGGAGAACACTTTGGAGGATTCAAACTGCGCGGCCTTTTGATTCGGCCCCCAAATCCGAAGGCCGTTGGCCTGGAACAAATCCACGACGCCCAGGGCCAGGGGATTGTCCGGGCCTACCACTGTCAGGGCGACATTCTTTTCGCGCGCGAAGAGGAGCAGCGACGGCAAATCGTCGGCGGCGATGGCGGGGCATTCGACCGGGGAGTTGTCGCGGGCGAGTCTTTCCAGGGCGAGGCCGGGGTTGCCCGGCGCGCACCACAATTTAGAGACGCGCGGGGATTGCGCGAGCTTCCAGACCAGGGCATGTTCGCGTCCGCCTGAACCGAGCACCAAAACATTCATCGAGCGGAATTCAATCATAAAGCGGGCCAGTTTGCCAGATTGCAGTTTCGGTGTGAGACAAAATTTTCAAATTTGAACAAAGCCGGCGCTTTGGGATTGCGGAGGAGCGGGTTTGACGTACCCTTGTTCCCTGATGTTTACAGCGAGCGATTTGTTTGATTTGAGCCAGACGGAGCACGCGGAGATATTCTCCGGGTGCAAGTATGCCTGGGAAGTGCTGCCAAAAATCGCCGCGTTTCTGGAGGCGCATGTTCGTCCCGCCCTCCATAATCGTTGCGAAGGGCGCGCGTTCATCGGGGAGAAGGTGTTCATCGGCGAGGGCACGGTGCTGGAAGACGGGGTGATGATCAAAGGGCCGGCCCTGATCGGGAAAAACTGCCAGATTCGCCATAACGCCTACTTGCGCGAGCATGTCATCATCGGTGACAATTGCGTGGTGGGCAATGCGACCGAGGTGAAGAATTCGCTCCTGTTCAACAACGCCCAGGCCCCGCATTTCAATTACGTGGGCGATTCCATCCTCGGCCACAAGGCGCATTTGGGCGCCGGGGTGGTCCTTTCCAATTTCAAGATGCTGCCGGAAAATATCACGGTGGAAATGGAGGGCGCGCCCTTCGACACGGGGTTGCGGAAATTCGGCGCGCTCCTCGGGGACGGTTCTGAAATCGGCTGCAACGCGGTGTTGAGTCCGGGGAGCATTGTGGGGCGCGGCTCGGTGGTTTATCCCGGAGTGCTGTGGCGCGGGATTTTGCCCGGCAATATGATTGTGAAAAATCGCGCGGCCCAGGAGGTGGCGGTTAGGCGGCTGCGCGGCATTTAACGCCGGCTATGAGCAGTTCCGCCAACAGGACCGGACGGCTCGGCGAGCCGTCCCTACCATGAAGAGTTTAACGCCAGCCATGAGCAGTCCCGCCAACAGTCCGCCGGGGAGAAACGGCCACGATCTGGCCGCCAGGGTGGAACAGATGTTTTCGCCGTCGGGGATTCTCTCCAAATCCAGGAACTTCGAATACCGTCCGCAACAGCAGAAAATGGCCGTGGCGGTGGCGCAGGCGCTGGAGCGCGGCGAGCACCTGGTGGTGGAAGCGGGCACGGGCGTGGGCAAAAGCCTCGCCTATTTGATTCCCTCCATTTTGTTCGCCACCGCGGCGGGGAAGAAGGCGGTCATCTCCACCAACACGATCAACTTGCAGGAGCAACTGACCGAAAAAGACCTGCCGATGCTGGCGGGAATCATGCCGGTGAAATTCCAGTTCACCATGTTGAAGGGACGGCAAAATTATCTCTGCACGCGGCGGCTGGCCCGGACGCTGCCGCAGGCGGGAAAGCTCTTCGATTCGTCCGACGAACAGGAATTGCGGCGCATCCAGGAATGGTCGGAAAAAACCTCCGACGGCAGCCTCTCCGATTTCGAGATCGAGCCGGAGGGCAGGGTGTGGCAGCAGGTGTGCTCGGAGCGCGGGCTTTGCTCGCCGAAATTGTGCGGCGGCCAATCGGAGTTTGTGAAGGGCGGCGGCGCCGCGTGCTTCTATCAGCGGGCGCGCAGCCGCGTGCTGGCGGCCGACGTGCTGGTGCTCAACCACACGTTGTTTTTCATGCAGTTGGGCGGCGTGGAGGAGGAAGCCACCGGCGGTTTGCTGTTCAAGAATGATTTTGTGGTGTTCGACGAAGCGCACACGGTGGAGCGGGTGGCTTCGCGCCACATCGGGCTGAGCGTATCCAGCGCGCAACTGCGGTACAGCCTGCACCGCCTGTGGAACCCGGCGACCAAGAAAGGGCTTTTGGGGCTGTTGCGCCAGGGCAAACCGGCGGCGCTGGTCGAGGCGGCGCTGCGCGAGGCGGAGAGGTTTTTTGCGGCGGTGGAACTGGAATGCGACCATATCATGGAGGAGCGAACGCGCGAGGGCGGGCCGGCGCGGGGGTGGAGCGAGTTGCGCGTCCGGCGGGCCGGCCTTTGCGAGGATAATTTCTCGCTGGCGGCGCAAAATTTGCGGGAGGCCATCAGCGAGCAGATCAAGCTGGTGGAAGACAAGGACACGGCGCAGGAATTAACCGAATGCAACCGGCGCCTGGGGGAATTGCGGGACGGCATCGCGCTTTTTCTGAGCCAGGGGGCGGCCGACCACGTTTATTGGGTGGAACGGGCCGGCAAGGGGCAGCGGAATCTCACGCTCAACGCGGCGCCGATCAACGTGGCGGATTTTTTGCGCCGGCGATTGTTCGAGGCCGACACGTCCGTCATCATGACCAGCGCCACGCTGGCGACATCTCAAAAGAATGAAGGCAGAAGGATTAAGCAGGGAGGGGAAGGAGAGACGGAGCAGGGCAGGGGAGGCGGGGAGGGGCTGCGGTATTTTTCCAGCCAGGTCGGCGCGGAAAAGGCGACCCAGTTGCAGGCGGGGTCGCCATTCAATTATGAGCGGCAGATGAAAATTTTCGTGGCGGGAAAAATGCCGGACCCGCGCGACCCGGCGTACCAAGCGAGCCTGGTGCATTGGATCGAGCATTTCGTGCGGATGACACACGGGAAGGCGTTCGTGCTGTTCACCAATTTCAAGCTGATGCTCGAAGTGGGCCAGCGCATGGAACCGTTTTTTGACGCGCTGGGCCTGGAATGTTTTGTCCAGGGCACGGGCACGCCCCGGTCGCTCATGCTGGAAAAATTCAAGACCAACATTGACTCCGTTCTCTTTGGGGCGGACAGCTTTTGGCAGGGGGTGGACGTGCCGGGGGAGGCGCTGTCCAATGTGATCATCACGCGGCTGCCGTTTGCGGTGCCGGACCATCCCCTGGTGGAAGCGCGCATGGAAGCCATCGAGGCGCGCGGGGGCAATTCGTTCCTGGAATTCTCCCTGCCGGAAGCCATCTTGAAATTCCGCCAGGGCGTGGGCCGGCTGATCCGGGCCAAAACGGACGCCGGGGTTGTGGCCGTGCTGGACAACCGCATCCTGACGAAAAAGTACGGCCAGGCCTTTTTGGACGCCGCGCCCAAATGCCCGGTGGAAGTGATTTGAGCCGCCGATATGGCCTTGTCATTGGCCGTTGGATGGCTCATGCTGGGGCCATGGCTGATATTGGCAAACTTGTGCGTCGCGGGGCTTCGATGATCACGCCCAAAATCCTCAAGGGCGTTCATAAACGCCTGCCATTCCTCAAATTGAAATTCACGGAATTTGACGACCCGGCCTTTCCTCATCTGAGCGATCAACTGGAGTTTCTGGCCGATGTGGTCGAGGACTTCGCCGAAGGGGTGGAGGAGGATTTGCCCTACGCGACGGTGATGGACGCCACGTTCGCGTTGATTTACGCCGACCGCCAGGTGGATCTGATCCCGGAACCGGCCCCGGAGATCGGCTTGGCCGATGATTCGGCCGTCGTCCGCTTTGTTCTTCTCGAACACGAAAAGCTGCTGGCCGCCTACGCGGAGCGGCATCAGATGAAATGGGAAGAGGTTTCAGCGCGGCCTTGAGAAGCGCGAAGGGCGCATAGGGAATCGTGAATCCACAACGGGCCGCCCATTCTCTGTTTTGCCGCATTCTCAATTCCTCATTCCCCCGCCTCGTCGCTCACCAGACTTCCACGGGGCCTTTGGGCACGGGGATTCGCCCGCCCCGCGCGGCGGCGCCCTCTTCCCGCATGAAAGAGGCGGCCAGCGGAGGCGGGCAAAAGTTGGGCTTCAGCCGCCCCTGTTCGTCCAGGAACTGCCGGCGCCACCGGCGGTAGTCGGCGAGGATTTCCTGGAATTCGGCCTGGCGCGACAGGGTGGCGACGCGCTTGTTGAACTGGTTGGCGGGGCCGAATCGTTTGGCGTACCACGGCCCGATTTTGCGGAACATCCGGCAGCCGTGCTCCTCTCCAAAAACGCCGATCATCAAATCCAAATGACGGCATATGACATTCACCCGCTCCTCGAAACCGGGGTCGGGCAATAATTCTCCCGTCGCCAAAAAGTGGCCAGTGTGCCTGAAAATCCAGGGATCGTAAAAGGCCCCGCGCCCGATGCTTACTCCGGCGCAACCGGTTTGATCCAACATCATTTTGGCGGCGGGCGGCGTCGTCACGTCGCCGTTGCCGATGACGGGAATCCGCCGGACGGCCCGCACCACCGCGCGGATGCCGGCCAGATTGACGGCGCCGCCGAAACCCTGCGCGCGGGTGCGGCCATGCACAAAAATGGCCGCGATGCCCGCGTCTTCCAGCACGCGGGCCAGATCGGGAGCCGTCAGGTTCTCATCGTCCCAGCCCAGGCGCATTTTGGCGGTGACCGGAATCTGGACCGCCCGCGCCATGCCTTCAACGAGTCGGGCGGTTTTTGCCAGTTCGGTCATCATGGCGGAGCCGCCGCCGCCGCGGCAGACTTTTCGCACGGGGCAGCCCATGTTGATATCCACCGCGCCAATGCCGATGGATTGGAGATAGGCCGCCGCGTCGCGCATTTCTTCGGGGACGGCGCCGAACAATTGCACCGCCAGAGGGCGGTCGGCGGGGCGGGTTTCGATGAGCTTGAGGGCCTGGGGCTTTTTTTCCAGGAGCGAGCGGGCGTTGACCAGGTCGGTGGTGGCGAGGCCCAGGCCGCCCAGTTCGCGCACGGTCAGGCGGAAGGGCATGTTGGTGTAACCGGCCAGCGGGGAGAGGAACAAATTGGACTGCAACTGGAGCGAACCGATTTGCATGGCGCGCCTCAACCAATGCGCGGAGGCGCCGCGTCTTTGGGATTGGCTTTCATGATTTGCAGGCTGGTGATCGCCGCCCAGGAGAGGGCAAAGACACAAATGCCAATGCCCAACAAAGGCCACCGCAGCTTCTGCCAAAACGCCAGCGTCCAGCCGAATGGATCCTCCCCTGTGGATGGATCCATGGCGTTTGCATTGGCCAGATACCAGCGAAAAAAGCCGGCGGCTCCCACCAGCGAGATGATGAAGCCAATGAGATAGCAGGCCATTTGGAAATAGCCCACGGCCCGTCCCGCCACCAGCGAACCGGAGCCGGGCAGCGCCAGATTGGCCGTCAAACAACCGCGGGCTTCAGAGCGGCTGAGCGGGCGAGCCGGACCCAGTGCCAAAGTTATCTTCATCGCAGAGTTCTAAAGATCAAACTCCGGCAAGTTGCGAATGATTCCAAAAAGAAGCGCCATCGCCGCCAGCGCCCATCCGAAAATCGGCCGCGTCACCAGCCCGGGCCATCGCCGGCCGTAAAACTGCCAGACCCACTCCCGCAGACCCAGCCAGATGCCCACCGGCATCAGGGACACCGTCAAAGGATTCAACCGCCAGGCGGCGGCCCAATGGCCGTGGACCAATTGATGCACCGCCCGCAGGGTGCCGCAACCGGGACACGACCACCCCGTCAACTCGTGCAATGGACACCTCGGATAAAAGCCGTACCGGGCCGGGTCAAAGACAAACAAGACCGCCGTTGCAGCCGCGGCGCCCGCCAGCATCCCCGCCAGAAGCCAGCGCCGCCCCGCCGAAGTTGGGGATGATCCTGGCACAAGTCTAATGGGGAAACCCGTTTGGGAAATTCGCAAAGACCCCGGGAATCAACAGCCAAATCAAAATCACCGTAACCGCAATCAAAAGGGATACGCTGCCCAGAATGATGCCCGCGACCGCGAATCCACGCCCCCCCTGATTGGGATTCTGTTTGATTTGCGAAAGAGCCATGATGCCGAGCACAATGCTCACCGGCGCAAAAATCTGGCAGCACAAGATGGCAAAAATCCCCGTGCCCAACGCCCAGCCCGCCATGGCATTGGTGGCCGGCGCCGCCGGGGCGGCCGGGAAGGCAATCGGCGCCGGGGGCGGGGGCAGCAGCGCGGCGAACTCGGGCAGTTCCCGCACGAGTTTCCATTCGCTGGCGCCGTCCACTTGAATTTTGCTGGCCGCGTTGAGCCGCCCTTCCTGAATCCATTGCCGGATTTGCTCGCCACTGATCGGCCCGTATTCCTTTTGGTCCGCTCCGATGATTTTATACATGCGCCTAAATGAGCGGAAAGAGGGCCGCTCGTCAAGCACCGTTGCAGCGTTCGCTCCAATCCGGGCTCTTCAAACCGGTCCGCCGCGTCGCCGACGCGGAGCTTTGACAGGCGGCTAAATGGTGATTTCGGTTCCGAAGTCGCCCTGGTGGAGGTACTCGATGATGCGGGCGACCGATTCGGCCACTGTCAACTGGTCGGTGGGCAATTCCAACTCCGGGTGCTCGGGCGCCTCGTAAGGCGCGGACACGCCGGTGAAATCCTTGATCTGGTTGGCCCGCGCCTTGGCATAAAGGCCCTTGGGATCCCGTTCCTCGCAGACTCGCAACGGGGCGTTGACATACACCTCCACAAATTTTCCCGGCTCCAAAATCTGCCGCACCATCTCGCGGTCGGAGCGATAGGGCGAGATAAACGCCGTGATGCAGATGTGCCCCGCTTCGGCGAAGAGTTTGGCCGTCTCGCCCACGCGCCGGATGTTTTCCTTGCGGTCCTTTGGCGAAAACCCTAAATCCGAGCAAAGCCCGTGGCGCATGTTGTCGCCGTCCAGCACATAGACATGCTGCCCCAGGTTGAAAAGTTCGCGCTCCAGTTCGGCGGCGATGGTGGATTTGCCCGAGGCGGACAAGCCGGTCAGCCAGAGCACGCGGCCGCGATGCCCGTTGCGCAAGGCGCGCTGTTCGGGGGTGACTTTGCCCGGAATCCAGAAAATGTTGTGGCTCTTCTGCAGGCTGTCCGCCGTGCGCCGCGGATAATTGTCCGCCGCCACGATCCCGCCGCCCGCCACCTCGAAACCGTCCACAATGACAAACCGGCCCGTCGCCATGATCTCCGAATGCACGTCAAAGGCCACCGGACGCCGGGTGCGCAAATGCAATTCGGCCACTTCGTTGCGCCCGACGAAAGGTTCGGGCCGCGCAATGGTTTCCAGGCTCGACGAGTCAATGATCCGCTCGATGGAGTCAATCTCGCATTCCACCTCCTGGGTGGCCAGCTTGAGTTTGTAGCTCCGGCCCTTGCTTAACGGGGCGCGTCCCAGCCAGAAGAGCCGCGCCTTGAACCGGCTCAGCTCGTAGGGCGGCGCCGTCTCCAGCGCCGCCACCGCCCCGCGCGCCACAAAAATCTGCTCGCTCAGGGTGATGCCGATGGATTCCCCCGCTTCGGCCCGGCTGGCCGCCGGCGCGTTCCAGCGTTCAATCGTCTTGACAGTGCTGACCTTGTTGCTCGGCGCGAACACCAGGCGGTCGCCGACCTCCAGCGCGCCCGCCTCGATTCTCCCCGCCAGGATGCGCCGCTCGTCAAAACGGTAGATGTCCTGGATGGGCATCCGCAGCGGCTGATGGGGCGGCGCTTCGGCCGGTTGAAAATCGTCCAGGGCTTCCAGCACCGTCTGTCCACGCCACCACAGCATGCGCGGGCTGCGCGAGGCGATGTTGTCGCCATGCTTGGCCGCGATGGGAATGAAACACCGCGGCGTCACGCCGAGGCTGTGGAGGAAGGCGCGGAATTCCTCCTCAATGCGGTGGAAGCGGTCCCCGGAGTAGTTTTGCAAATCCATCTTATTGACAAGCACCGCCATCTGGCGGATGCCCAGCAGATTGAGCAGATAGCCGTGCCGGCGCGATTGCTCCTGCACTCCCTCGCTGGCGTCAATGACCAGCAGCGCCGCCTCGGCGCTGGCCGCCCCGGTGATCATGTTCTTGAGGAACTCCTTGTGGCCCGGCGCGTCAATGATCACGTACTGCCGTTTGGGCGTGCGGAACCAGATTTGCGCCGTGTCAATGGTAATGTTCTGGTCCCGCTCGGCCTGCAGGGCGTCCATCAGGTTGGCCCACTCGAAGGGGACGCCGCGCCGCCGGGCGGCGGCCTGCAACTGCTCCAGTTTGCCATCGGGCAGCGAGCCGGTGTCATGGAAAAGCCGGCCGACAAAGGTGGACTTGCCGTGGTCCACATGGCCGACGATGACGATTTTAAGCTGTTCTGCGGGAGCCGCGGAATCGTGGTGCATTTTGGTCCAAAGGTTCACATATAGCCGTCGCGGCGCAGTTTCTCGAAGGCGTCCTCGCTTTCCTGGTCCTGGGCGCGGCCGGAACGCTCCGAGGTCCGGGTCTGGCGCAATTCCTCGATGATTTCCCGCACCGTCCGGGCGTTGGATTTGATGGGGAAGGTGCAGGGCGCGCACCCGATGCTGCGGTAGCGCTCGCCCTTTTCGTTGGCGAAATAAAGCGGGATGACCGGGATGTTCTCGCGCTCGATGTATTCCCAAATGTTCAACTCCGTCCAGTGGAGCAGGGGATGGATGCGGATGTGGGTTCCCTTCTCATAATCGGTCTTGAACTGGTCCCACAACTCGGGCGGCTGGTCTTCCACGTTCCATTCCATGTTTTTGTCCCGCGGGCTGAAGTAGCGCTCCTTGGCCCGGGTCGGCTCTTCGTCGCGCCGCACACCGACAATCACGCCGGTGTAATGATGCTTCTCCAGCACCGCGCGCAGGCCGTCTTTTTTCAACGTGCCGCAGCATTCCACCCGCGTGGCGCGCCCGTTGGGAAAAGTCACCCCGCTGCGCAGCACGGCCTCGTTTTTTCCCACCACCAGGTCCAGTTTCCATTCCTTCACCAGGCGGTCGCGATAGGCGATCATGCTGGGGATTTTATAACTCGTGTCCACATGGACCAACGGGAAGGGGACATGGCCCAGGAAGGCCTTGCGCGCCAGCCACAAAAGGACGGTGGAATCCTTGCCAATGCTCCAGAGCATGGCGAGGTTTTCAAACTTGTTGAAAGCCTCCCGCAAAATGTAGATGCTTTGATTCTCCAGCTTCGCCAGATAATTCATAGTGCCTTCATGGGGCGCTCCCGCAGTGTGCCGCCCTTAGATCTGAAAGTCCACTTTCTTGGGCAGGAAAGTGTGGATGCCGCACTCCACCTTTTTGAAGCCGGTCCATCGTCCGGCGCGCTCGCCCTGGCCTTCGGCCGTCTTGCGCGTGCAGGGAACGCAGCCGATGGAGCGGTAGCCTTGATCGTGAAGCGGATTGTAGGGGATTTTGTGCTGCTTGATGTGCGCCCAAATCTCCTGGCGCGACCAATTGGCCATCGGATTCAATTTGACGATTTCCCGGCCGGTTTCTTCGTTCAGTTGATAGAGCTCCACCAGGCCAACGTCCGCCCGCGACTCCGACTGCTCCCGCCGCAGCCCCGTCAGCCAGCAGGCCAGGTCCTGCAATTTGCCGCGCAAAGGCAGGACCTTGCGCACCGTGCAGCAAAGATCCGGGTCCCGCTTCCACAATTCCGGGCCGTGAATATCCGCCTGCTCCTCCACCGTGAGGTCCGGGTCCAGACTCTCAATTTTGAGGCCGAAAAACTCCTCCAGCCGCCGTTTCAATTCCAGGGTTTCGGGAAAGAGCAAGCCGGTGTCCAATGTGAAAACCGGAAACTTCAGCCCCGCCAGGCTGGCCAGGTGCATCATCACCAAGCCGGCCCCCTGATAACTCGTGCCGATCGCGGCCTGGTTGCCGAACCGTTCCCACGCCCACGCCAAAAGCTCCGGGGTGGTTTTTCCGGCAAATTGCCGGTTCAATGCAGCCACTTCCCGCGCCGTCGGCGGCGCGGGCGGCTTGAAGTCAGGGACCGGCGAGGCGGCTGTCATGTTCAGGTTTCCACCGCCAGCGCTCAGGCGGCGGGCGTCTCCTGGAGCAGCACGCGCTGGGAGAAATCTCCAAACCGTTCGCCTCCCAGCCGTTCCCTGGCGAAGCGCTCCAGGAGCGGGCGCAGTTCGGCGGCCATCTCTTCGGTCTTCACGCTCTCCTTGTAGAGCCGCCCCAGGCGCGTGCTCGCGACATTGCCGCCCAGGTAAAGTTGGTATTTCCCCGGCGCGCGGCCCACAAAGGCCATCTCCGCCATCAACGGCCGCGCGCAGCCATTGGGGCATCCGGTCATGCGAATGATGATTTCCTCGTCCTTCAATCCCACCTCGGCGAGCAACCTCTCGATGAGCGCGAGCACGCCGGGAATGGCGCGTTCGGATTCCGCCAGCGCCAGCCCGCAGGTCGGCAGGGCAGGGCAGGCAATCGCCGCCCGCGCGAGCACACTCCCCTGGTTTTCCACGGGAACCCCGTGCTCGGCCAGAGTTTTTGTGATGGCGGCGCGGTTTTGGGATTCGACATTGACCAGCAGGATATTTTGTGAAGGCGTCAGCCGCACTTCGGGTTGAAACTCTTCCACCGCCCGCCGCAAGCCCGCCCGCAGCCGGTAATCCCCCGAGTCCTTGATCCTCCCGCTTTGCACAAAGACTCCCAGAAAGTATCTTCCGTCGAATTGCTCGTGCCAGCCGTACAAATCGCCCTGCCGCGTGAATTCGAACGGCCGCGCCGGCCCGAACTTCCAGCCCAGCCGCCGCTCCAATTCCTCCCGAAACCACGCCACCCCGCGCTCGGCGATCACATATTTCAGCCGCGCATGTTTGCGATTGCCTCGATCCCCGAAATCCCGGTGGATCGTCACCACTCCCTTGGCCGTTTCGATCACTCGATCTGGCGTCACAAACCCGATCACGTCCGCCAGCCGCGGGTAGGTCGCCGCGTTGCCGTGGCTCATGCCCATCCCGCCGCCCGCCGTCAAATTGTATCCCGCCAGCCCGCCATTTTCCACGATCGCCACAAACCCGCAATCGTTGGTCAGAACGTCAATGTCATTGAGCGGCGGAATTACGAAGGCCACTTTGAATTTCCGCGGCAGGTAACTTTTCCCATAGAGCGGGTCCGCAAATTGGGCGTCCTGCTCCCCCAGCTTCAATTCCACCCCTTCCACCCAAATCTGGTGATAGGCCGGCGTTTTGGGCAGCAGCGCGTCGGAAACCATCTTGGCGTGACGCTGGATTTCATCCACCAGCGGGCTGGTGGCTGGAGTTGGGGCGGCCATCACATTCCGGTTCACGTCCCCGCAAGCCGCCAGCGTGGTCGCCATGGCTTCGTTCAGCCCCCGCATCAACTTGCCCAGATTGCCCTTGGCGACCCCATGAAATTGGAATCCCTGCCGCGTGGTAATCCGCAGCGTCTGATTGCCGTATCGTCCGCACAACTCATCAAACGCCAGATACACCTTCGGCAGCACCGCCCCGCCCGGCAACCGCCCGCGCACCATGTAGATGTACTGCTTGGCGATCTTCCGTTGATCCCGGTCATCCCCCTGATAAATGCCGTGGAACTTGAGAAACTCGTAATCGTCATCCGAAAAACGCTCCTGCGACCCGTCGGCCAGCGTCTGGCTGATCGTGCCGCAGAGGGTGGGGCAGCCCTCTTTTAATCCCTCATTCCGACTCAGTTTCGGCACCACGGAAGGGTTAATCATAAGCAACTTGCTAATATTAGTTACCTTTCAATTAAACCGCATCTCTCCCTCCAAGTCAAATTGTTTCTGATTGTCCCACCGATCCGGCGGTTGTATAACCAAACCAGACTCATGGACACTTCAGACGATGCCCGGCAGAACTGGCTCCGGCTTTGGTTTTACATTTTCCAGGCGGGGCTTTTGGCCGCGTTCCTGTTCAATGAAGTGCTCCCGCGCTGGTATGTTTACGAACGCCTGGGCCGCGGTGGCATCCGCCCGAGCGCCATGTTTTGGAATCACTTGGCTTACCGCATTTATCATCTCAACGGCCCCAAACCACACCTGATCTACGCCTTGATCTATTGGATTTCTTTCGCCGGACTGATCCCCATCTGTTTTTGTCTGCGGCGGTATGAACCAACACTCGCCCGCTTCGGCTGGATCACCGCGATTGTCTCCTGCATTTACATCCTGCTCGCACCCAAGTTTTAACCATTCCCCAGCAATTCTCCTTTCAGCCTCTGATTCTCATGCTATCTTGAGCCGCTCATGCTTGCGATCTCGGAACTCAGCAAATCTTATGGGCCGCAGACGTTGTTTGAAAACGTCTCCATCCAGGTCGGCGGCCAGGACCGCATCGGATTGGTCGGCCCCAACGGCTCGGGCAAATCCACCCTCTTTTCCATGATTCTGGGCAATGAATCCCCCGACGCCGGCGCCATCACCCTGGAAAAAAACGCCACCGTCGGTCATTTGCCCCAGGAAACCGCCCCCGCCGGGGATGAAACCGTCTTGGAACTGGCCATCGCCATCAACCCGGAAATCGCCTTGTTGCAGAAAAAAATCAAGGCCGCGGAATCCGAGCAAGCCGCCGCCCACCACCAGATTGACTTCCACGACAACATCCACGCCCGTTACGATGAACTGGGCGGCTACCAGCTCGAACCCAAGGCCAAACAAATCCTCGCCGGCTTGAGCTTTCGCGAGAAAGATTTCCACCGTCCCTTGCGCGAGATGAGCGGCGGCTGGGTCATGCGCGCCCACCTGGCGCGGCTCCTCGTCCAATCGCCCGACCTGTTGCTGCTCGACGAGCCAACCAACCATCTGGATTTGGAATCCCTGCAATGGTTTCAAGAGTATCTGCGCGGGTATCATGGGGCCATCTTGCTCATTTCCCACGACCGCGCCTTCCTCAACCGGCTCGCCCACCACATCTGGGAATTGCGCCAGCGCAAGCTCATCCGCTATCGCGGCAATTACGACGATTACCTGGTGCAACGCGAGGCCGCGGAAGTCCAGTGGCAGGCCGCCTACAAAAACCAGCAGCGCGAAATCGCCCATCTCATGGATTTCGTCGAGCGTTTTCGCGCCAAAGCCAGCAAGGCCTCCCAGGCCCAAAGCAAGCTCAAGCAAATCGAGCGCATGGACATAATCCAGGCCCCGGGCGGCGAGGACAAAAAAATCAAATTCCACTTTCCACAACCCCGCCGCAGCGGCCTCAAGGTCATCACCCTCAAAGACATCCATCATGCCTACGGCCACAATGTCATTTACCGCGGCATTGATTTCCAGGCCGCCCGCGGCCAGCGCGCCGTCCTGGTCGGTCCCAACGGCGCGGGAAAATCTACCCTTCTCAAAATCCTGGCCGGCGTGCTCCAACCCCAGAAGGGCGCGCGCGAACTGGGCCACAACGTCAAGGTGGGCTATTACTCGCAATATCGCGTGGACATGCTGCACCCGGAGCGCACCGTCTTGGAAGAGGCGCTCGACACACCCCAGCGCCTCACCGAGGAGTCCATTCGCACCCTCCTGGGCGCCTTCCTTTTTCGGGGAGACGACGTTTTCAAAAAAATCAGCGTCTTAAGCGGCGGCGAAAAAAGCCGCCTGGCGCTCGTCAAGCTTCTGCTCGATCCCCCCAACCTTCTTCTCATGGACGAACCGACCACCCACCTGGACATGGCGAGCATCGAAGCCCTGCTCGCCGCCCTGCGGCCATTCTCAGGAACCCTCATCTTCATCAGCCACGACGTCTATTTCATCCACCAACTCAGCAACCACGTGGTGCGGGTGGACCAGGGCCGGCTCACCCATTTTCCCGGCGGCTACCAATACTATTTGGACAAAACCGCCGCCGCGTCCCCTGAAGCCGGAGTCCATCCCGCCAAAAGCGGCGCCCCTGGCGGCCCCGCCGGCAAAGCGGACCGAAAAGAGCAAAAGCGTCTCGAAGCTGAACAGCGCCAGGCTCGATCCGGGGAGCGCAGAGCCTGCCAGGAACGCGTGTCCAAGCTGGAGTCCGAGATCTTGAAACTGGAGACCCGGCAAAAGGAACTCGCCATCGAACTGGAAAACCCGGCAGCCTATGAGCAGCCCGGCAACGCCATGCGGCTCAACCGCGAGTGGTCCGAAAACTCCGCCCGTCTTGAGGAATTAAGCCGCCAATGGGAACAAGCCGCCGAAAAATCCATGGCGGCGGACACCGCCTCGATTTGAACCCCCGCCAAGTTGGAAGACACGTCCGCCCCTTCTTCAAGCGCAGGCGCAAGGAGGGTTGCGGTTTTCCCGCAATGTGGGAACATTCCCTGGCATGACGGTATCCGAGTCCAAGTCCGGCGATAAGCTCTTGCTCTGGGCGCTGGCCATTTCTCTGCTCATTCATCTGGCCGTTTTCGGCGGCTGGAAATGGAGTCAGTCCCACCCTTGGTGGAGGCAGGTGCGCCTCCCGGCCTGGATGGAGTTGGGGCAAAATAAATTCGTCGCTTCCATCGCCAAGAAACTTCCCGCCGCTCCAACACCCCAGCAAACCCCCATGCTCTACATTGATGTGGATCCCAGCCTGGCCTCAGCCCAGCCTCCGCAAAATCCCAAATACTACAGCTCGGCCGACACCCGCGCCGCCAACCCGGAGATCAAAGTCCCCTCCGACGTCCCCCAAATATCCGGCACCCAGACCAAGGTCCCCAAAACCGTCCCTCCCGCGGCCAAGACGGTTCCCTTGCAGCCATCGCCGCCCAAAAACGAAAGCACCGATTTGGCCGAAGCCAAACCCCTTCCCAAGCCCTCTTTCACCCCCGGCGACTTGACCCTCGCCAAGCCGGGGGAGAAAATGCAAGACGCCAAGGGAACCAACGAAACGGACCTCGGCAAGGCCGCGCCGGCCCAGCCCAAACATGAGCGTCCCCGCACTCTCGCCGAAGCGCGGGCCGAACAGGGCATCCAGGGCGACACCTCCCGCCAGGCAGGCGGCGTCCCTCACTTGGCCCTTTACGCCACCGAAGACACCGCCAGGACTCCCTACGGGGATTACGATCGCGACTTTATCAACGCCGTCAGGTCTCGTTGGTACGATTTGTTGCAAAACCGCATCGCCAATCCTCCGGGCAAGGTCGTCTTGGAGTTCGACCTCCATCCCGACGGCCGCATCACCGGCATGACCAATCCGGTCTCCGAGGTCAATTTGTTGCTCGAAACCCTTTGCGAGTCCGCGGTGCTCGATCCCGCCCCTTTCAAGCCCTGGCCGCAGGATATGCGAACTTTGATCAGCGACCCCCGCCATCTTCGATTTACGTTCTTTTACGAGAATGAATGAACTAACCTTTTAACCAACTCATCATGGAAGACATCATCATAGGCATGCTGCTCCTGACCTCAATTGTCGGGCTGAGCATCATCGTCGAGCGGGGCTGGGCGTTGCGCGCCGCTAACATCATCCCTCCGGTCGTGGAAAGCGCCCTGGAATCCTGCCGCACGGACGCCGACTTGCCGATGTTGCGCGGCATCTGCGAGCAGCATCCTTCGCCCTTGAGCCGCCTGCTCTTGCAGGCCGGCGAGCGCCGCGGCTGGTCCAAGGCGGAGAACGCCAGCGCCCTGGAAACCTCCGCCCGCCACGAGATCGCCAGGATGGAGCGCCGCCTGGTCATCCTGGAAATTGTCGTCGGCGTCGCCCCTTTGCTGGGGCTGGTGGGAACCATTTATGGCTTGATCGAGCTTTTCAGCGGCCTCTCCCAAACCGGCATGGGCGACAACAACGCCCTGGCCCACGGCATCGCCCTGGCCTTGAATTCGACCCTGCTGGGCTTGCTGACCGCCATCCCGGCGCTCATTTTTTGGAGTTATTACAACAAAAAGGTCGAAAACTATTCCGTGGAAATGGCCGCCTTGTGCGAGCGCTTCCTCATGCGCGCCTACCACCCGGATGCGGCGGCGGAAACCCAGGACGCTCGCGTCCGCCGCGGCCCCTCCTGATCCCGCTTTATGCAATTCGCCGTGCGCAAACGACGCCAGGCCCCGACGGTCATCATCATTTCACTCATTGATGTCCTGATCGTGGTGCTCATTTTCCTCATGGTCACCACCACCTTCAAAGAACAGCCCTCCGTCAGATTGGCCCTGCCGGAATCCAGGGAACCCAAGGCCGGCGCCACGGAAAACTCCCTCATCGTCACCATTCCCAAGCAAGGCCCCATCTTCTTGAAGACCGAGCCGGTGACCATGGAGAGCCTGCGCCAAAAACTCATTCAAGCCGTCCGCGAAAACCCGCAAACCACGCTCGCCATCCGGGCGGACACCGACGCGGCCTGGGGCCAGGTCGTCAAAGTGATGGAGGCGGCCAGGGCCGCGCATATTCCCGTGGCCAACGCCTTCACCAAGCCGGCCCCCTGAGTTAGGATTCGCGCGTCCTTACTTGAGCAGTTCCTCGGCGATCTGCACCGCGTTCAGGGCCGCCCCTTTGAGAAGCTGATCGCCCGCCACCCAAAAACAAAGGCCGTTGTCCAGCGCGCAGTCCAGCCGCAGCCGGCCCACTTGACAATTATATTTTTCCGCCGCGTACAGGGGCAGGGGATATTCGTTCTTCCCCGGATCATCCACCACATCCAGGCCCGGCGCCTTTTCCAATACCGCCCGCGCGGCGGCCACGCTCACCGGTTTCACAAATTCCGCGCTCACCGCCACCGAGTGCGCCCGGTAAACCGGCACCCGCACGCACGTCACGCTGGCGCGGAAGGCCGGATGATGCATGATTTTCCGCCCCTCATTCTCCATCTTCGCCTCCTCCTTGGTGTAGCCGTTGGGCAGGAACACATCCACCTGCGGCAGCACGTTAAAAGCGATTTGATGCGGATAGACTTCCCGCGTGACCGGCTTCCCGCCGACCACCTGCTCCACCTGCCGCTTCAATTCCGCGATGGCCCGCGCCCCCGTGCCCGAAACGGCCTGGTAGCTGGAGGCAAAGATGCGCGTGACCTCAAACGCCGCATGCAATGGGTAAAGCGCCATCAGCGTGATCGCCGTCGTGCAATTGGGATTGGCGATGATGCCTCGATGAAACTTCAAATCGCCCGCGTTGATTTCCGGGACCACCAGCGGCACGCCAACGTCCATGCGAAAAGCGCTCGAATTGTCAATCACCACGCAACCCGCCTTCGCCGCGATGGGGGCGTATTCCTTGGAAATCGCCCCGCCCGCGCTGAACAGCGCGATGTCAACTCCGCGAAAGGAATCCCGCGTCAATTCCCTGACCGCGATCTGCCGCCCGCGAAAGGGCAGCTCCTTGCCGGCGGAGCGGGCCGAGGCCAGCAACGTCAGTTGCCCCACCGGAAAATTGCGCTTCTCCAGCGTCTTGATCATCTCGATGCCGACCGCGCCAGTCGCGCCGACAATTGCCACATGCGGATTTGATTTCATAAATGGACGGGGAATATAGTTGTTTCGAAAAAAGAATCAAGTCTGAGTCCAGAAGTGTTGTACCCTGATCTATTGTGCTTTTCCCCCCAGGTAGAGAAACAAGACCGTTGCTAACACGATGCCAGGAATTACGGGCCAAGCCGTCTCCAAATCAAAGAACGCACTCGCGACAAAAATAGCCAAAAAGCATACCGCGGCAATGATAAGCACGGTAAATTGAATTTGGTTAAACCTGATCTTTGTTTCGCTGATCTTCATATGACAGTTTCCGTTTTCACCGCCAAACGGGCTGTCAGGCAGCGAGGGACTTGGCGGGTTTGGTCTTGGTGGAAGCGGCTGGATGAGCGGCGTGCGCCGGCGAAATCTCCCGCAGCTTCTTGATGATCCCCGGCAGATGTTGCAAAAGATGATCCACCTCCTCGTCCGTATTGTACATCCCCAGGCTGAAACGGATGCACCCCCGCGCGCGCTCGGGGCTGACGCCCATGGCCGTCAACACATGCGAAGGCTCCAGCGATCCCGTCGTGCAGGCCGACCCGCTGGAGGCGCAGACCCCGATTTGGTCAAGCAAAAGAAGTATGGACTCCGCCTCCACAAAATCGAACGCGATGTTGCTCGTGTTGGGCAGCCGCGGTTCCTTGGCGCCGTTGCGCACGGTGTTGGGGATGCCCGCCAGGATGCTTTGCTCCATCCGGTCGCGCAAGCCGCGCACCCGCGTGTTCTCCTCCTCCAGGTGGGCCAGCGCCAGCTCGGCGGCGCGGCCAAAGGCCGCGATCCCCGCCACGTTCTCCGTGCCGGCCCGCCTCCCGTGTTCCTGGTGGCCGCCGAGCAGATACGGCTGAAATTTCACCCGCTTCTTGACATAGAGCAACCCCACCCCTTTGGGCGCATGCAGCTTGTGCGCCGAAAGGGTCAGCAGATCCGCGTCCAGCGCCTTGACATCAATTTTCATCTTGCCGGGCACCTGCGTCGCGTCGGTGTGGAAGAGCACATTCTTGCTCCGGCAAATCGCGGCGATTTCTTCGATGGGGAAGATCACCCCGGTCTCGTTGTTGGCCCACATCACCGAGACAATCGCCGTGTCGGGGCGGATGGACTTGTCCAGCAGATGCAGGTCCAGCGACCCGTCCGCGTCCACGGGCAGGAAGGTGACTTCGCAGCCCTGTTTCTTCAGAAAGGCCGCATGGTTCATGATGGCCGAATGTTCCACCGCCGTGGTGAGGATGTGGCGTTTGCCGGGTTGGCTGGCCAGCGCGCTGTGCAGGGCGGCGTTGTCGCTTTCCGTGCCGCAGCTGGTGAAAACGACCTCCCTCGGCTCCGCGTTGATCAGCGCGGCGACTTTGGCGCGGGCGTGTTCGACCTCCTTGGCCGTCTGGCTGCCGAACTTGTAGATGCTGCTGGGATTCCCCCACTGCTCGCTCAAGAACGGCAGCATCGCCTCAATGACCTCCGGCGCCACGCGGGTGGTGGCGTTATTGTCAAAATAATAAACGTGTTTCCGTTCGCTCATACCCGTCGGGATTCATCACACACAAATCTCATGCTGCCAGATTACAAGCCGGCCCGCGCAGTGGCAAGAAGGAAGGATAGTAGTAGAAGGAAGGATAGTGTCTCAATTTGAAAAATGGCGACGCCTTGCGCAGGATTTTTTGGGGGAGCGCACAGCCCGCATCGCTGCGGGCCAGCCTTCTGTTGTTCCATCTCGCCCCCGCGTACAGCGGTCGGCGCCCCCGCCGACCGCATACATTCACGACCTTCAATCGAGATGCGTTTGCGCTGATGAGGGAAGTCATGCCCTCAATTGCGGCAGGGCAGGGGACCTCTTGCCAGCCCGGCCGCGCCGCCGCGCAATGTTTCTCCTTGTTCGTGTCAAGAAAAGACTGCTTTTGGGAATCCCAACACACTCGGCGTTTGGACGAAAAGCCTGAGAACTGATTTTGACGGTTGACATCCCCGTTCCAGTGTGGCTAAATTATTATTGGTAGGCGGTGTCAAGCACTATGAAATATCTTTGCCCAAATTGCCGGCGCGTCCTCTACAACCGGCGGCTGAAGAATTGCGGGTTTTGCGGAGCAGCTATTCCAGAGGAGCTTCGCTTCACGCCTCAAGAGATTGCGGTGCTTGACCGCGAACGGGCAGTCATAGAGGAGTTCCGTCAGCGGCGGGTGATTGCCGAGGAGGCCGCGGACGGGGAATTTCACGATCCCAAAATCACCCCCCTCTTCAATTTGTGATGGCACGGATGAAAGCAGGGAGGCCCGCAAAACTTTCAAATCCGTGTAATCCGTGTAATCCGTGGTTTCTCCAAAAAGAATAATTCCGAAAATAGCTTGACATCAGTTAGCTATTATGCTACGGTCCTTCGCATGGGAGGGATATGGCAAATCGAATGCCGGAGCAAGTGGTAAGCCGCCACCACATCCGGTGCAAACGAGCCGCCAGCTTTATCGTTAACGTCCACACTGCGTCAAACCCAGTCAAACCAATCAAGCCCAATCAAGCCTAGTCAAGGCTAGTCGCGTTATTTTTTTGAAAAATGCGCGGTTTGCCTCCAAAATCCCGGCTTGGTGGCTAAAATTGACCCGTTGCCGTTTTACACATGATCACCAGGACCAAATCTGAAGCATTGTTTGCCGAGGCCTTGCGCTACATTCCGGGCGGGGTGAATTCCCCGGTCCGCGCCTTCCGCGCTGTGGGCGGGCAGCCGTTTTTTGTCAATCGCGCCTCCGGCGCCCATGTCTTCGACGTGGATGGAAATGATTACATTGACTATGTGGGGACGTGGGGGCCGGCCATTTTGGGCCATGCCCACCCGAAAATCGTCGCGGCGGTCCGGGCTGCGGCAGAGCAGGGGACCAGCTTCGGCATTCCCAATCCGCTGGAAGTCACCATGGCCCGATTTATCTGCTCGGCCATCCCCAGCGTGCAAAAAGTGCGGATGTGCAATTCGGGAACCGAGGCCTGCATGTCCGCCATTCGCCTGGCGCGCGGCTTTACCGGACGCGATAAAATCATCAAATTCGACGGCTGTTACCACGGCCATGCCGATTCGCTGCTGGTCAAAGCCGGCTCCGGGGCCCTGACTTTTGGAAACCCCGACAGTGCCGGCGTCCCGCCGGCCTTCACCCAACACACCGTCGTGCTGCCCTTCAACGACATCGAAGCCGTCCGCGCCGCCTTCGCGGCCAATCCCGGCCAGGTCGCGGGGGTCATCGTCGAGCCGGTTCCCGGCAACGCCGGCCTCTATTTGCCCAAGCCCGGCTATCTGGAATTTCTGCGCGAGATCACCGCCGACGACGGCGCGCTGCTCATTTTCGACGAAGTGATGACCGGTTTTCGCCTCGCCTTGGGCGGCGCCCAGGAACTCTTCCGCCTCCAGCCCGATCTGAGTTGTTTTGGCAAAATCATTGGCGGCGGTTTGCCCGTCGGCGCTTTTGGCGGGCGCGCCGAAATCATGGATTGCCTGGCGCCCGCCGGCCCGGTCTATCAGGCCGGCACCCTGAGCGGCAACCCGCTGGCGATGGCTGCGGGCCTGACCGCCCTGGAGGAACTGTCCTCCTCGAACGCTTATGTCAGACTCGAGGCCGCCGGCGCGGCGCTCGAAGCCGGCATGAAGGAAGCGGCCCGCGCGGCAAAAATTCCAGTCCAGTTCAACCGCCTCGGCTCCATGTTCTGCGGTTATTTCTGCCAGCAGCCCGTGCATGACCTGGCCGGCGCGATGAAAAGCGATCGCGCCCGGTTCGCCAGGTATTTCCACGCCATGCTGGAGCAGGGGATCTATCTCGCCCCGTCCCAATTTGAAGCCGGTTTTGTTTCCCTTGCCCACACATCGTCCGACATCGAAAAAACAATCCGCGCCGCCGCGGCGGCGATGAAAGGCCTGTAATCGCCCGGACGAAAATCTTGCCCGATGGGGCTTTCCTCGTTTATATTGTGGCCGACATGAAAGCTGAAACATTGCGCCGGTTGATCGAAGCGACTCCCTTCCAGCCGTTCTCCGTCAACCTGGCGGACAGGCGGGAATTAAAAGTTCCCCATCGCGACTTCATCTCTCATTCGCCGAACTATCGAATGTTGACCGTCTGGCATAAGGATGATTCCTGTGATTTTGTGGATTTTATGCTGGTCATCGGCTTTCACCTCCAACGTCCCTCCCGCAATGGTCAGCGCCGGAGCAAAGGCTCAAAGCCTAAGAAATAATGGGCGGGCGAGACTCCGTCGCGCCGTGACTAGATCGGATTACGGCTCGACGGAGTCTCACCCTGCCATGAAAGCCAACGGTCAACCTTTCCTCTGATTATGCGTATTCTGGCTCTGGATCGTGGCGCCAAGCGCGTCGGCGCGGCCCTCAGCGATGAGACCGCCACCATCGCGCAGCCGCTCGAATTCATCCCCGCGGAGCCGCTGGCCGCCTGCCTGGAGCGCGTCAAGACGATTGCGCGGGACCGCCAAGTCGGCAAAATCGTGGTCGGCCTTCCGCTCAACATGAACGGCACTCACGGGCCGGCGGCCGACGCGGCCCGCAAATTCGCCGCCGCGGTGGAACAGGCGCTGGGTCTGCCTGTCAACATGTGGGACGAGCGTTTGACCTCCGTGCAGGCCAACCGCCTCCTCATCGAAGCCGGCATGAGGCGCGAGCAGCGCAAAAAGAAAGTGGATCAGAGCGCCGCCGCCTTTCTGCTGCAAAGCTACCTCGATGCCACCGCCCAGGCCCCGCCCGATCCGCCATGAAATACAAGCTCACCATCGCTTATGACGGCGCCCAATACGCCGGATGGCAGACCCAAAAAACCGGCATCGGCGTCCAACAACGCGTCGAAGAAGCTGTACAGAATATTTTCCCCTCCGCCAAACCCGGCCGCCTCCGCGGTTCCAGCCGCACCGACGCCGGCGTCCACGCCCTCGGCATGGTCGCGCATCTGGAAATCCCCGCATGCCGGATGCCCGCCTCCAAGCTGGCCCTGGCCATCAACGCCCATCTGCCCGCCAATATCCGCGTCATGGCCGCGGCCCGCTGCCGCGGGGATTTCGACGCGCGCTTCGACGCCCGGGGCAAGCAATACCGCTACTTTGTCTGGAACCACGCGGCGATGAATCCGTTGCTCCACCACCAGGCCTGGCATGTCGCCCGCCCGCTGGATTTGGCGGCCATGCGCGCCGCCGCCAGGTTCTTCCCGGGCCGGCGCGATTTCAAATCTCTCGCCGCCACGCGGAGTTATCAGATGGAATCCACCGTGCGGACCCTGCGCCGCTGCGACATCAAGCGCGCCGGCCCATTGTTGACATTCATCATCGAAGGCGATGGCTTTCTCTACAAAATGTGCCGCGGCATTGTGGGGACACTGGTGCAGGCGGGGCAGGGGATGATCGCCCCGCAAGCCATCAGGGACATCCTGCGTCGCAAGGACCGCCGCGCCGCCGGCATGACTGCCCCGGCTCATGGATTAGTCTTGTGGAAGGTGTTTTACTAGAAATCCTCCGCCGCGCTTTCGCCCCATGAATGTTGTTCTGGTCGAACCTGAGATTCCGCCCAACACCGGCAACGTGGCCCGCTTGTGCGCCGCCACGGGAACGATGCTCCATTTGATCGAACCCTTTGGCTTCACCCTGGAGGACAAACAACTCAAACGCGCCGGACTGGATTACTGGCATCGCCTGAACTGGCGGCGCTGGCCCAATTGGAGCGCCTTTGAGGAAAAAATCCCCCCCGCCGCCCGGCTCTGGCTCATCGAATCCAACGGCCCGCGGGATTACGCCGCCGTGGCCTATCAGCCGGGCGATTACCTGGTTTTTGGACGCGAGACCGCCGGGCTGCCCAAACCGATTCTCGAGCGGCATCGCGGGGGCTGGCTGCGGATTCCTATGTTTGACAGAGAGGTTCGCTCCTTGAACCTCTCCAATTGCGTGGCCCTGGTGCTCTATGAGGCGTTGCGGCAGCGGGGTTTTCCCGGCGAGGCCAGGGAAGGTGCCGGCGGTTTTGGCTCGTAAAGGGCCGCCGCAAATCCTACAGTTGGCGTTGCGGGCGATTAGCGCAGTGGTAGCGCAGCAGCTTTACACGCTGTTGGTCGGGGGTTCGAATCCCTCATCGCCCACCAGCCATCGCCCGCCGCGCTGCGGCGGGCGATGGCTGGCCGGGCCGCAGCCCAAAGGCGAAGGCAGGCAAAGGCCGCCCTGGCCACTGCGGGCAAAGGCCGTCGCAGCGCGGCCGGCGAAGGCGGGCGGCTTGGAACTTTGGACCGCCATCTTCCTTGACAACGATCGGAAGGGGATTCAAGCAATGAGTATAACAAACATTGTGCGAAATATGTCCCGCCGGGCGGAATCTCAATTCTATGGCTTCTGATGGACTTGCCCCGCTATGGCTTCTCTTCATCCGCCACCGCGTTGACTTCACTTTAAACTTTCAACACCACGGCAATTGGCCTTATCCTCCGCGCCACGATGATTCTGGGCCATGCACCATTGATGATTGCCGGACGCGAGTTCCAGTCGCGCCTGTTGCTGGGGACAGGCAAATTTGCCTCCCCGGAGTTGATGCGCGACGCGCTCGACGCCAGCGGGGCGGAAATTGTCACGGTGGCATTACGGCGCGCGGATCTTTCCGGCAAGCGCGATCCCTTTGCCAACATTCTCGAATTCGTGGATCCCAGAAAATATCTTCTGCTGCCCAATACCAGCGGGGCAATGAATGCCGGCGACGCGGTGCGGCTGGCCCGCCTGGCCGTCGCGGCAGGACTGCCCAATTGGATCAAACTGGAAATTCATCCCGACCCGCGCTATTTGCTGCCGGATCCGGTGGAGACTTTTGCCGCCGCTGAAATTCTGGTCAAGGAGGGCTTCGTGGTGCTCCCTTACATCAACGCCGACCCGGTGCTGGCCAAACGATTGCAGGACGTGGGCGTAGCCACAGTGATGCCGCTGGGCTCGCCCATTGGCTCCAATCGCGGCCTGGAAACCCGCGGGCAAATTCGCATTATCATCGAGCAAGCCACCGTGCCGGTGGTGGTGGACGCGGGCCTGGGCGCGCCCAGCCACGCCGCCGAAGCCATGGAGATGGGAGCCGATGCCGTTCTGGTCAACACGGCCATCGCGGTGGCCAACGATCCCTGCCGCATGGCCCGCGCTTTCCAGGCCGCCGTCGCCGCCGGTCGCGACGCTTACCAAGCCGGCTTGCCCGCGCCGCAGTCGGACGCCGGCGCAACCAGTCCGCTGACGGCGTTTTTGGAGACCATCCCATGAGCCAACATCCATGAGCGCCATTTTGCCGATTTCACGGGTCCGCAGACTCCTGGCCGCATCCGGGCGCGCCCGGGTGGCGGTGCTGGGTGACGTTATGCTGGACCATTTTCTTTGGGGCAAGGTGGGGCGCATTTCGCCCGAAGCGCCGGTGCCGGTGGTGGAATTCGAGCGGGAAAGCTTTATTCCCGGCGGCGCGGGCAATGTGGCCCGCAATCTGGCGCACTTGCGCGTCGCCACGGAGTTGTTCGGCATCTGCGGGCGGGACGCGGCCGCGCGCCAACTCAGGGGGTTGCTGGCGCGGGACGGCATCGCCTGTTCGGGCATTTTAACCTGCCGCGATCGCGCCACCAGTATCAAGACGCGCATTGTCGCCCACCGCCAGCAAGTCGTGCGCGTGGACCGGGAAACGCGCGGGGATCTGAATGGCAAAACCACGGCGCGCCTGATGGCCCAAATTGCCAAATCGCTCCAGCGCGCCGACGCCCTGATCGTGGGTGATTACGCCAAAGGGGTCATCACGCAGCCTTTGCTCGACGGGGTGCGGCGCTTGTGCCGCGCGCGCGGAGTCTGGCTCAGCGCGGACCCCAAGCCCGCCCATCCTTTGGATTGGTCGGGCTTGTCCCTCCTGACGCCCAACCGAAAGGAGGCGTTTGAACTGGCCGGCCGGGCCGATGATGGACTCCGGGCGGCGGAACCTTCCCAGGACGCCGCTCTGCTCCAAGTGGCCGCCAAGCTGCTGACGGAGCTCAAGCCCGCCCTGCTGCTCATCACCCTGGGCGAACAGGGCATGCTCCTGTGCCAGCGCCACCAAAAAGCCTTTCACGTCCCAACGGTGGCGCGCGAGGTGTTCGATGTTTCCGGCGCGGGCGACACGGTGATCGCATTCTTCACACTGGCCATCGTCGCCGGCGCGTCGCCCATTGAGGCCGCGATTTTTTCCAATCACGCCGCCGGTGTCGTGGTGGGCAAAGTCGGGACCGCCACGGTCGGGCCGGAGGAGTTGATCGCCAGTTTTCACCGGGAAGGTTGAGGAGATGCGCGCCGGCAAAACCACCGAAGCGGATATTCGCGGCATGAAGGGCCGCCGGCGCATTGCGGCGCTCACGGCCTACGATTTCGCCATGACCAAACTGCTCGACGCGGCGGGAATCCCCTTGATTCTGGTGGGCGATTCGCTCGGAATGGTCGTCCTGGGTTACCCGGACACCACCCATGTGACCCTGGCGGAAATGGAACACCACGTCCGCGCCGCCGCGCGCGCCAGGCCTCAGGCCCTCCTGGCCGCGGACATGCCGTATCAAACTTACCAGTCGCCGTCGGCGGCGGTGGAGTCGGCGCGCCGTCTCGTCGCCGCCGGCGCCCAGGCCGTGAAGGCCGAAGGGGGCTGTGCCATCCTGCCGCAAGTGCGCGCCATCTTGGCGGCGGGAATTCCGTTCCTGGGCCATTTGGGAATGCTGCCCCAGAGCGTGCTTGAGGAAAAAGGCTATCATGTGAAAGGCAAAACCGAAGCCGAGCGAAGCGGCCTCCTGGCCGACGCCGCCGCGCTGGCCCAAGCCGGCGCTTTCGGCATTGTTTTGGAATTGGTCACGCCCCCGGTCGCCCGCGAAATCACCCAGAAAAGCCCCATCCCCACCCTTGGCATCGGGGCCGGACCGGATTGCGACGGGGAAATCCTGGTGGTGACCGATTTGCTGGGCACATCCCCAGGCCCCATCCCGCGCCACGTGAAAAAAAACTCGCGGTTGGCGGAACAAATGGGCGCGGCCATTGTTCAATGGCGGTGCAGTGTTGAACAACAATGAGCCCTTTTGTCCATTATGTCTCTTGGGCCTTTCTCGTCCCACAATCCCACAAATGAAAAAAAGCGCCACAGTATTCGTCGTCGCTGGGTTGTCGCTCTGGCTCTTGTCGCCGACCGGGTGTGAAACCCAGCGCCAGGCGCGGCTGCAGGCCCAACAGGCCTATGTCGCGGGACAGGAACAGGTCTTGGAGCAATCCCGACCCGCGGAGCCTGTGGTGACCGTCCACGGGCCGGTGCGCAATTCCGTCATCCCGTGGACGGAGGATTTGACCCTCGCCAAAGCCATCAATGCCGCCGATTACACCGGTTATCTCCGGCCCCGCTTCATCCGTGTGACCCGCAAAGGGGAAACGACCGAAGTCAAAACCAGCCAACTCCTCAACGGCCAGGACATGCCCCTGCAAGCCGGGGATATTGTGGAAGTGGTCCCTTAAAGAGAATCGCATCGCCTCTGTGCCAAATCTTAATCGTAATCTTAATCTGAATCGTCATCCCCCTCCCCTGCCCTTCCTCTTCCTCAACGCCGCCATCACGGCCGACGGCAAAATTGCTCCCGCCTCCGGGCCTTACGTTCCCTTTGGCAGTCGGCACGATATGCGGCACTTGTTGGAATTGCGCGCCACCGCTGACGCGGTCATGGCCGGCGCCCGCACGGTGGATTCGTTTCCCGTCAACTTGGGGCCGGGACCGTCGCGCTACCGCCGGCTCAGAATCAGGCGCGGCCTGGCGGAGCACAATCTGCGGGTCATTGTCAGCGGAGCGGGCACGATTGATCCTCAGGCTGAAATTTTCCGCCACCGCTTTTCGCCCATCATCATTCTCACCACCGGCCGAATCTCCAACGCCAGACTGCGCCGTCTTCGCGCCGTGGCCGGCGAAGTCAAAATTTGCGGGAGGAAAAAGTTGAATCTGCCTGCCGCCTTGCGCTGGCTGCGAAAAAAATGGGGCGTCCGGCGCCTGCTGTGCGAGGGGGGCGGCGAACTCAACGCCGCGCTCTTCCAGGCCGGACTCGTCAACGAAATCCGCCTGACCATCTGTCCCGCTATTTTTGGCGGCCGCCGCTCCCCCACCCTGTCGGGAGGCGCGGGAGTCCGACACTTGACCCAGGCCTCGCGTTGGCGGCTGGTGTCCATGAAAAAGGCGGAAGGAGAGATATTTCTTGTCTATCGCCCAAGCGCCTGAAAGACAACGACCGCGTTGGAACCTCCCGACTGCGTTGGCGAATCCCGATAAAATCTTTTCTTAAAGTGCGTGAGAAAAACGCACAATGCGTGAAAAATTCTCGGAAAGGACCGGTCCATTTCCACCCCGCCTGTGGCCTTCCAGGTTTCCTCTGTGCAATTGCCGGGCAAGACCAACTTGCCGACGGTCCCCTATCGTGGCACGGATTACGCTCAGAGTTTAAACAGATAGAGAGGTTGTTTGGAAATCAAGCGCAGCAAACGCCGAGGAGATGTTAGTCAATGCGGGGAATGAACGGGGGTGGGGACCCAACTCTTGAGGTTCACCAAACTGCCTTCCACCAAACAACCCCTCTATTCGTCATCAAAAACGACGCCCGCGTTGGGACGCTCAACGGAAGAGGCATCGGGCTGAGGGTGCATTTTGCCTCCTCCGCATTTGACAAGGACCACGGGGTTCCCATAAACTTGACTTTTTAAGTTTAAAGCCCGACAGAACAAAAGGCGAATCGTGGCCGCAAAAGACGACTATTTAATAGATTTATTGGTGGACATGGGGCATGTCAGCGCCGAGCAACTTGCCCCGTTGCGCCAGGAAGCCGACGCCCATGCCGAAGGCCTGGTGGATCTGCTCCTTTCCAGAAAGCTCATCACCTCCACCGACCTCGCCCAGGCCAAGGCCGCCCATTTCGGCTACGAATTCATCAACCTCAGCACCCTCCGGCTGCCCGATGACGTCATCAAGTCGGTGCCGCGCCATGTGGCCAAGCGATACCGCGCCGTGCCCGTTTCCAAGCACAACGGCTCCATCGCCGTCGCCCTGGCCGACCCCTCCGACCTGGACGCCATTGACAGCCTTCAGCGCATGGTCAACGCCGAAATCGAATTGCGCGTCGCCACCGATGAGGATATCGAAGCGGCCCTCAACAAATATTATGGCGCGGCGGATGATTCGGTCTCCAGCATGATTCAGGAAATCACCGAGGGCGATGTCGAGGTCTCCACCTCCAAGAAGGACGTCAGTGACGACGGCGCCGTCGTGGATGCCGACGCGCCCATCATCAAGCTGGTCAACACCTTGATTGTGGAAGCCTTCAAGGCCCGCGCTTCGGACATTCATTTGGAACCCCTGGCCAAAACCTTCCGCGTCCGTTACCGCATTGACGGCGCGCTCCATGAGATGAAGAGTCCGCCCAAACGGCTGCAGGCGGCCATCCTGAGCCGGCTCAAAATCCAATCCCAAATGTCCATTGCCGAACACCGCATCCCCCAGGACGGACGCATCCAGACCCAGGTGGCCGGCAAGCTCATTGACCTGCGCGTTTCCTGTATTCCAACTAATCACGGCGAGAGCATCGTTATGCGTATTCTAGACAAGGAAGGATTGCGGCTGGGCCTGCCGGAATTGGGCTTTTTCACCGACGACCAGCAAACCTTCGAGCGCTTGATCGGGCTGCCCGACGGCATTCTCCTGGTCACCGGACCGACCGGTTCGGGCAAGACCACGACGCTTTATTCCTGTTTGAATTTCATCAACCGCCCGGACCGCAAGATCATCACGGTGGAGGACCCGGTGGAGTATTTGCTGGCCGGCATCAACCAGGTGCAAGTCAACGAAACGGTCGGACTGACCTTTGCCATGGCCCTGCGCTCCATGTTGCGCCAGGCGCCCAACGTCATCATGCTGGGGGAAATTCGCGACGTGGAAACCGCCACCATCGCCATCAACGCCTCCCTCACCGGCCACCTGGTCTTCTCCACCCTCCACACCAACGACGCCCCCAGCGCCGTCACCCGGCTGATTGACATCGGCGTCAAGCCCTTCCTGGTGGCCTCCTCCGTCCGCGCCTTGATGGCGCAGCGCCTGGTGCGCAAAGTTTGCAAGCGTTGCGCCGCCCCCTACACCCCCACCGACACCGAATTGCGGGCCTTGAACATGGATGCCTCCCAACTGGCCGGCGCCAACTGCCTGCGCGGCCAAGGCTGCTCCGACTGCAACAAGACCACCTACCGCGGCCGCTTTGGCGTCTTTGAAATCTTCGTCATTGATGATGAAGCCCGCAAATTGATTTATGAGCGCGTGCCCTCTTCCGTCTTGCGCGCCCGCGCCAGGGAAATGGGAATGCGCACCTTGCGCGAAGACGGCGCCCGCAAGGTGCTGGCCGGGTTGACCACCGCCGACGAGGTCATTCGCACGACCGCCGGCGACGCGGATTAAGCCCATGAAAAACTGATTTATGTATTCGATGGCTGATCTATTGCAGTTGGTCGTGCAGGAGGGCGCCTCCGATTTGCACATCCGCTCCTACCTTCCGCCCGTCATCCGGGTGCATGGCATCCTCCATCGCGTGGACGGGCCTCTCCTGCGCCCGGAAGACGCCGAAGAATTGATGCGCAGCATCACCTCCGAAGACCACATCCAGCAAGTCCGCGAAAAGGGCGGCGCCGACTTCGGTTTTGCCTTTGGCGAAGTGGCGCGATTTCGCGTCAGCGTTTTCAAAACCAAGGGGGATTTCGGCGTGGTCTTGCGCCAGATCCCCACCAAGCTTTTGACTCTGGAGGACATCGGCCTGCCCGTGCATACCGTCAACACCCTCCTCTACAAACCGCGCGGCCTGGTGCTGGTCACCGGCCCCACCGGTTCGGGCAAAACCACCACCCTGGCTTCCATGATCAATATCATCAACGAAGAACGCGAGGACGCCCACATTATCACCGTTGAAGACCCCATCGAGTACTATCACAAACATAAAAAGGCCATCGTCACCCAGCGCGAGGTGGGGGTGGATGTTCCCAGCTTCTCCGAGGCCTTGCGCCGCGCTTTGCGGCAGGATCCGGACGTCATCCTGGTGGGCGAATTGCGCGATCTGGAAACCATGGAAGCGGCCATCACCGCCGCGGAAACCGGCCACTTGGTTTTCGGCACCCTCCACACCACCGGCGCCGCCAAGACCATTGACCGTATTGTCAACGCCTTCCCCATGCAACAACAGGAAACCATCCGCATCCAGCTTTCCACCGTCTTGCAGGCCGTCATTTCCCAATTGCTCCTCCCCCGCTGCGACAAGCCGGGGCGCATCGCCGTCTATGAAATCATGATCAACACCCCGGCCATTGCCGCCCTGATCCGCGACAACAAAACATTCCGCGTCAATTCCGACATCCAGACCGGCGGCAAATACGGCATGGTCACCCTCGACGGCTATCTCATGGAGAAACACATCCAGGGCGTTATTTCCCGCGACGAAGTGATGACCAAGGCCCAGGACGTGGCCACCGTCGTCCAAAAACTGGCGGAATGGGAAGCCGCCCAGGCCGAAGCCGCCGCCAGACAACAAGCGGGAGAAAAAGAATGAGCACCGATTTCGCCTCCAGCCCGCTCCTGAACCTGGTCCGCGACCAGCACCTTCTGGACGACCTGCAATTGGACGAAGTCAAGGAGGAGCACAACCGCACCGGCAAGCCCATCAGCGAAATCCTGAACGATTTCGACCTCATCAATACCGAGACCCAGCTCCAGATGACTGCCAACTACCTGGGCACCGAAGTCGTCCAAATCTCCAGATTGGAACTCACCCCCGAAATCCTCTCGGCGGTTCCGGAGGACACCGCCCGAAATTACAAATGCCTGCCCATCGCCGTGTTCGAGTCCTCCATTCAACTGGCCCTGGCCGATCCGCTCAATCAAGCCATGGTGGATGAATTGGGCTTTCTACTCCACAGGGAGATCGTCCCCCTCGTGGCCGACGCCAAGGACGTTGAGGCCGCCATCACCCGCTACTACGGCGACGCCCAGAGCAGCGTCAGCGACGTCCTCAAGGAACTGGGCACCGACGAGGAGATGGCGCGCGAACTCGCTGCGGCCAGCGCCGGCGAAGCCGCCGCCGATCTGGCCAATCTGGCCAGCGCCACCCCCATCATCCGTTTCGTCAGCCTGGTTCTTTCCCAAGCCGTTGCCGACCGGGCCAGCGACATCCATTTTGAACCTTTTGAAGATGAATTTAAAATCCGTTACCGCGTGGACGGCGCCCTCTACGAAATGGCCCCGCCGCCCAAACACTTGGCCCTGCCCGTCATCTCCCGGATCAAGGTCATGGCCAATCTGGACATCTCCGAGCGCCGCCTCCCCCAGGACGGACGCATCGCCATCACCGTGAGCGGGCGGAAAATAGATTTGCGCGTCTCCACCCTCCCCACGCAGTTCGGCGAATCCGTCGTCTTGCGCGTGCTGGATCGCGCCGCCGTCAATCTGGACATCAAGACCCTTGGCTTCCCCAAGGCTGTTTATGATTACGTCAGCAACGCCATTCTTCAGCCCAACGGTATCCTCGTGGTGACGGGGCCGACCGGTTGCGGCAAAACCACCACGCTTTATTCCTGCCTTCATCAAATCAACGTCATTGACTCCAAACTCCTCACCGTGGAGGACCCCGTCGAATACGACATGGAAGGCATCATGCAAGTCGCCGTCAATGAAGCCGTCGGCATGACCTTCGGCCGCGCGTTGCGGGCCTTTCTCCGCCAGGACCCCGACGTCATCATGCTGGGCGAAATGCGCGACCTGGAAACTTCCCAAATCGCCATCCAGGCCTCCCTGACCGGCCATCTGGTCCTGAGCACCCTCCACACCAATGACGCCCCCGGCGCGGTCACTCGTTTGATTGACATGGGCGTGGAACCGTTTTTGATCTCCTCCACCCTCATGGCGGTGCTGGCCCAGCGGTTGGTGCGAACCATTTGCAAAAAATGCCGCACCCCCTTCGAGCCGACCGAAAACCAACTCTCCCTCCTCAACCTCTCGCCCCATGACATCGGCGACAAGGTCTTTTACTACGGCCGGGGTTGCCCCGCCTGCAACGACACCGGTTACAGAGGCCGCCGCGGCATCTTTGAATTGCTCGTCGCCAACGAACCCATCCGCCTGCTCATCAATGATCGCGCTCCCACCGTCGTCGTCCGCCAGAAAGCCGTCGAAATGGGCATGGTCACCTTGCGCGATGACGGCTTGCGTGGCATATTTGATGGTGATACAACTATTGAAGAAGTCGTTAAATACACCTGACTTTTATGCCCAAGTTCAATTATGTGGCCATGGATGCGCGGGGCAAGGAAACCAAAGGCACCCTGGAAGTCGGCAGCCAGAATGAAGCCATCGGCCGCATCCGGGACATGGGGTTCTTCCCCACCAAAGTCGTCGAGGACAAAGGCGGCGGCAAAGCCGCTGACACCGGCGCGAAAAAGGCCGCCAAAAAAACCGGCGGCAAAGGCGCCGGCGGCGCCTTAAACATTCAGATCAAGATCCCCGGCTTGAGTGGCCGGGTCAAATCCAAGGTCCTCTGCACTTTCACCCGGCAACTCTCCACCCTCGTCCAGGCGGGTCTGCCGCTGTTGCGGGGGTTGCGCGTCCTGCAAAAACAGGAAAAAAACGTCACCCTCAAGGAGATTTTGGGCGAACTGGGCACCGCCATCGAAGGCGGCAGCACCTTCTCCGAAGCCCTCGCCCAGCACCCCAAAGTTTTCAACCGCCTCTTTGTCAACATGGTCAAAGCCGGTGAAATCGGCGGCGTCCTGGAAGTGGTTCTCCGAAGACTCTCCGAATTCATGGAAAAAGCCCAAAAGATCAAAGGCAAGGTCATTGCCGCCATGTTCTATCCCTGCGCCGTCCTGGTCGTCGCAACCTGCATCATGGGCATTCTCATGGTCGTCGTCATTCCCAAGTTCAAGGAAATCTTCGCCGGCGGCCTGGCGGGCAATGCCGAACTGCCTGAATTCACCCAGATCGTCCTCAACATCAGCGATACCATCAAAAACCACATCGGCAGGACACTGCTCACCATTTTGGCCGTCATCGTCGTCTTTAACCTCTTGATCCGCACCAAACTCGGCCGCCGCCTTTTCGACAAGTTCAAACTCATCATGCCCGTGCTCGGTCCGGTCGTCAGCAAGGTCGCCATTTCCCGTTTCACCCGCACCCTGGGCACCTTGGTCAGCAGCGGTGTCCCCATTCTTCAAGCTCTGACCATCGTCAAGGAAACCTCGGGCAACGTCATCGTTGCCAAAGCTGTCTCCGAAGTCCATGAAAGCGTCAAAGAAGGCGAAACCATCACCGCCCCGCTGGAAGCCTCCCGCATCTTCCCCCCCATGGTCATCAGCATGGTGGACGTCGGCGAGCAAACCGGCGCCCTCCCTGAAATGTTGATGAAAATCGCCGACAACTACGACGAAGAAGTTGATAACGCCGTGGCCGCCATGACTTCCCTCCTCGAACCCATCATGATTGTTTTTCTGGCCGTCATTGTCGGAAGCATCGTCATCGCTATGTTCTTGCCTCTCATTAAACTCATGGACACGGTCGGCGGCGACGAGGCCACCCAGCATGGCGGCGCGGCCGTGGTGGGGGAGGTCAAGTAATACCATTCCCCCGTTCCCAGGCGCCGCTATCCTCCAGGGACGCCGGGATTGCGCTGGAAGAGCTTGGCGGCCAGTTTGTTGGCTTTTCGACCGGAAATGCGGAGACGCAATCCGTAACGGGCAAAGCGCGGCTGAAAATGGTCGTCGTCGTGCAAGGAATGGATTTCGATTTGCACCTCCTGGAGGCTTTTCGCGTTTCCCAAATAGCGGATGAAAAGAAGGTCGCGCTGGAAGCCGCCGGGAGTCAACCAGGGAAGCAGGGGCGCAATCATTCTGGCGTGGAAATACAGGCATTTGCGGAACGCCCGCTTTTCGAACTCCTCGTCCGCACAGTTGAAGCGTTCGCAGAAAAGCGACCTCAGATCGCGAGCGGATGGCGAATCTGTTTTCAATTTGTAATTGTGACCTGTGATCTCGAAAAAAAAGGCGCCCCACGCAGGACGCCCTCTGAAAACTAACTCTGTTGCGCTGTCAACGTACTCTTCCCAACGGATTTGTCTGCAAGGGGAATCACGGTTTCGATTGTAGGGCCAAACCTTAGAGGAATGGGGCAAACTTCTGGGCGAAGTGCCCACGGCTGGCGCGATCCCGGATCGTTTCCTGCACCACGCCCAGACCATTGCCATTACCGAGCGGAGTTATCGGCTTAAAGACCATGCCGCCATTGCCGGAAAAGAGGGCAAAAGCAAAAAGATAAAATCCAAGTCCAACGAACCTTCGACCGCAGAACCGGCGAGCTGAATGGCTCGCTTTCCGGTTCTGCCCGTTTTACTCTGCTGCACGTGCGTTGTGGACAATGCCTGGCTAGAGAAGATGACCACCAAAAAGGAGACTGCGACAGATGGCTCGGCCGCATCCGCGAACCGTGCCATCGGGGCCATGTTTTTCGCCCTGTTTGGCGGATGCTGGCTGGCCTTCGGACTTCTCGGCGGGTACGGGATGAGGCTGGCGCCGCTGTTAGGCATCGTGGCGGGCACTTTGCTGCTATTTTTCGCCTCGCGTCGAGAGTTTCGTCGGAATCGAGGCGCCCACGCTGCCGAGGCTGAATCGCCGGAGAGCAAAAGAACTGGGCGCATTTTCATTACGGTGAATGTGATCCAGTGGACCTTGGTCTTCATTGTCGCCACTGTGCTGTCCAAACTCGGGCACAAGGAGTGGGTCATTCCTTCGATCATCTTTATCGTGGGGGTTCATTTTTTTCCGCTGGCCCTCGCGTTTAAGGTTCCGCGCCATTATGCCACTGGCGCAGCGATGACACTCTTGGCCGTTTTTTATCCGTTCATCTCGAGTGCCGGTCCGGGCAGTCCAGTGGGATGCCTGGGTGCAGGAATTATTCTGTGGGCAAGTGCGGTCGCCGCATTGGCAAGACCGGGGTAAAAATGACGAAAAAGCCTAACAAGTCGCTGGAGGTAAGAGACGTTGGCGCTGTGGCCGGAAGAAACTGAAAAGTCCTTGCCTGCATCAAGAAACCTGATACGAATGACGCGTCTCGGATTGGCCGGTTTTGATTCGATCCCGGCCGGCTGGTTTTGATTGGTTTTGATCCGTCTGAGCGGTCACCTCTAGTTTCCAGCGCTGGGTGATCTCTGGATCACGAACCGGAGGGTGGGACTTCTAACCGCGCGGCGATTTCGATGCCCGAGGCCCACCCGATCAAAGCTCCCCCCGGCGTCAAATATGCCCAGAGGAACGCCACAATAAATTGTCCCTGGGTAAAGCCGTAGCCAGGCGCAATAATTTTGAGGAAGATTATCCACCAAAGCATCGCCGTCACGCAGCCGACAAAGAGGATGGCATCTCTGATGCGCCTGGCGCGGATGACCGGAAGCATCCCGCCGCTCAATCGTCCGCCCCAGACGAGCAAAGAAAACAAGGCAACGGCCCCCAAGCTGGACGCTTGCTGGCCGGATGTTAATTCCGAAGAATATCCGAGTTTGAAAAGCACTATGCCACCCAGGAGAAGCGAAATAAAGTTAGCACCAATCAACCCAGGGTCTCCAAAGGTTTCCGCCGGCGGGGCTTCCCGGTTTGTTGAACTTTCTCAAACTCATTTTGGACCAGGCGCGCTTGTCCGATTTTCTGAACGGCGGTCGCGAAGGCTTCCGTTTCGCTCAGTCCGGATTGCGACTGCCGCTGGATTTCCTCGCACAGGTGGCGCCAGCGGGGCAGGGATTTCCCAGAGGGGCCGACGCAATTACCGCTAAGAAATTCGCAAGATAAGTGAAGTCCAGCCTTGACAGGCCAGCATAATCTTGCGCACATATTCAAAACACTATGAGCCAAACCACCCGATTTTTGTTGTCGCAGGCGGACATTCCGAAGCAATGGTACAATCTGCTGGCCGATTTCCCCGAGCCGCTGCCGCCGCCGCTGCATCCGGGGACGCGGGAGCCGGTGTCGCTGGAAATGATGACGCAAATATTTCCCGAGAACCTGGTGAGACAGGAAATGTGCCCGGACCGGTGGGTGGAAATCCCGGAACCGGTGCGGGAAGTCTATGGGCTGTGGCGGCCGACGCCGCTGTTGCGCGCTTTCCGGCTGGAGCGGGCGCTCAAGACCCCGGCGCACATCTACTACAAGTATGAAGGCACCAGCCCGGCGGGGAGCCACAAGGTGAACACGGCGGTGGCGCAGGCATACTTCAACAAGGCCGCCGGCACCAAGCGGCTGGCGACTGAAACGGGCGCCGGGCAATGGGGGTCGTCCCTGGCGCTGGCCTGCCAGTTTTTTGGACTGGAATGCAACATCTACATGGTCAAGGTGAGCTACCAGCAGAAGCCCTATCGGCGGATGCTCATGCACACGTGGGGCGGCACGGTGCATCCCAGCCCGAGCGACCAGACGAGTTTTGGGCGCAAACTGCTGGCCGAAGACCCGCAGTGCGCCGGCAGCCTGGGGATCGCCATCAGCGAGGCGCTGGAGGACACGGCGACGCATCCGCACACCAAGTATTCGCTGGGGAGCGTGCTCAACCACGTATGCCTGCACCAGACGGTGATCGGGCAGGAAGCCATCCGGCAGATGGAATTGGCCGGGGAAGAGCCGGAATCCATTTATGCGTGCGCGGGAGGGGGGAGCAATTTCGCCGGGCTGGCCTTCCCGTTCCTGCAAAAGAAGATCAAGGAGAAGAAGAATTACCGGGTGGTGGCGGTGGAACCCTCGGCCTGCCCTTCGCTGACGCGGGGCGAGTTGCGCTACGATTTCGGGGACACGGCGGGGACGACGCCGCTGCTGATGATGTACACGCTGGGGCACCAGTTCATGCCGCCGTCCATCCATGCCGGGGGCCTGCGCTATCACGGGATGTCGCCGATGGTCAGCCACGCGTTCAAGCTGGGGTTGATCGAGGCGCAGGCCATCCACCAGACGCGGGTGTTCGAGGCGGGGACGCTCTTCGCCCGGACCGAAGGGATCGTGCCCGCGCCGGAATCGGCCCATGCGATCGCGGCGGTGATCTCGGAGGCGGAGGAGGCCCGGGAGGCCGGGCGCAAACGGGTGATCCTCTTCAATCTTTCCGGGCACGGGCTGCTGGACCTCAGCGCCTACGAAACCTATTTCCTGGGAAAAATCCAGGACGTTTAAGCCAACCCAAGGTCAATAATAACAAAATCCATGAAAACCGACCCAAACCAAAGTCAACCAAAACATGATCCGATGAAAACACTGTTCCGCTCCTGTCTTCTCGCCGTCGCGCTGGCGGCCGTTCCCGGCGCAATCCAGGCCCAAAACGACGCGCATTACGCTGTCGGCCTTGAAGGAATCAAAGGCGCGACGCTGCCGCCGCCGGGCTTTTACTTCCGGGACTACAACGTGATCTATGATGCCGATCGCGGTCAGAACGGGCTGGGGCAGGACTTGCCGGGCAATTTCCAGGCGCTGGTGTATGCCCAAGTGCCGCGCGTGATCTGGATCACCGACAAGAAAGTGTTCGGCGGCTATTTCGGCGGCGATGTGGTGGTTCCGATAGAGTACATCAGCTTAAAGGCTGGTCCGTACAAGAGCAGCACATTTGGACTGGGCGATATCTATGTCGAAAACACGCTTTCGTGGCATCCGGGACAATTCGACATCGGGGCGGCGGTGGGTCTGAATATGCCCACGGGGGCTTCGGGCAAACCGACCTCGATCGGCCTGGGCTATTGGGGGCCGCAACTGACGCTGGGAGTCACCTGGTATGCCGACGAGGCGAAGACCTGGGCGGTTTCGGCGCTGAACCGGTATGAGTTCAACAGCGAAGACCGGGACGATCGCGCATCGGACGCAACGCCTGGGCAGGCTTGGACACTGGAATGGGCCGTGAGCAAGACACTCAAGGATGTCTGCCCGGCGGTCAAGATGATGGATTTAGGAGTGGTGGGTTATTACCAGCAGAGAGTCACGTCCAGCACGGGAAACGAGAACATGCCGAACCCGGCAATGGATGCGAGCGCGTTGTTTCCATACAGCCGCGTGGCAGCGGTCGGCCCCGAGGTGAACGCGGAATTTTCATTCCTGACGGCCTCGCTGCGGTATAACTATGAGTTCTTTGCTGAGAACCGCATGCAAGGGAACACGATCACGCTGACGCTGACCAAGAGATTTTGACGGTGGACGGCCGGCGCGGGCAGAGGCCGGTGTCCTTTGGCATTGGGCTTGGCTGGCGCGGAGAGGATCGCCGCTACAGTGCCAAAGCAAACTAATGTGGTGTCACGGAACTATCGCTCGTAAATCCGTCGGCGGGACGCCGACGGAAGCGGGCGAGACGCCCGCGCTCCCCGCGCATGAGAATTATGCAAAGAACTCCCACGACCCCACACTAGAAATGGTCTTAGGCGGAAGTGCCAAAAGCAGAGGAGCCAGCCTGTCGAAGGCGCAGGCCTGCGAGAAGCAACCATACTAGAACGACCAGACCCATTCCCCGTTGAGCCAGACCCTTCAAATGGAAGGGGGCAAGGATAAGGCCCAAGAAAGACACGAGAAACAAGAATCCAAGGAAAAGTGTCGTTTGTGAAAATGACCGCCATTGCTCGTCGCGCTTATAGGCGCCGGGCAGTGTCAACATTAGCGCCATGAGTGATAGAAACAACAGAAGCGAGGCCACAATGTGTGTGATGTCTGTTTTTGTAAGAGCCGCAAGAAGAGCGGCGCGAGCCGGGCGGCTGCCGTCAGGCGGCATGATTAAGTCAATGGGAAAGAGAGCGCACACACAGAGGGAAAGAATCACCACGCCCAATAGAACGCAGGATGCCGTGAGAAAACCGGAAGGATGGACGCTGAGCCGAAGTCCGAGCAGAAGCATGAGGAATGTCGCAGCCATGATGCCGGCTCCAGCCGCGACCAGGAAACCGAATGGCCCGACGGCGTATTCACTGAGGAAATTGCGCCAGGGGTTGAAGCCGGGTCGCAAGAGATGCAGCGCCAGCATCGTGATAAGGGAAAGGAGTGTCCCCGCGACAACACAGGAACCACAGAAACGCGGTGAGGTGTGTTGTTGCATATAGCTGCTTTGATATTGAAACCGCTCCAAGGCTTGACGCCGGGCACGCTCAGAGGCTGCGGCGGCGGACAAACTCGAAGTTGCAGAGGCGGACTTCGGGTTTGCCCATGGCGTCGAAGACGACTTTTCCTTCGGCATCGAAGGAAATCAAGAGGTGGTCGGGCTTGACATTGAGGTCTTCGAGACCGCATTGGGCGAGCTTGGCGGCCTTGGCCTCGAGCAACTCCTCCATCATGCGGCGAGTAATCAGGCCGTGGGCGCAGGCGTGCTGGGCGTTGAGGGAGGAGTAAAATGAGCCGTCGCGGGCGGCGAGGACTTCGTCCGGCCCGTTCCAAAATCCCCAGATGGTGATGTAGTCGTAATCCTTGCGGATGGCCGGCTCGCCATCCGGGGTGAGGAGATGGGCCAGGGCGGAGTAACGGCGGGGGTCGTCGGCGGCGCGGGCGGATTCGCGCTTGCTGCCGGTCATGTAAATGGCGCGGGGATAGATGGTGCGGACGCCATAACGGGCCAGATGGAGGGCGAGGGCGATTTCCTCGAAGGGGCTGTTGAAGCCGTGAGCGCGGAGGGCGTCGAGGTTGGCGCGGGCGTTCTTGACGGCGACCCGGTCGCCCATGCGGGAAACGCGCCAGACGAGTTGGATGTTGTCCTTGGTGCAGGTGTGGAAGACCTGGAGGCGGGAGGAAAGCTTCTTCTTGGGGGTGCGGCGCCAGCGTTCGGGGAGGAAATAATTGAAGAGGTCCGGGTCCCTGCCGACGACCCACAACAACCCGCCGGTGCTCTCGGCGCGGCCGAAAATATAATCCACGTCGAGGAGGCGGGAGGCGCGGAGATGCTCGGGCATGGGGCCGCCCGGCTCGGCCTCGAAGCGGTGGGCCATGTGAGTCAAATAGAGTTTGCGGTTGGCGCCGCGCACCGCCTCCTCGTGCTCCGGGGTGCGCTCCAGCAGTTCGTAATCCACCAGGGCATAGGTGAACTGGCCGTGCCGGTCCCGGGCCAACTCCCTGCCGCGCGCCTGGCGGAGAATGACGTGAGCGGGCTTCATGTCAATGACGCGGTAGCCCTTCTGGCGCAATTCATGGGTGACGAGGCTGGTGACCTGGGCGAGGAACTCGGCGCTGCTGCGCGCCCCCAGGCCGAAGCTCTGGGCGGTTTCCACGGCGTCCAAGCCCTTGATCCATCCGTAGAGGACGACGTATTGGCGCAAGATGTCCACCTCCACGCCGGGATGCCTGGCGACTTTGGCGCGGATTTTATGTTCCGAACGGCCGGTCTGCCACAATTGGAGCCTCTCGCCCGGCACGTAGATGGCCAGAGGGAGTTGGGTGCGGATGTGGATACCGGCAGGCCCCGCCTCGCCGCGGCGCAACTCCATCAACAAGGAAAACTCCTCAAAGGGACTGTTGAACTCGGCCTGGATGAATTTGTTGACGGTGAGGGTGTCCAGGGGCACGTCTTCGCCGACGCGGGACCATTTGACGACCAGATTGAGGCTGCGGCCGTTGATGGGGCGGGTGGGCAGCTTGTAAACGGTGCCCGTGCCGCGAAGGCGTTCGGACTTGGCCTTGAACCAATCGGGCGCGAACCAGCTCTCCGGGAGCAAATGCCGCCAGAGGAGCACGCCAAAACGAGTCAAGTAGAGGTCGCCGCCGTCGCTGGTCTTCAAATCAACGTAATCAACCCCCAGCAGGGAGATGATCGTGCCGCCGGCCGGCGCGTCGGGCGGCAAGAGCATCGGCGGCTGCGCGCCGGTGGTTACGGCGGTGGCCACCGGCAGGGGTTTGCGCGCCTGGGCAAAGTCAGTCATGGGGGCAAATGTAAATCTCCGGCTGCGGGACGCAAGGCAGACCCGGCGCGCGGGCGAGGGAAAATCGGAGAAATGGGCGCATTTTGCTCGCTGGCTGCAAAAAAAGGCGAGTGTTTGCCAAAAGGCGTGGAGCCTGTGGGGCGCTTGATCGTCAATTTGTTGCAAAGAGAAACAAGTCTCGAAGGCTTGTGCCCGGCCCCGGAAAACGCCCCGGTTATTGTGCCTGGCTTAAAGAGATGAAAAATTTAAAATCAGTGGCTGACAAATCACCCCTTGCCCAGGAATCTTATGCTCACAACCCCAGCACCTTCTGACCCCCAGCGGCTTGAACCCGCCCACGACATCCTACGCCAGGCCCAACCGCAGCCGCTGGACTGCATATTTTCGCCCAAAGCGGTGGCGCTGATTGGGGCGACCGAATCGCTCAACAGCGTAGGGCGAACGGTGCTGGTGAACCTGCAGCAAGGGCAATTCCCCGGGGCCATTTACCCGGTGAACCCAAAGCGGGAGACGGTGCTGGGGGTCAAGGCCTATCCCAACATTCTGGCCGTACCCGGCAAGGTGGATGTGGCGGTGATCGTGACGCCGCCGCCGTCGGTCCCCGGCATCATCCATGACTGCGCGCAGGCGGGCGTGCGCGGGGCGATCATCATCTCCGCCGGCTTCAAGGAAATCGGGGCGGCGGGTGTGGAGCTGGAACGGCAAATCATCGCCGAGGCGCGGCGGGTGCAGATGCGGGTGGTGGGTCCGAATTGCCTTGGGGTGATGGTGCCCGGCTCGAAGTTCAACGCGACCTTTGCCGCCGGGATGGCGCGGCCCGGGACGGTGGGATTCATCAGCCAGAGCGGGGCGCTGTGCACGGCGGTGCTGGATTGGAGCCTGCGAGAGAACGTGGGTTTCAGCGCGTTTGTCTCCATTGGTTCGATGGTGGATGTGGGCTGGGGCGACTTGATATATCACCTGGGCGACGATCCGGGCACGCGCAGCATCGTCATCTACATGGAAACCATCGGGGACGCGCGGGCGTTCCTGTCCGCGGCGCGGGAAGTGGCGCTGACCAAGCCGATCATCGTCATCAAGCCCGGGCGGACCTCAGCGGCGGCCAAGGCGGCAGCCTCGCACACCGGCTCCTTGACTGGGAGCGACGAAGTGTTGCAGGCGGCGTTCCAGCGGGCCGGGGTGTTGCGGGTGGAAAACATATCCGAACTCTTCGACATGGCGGAAGTGCTGGCCAAACAGCCGCGCCCGCGGGGACCGCACCTGGCGATAATCACCAATGCGGGCGGACCGGCGGTGCTGGCCACCGACATGCTGATCACCAGCGGCGGGCAGCTTGCGGAGCTGACGCCCGAAACCATGGCCGCCTACAACCAGATACTGCCGCCGACCTGGAGCCATAACAACCCGGTGGACATCATCGGCGACGCCGGCCCGGAATTGTACGCCCAGGCGGTGGACATCGCCGCCAAGAACCCGCACACCGACGGCCTGCTGGTGATACTGACGCCGCAAGCCATGACCGACGCCACCAAGACGGCAGAGCAACTCAAGCCCTACGCGCACCTGGAGGGCAAACCGATCCTGGCCAGTTGGATGGGAGCGGACGCGGTGGTGGCCGGGGAAGACATACTCAATGAGGCAAAAGTTCCCACGTTTAAATATCCGGACCGAGCGGCGCGGGCGTTTTGTTACATGTGGCGCTACACCGAAAACCTGCGCGCCCTTTACCAAACGCCATCGCTGGGGCCTGAATCGGACGACGTGGCGACGGCGCACAACCGCGCCGACGCGATGCTCAAGGTGATCCGCAAGCAGGGACGGACCATTCTGACGGAGTTTGAATCCAAGCAACTGCTGGCCGCATACGACATCCCCACGGTGGAAACCCACGTGGCGTCCACCGAGGCGGAGGCCATCCGGCACGCGACGCGGCTGGGTTTTCCCGTGGTGCTCAAGCTCTACTCGGAAACCATCACGCACAAGACGGACGTAGGAGGGGTGCAGTTGAATTTGCGCAACGAGACGGCGGTGCGGCGCGCCTGGCGGGCGATTGAGGCCTCGGTGACGCAAAAGGCGGGGAAGGGACATTTCCAGGGGGTGACGGTGCAGCCGATGGTGAAGCTGGAGGGTTACGAGTTGATCATCGGCAGCAGCATAGATCCGCAATTCGGGCCGGTGTTGTTGTTTGGCACCGGGGGTCAGTTGGTGGAAGTGTTCAAGGACCGCGCCCTGGCGCTGCCGCCGCTCAATGCGACGCTGGCGCGGCGGATGATGGAGGGGACGCGCATCTTCACGGCCTTGCAGGGGGTTCGCGGGCGGGCGGCGGTGGATATTCCCGCGCTGGAACAATTGCTGGTGCGCTTCAGCCAACTGGTGGTGGCGCAGCCTTGGATCAAGGAAATTGACATCAATCCGCTCATTGCCTCGCCCGAACGCCTCCTGGCGCTGGACGCGCGCGTTGTGCTGCACGACCCGGCGACGGCGGAAAGCACCCTCCCCGCGCCCGCCATCCGGCCCTATCCGGTGCAATACGTCGGGGCGTGGAAATCGAAGAACAAGAAGCGGATCGTCATCCGCCCGATCCGTCCCGAAGACGAACCGTTGATGGTGAAGTTTCACCAGACGCTATCCGAGCAAACGGTTTATCAACGCTATTTCAGCGTGCTGAAATTGTCGCAACGGACCGCGCACGAGCGGCTGACGCGGATATGCTTCAATGATTACGACCGCGAGATCGCGCTGGTGGCGGAATACAAGGAAAATCCCAAGGCGGAGCCGCAGATACTTGGGGTTGGGCGCTTGAGCAAGCTTCGGGGCGTCAACGAGGGCGAATTCGCCATTTTGGTCTGCGACGCCTGGCAGGGACTGGGACTGGGGACCGAGCTGCTCAAGCGAGTGGTGCAGATTGGCCGGGAGGAAAAGCTGCAGCGGATCATCGGCCACATCCTGCCAGAGAACCATGTGATGAGCCAAGCCTGCCAGAAGGTGGGATTCAAAGTGGGCCATGGCGCCGACGCCCACGATCTCCTGGCCGAATACACCCTATAATATATGCCAGCCAACAAGACATCCAACGGGCCGCTTTATGCCACCATAGACGGCAACGAAGCCGCCGCCTACGCGGCCTTTCGCACCAATGAGGTGATGGCCATCTACCCGATCACCCCGTCGTCGCCCATCGCGGAATGGTGCGACCAGTGGGCGTCGGAAGGGAAACGAAACTTGTGGGGGACCATTCCGGCCATCGTGGAAATGCAAAGCGAAGGGGGGGCGGCGGGAGCGATCCACGGCGCGCTGCAAACCGGGGCGCTGAGCACCACCTTCACCGCGTCGCAGGGTCTGCTGCTGATGATCCCCAACATGTTCAAGATCGCCGGCGAACTGCTGCCGACGGTCTTCCACGTGACGGCGCGCAGCGTGGCGACGCATGCGCTTTCCATCTTCGGCGATCACAGCGACATCATGGCGGCGCGCTCGACGGGTTGGGCCATGCTCGGCGCGGCGTCGGTGCAGGAGACGATGGACTTTGCGGTGATCGCCCAGGCGGCGGCTCTGCGGGCCAGCCTGCCGTTCGTCCATTTCTTCGATGGGTTCCGCACGTCGCACGAGGTGGCCAAGATTCAACTGGTCCCCGACTACGTGATGCGGGCGCTGGTTGACGAGGCGACCATCGAGGGACAGCGGGCGCGGGCCATGACGCCGGACCATCCGGTCTTGCGCGGCACGGCCCAGAACCCGGATGCTTTCTTCCAAGGGCGCGAGGCCGCCAACCTAGTTTACGCCGCCTGCCCGAAGGTGACGCAGCACGTGATGGACGAGTTCGCCAACCACACGGGCCGCTACTACAAGCTTTTTGACTATGTGGGAGCTCCCGACGCCAGCCGCGTGCTGGTGCTGATGGGATCCGGCGCGGAGGTGGCCGACGAGGCGGTCGAACACCTCAACCGCCACGGCGAGAAAGTGGGGCTGGTTAAGGTGCGGTTGTACCGGCCCTTTGACAGCGCCCGCTTCGCGCGGACCCTGCCCGCGTCGGTCAAAGCCATCGCGGTGCTGGACCGGACCAAGGAGCCTGGGGCGGCGGGGGAACCGCTCTATCAGGATTGCTTGACAGCGCTGATGGAACATCCGCTTGGAAGCCCGGGCCAAAAGCGGGAGATGCCGCTAATCGTCGGCGGCCGCTACGGCCTGTCGTCCAAGGAATTCACCCCGGCGATGGTCAAAGCGGTGTTTGACAACCTGGCGGCCGCCGCGCCGAAGAATCATTTCACGGTGGGGATCACCGACGACGTTTCATTCACCAGCCTGCCGGTGGATGCGCAATATTCGACCGAACCGGACGAGGTGATCCGGGCGCAATTCTACGGGCTAGGCTCCGACGGCACGGTGGGGGCGAACAAGAACACGATCAAAATCATCGGCGAGAACACCGCTTACTGCGCGCAAGGATATTTTGTCTATGACTCGAAAAAATCCGGTTCGATGACGGTCTCGCACCTGCGGTTCGGCAAGGACCCGATCCGTTCGAGTTATTTGATCACGCGGGCGAATTTTATCGCGTGCCACCAGCCGATCTTCCTGGAGCGGTTCGACATGCTGCGGGACCTGGTGCCGGGGGGCACGTTCCTGCTCAACTCGCCCCATTCGCGGGAGGAAATCTGGCAGCGCCTCCCGACGCCCGTGCAGCAGGCGCTGCAGGAGCGGCGCGCCCGGTTTTTTGTGATTGACGCCACGAGCGTGGCGCGGGCCAGCGGGATGGGGGGGCGCATCAACACGATCATGCAGGTCTGTTTCTTCGCCCTATCGGGAGTGCTGCCCAAGGAAGAATCCATCGAGGCGATCAAGGAATCCATCAAGAAAACGTATGGCAAAAAGGGCGAGGAAGTCGTCAAGATGAACCTCCAGGCGGTGGACAACACGCTGGCCAACCTGTTTGAGGTCCCGGTGACGGGCAACGTGAACGGGGCGGGCGGTTTCCTGCCGCCGATCACGCCCGACGCGCCGCAGTTCGTGAGGGAAGTGCTGGGCAAACTGGCCTCCGGGCGCGGGGATGACCTGCCCGTGAGCGCGTTCCCGCGGGACGGGACATTTCCCACCGCGACCGCGCAGTATGAGAAGCGCAATCTGGCGCTGGAAATCCCGGTGTGGAACGAGGGGATATGCATCCAATGCCTCAAATGCGCGGCGATGTGCCCGCACGCGGCCATTCGGGCCAACGTGTGCCCGCCGGAGCTGCTGCAAGGCGCGCCGGCCACCTTCAAATCGGCCGCGGCCCGCCTGCCGGAATGGAAGGGGATGCGGTGGGTGCTGCAAGTCGCGGCGGAGGACTGCACAGGATGCAGGCTCTGCGTGGAAGTCTGCCCGGCGCGGGACAAAACGGAGAACAAGCGCAAGGCCATCAACCTCCAGCCCCAAGCTCCGTTGCGCCTGTCGGAGCGGGAGAACTGGAACTTCTTCCTGGGTCTGCCGGAAATGGATCGGCGCAAAATCAACACTTCAGTTTTGCGCCAGCAACAGGTGATGCGGCCACTGTTTGAATTCTCCGGCGCGTGCGCCGGTTGCGGCGAAACGCCCTACCTGAAGCTGCTGACCCAGTTGTTCGGAGAGCGGACGCTGATCGCCAACGCCACCGGATGCTCCTCCATCTACGGCGGCAACCTGCCCACCACGCCGTATGCGAAAGACGCCCAGGGCCGCGGCCCCACCTGGTGCAATTCCCTCTTTGAGGACAACGCCGAGTTCGGCCTGGGATACCGCGTTTCGCTGGACAAGCAAAGCGAGCTGGCCGGGGAACTGTTGCGCCGACTGGCTGGCACCCTGGGGGAGGAACTGGTGGACAAGCTCTTGAAGTCCAGCCAGGCGGATGAGGCGGGGATTGCCGAGCAGCGCGAGCGGGTGGCGGCCTTGAAGGAGAAATTGCGGCGGCTGGATTTTCCGGAGGCGCGCCTGCTGCGCAGCCTGGCCGATCAACTGGTGAGAAAAAGCGTCTGGATCGTCGGCGGGGACGGCTGGGCGTACGACATCGGCTACGGCGGACTGGATCACGTGCTGGCCAGCGGACGGGATGTCAATGCGCTGGTTCTGGACACGGAAGTTTATTCCAACACCGGCGGGCAGATGTCCAAATCCACGCCGCGCGGGGCGGTGGCAAAATTCGCCGCGGGCGGGAAACCCGGGCGGAAAAAGGACCTGGGCCTGATCGCCATGGCCTACGGCCAAGTCTATGTGGCCAGCGTGGCCCTGGGCGCCAAAGACGAACACACGCTGAAGGCTTTTCTGGAAGCGGAGTCCTATCCCGGCCCGTCGCTGATCCTGGCCTACAGCCCTTGCATCGCGCAGGGCATTCCGCTGGATTTCGGCGCCGCCGCCCGGCAGCAAAAAATGGCGGTGGATTGCGGGCAGTGGCTGCTCTACCGTTACGATCCGCGCCGCGCCGAGCGGGGCGAAAACCCCCTGCAACTGGACTCGCCGGCGCCCAAGACCGGCGTGCGGGATTATCTGCTTTCGGAGAATCGCTTTAAGATGCTGACGCTGAGCAAGCCCGACGCCGCCCGCCAGTTTTTCGCGCAGGCACAGACCGATGCCGAGAGCCGCCGCAAATTCTACCAGTTCATGCAAAGCTGGAGTCTCAAGCCGGAGGCTGCTCCGGCCGCCGAACCCAAAACCACCGCCGGGGCGCAGGCGCCGGCCCAGAACGCCCCCAAACCCTGAATCTAATATGGACCTGGCCACCACCTACCTCGGTTTAAAGCTCCGCACGCCGCTGGTCTGCGCGGCGTCGCCGCTCTCGCAGCAGTTGGATAATCTCAAGAAGATGGAAGACGCCGGCGCGTCGGCCGTGGTGCTGTATTCGTTGTTTGAAGAACAGTTGCGCCAGGACTCACTGGAACTTCAGGGCAACCTGGAGCGCGGCGCGTTGAGTTCGCCGGAGGCGATGAGTTATTTCCCGGAGCCGGAAGAATTCAGCGTTGGGCCGGAGCAATACCTGGGGCACATCCAACGCGCCAAGCAGGCGGTGGCCATCCCGGTGATCGCGAGCTTGAACGCCTGCTCGGCGGGAGGCTGGACCCGTTACGCCCGGGGCATTCAGGACGCCGGGGCCGATGCCCTGGAGCTGAACATCTACCACATTCCCACCGACGCCCGGCAAACCGCCGCCGACATCGAAAGGATGTATCTGGAAATAGTGCGGGATGTGAAATCAAAAATCACCATTCCCGTGGCGGTCAAATTAAGCCCCTTCTTCACCAATTTCTCCAACGTGGCCGCGCGCCTGGATCAGGCGGGGGCCAACGGACTGGTGCTCTTCAACCGCTTTTATCAGCCGGACATTGACTTGGAAAGCCTGGAGGTGCGCCCGAACATCCTGCCGAGCACCCCGATGGCGATGCGGCTGCCGCTGCGCTGGATCGCGATACTTTACGGCCGCCTGGCGGCGAGCCTGGCGGCCACCAGCGGCGTTTACCGCGGCGGGGATGTGCTGAAACTGTTGCTGGCCGGGGCGGACGCGGCCATGTTGTGCTCCGTGCTGCTGTGCCACGGCATCGGCCGCATCAAAGTCATCGAACAGGAACTGGCCGGCTTGATGGAGAAACATGAGTATGAATCGGTGCGGCAGTTGAAGGGGAGCCTGAGCCAGAAAAACTGCGCCGACCCCGCCGCCTTCGAGCGGGCGCAGTACATGCGGGCCATCACCAGCCATCAGCCGCCGGCCGCCGCGCCGCCATAAAGAAGAACCCATGATGCCCAGACTCACCACTTGCACTTTCTGTGGCACCGGCTGCGGCATTTATTTGGAAACCGTCGGCAACCGGATCGTTGGCGCCTATCCGAGCATGTCGCATCCGGCCAACAAGGGGAAGATATGCCTGCGCGGCTGGCATGTGCATGAAGTGGCCAGTTCGCCGGACCGCCTCAAAAGCCCGCTGCTCCGCAAGAACGGCCGCCTTGAGAATGTCTCCTGGGAGGAGGCTTTGGACTTCGTGGCCTCGCGGCTCAAAAAAATCCGGGACCAATACGGCCCCGAATCGGTGGCCTTTCTGGATTCCCCGCGCTGCTCCAACGAGGAGGCCTACCTGCTGCAAAAACTGGCCCGGTCCCTGATCGGCACCAACAACGTGGATCACGGCGCCGGGGTCTATTGCAACAATTCCATCAACGTGCTGCTCGATATGATCGGCGTGCCCGCCGCCACCAACTCCATCGGGGAACTGGCCCGCAGCGGGGTGATCATTGTGGACGGAGTGGACCTGGGCCGCCAACTGCCGACGGTGGGCGGCTGGGTGATTCGGGCGAAACTCGGCGGGGCCAAGCTCATCGTGGTTGATTCCCGGCGTCATCGGGTGGCGGAAAACGCGGACATCTTCCTCCAGATCAAACCGGGCACCGAATCCATCCTCTACGGCGCGCTGGCCAAAGTGATCGTGGACCGCGGACTGATGAATCAGACATTCGTCAAGGCCCGGTGCGAGGGCTGCGACGGGTTTCTGGCCCGGGTGCGGGATTACGATCTGCTCCAGGCGGCGGAAAGTTGCGGCGTTGCGGCGGAGTTGATCGAGGCGGCGGCGCTGGCCTACGGCCAGGCGCGCAGCGCGGCCGTGCTTTACTCCACCGGGATAGAGGCCCGCGACCCGGAGAGCATCCGCGCGATCATCAATCTGGCGCTGCTGACGGGCAACCTGGGCAAAGAAGGGGCGGGGGTGTTCCCGCTGACGGAGCACAACAATTTGCAAGGGGTGTGCGACATGGGGATGCTGCCGGACCGATTGCCGGGTTATCAGGCGGTGACCAATCCCCAGGCGCGGGCTGCCCTGGAAGGCATCTGGCAGGCCCAAGTTCCCGCCACGCCCGGGGTGGGAGCCCACGCCCTGCTGGCCGGAGGCAGTCGGGCGCGACTCAAGGCGCTTTGGCTGGGGCGTTACGACCCGGTCAGCACGGCCTCCTTCGGGGATGCCGCCGAGGCGCTGGACCAGTGCCTGCTGGTGGTGGTGCAGCATCTGTTCATGACCGATTCGGCGGACTTCGCGCATGTGGTGCTGCCGACCACGGCCTTTGGCGAGGAACGGGTTTCCTTCACCAGCACCGAGAGGCGCATTCAAATCGCCGAGCGGGTGATTGACCCGCCCGAAGGCCCGATGCCCGCCTGGGAACAGCTCACGCGCCTGGCGCGCGCCATGGGGGCCGGTTGGAAATATCAGTCCGCCGCGGATGTGATGCAGGAAATCGGCGAGGTGATCCCCTTTTACAGCGGCGCCAGCCATGAAAACCTGCTGCGCGAATATGGCCGCCAGTGGCCATGCACCACGGACCATCCGCTGGGCACCGCGCGGCTCTTTGCCGATGGGAACATGGACCGGCGCTTCAAATTTGCCCCGGTCGCCCGGCCGCCCAAACCGCCCGGAAATCCCGAAGGGTTCCCCTTCACGCTGATGTTCGGCAATTCGCTTTACTACTGGCACCAAAATGTGCTCATCAACCACAGTGAAACGCTCAAACGGGAATACCGTCTGCTGTTGCTGGATTACCCGGACGGCTTCGTGGAAATCAACACGGAGGACGCGACGCGCCTGGGGCTTCGCGACGGCGGGCGCATCCGGCTGAGCACCGCGGCCGGTTCGTTGACGTCCACCGCGCGGGTGACCTCGGAAGTTCGCAGCGGGACGGTTTCAGTACCCTACTTTGTGCAGCAATCGAAACGAGAGATGCTCGGCGCGACAGAGGACGGCCCTTCGCTGGTGCCGGCGCGGGTGGAAAAGAAGGGGGCATGAAGGCGCGCGTGGTTGCTTTGGGGGACGTTCTCAAGATCGTGGACGTGCTGCGCGGGCGCGGGTACGAGGTGCTGGCGCCTTTCTATGGGCGTGGCCGGGACAGTTACTTCGACACCGTGACCGAGGAGAATCGGGGTCGGGTGCAGATCCATCTGCCCAATCCGTATTATCCTCCCAAGCGCTTTGTTTTTCCGCACATCGAACGGTTGATGAGAGTGCGGGGGCGCAATGGGGAAATGCAGATCGAGCCGTCATACGAGGAGCCGCGGCGCGCCCTATTCGGCATCCGCTCGTGCGACGTTGCCGGGCTGTGGCATCTGGACCGATTCTACCTGGGCCGAGATTTCCGGGATGTCTATTACGAAAAGCGGCGGAAGAATCTCTTTCTGGTGAACGTGGTTTGCACCGACCCGGCGCGGGACATTGGCGAGGACTGCTTTTGCCTGTGCGCGGACACCGGGCCCGCCGCGCGCGACCATTTTGACTTGCAACTGATGGACCTTGGCGAGCGTGAATTCATGGCCGTGGCCGGCACGCCGGCGGGCGAAGAACTTTTCTCCGAGCCGCTATTCGGCAAGGCGACTGCGGCGCATCTGGAACGCCGCCGCGCCATACTGGCCGAGGTGCGCAAGCGGTTTCAGGCGACGACAAGCTGGTTTCCCGCCACGGTGCGCTACGTTTCGCAGGGAGCGATTCTGGACAGCACGTGGGAGGAAATCGGCAAACGCTGCCTGGAATGCGGCGGCTGCACATATGTCTGCCCCGCCTGCACCTGTTTCACCGTCTCGGACCGCCAGGTGGGGCCGGAGGAAGTGGAGCGGGTGCGCATCTGGGATTCCTGCGCGCTGAGCGGCTTCACGCGGATGGCCGGGGGTTTCAATCCCCGCCGGGCGGTGCATGACCGGCGCAACCGGCGCTTCTTCCGCAAGCTGGCGCAGTACTTCATCCAGCGCGAACTGGCGATGGCGTGCGTGGGCTGCGGCCGATGCGCCGCCGTTTGCCACGGCGACATCGGCATGCCCAGCGTCGTGGAAATGATCCGGCGCGAGGCGCCCGAAACTCCCAAAAATGAACCCGCCCCACACTGAGAACATTTATCTGCCCAAGCTGGCGGTGCTGGACCGGGTGGTGGACGACATCCCGGAGGTGAAAACATTTTACTGGCGCTTCGAGGACCCCTCGGCGCAGGAGCAGTTCAAACACTTCCGCCCGGGCCAATTCGCCCAGGTTTCCCTCTTCGGCGTCGGCGAATTTCCCGCCTCGCTTCCGCCCAGCCCCACGGAGGAGGAGACGTTTTTCACCATCCGCCAGGTCGGCAGTTGCACTTCGGCCCTGCACCAACTCAAGCCCCGCGACAAGTTCGCCGTGCGCGGCCCTTACGGCAACGGTTTTCCGATGGAAGATTACCAGGGGATGAACCTGACCTTCGTCGCCGGGGGCATCGGGCTTATTCCGTTGCGCTCCTGCATCGTCTATGCCCTGCGGCACCGGACGCGCTATGGCCGCATCCAGGTTTTTTACGGGGCAAAAACCCCCGGCGAACTGATGTACATGCCGGATCTGGGCGCGTGGGAAAAGTCCGGCGGCATGGAGTGTCATCTCACGGTGGACCGGGCCGCCGACGGCTGGACCGGGCATGTGGGCGTGGTGGGGAGTCTTTTCAAAAAAGCGGGTGTGGACGTGCCGGTGGACAACACCATCGCCTTCGTCTGCGGGCCGCCGGTGATGTTCCGATTTGTCATCAAAGACCTGCTGGCCCTGGGCTTCAAGGAGCACCGGATCGTGTCCACCCTGGAGCGCTACATGAAATGCGGGGTGGGCAAGTGCGGCCATTGCTGCATCGGGGTGGCCTACATTTGCGTGGACGGGCCGGTGTTCACCTACGAACAAATCAAAAGACTTGGGGAGGACATTTGATGCCCGACTTGCGCGCACAACTCCTTGCCTCGCTTCATGGCCGGGTCTGTTTCATGGGCCTGGGCGGGGTGGACGGCGGAGACGACGGGTTCGGGGTGCGGCTGGCCCAGGGACTGTCCCGCGCGGGCGTGCCCCATGTGGTGATCGCCGGAACCGCCCCGGAGCGGCTGGTCGGCCGTTGCGCGGATGAAGGGTTCGACCACCTGGTCTTCCTGGACGCGGCCGACTTCGGCGCCGCACCCGGTTCGGTGGTGTTCCTGAATTCGGGGCAAATGGCGGCGCGGTTTCCGCAGATTTCCACGCACCATATTTCCCTGGGAACGTTGGCCCGGTACGTGGAAAGCGGCGGACATGCCAAGGCCTGGCTTCTGGGCGCGCAACCGGAGAGCTTGAAATTGTCCCGCGCCCTTTCTCCGGCCATCGAAACGACTTTGGCCATCCTCACCGGACTGGTGGCCAGCCTGATGGGCGAAGGAATCCAAACATGATGACTCCTGAAAAAGCGGTCCTGGCGGCCATCCTCATCTGCGTGGCCGGAGCCGTGCTCACGCTGCTCACCGCGCGGAGGCGGACGCTGACGGGCTGGCTGGCCTTTTTGGTGACCGCCGGGAGCGCGGCACTGGTGTTCTTGGCGGTGGAAAGGGTGCTCACCGGCGGGGCTGCGGCCCAGGCCGCGGAGTTTTTTCCCCTTCCAGCCTTGGGGTTCGCGCTGCGCCTGCGCGTGGACGGATTGAGCGCGCTGTTCCTGATGCTGGCGGCCTTGATCGCGCTGCCGGCTTCGTTTTATTCCATCGCCTACCTGAGGCATTACCGGGATTATGGCGTGGCCCGGTATTATCCTTATTTCCTTCTGTTCCTGGCGGCGATGTACGGCCTGCTGAGCACCACCGACATGATGTGGTTCTTCTTCATTTTCTGGCAGATGATGACACTGCCCGGATACGCCCTCATCCGTTTCGAGCACAAAAAGCCGGGGGCCATTCGGGCGGCCAATAAGTATCTGCTGATGATGCAAATCGCCTGCGCGGCGACGCTGGCCGGAGCGCAAATACTGGCCGGCGCGGGCGCCCCGGCAAATGCGGGCGGCGGGGGGAAGTATGACTTCGACACCGCGAGCGCCAACCTGCCGGCGCTGGCGCACGCGCACCCCGCCCTGGCGGCGGCGGCGCTCGGCCTGTTCCTGGCGGGGTTTGGCATCAAGATGGGCATGTGGCCCTTCGGCCAGTTATGGCTGCCGGACGCGCACCCCGCCGCGCCTTCGCCGGTGAGCGCGATGCTCTCCGGGGTGATGATCAAGACCGGGGTCTATGGCCTGATGCGCTATTTTCTGTGGCTGGCGCCGGCGGATGCGCCCGCCGGCTTTTCCGGGGCGCGCTGGGGTTTGGTGGTGGCGGTGCTGGGGACGATCACGCTTTTCACCGGGACGATGCAGGCGCTCAAGCAGGAGCAGACCAAGCGTCTGCTGGCCTTCCACAGCATTGGGCAGGTGGGCTATATTCTGCTGGGTTTGGGAGCCTGCCTGGAGCTGCGGTTGGCCGCGGGGCCGGAGGCGGCCGCACTGGGGGCGCTGGCGATGGTCGGAGCCCTTTTTCACACCCTGAACCATGGCGTCTTCAAGGCGCTGCTCTTCCTGAACGCCGGCTCGATGCTCCACGCCACCGGCACGCAAGACCTGAACAAAATGGGGGGCTTGCTCAAATACATGCCTTTGACGGCCGCCACGGCGCTGGTCGCCTCGCTCTCCATCTCCGGCGTTCCGTTGTTCAACGGCTTTGCCAGCAAATGGACCATTTACGTGGCGACCGTCCAGGCAAGCCCTTGGGCGGGTTATCTGCCCGTCTGCGCCGGGATTGCCATTCTGACGAGCGCGTTGACGCTGGCTTCGTTCGTCAAGTTCTTTGGCGCGAGCTTCCTGTCGCGCACGAGCGCGCTGGTGAAGGAGAAGGCCGCCGGCCAGCGCCGGCTGGAGGTGGGCCTGATGATGCAAATCCCCCAGTTGTTACTGGCGCTGATCTGTGTGCTCGTTGGGCTGCTGCCGGCCGCAGCGTATGGCCTGATCCTCAGGGCGCTGGCGGCAAGCCCCGCTGGTTTTGGCCAGGCCGCCGGCGCCGCCCTGCCTGCGCCCGGCGCGTTTTGGGCCGGTCTCTACGGGGTCCAGGCGCATGCGCTCTTTGTTCCGCTGGCTTTGGCGGTCGTTCTGGCGCTGGGGTTTCTTCTGGCGCGGATGATTTCAAGACTCGGCGCCGCGCCGCGCCGGGCCGCCGCTCCCTGGCTTTGCGGTTACGCGCGGGAGGCGGAATGCAACCGTTATGTGGCGCACGGCTATTACGGCGAGGTCAAACGTTATTTCCACTGGCTGGGCGGCGCGCCCGCGCCGGGGCCGGACAAGTCCGGGGAGCGGAAGGAACCCTGAAATGACTGCGCGCGAAAAACTCGATCAATTGAAGGCCGGCCTCGGCCCAGCCATCCGGCGCGCCGACCTGCCCGACGACCGGTGCCTCTACGTCTACGTGGAGGCCTGCGCGTTGAAGAGAGTCTGCGAGTATGTTTTTCGCAAGATGGATGCCCGATATGTCACCAGCATTGGCGCGGATGACCGGCCCTTCTCCGGCTCGTTCCTGGTGGCGCACAACTTTGCGTTTGATGGCGACCATCTGCTCTGCAGCATCCTGGCGGACGTTTCGGGCGGCACTCCCCGGGTGGAGAGCATTTCGGAGGTCGTGCCGGCGGCCAACTGGGCGGAGCGGGAGTTGCGCGATCTGGTGGGCATCGAGCTGACCGGCCATCCCTATCCCAAGCGCCTGGTGCTGCCGGACGGCTGGCCGGAGGGCGTCCACCCTCTGCGCAAGGACATCGCCTGGAATTATGTGCCCGCCGACTATGACGACGAACGGGAATTCAAATTCGACGATCCGCCCGAAGGCTGCACCGTGGTGCCGTTCGGCCCGTTCCATCCCACGCTCGATGAACCGGCCCACTTCCGGCTCTATGTGGACGGGGAGCGGGTGCGCGGGTGCGAATACCGCGGCTTCATGGCGCATCGCGGGATCGAAAAGCTCGCGGAGTCGGTGCTTAGCTACAATGACATCCCGATCATGGCCGAGCGCATCTGCGGCATCTGCGGCTGCGTGCATAATGTGGCCTACGCGCAGGCGGTGGAAAGGGCCGCCGCCTTGCAGGCCCCGCCGCGGGCGGAGTATCTGCGCACCATCCTGTTGGAAATCGAGCGGCTGCACAGCCATCTGCTCTGGGTCGGGCTGGCCTGCCACATCGTGGGGTTTGACACCTTGTTCATGCAATGCTTCCGCATTCGCGAGCCGGTGATGTGGGTGGCCGAGAAAATCACCGGCAACCGGAAAACCTACGGGCTGTGTGTCATCGGCGGCGTGAGGCGGGACCTGAGCGAGGAGATGAAGGCCGAATTGCTGCAGGTGCTCGGGCGTCTGGAAACGGAATGGCAGGCCGTGACCGGCGCGGTGCTCAAGGACCGCAACCTGCAGCAGCGCACGCGCGGGGTCGGCGTCGCCGACCGCAAGCTGGTGAAGGAGGCGGGGCTGATAGGACCGGTGGCGCGGGCGGCGGGTGTGGCGATTGATTGCCGCCGGGATCATCCCTACGCCGCTTACGACCGCGTGTCCTTCGAGGTGATCAGTGCCGCCGATGGGGACGTCTGGTCGCGCCTGGAGGTGCGCGCGCGCGAAGTGTTTGAGTCCATCAAGATCATCCGCCAATGCCTGGATAAAATGGAAAGCGGGCCGGTGCAGTTGGCGCTCAAGGATGAATTGCCGGCCGGCCGGCTCGGCTTGTCCTCCATCGAGGCCCCGCGCGGGGAGTGCCACCATTTCGTCATCACCGGCGAGGGCAACCGGCCGCGCCGCTGGCGGGTGCGCGCCCCCACCTATCAGAACCTCCAGGGGGTGCCGGCCATGATCAAGGACCAGCAACTGGCGGACATGACCATTACGCTGGGCAGCATAGACCCGTGTTTCTCCTGCACCGACCGGCTGGAGACCCTGGATCTGGCGTCCGGCGCGGTCAAGGTCTGGTCGCAGGAGGAACTGCTCCACTTGGCGCGAAGCGGGAAAGCGGGTAGCGGGCTGCTTTGAAAAGCTTGACTTGAAACCAACCCTTGAGCATTCGGTCAAATCGGGTAAATTGATTGGCATGAAGAAATGGATCGTCGCTTACCCGGAGCATTTGGGCGGAAGCCCGCGTGTGCGCGGCACGCGCATTTCCGTGGCGCTCATTCTGGAGTCGCTGGCTGCCGGCATGTCGGTCGCCCAAATCGTGGACGATTATCCGAGCCTGACCGAGGAATCGGTGCGCGGCGCACTGGCTGAACTGGCGCATCAGAAGGAATTGTCACCAGCGTGAAAATTCTGCTGGATGAGAATCTTCCGCGAAAGCTGGTCCAGGCGTTGCGGGCGGAGAATCTACGGCCCTTTGGCGACTGTTGCGCGGCTAGGCAAGAAATGGCCCAATAATTTTGACCCCTGACGCAAATTTGCGCAAGCTTCGACGAGTCAGGATGGTTCGATGATAAGCAAAACGATTGTTGTGCTTGCCAACTCTGTGAAGAAATCGGGACGATGTCTCGCGGGGAAAGAAGTCGTGCGCCTGGGCAGCACCTGGAAGGTGGGAAAGTGGATTCGCCCGGTTGCGACACATGACGGGGGGGAAGTCCCCATATACCCAATGAAGAGGGCTTTGGGGCACGATCCGAAACTCTTGGAAATCATTGAGGTGTGTTTGGACCGTGCCGTGCCCCTGCCCGACCAACCGGAAAATTGGCTGGTTGAAAAGGCATTTGAGGCGGGGTCGTGGAGATCGGTCGGGCATTTCGAGTGGGGGCTAACGTCCGTGCTGCTCGACAGGCCACCAGTACTTTGGAACGATCCCGCTTCGGGTTCGAGACGAGTCAGGGAAGGCTTTCCTCGGGGGATGCCTGAGCCGGCGTCGCTCTACTTTGTAAAGCCGGAGAAAATCGGAAGCATCCGTGTTTGGTCGGAACCAAATCATCCGTCCGCGGCATACGGCATCAAGAAACGTCGCGTGGCCACCATCCGTTACGGAGGTATTTGGCACGAATGCGATATAGACGATCCGAACTTCGCAGAACGGCATTACCCACAGTTCCCATCTGTCAATGAACCAGCCATTGAAGTGCGTCTGTCAAAACCCGACTCAACCCTCGTTTCCTTGAGTGTCACCGGCGCCTATCATGGCTATCATTACAAAATCGCCGCTGCTTTTTTCGAACCGCCGGTGTAAGTTGAAGAGAGATGCAATGAACACACTGTTTACAATCGGCCATTCAAATCACGAGATCGGCGTGCTGGTGGAACAGTTGCGCCGGCATTCAGTCCAAGTAGTTGCAGACGTCCGTTCGCGGCCCTACAGCGGGCGCTTTCCCCAGTTCAACCGATCTGTGTTGAAACTCGCGCTCAGCGCAAACGGCATGCAGTATGTGTTCCTGGGGCACGAGTTGGGCGCCCGACGCCAAGAGGCGTGTTGCTATGTGGACGGCCAGGCACGTTACGACCTGGTGGCCAAGACAGATGCATTTGCCGAAGGCTTGGACCGCGTCCGCCAGGGACTAAGGAAATATCGTGTTGCTTTGTTATGTGCGGAGGGGGATCCCCTGACCTGCCATCGCACCATCCTGGTGTGCCGGCATCTGCGCGGAAAGGGCTTTCCAATACAGCACATCCTTGCCGATGGGAGCCTGGAGTCTCAGGAATCGGCGGAGGATCGGCTGCTCGCAAAACTGGGGAAATCGCAGCCATCTTTATTCGCCACGCATGAGCAGTTAGTGGAACAGGCTTACGACGAGCAAGGATCCAGAATCGCCTTTCGTCAAACAAATGCGGTTTGGGAAGAAGAACTTGAGGCGACAGGAAGGACATGAGAGTCTGCACAATAGGGTTCACCCATAAGAAGGCCGAGGATTTTTTCACACGGCTGCAAAAGGCTGGCGTGAAGCGCGTGGTCGATGTGCGGCTGAACAACGTGTCGCAACTGGCGGGCTTTAGCAAGCGCGACGACCTGAAGTATTTTCTGAAGAGCATTCTTGGCATTGATTACGTCCATTGCGCCGCCCTGGCGCCGACCCAGGACATCCTTGATGAGTTCAAGAAGAACAAGGGTGGGTGGAAAGTTTACGAAGAAGAGTTTTTGCGATTGATCCAAGAGAGGCAGATCGAGAAGCAAGTCCCCAAGGACATCATCGAAGACGGTTGTCTATTGTGTAGTGAGGACAAACCACATTTTTGTCACCGCCGACTCGTTGCGGAATACTTGAGCAGCAAGTGGGGCGACCTGACCATTGAACACCTGTGATTAGTCGTGCAAGGGGCTATGAGCAAACGACTTATAGAAGGGATCTCCCCGCTGGCCGCTTGGGGAATTTCGATGGCAGCGGGCTGGCTTGACTCTCAACTCCATAACATTCTGCAATTTCTGAAAAGGAATTGCCAAAAGATAGCCGGTCTTTTGGCGATGCGATTGTTATTTTGATGCGGTATGATACGGATGATTGCCGGCGGACTGGCCAATGTCGGAGCGGTCCTGCTGATGGCGCCCTTGTGCGAGGGGATACTGCGGAAGGTGACCGCGCGGCTGCAATCGCGCCGGGGTCCGCCCTTGTGGCAGCCTTACTTTGACCTGCTGAAGTTGCTGGGCAAGGAGGACATGGAATCGGGCGAATGCCCGGCGCTGCAACGAATTGTGGCCTGGCTGGCGCTGGCGGTGGTGCTGACGCTGGCCTGCCTGGTGCCAATGGGATTTCCCGCGCCGATGAACAACGCAGGGGACGTGATTTTGCTCATCTACCTGCTGACCCTGTGCGGCATCTGCACCTTGCTCGGCGGCCTGGCGGCCGGCTCGACATATTCGCTGCTGGGCATCGGGCGCGAGATGATGACCATGATCGCCCTGGAACCCTTGTTCGCCATCGCCCTGCTCATCGGCGCGGTTCATGCCGGGTCGTTCCGGCTGGACGCCGTTTTGAACGGCTCGGTTTATGCCACCCAGGGAATTCCGTGGTCGGGCTTGATTCTGTTGGTGGTGATGGTGCTCTGCTTCCAGGGTTTTGTGCAACGGCTGCCCTTTGACATCGCCGAGGCGGAGACGGAACTGATGGAAGGGCCGCTGGTGGAATACTCTGGTCCGAAGCTGGCGCTTTTCAAGTACGCGCAGATGGGGCGGCTGGTACTGCACAGCGCGTTGTTCGTCGCGCTCTTTGTGCCGTGGGGATCGGGCCTGGCGTTTCCGCTGGGCTGGCTGCTTTTCTGGGCCAAAGTGCTGACGCTGGTGCTGGTGGTGACCCTGGTCGCCGCCACGCACGCGCGCTACCGGATTGACCAGGCGATTCGTTACTTTGCCGGATTGCTGGCCGCCGCGTTCGCGGCGCTGGCGCTGGCGGGTTACGGATACTGATGGAGACGCGTTCATGTCCATTGCAAGCAAATTGAAAGAAGCGATGGTCGGCCTGAAGGCCGGCTGCGTGACACTGGATTATCCGGCGCAGCCGCGCCCGGTGGCGGAGAACTTCCGGGGCCGGCCGATCTTCGACGCCCAAAAGTGCATCGGCTGCGCGGGCTGCGCGAACAATTGCCCGGCGCGCGAAATCCTGGTCTTGGACGTCTGCCAGGAAATCCGCATCCTCAAGTATCTTGGGCGGCGTTGCACCTACTGCGGACGCTGCGCGGAGGTTTGCCCGGAAAAGGCCATCACCATGAGCCATGAGTACGAGACGGCGACCAACCGCATCGGCGACCTGCGGCAGCGGTTGGAATTGTTCATGAGCACCTGCCAGCGCTGCGGGCGTTGCTTCAAGGAAAGTTCGCCGCTGGAACAACTCAAGCTCAAGGGCTACCGCTTTGACGATCTGGAGAACGAACGCTGGATTTTCCGCTCCCGCTCCTACCTGGAAAGCGAGCCGGTGGTGGAGGACATCCAGATCGAACTGGATTGAAACGCCATGCTGAAAAACCTTTGCCAGAAAATGTTCGGCCGGTCGCTGTGGGTTTACCACGCCAACAGCGGCGGCTGCAACGGCTGCGACATCGAGGTGCTCAACGTGCTCACGCCCTATTATGATGTCGAGCGTTTCGGCATCAAGCTGGTCGGCTCGCCGCGGCACGCCGATGTGATGCTCTGCCAGGGTCCGGCCATGCGCGCCACCGCGCGGGCGTTGCGCTGCGCCTACGATGCGATGCCCTCGCCCAAGCTCGTCTTTGCCATCGGCGGCTGCGCCTGCGGCGGCGGCATCTGGCACGACACCTACGCGGTGCTCGGTCCGGTCGAGAAAGTCATTCCAGTCAACTTTTACATTCCCGGCTGTCCGCCCCGGCCTGAAGCCATCATCTATGGCGTGGCCGTGGCCACCGGCTTGGTGGATAAAAAAGTGGCGCCGGTGGAATTCAAGCAACTGGAAATGCCCATTCCGCGCTACCACCCGGAAGACCTCCGCGGCCAGGGCGAAATGGTGGTTTACGAAAAGGTGGAGAAGCTTTAGTTTCATGCACGAATACTCGATCATGCAAAGCGCGTTGAATCAGGCCCTGCAGCAGGCCCGGCTGGCCGGGGCCGCGCGCGTGCATGAAATCCGGCTGCGCATCGGCGTGCTGAGCGGCGTTGTGCCCGACGCGCTCCAGTTCGCCTTCGAGGCCCTGAGGCCCGGGACCGCCGCCGCCGGCGCCGTGTTGACGATTGAGGAGGTCCCGGCGCGATTCTGGTGCGCCACCTGCCGCCGCGAGTTTGTGTCGGCCAATTTGTATTCGGAGTGCCCGGATTGCCAGAACCCCAGCGGCGAATTGCGCGCCGGGCGGGAGCTGGAGTTAAGCGCGATGGAGGTGGACCATGTGTGACCAATGCGGCTGCGGATTGTCGGCGGGAATTCCGGCGACCGTTTCGGGGCACGACCCTCATGACCACGGGGATCACGAGCACGGGCACGAGCATCCGCACCCTCCTCATTCACACGAACCCGGCGAGCAAGCGCGCCAGACCGTGGAGCTGCGGCACGCCATCCTGGAGCAGAACGACCGCCTGGCCGAGCGCAACCGCGGCTACTTCCTGGCGCGCGGGGTTCTGGTCCTCAATGTCCTCTCCTCTCCTGGCTCGGGAAAAACGACGCTCCTTGGCGAAACCATCCGCCGGCTTGGCCCGCGCCTGAAAACCGGCGTCATCGTCGGCGATCTGGCCACCGACAACGACGCCCGGCGCCTGCGCGATTCCGGCGCGCCGGTGGTGCAGATCAACACCGGGACGGTTTGCCATCTGGAAGCGGAGATGGTGGCGCGCGCCGTGAGGCAACTGGACATTGCCAGACTTGATCTCCTTTTCATTGAGAACGTCGGCAACCTGGTCTGCCCGGCCAGCTATGATCTTGGGGAGGACCTGCGCGTGGTTCTGTTGTCCGTGACCGAGGGCGAGGATAAACCGCTGAAATATCCGCCCGTCTTCCACTCCGCCAACGTGGTGATCGTCAGCAAGGCGGATCTGGACCGGGCCTGCGATTTCAACCGCGAGGCGGCGAGAGCCAATATCCGGCACATGGCGCCGCAGGCGCGTCTGTTCGAGATTTCCGCCAAGACCGGCGCCGGCCTGGACGACTGGTGCGACTATCTGATTCAGCGGCACGAGGCCCTGAAACAGCGCGATCCGCTGGCTCCTGCGTAGAAACGGTATCAGCCGCCGTGCGAGCCGATCGGGTCACTGTCCATGCGCCGCGCGGCGGCCAGAACCCGCCGGGCGACGGAGCGGAGGACTCGACGCAGCGGAGGGGTCATGCGAACCGCGACGGTGAACGGGTCTTTGACTTCAATGGCGAATATCTTGACGCGACGGGGCACCCGCAAGCCCAGGCGCCTGCCCAGCGCCACCATTTCCCCAACGCCCAGAAAATGCGGGGAGACCATCGGCAGGATTTTGAGCCGGGCGCCGTCCCATTCGTGCAGGAAGCCGGGCGGGGCCTGCCGGGTCCGCACGGCGTCCACCAAAACCAAATCATTGAAGCCAACGATGTGATCCAAAAGGGAAAGCCCCATTTCCGTGCTTTCCTGAACTTCAATGCCGTCGGCGTCGGAGAGTTGCGGCCTGATGGCGCGGGCGACATTCAAGCCCACGGCGTCGTCGCTCAGGATGTCGTTGCCCAGGCCGAGCACGAGAACTCGTTTTTTCCGGGGCGGCGCTCTCCGCGGCGGCGCTTGAGGCGAACAGGCTTGCATAATGCCCTCTTGATTCTTTGGCTGGCGGCCCGCGCCTCGCCACCTTAGCCGGGAGGCAGGGAGGCGGGTTGCGCTAATTGGCGGAGCAGCTTGCGCTGGCGGTCGTAGATGCTCACGCAGAGCGGCAGATGTCCGGGCAAGGAGTGGGTGGCGCAGCCGAAACAGGGGTCGTAGGCGCGGAAGGCCATTTCCACCATGTTGAGCAGGCCCTCGCTCACGTTGCCTTTTTGGATGAGGCTCTTGGCGGCTTTCTCCACGCTCATGGCGATGCGGGCGGCGTTGTTTTGCGTGGCCACGATCAAGTTTGCCTTTGTGATCAGGCCCTGGTCGTCGGTTTCGAAATGATGGTAGAGGGTGCCCCGCGGCGCCTCGACGACGCCGACGCCCACGCTGGGCTTGGCGGTGGGGATGACGCGCAGGTTGGAGCTGAGAATCTCCGGGTCGTTGAGCAACTCGACGATGCGTTCGGCGGCGTAGATCATTTCCACCACGCGCGCCCAATGGTTGGCCAGGGTGTGATGCACCGGCTTGCCCCCCAGGGTGTTGAAGAATTCCTCGTAGGCCTTCTGCGCCTGCGGTGTGGCCATCCCGTCGGCCACGTTCAGGCGCGCCAGCGGCGCCACGGCGTAGATGCTGCTTTGCGGCCCTTCCTGGAATCCGTGCCAGCCCAACCCCTTGAGAAAACAGAATTTGACGTAGCTCCAAGGCTCGACATGCTCGGCCACGAAGTCGCGGTACTGGCGGGCGGCAAACTTGGCGTACTCCTTGCCCGTGGCATCCACCACCCGCACCTGGCCGTCGTAGAAGTTCACCCGGTTCCGCTCGTCCACCAGGCCCATGTAGTAAGTCCGGTGGGTGTAGGCGTCGGAGGTGATGAGCTTGACGTATTCGGGATTCTTCAAAACGATGTCGTGGAACACCTGGAGGGTGAAGAGGGCGAACTCCAGCGTGTCTTTGGCCAATTGCTGGAAGGGCGGCAGGTCCTCCGCCTTGAGTCCCTTGGACACGCCGCCGGGCAAGCCCAGGACGGGATGAATCACCTTGCCCCCGAAGTAAGCGATAAGCTCGCGCAAGCGGCGGCGCATGACGATGACTTTCTTGCCCACTTCGACTCCGACCTTTTCGATCACGCCGACCACGTTGCGTTTTTCCGGCGGGGCTTGCGGGCCCACAATGAAGTCCGGGCCGCCCAGGATGTAAACATGCAGGGCATGGTCCTCGACGATGAAGGTGTTATAGACCAGCTCGCGAATCTTGCGGGCGGCGGGCGGAGGTTCCACCTGATAGAGGGCATCCAGCGCCTTGGTGGAGGCCATGTGGTGCGCCGTGGGACAGACGCCGCAAATGCGGCTGGTGATCTGGGGCATCTCCTCCGCAGGCCGGCCCAGGCTAAAGACCTCGAAGCCGCGCAACTCGGGGACTTGCAGGTAGGCCTGCTCCACATCGCCCTGGTCGTCCAGGAAAATGTCAATCTTGCCGTGGCCTTCCAGGCGGGTAATCGGGTCAATGGTGACCCGCCGCCGCTGGTTGTGGGCCGCCGCATTGGCGCGGGAGGCCGCTTGATTCCAAACTTTAGTGGTTTCGGAGTTCATGGTTCCTTCTGGGCGGGCGCCAGCGGCAGGCTCACCTTGCCGCGCAATAAACTGGTCCCCAGTCCGTACCGGTAGAACGTGCCCACGGGGTCCGGGATGCCGGCCAGGATCTCATCAATTTCCTTGGTTTCCTTGGCGGCGACGTTGGCGCACAAGGAGGAGAGCATCTTTGCCCCCTGGTCGCGCACGCGGGAGGTCGGCCCGAAACACCCGGTGCAGGGCATGTTGCCGGCGGGACAGACCGCTTCGCAGCCCCCGCGCGTAGCCGGACCCATGCAGACGACGCCTTGGGCGAGCAGGCAGAGATTGGGGTCCAGCATGACTTGATGCGGACGCTTGAACGCGGTGAAGCTCAAGTCGGCGGGCTTGCTGGCCTTGCGCGCGCACTGCTCGCAAAGAGCCATGTCGGGCGCCAGCACGCTGCCTTTGGGCGGCAGCTTGCCTTCCAGCAAGGCCACGACGGCGGCTTTGGTCATTTTGGGCGTCGGCGGGCAGCCGGGGATGTAGAAGTCCACCTCCACCACCTGGTTGAGCGCGCGGACGAGGTTGCGAAATACCGGCAGGGTGACCGTGTGGCCGTTGTTCTGAGAGGAAGACTGCGGCCGGGTCTTCGCCTGGTTCTCCACCGTGGGGGCTTCCTCGTACACGTAACGCAGCAGTTGCTCGCGGGAGAATTGATTGGCCAAACTGGGAATGCCGCCCAGTTGCGCGCAGGCGCCGTAGGCGATGAGGTATTGGCTCTTGCGCCGGAGCAAATGCGCCATCTCCTCCTGCTCGCTGGTGCGGATCGCCCCGTTGAGCAGCGTGGCGGCGATGGACTTGTCGGGCATGGCCTCGATCTGTTTCTTTTTGAAATCCATGGCCACCGGCCACAAGACAATATCCACGGCGGCGACCACGCTGAGGATGTCTTCGGCCAAATCCACGACCGCTTCTTCGCAACCGCCGCATGAGGCGCACCAGTAAAAGGCGATTTTGGGTTTCTCAGGCATGGGCCACCTCCGCCGCGGCGCGTTGCGGCGCCAGGGGGCTTTGGCCCGCCGGCTCCGCCAGAGGCGTCATCTCGCGGTCCCACTCCTCCTGGCGTTGCGGCAGGCGCAACGGCCCCAGCGCGCGGACTTGCTCCACCATTTCGTTGATGACTGTTTTGACCCGTTCGCCCTCCGAGGCGGAAATCCATTCCAGCCGCACGCGGCGCTCTTCGATGCCCAGGTCGCGCAACAGGCGCTGGAGCATTTCAAAGCGGCGCACCGTCTTGTAGTTGCCCTCCACATAATGGCAGTCGCCCAAATGGCAGCCGCCAATGAGCACGCCGTCGGCTCCCTTGGCCAGCGCGTCCAAAATGAACTGCGGGTCCACGCGGCCGGAGCACATCAGCCGGATGACCAGCGCGTTGGGGGCGTACTTGAGGCGCGAGACGCCGGCCAGATCGGCGGCGGTGTACGTACACCAGTTGCAGAAAAAGGCCACGATGCGCGGCTGCCAATTGGGGTCAGGCATAATTGAGCACTCCTTCGATTTCACTGAAGATTTCCTCGTCCTCGAACAAATTCTGCTTGATGGAGCCGCTGGGGCAGGCGGCCACGCAGGTGCCGCAGCCTTTGCAGAGCGCCTGGTTGATCTGCGCCTTTTGCTTGGTCTCCTCGAAGGTGATGGCCGTGTAGGGACAGAGCGGCAGGCACGATTTGCAGCCGCAACAATCGGCTTCCACGATGTAGGCCGTGTTGGGCTCCTGTTCGATATAGCCTTTGTCAATCAAAGCCATGGCTTCCGCCGCGGCGGCTCCCGCCTGGGCCACGCTGTCGGGGATGTCTTTGGGCCCCTGGCAGCAGCCGGCGATGAAGACGCCGTCGGTGAAGGTGCTAACCGGCGCCAGCTTGGGGTGCTTTTCCAGGAACCACCCTTCGGTGCCGCAACTCATGTTGAAGAGCCGGCGCACGTCTTGCGAGTCGGCCTGCGGCTCCATGCCCGCCGCCAGCACGATCATGTCCACCGGAACCCGGCGCACGAAACCGGCCAGCGTGTCCTCCACGCGCATCACCAGCTTGCCTTCTTCTTCCGGGGACAGCGCCCAGTCGGTCACCTCCGCCACGCGGCCCCGCACAAACTGGATGCCTTCGGCGAGGGACTTGTCGTAAAACTCCTCGTAGCCTTTGCCCGGCGCGCGAATGTCCATGTAGAACACTGTCACGTCCGCGTCGGTGTGTTCGCGGACCAGTTGGGCCAGTTTCATCGAGTGCATGCAGCAGGTGCGCGAACACCACCGGTTGGTTTTCATGTCCCGCGAGCCGACGCAGAGGATGAAACCCACCGACTTGGGATGCCGGCCGTCCCGCAGGACGATCTCGCCCGCCGTCGGGCCGGAACTGTTGACATACCGTTCCACTTCAATGGCGGTGAGCACGTTGGGATAGCGGCCGTAGCCGTATTGCGGCAACCGCTTGGCGTCGAAAAGTTTGAAGCCCGTGGCGATGATGATGTTGCCCACTTTGATTTCCACCAGCTCCTCTTTCTGCGCAAAGTCAATCGCGTGCCGGTCCGCGCAGGCCTCCAGGCACGTTTTCTTGCATTTGCCCGTGCGCACTTGCAGGCACCGTTCCGGGTCAATCACCACCACCGGCGGCACGGCTTGGGCGAAGGGGATGTAAATGGGCTTGCGCTTGCTCAGACCCACGTTGAATTCGTCCGCGAACTTCGGCTCCTTGAAGACGCAGGCGGTGATGCACTCCAGGCAGCCCACGCACAACTCCTCGTTCACATAACGGGGCCGGCGCCTGACCGTGACGGTATAATTGCCGACGTAGCCGGAGACCTTCACCACTTCCGAGTAAGTCCACAGCGTGATGTTCTCGTGCGAACGCACGGCGGACATCTTGGGAGTCAGGATGCAGGCCGCGCAATCCAGCGTGGGAAAGGTCTTGTCAAACTGCGCCATGTGCCCGCCGATGCTGGGATTGCGCTCGACGAGAAAGACTTTCTTGCCCGCGTTGGCGACCGTCAAGGCCGCGTGAATGCCCGAAATGCCGCCGCCCACCACCAGCACATCCGGGTGAATCGGAGCGCGGGTGGTCTCCAGCGCCCGATGAAAACGAACGCGCCGAATCGCCGCGTGCGCCAGCGACTTGGCTTTGGCGGTGGCTTGCCCGCGGTCGGCGGTAACCCAGGAGTCGTGCTCGCGGATGTTGACCATCTGGAAATAAAACGGGTTGAGTCCCCCCGCCGCCACCGCGTTGCGGAAGGTGTGCTCGTGCAGCAAGGGCGAGCAGGAGGCCACGACCACCCGGTTGAGCTGGTGCTCGCGGATGTCCTGCTGGATCAACTCCTGCCCCGGATCGGAGCACATGTACTTGTAGTCGCGCGACACGACCACGCCGGGCAGTTTGGCGGCGTATTGCGCCACCGCGGGGCAATCCACCATGCCGGCGATGTTGTGGCCGCAGTGGCAGATGTAAAAGCCGATGCGAACTTCGCCATTCTTTTGGTTGGTGTTCATACCTTTACCTTTGCGGGTTCGGCGGGCAGCGGTTTCATCGCCACCATGTTGCGCTTGAGGCCCAGTTGCTCCGGCGGCAGGCCGAAGGCCAGCCCCATTAATTGCGTGAAATAAACCGTCGCCACCCGGGCCGGTTCCCAGCGCCGGTCAATCTGGTCGTGATACGCGTCCAAGTTGAACTGGCAAAGCGGACACACTGTGGCGATCACGTCCGCCCCGCGCCGCACGGCTTCCTTGAGCAGGATGTAGGTCAGGCGCAACCCGGCTTCCGGCACCGTGCCCGTCAGACTCCCCCCGCAACACTTGGTCTTGAGCGGGTAATCCACCACCTCGGCCCCCAGCGTGGCCAGCAGCCGGTCCATCGTCGTCGGATTCCACGCGTCGTCGAATGTCGCGTAAGGACGCACAATTTGGCACCCGTAATACGGCGCCACTTTCAATCCCTTGAGCGGACGAACGACTTTTTCCTTGATGACATCCAGTCCCACGTCGTTAATCAGCACGTCCAGGGGATGACGCACCGGCACCTTGCCGCTGTAGGTCAGATGAGCGCCCGCCAGCGCCTTTCGCACCGTCGCGTTGATTTCCGGATAGTCGGTGATGTTGTGCTTGGTCTTGTTGAGCACCAGATAGCAAGCGCTGCACGGGGTCAACAAATCCTCCGGGCCGGCTTTCTCCGCGATCGCCAGATTCCGCGCGGCCAGCACCGCGGCCATACTCTCGTCCACCGACATGTAGGCCGTGGCGCCGCAACAGTTCCAATCGTTCAGCTCGGCCAGTTCGACCCCCAGGTGCCGCATCACCGGCAGCAGAGATTCCTCATAAGCGCGGCCCAGCCCTTTGAGCGAGCAACCGGGAAAGTAGGAGTATTTCATAGAGCCTCCTTGGCTTTGCCATCCTCACCCCCGGCCACGGCCATCATCCCGGCCAATTCGGCCTGGCGCTCGATGTGTTCGGCCCGCAACCCAAACCGCCCCGTCCGCATGACTCCAATTCCCTGCCGCCAGGAGCCGAGCGCGGCCAGCCAATCGGTCTTGAGAAACAGTTTCATCACCAGCAGCATCTCGGTGATGCGGCCTTTCTTGCGGACCATCTCGTAGAATTCTTTCGCCAGCACCGGAATCGGAAAGCGTCTCGGATAAACCCCCTCCTTGATCGCCCTCTGCTTTAACGCATACATGATGTCGGTGATCCGAATCAGCCGCGGGCACTCCACCGTGCAGGCGTAACAGGAGGCGCAAAGCCAGACCGTGTTGCTGCGCAGCACTTCATTCTTGAAATCCGCCCGCACCAGCGCCACCACCTGGCGCGGCGAAAAATCCATGTAGATGCTCAGCGGGCAGGTGCCCGAACAGGTGCCGCACTGGATGCAACTCTGCAGCCGCTCGCAGCCTGGCACACTCTGGATCTCCTTGCCGAACCCTCTCACCCGATCCCCTTCGTATTTGATCGTCCGTTTGATTCGCATCATAATTTGCCTCGGTCTCTGGTGGCGGCCCCCGCCCGGAACCACGCCACATTGCCCCGTGACTTACTCAAGCTAAGTTGCCACCCAGCGGAAAGTCTCAACCCGTCTTGGCAAAGACTGGCCATCTTTTGCGCATGCCCGTCGAAAAAGTGCCATCGCACGCGGCATAATATTTCCTTGCATCCCGCCGCCAGCATGTTAGTATCACTAATTGAACAGCAGAACATTTTAAGACGAACTTAACAGTATGATCGCTCAAACCGGAGTCAAGTCGGGCGCCGCGGGCAAATACGCCTGGCGGGAATTGGATCGGGTCGAACCGCCCAAGCGTCCGGTGGCCGACCGGCTCTCCGATTTCAACTTGGTCTCCCAGCCCTACGACGAATCCACCGCCCGCCAGCAGGCCAGCCGCTGTGTGCAGTGTCCCAACCCCAACTGCGTGGCCTCCTGCCCCTTGGAAATCCCCATTCCGCAGTTGCTCGCCCTGGCCGCCGACGGCCAGTTCCGCGAGGCGGCGGAACTGCTTTTCGCCACCCAAAGCCTGCCCGAATTCGTCGCCCACGTTTGCGTGGAGAAGCGCATGTGCGAGGCCGCTTGCGTCCTGGACAAACCTTCTGATCCCGTCCCCATCGGTTCCATTTCCCGCTTCCTCCTGGATTACGGTTGGAAGCATGGCGTGCAAGAGCCTCCTCCCGCCCCCGCCACGGGCCAGCGCGTCGTGGTCATTGGCTCGGGCCTCTGCGGCCTCACGGGGGCTGACGCCCTTTCCCGCCGCGGCTACGCCGTCACCATCATGGACAGCGCGCTGGCCCCGGGCGGGCGGCTGGTCAACGGCCTGGCCGGGTTCAAAGTGGACCGGGCGGTCGTCGCGCGGCGGGTGCAATCGTTGCAGGAACGCGGTGTCCAATTCCGCATGGGCGTGCTCTGCGGGCGGGATGTGACCCTGCGCGAGTTGCGGCGCGGCTATGACGCCGTGTTCTTTGCCCTGGGCCGCACGGAGGCGGTGCCGTTGGAAGTTCCAGGCGCGCAACTCCGCGGTGTCTGCCAGGCCTACCCTTTCATTCTCCACCACACCTCCAACGCGCCCCTGCACGTCCTGCCCGTCAGCGTAGCGGGCCGCAAAGTCGTGGTGCTCGGCGGAGGCGACACGGCCATGGATGCGTTGCGCGTCGCCCTGCGCGCCGGAGCGCGCACCGCCTTGTGCCTTTACCGCCGCGACCAGGAAAACATGCCCGCCGATCCCAAAGAATTTGAAAACGCGCTCGAAGAGGGCGCGCGGTTCCTCTTCCTCACCCAGCCTCTGGCCATCGTCGGCAATCCGGACGGCGAAGCGACCCGGGTGCGTTGCGGGCGGATGCAACTTGGCCCGCCCGACTCCTCGGGCCGGAGCGGTGTGCAGCCGCTCCCAGCGGCCGAATTTGAAGTTCCGGCCGATGTGGTGCTGGTGGCCTACGGCTTCGCCCCGCCGCACCTGCCTCATTGCGACGAACTGGCCGAACTGACGGTGGACAATCGCGGCTGTCTGGTCGTGGATGCCGCCCAGATGACCAATCTGCCCGGCGTCTTTGCCGCCGGCTCCATCGCCCGCTGGCCCGTTTCCATCATAGACGTCATGCGCGACGCCCGCAAGGCCGCCGCCCAGATAGACCGCTATCTCGCCGTCCGCCGGCCGTGATCCTTTCTGCCTCCTGCTCTAAATGTTTGTTGCGGGGATGGAGGTCGAAGCAAATCGCCGCTTGCGGGCCGCTCGGTGGAGGCGTAACTTCATGACGTGAGTTATCTGACCGTCGAAGTCGAAATTGACCACGGACACGTTCTGGCCAAAGGCCCGGAGTCTCTGCCCGAAAAAGCCTCCGGTCTGCTTACCATTTTCCAATCCGATGCCGTCAACCGCCCCGCGATCTCCCCGCTTCAGGCCTTGGAATCGCTCCAAAAACATCTCCGTCTGGATGCCGCCGGCGCAGGGGAATGGATGACCTCTGTGGGCGATGCCAGACGTTGATGCCCGGATGATTCAACATGATTCATTTCGACACCAACTTCCTCATCCAAACCGTCCTCGCCGGTTCGGCTGCGCATGAAAAATTCCGGGGCTGGATGCTGGCGCAGGAACACTGCAACGCCAGCAGCATTGCCTGGGCGGAATTCTTGTGCGGACCGCTGGACGCTCCCGCCAAAGCGCGTCACCACGTGGTTTGACCGCAGACCTCGGCGCACCAATGCTCGATCTTGTGTTTAATGGAATCACGCACTTCGCGCGTCTTCTGGAGAACCTCCGCGTGACTGCCTCGGAGACTGGACGGATCTGGAAAGCCCCAGTGAAGGCGCTGGGTGATTCCTGGAAAAATCGGGCATCGCTCCGCGCCGGCCTCATCACAAACCGTGATCACATAAGCAAACTTCTTATCGGAATTGACCATGTCTATGACACTCTTGGTTTCATTTGTGGAAATATCGGCTCCAATTTCCTTCATTGCTTCAACGACGACAGGATTGAGCTTGCCAGGCTCCAAGCCGGCGCTGTGGGCTTCGAATTCGTCGCCGCATATTTGGTTGAGAAATGCCTCAGCCATCTGGCTGCGGGCGCTGTTATGAATGCAGATAAACAGGACTTTCTTTTTCATGGGTATTTTCCGGTTGTACCAGGCGCGTGATTGGTTGCAGACATTGCAAACCGAGAGCATCACTGGCACTTCCACCAGCACCCCGACGACGGTGGCCAGAGCGGCAGGAGAGTCGGCGCCAAAGAGCGTGATCGCCACCGCCACCGCCAGCTCGAAAAAGTTGCTCGCCCCGATGAGCGAGCCGGGCGAAGCAATGCTGTGATCCACCCGTAGCCGCCGCATTAGCAAATACGTTAATCCCGAATTGAAATAGACCTGAATGACAATGGGAACCGCCAGGAGTAGGACGGCCAGCCATCGCGTGGTCAGGTTTTTTGATTGGAACGCAAAAATCAACACAAGCGTCAACAGTAGCGCTCCAATCATTACTGGATGAAATTTCGGGAGAAACTTCTGGTCGAACCACTCCTTGCCATGTGCTTTGAGCAGCGTCGTTCGCGTCAACCAACCTGCCGCCAGCGGAATGACGATGAAGACAATGACGGACGTAACGAGAACCTTCGCGGGGACCACGACATGCGCCACGCCGCAGAGAAACATGACAATCGGCGCGAACGCCACGAGCATGATGAGGTCGTTCACCGCCACCTGCACCAGCGTATAGGCCGGATCGCCGTCTGTAAGATACGACCACACAAAGACCATTGCCGTGCAAGGAGCGGCGGCGAGAATGATCAACCCGGCGGTGTAATTTCTGGCCGTCTCGGGGTCAATCCGGGCCGCGAAGATGTGTTGCATGAAAAGCCAGGCCAGGAACGCCATGCTGAACGGCTTGACCAGCCAATTGACAAACAGCGTCACCATCAGCCCTTTCGGCTTGCGCGCGATGCCGCCAATGGCGCCAAAGTCCACCTTGAGCATCATCGGGTAAATCATCAGCCATAGCAAAACGCCGATGGGGATGTTGACTTTCGAGCCTTGGCCGAATTCCATTTTGCTCAATGTCGAGGTGAGCGCGGGCAGGGCTTTCCCGAGCGCCACTCCGACCATCACGCAGAGAAACACCCAAATCGTCAGGTAACGCTCAAAGAAGGCGAAGCGTTTGGGTGATGTCACGGCTTGGGACTTCATCTGATGGGTTGTGGCGGCGCGACGGCCTAAATTCAAAGGCGGGCGACTGACCGATTGGATTCATCGAGCAGGCGGGCGGCCAAGCGCGCGGCTTCGCGAGCGAACCCGGCGCACTTGACGCGGAGATTATGGTCGTTGAAAAATCGCTGGCCTTCCGGCGTGTCAAGGCGGCAGCCGATCAGCTGTTCGCAATTGGTGGAACCGAATTGGGCGTTGCATTGGTTCAAAAACTCCCGAACGAGGCGATAGTTCTCTTCGCGTGACGCTGTGGGGCTTGATCGGCCGGTGACCATGCTGATGGCAAGGACGCCCCCGCTGACGGCGCCGCAAATGCCGCCGGTTCGGGCGATCCCTGCGCACAGCCCCGTGGCAATGCGCGGTATCAGGTTGGAACGGATGCCCTGGCTTTCGGCGAGGGCTTGCAGAACGCTTTCCGAACAGCAGAAGCCTTGCTCAAAAAGCTCGGCGCTGCGTTCAGCAGCTTGATCAGCGTGAGGACTCATAGTTTTCCTTTTCTTTGTTGGCCGGGGTCGTTTGCTCCACCCATCGGCAGTCGTGTCGTGTCTTTTGGAGCCGCCTCAAATCGTCGCGGAAAACGGGGTGCGATTGCACGCAGTCCTGCAAGCACCGCAATTGCAAATCCAATTCCGCGGGCGCCTTTTCAGCAAGGCGGTAAATCATCCATTTCCCGTGCCGTCGGGCGGTCACCAGGCCGCCGGCTCGCAGGCAGGCGAGCTGCTTGGAGACAGCCACTTGAGGCAACCGCAAAATGTCCTGGAAATGACAGACACAGAGCGGGCCTTGCGCCAGGAGGTGCAGGATGCGGAGACGCGTCTCATCGCAAAAGCACCGGTAGATTTGGAGCAGCTTCATATACTAATTTAATCATATACCATTTATGGTATATGATGTCAAGTTCCTCTTTTTCCTTCGCGAAACGAGCTTGCGAAAGGTCCCCGGCAATAACGGCTGCGCTTTTTTGGGGTGGCGTTTTCCTGATCCTAATCGTAATCTTCATAACGATTTTCAGACCAACATGTTGTCGTGGTTCCCAGCCAAGGCCGGGAACAACCCGCTTCTTCTTCCGCGTGAATTGCCTGTGAGTGCGCCGCCAACAACGCGCTTGAAAATTGCCGTGCGCGGCGCCGTCCAGGGCGTCGGATTCCGGCCGTTCGTGCGCCGCCTCGCGGCGGAACTCGGCCTGGCCGGCTGGGTCAACAATTCCGACCAAGGCGTTTTCATTGAGGCCGAAGGCCCCCGCGCCAGCCTCGAAGAATTCCTCCTGCGCCTGAAGACCGGGAAGCCCCCGCGCAGTTTCATCCAGAGCCTGGAATCCTGGTGGCTGGATGCGACCGGCGGCGCGGGTTTTGAAATCCGGCCCAGCGAAACCGGCGGCGGCAAGACGGCCATCATCATGCCGGACCTGGCCACCTGTCCCGAATGCCTCCTGGAGATTTTTGATCCGCACAACCGCCGCCATCTCTATCCCTTCACCAATTGCACCTATTGCGGCCCGCGCTTTTCCATCGTGGAGTCGCTCCCGTACGACCGCGCCAACACTTCGATGAAACAGTTCGCATTATGCCCGGAATGCGAGCAGGAATACCGCGACCCGCAAAACCGCCGCTTCCACGCCCAGCCCAATTCCTGTCCCAAGTGCGGCCCCCATCTGGAATTGTGGGACGCCGCAGGCGCCGTGCTCGCCACCCGCCACCAGGCTCTGTTGCAGGCGGCGAATTCCATCCGCGCGGGACGAATTCTCGCCCTCAAAGGCCTCGGCGGCTTCCAATTGCTGGCGGATGCGCGCGACGATGAGGCGGTGCGGCGCCTGCGCCTGCGCAAACAGCGCGAAGAGAAACCCCTGGCCTTGATGTATCCTTCGCTCCACGCCGTCGGCGCGGATTGTCACGTGACGGACGCCGAAGCGCGCCTGCTGCTCTCCCCTGAATCCCCCATCGTCCTGCTGGAAAAGCTCGCCGCCCCGGCGCCCGCGGTCGCTCCGGGCAACCCGAACCTTGGTGTGATGCTTCCGTATTCGCCGCTGCACCATTTGTTGATGTCCGAACTGAACTTCCCCGTGGTGGCGACCAGCGGGAACCTGAGCGATGAACCGATCTGCATTGACGAACGGGAGGCCTTGCGCAGGCTCCATCAGATCGCGGACTTGTTCTTGGTGCACAACCGGCCCATTGTCAGGCATATTGACGACTCGGTGGCGCGCGTGGTGCTGGGGCGCCAGCAAGTCTTGCGGCGGGCGCGCGGTTATGCTCCCCTGCCCTTGCGCTTGATCCCAGGCAGGCCCGCCACACCGCTGGACACCGCTTCGCCGGTTTTGGCCGTCGGCGCTCATTTGAAAAACACCGTGGCGCTGGCGATTGGTCCGCAGGTGTTTCTCAGCCAGCACATCGGCGACTTGGAAACCGTGGAGTCTTACGAGGCCTTTCTTCGGGTCATCCGCGATTTTGAGCGGCTTTACGAGGCCGAACCCCGGCTGGTGGCCAGCGACGGCCATCCAGACTACCTCTCCACTCAATTCGCCAAAAGCCTCGTCGCCCAGAAGGCCGGCCCGCGGGGTGTTTCGGTGCAACATCACGCCGCCCATGTCCTCGCCTGCCTGGCCGAAAACGAACTCGCGCCCCCGGCGCTGGGCGTTTCCTGGGACGGCACGGGCCGTGGACTGGACGGAACCATCTGGGGCGGAGAGTTTTTTCTGGTAACGGAAACGGCGTGCCGACGCCTAGCCCATTTTCGCCAGTTTCGATTGCCGGGCGGCGCGCAGGCCATCCGGGAACCGCGCCGGGCGGCATTCGGAATGCTTTACGAGTTGTTTGGGCAAAGCGCGCCGGCCACAGGCGACCTGCCGCCGATCCAGTCCTTTGCCGCCGCCGAGCGGGCCGGCTTGACGGCCATGTTGCGGGACGGCGTCAACTCGCCGCTCACCTCCAGCGCGGGGCGATTGTTTGACGCCGTGGCGGCGTTGCTCGGTCTCCGGCAGATCGTCCGGTTTGAGGGTCAGGCGGCCATGGAACTGGAGTTTGCCATCGCCGGCATCCAGACGGATGAATCGTACCCCTTTGCCATGCATCCCACCGAACCGGCGCCTGGAGAATCCATGCTGGTGGTGGACTGGGCTTCGATGATTCGAGGCATTTTGGCGGACTTGCCGCGCCGGCTCCCCGTGGGTTTGATTTCCGCAAAATTTCACAACACCCTGGCCGAAATCATCGTCGCCGTGGCGGCGCGAGTCGGACAACCTCAAGTGGCCCTTTCCGGCGGCTGCTTCCAAAACCGCTACCTCACCGAACGGGTGGCCGCCCGGCTGGAACGCGAGGGGTTCCGCCCCTATTGGCCTCAGCGCGTTCCGCCCAATGACGGCGGGATCGCCCTGGGACAAATCGTTGCCACGCTTATGGGCATCGAGTAGGCTATGGCTGTATGTGTCTGGCAATACCAGGTCGGATTACGAGCCTCCAAGACGAGGACCCGCTCACGCGCTCAGGCAAGGTGGATTTCGGCGGCATCCAGAAGGACGTCAATCTAACCTGCGTGCCCGAGGCAAAAGTCGGCGATTATGTCATTGTCCATGTCGGCTTCGCCCTCAGCGTGGTGGACGAGCGCGAGGCCGCCACAGTCTTCGAGTACCTGCGCCAGATGGGGGAATTGCTGGAGCTGAAGGACCCGGGACCGTGAAATACCTGGACGAATATCGCGACGCCCCCACCGCCCGCCAATACGCCGCCCAAATCGCCCGCGTCACCACGCGGCCCTGGGCGATCATGGAAGTGTGCGGCGGGCAGACTCATGCCATCGTCAAGTTCGGCATTGATGAACTGCTGCCCAAAGCCATCACCCTGATCCACGGCCCCGGCTGCCCCGTTTGCGTCACCCCGCTGGATCTCATAGACAAAGCCATCCAAATCGCCTCCCGGCCGGGCACGATCTTTTGCTCCTTTGGCGACATGCTGCGCGTGCCGGGAAGCGCGGCCGATTTGCTCTCCGTCAAAGCCGCCGGCGGCGACGTGCGGATGGTCTATTCGCCGTTGGACGCTCTGGGCCTGGCCGCGCGCCATCCGGACCGCGAGGTCGTGTTTTTCGCCGTCGGCTTTGAGACCACCGCGCCCGCCACCGCGATGGCGGCCCATCTGGCCGCGGCGCGGGGTGTCAAGAATTTTTCTCTGCTGGTCGCCCATGTCCGGGTGCCGCCGGCCATGGAAGCCTTGCTCGCCTCCCCCGATTGCCGGGTGCGGGGCTTCCTGGCGGCCGGCCACGTCTGCGCCGTCATGGGCTGCGCGGAATACGGGCCGATTGCCGCCAAATACCGCGTGCCGATTGTGGTGACGGGCTTTGAGCCGCTGGACATTTTGCAGGGGGTCTTAATGTGTGTCCGCCAACTGGAGGCGGGACGGGTCGAAGTGGAGAACCAATATGCCCGGGTGGTGCGCCCCGCCGGCAACCAACCCGCCCAGGACCTCATCCGGCGGGTCTTTGAAGTCGTGCCGCGCAAGTGGCGCGGCCTGGGCGAAATCCCCGCCAGCGGCCTGGGTCTGAGAAGTCAATATGAAGCATTGGATGCCGAAAAACGGTTTGGTCTCGCCAGTCACGACACCGCCGAATCCATCGAATGCCTCAGCGGGTTGGTGTTGCAGGGGAGGATCAAACCGGCCGAGTGCCCGGCTTTCGGCACGGCCTGCGCGCCCGAACATCCGCTGGGCGCCCCGATGGTTTCCTCCGAGGGCGCTTGCGCAGCCTATTACCGTTATCGCGGGCGCCCGCCCGTCTCGAAATCATGAAATCCCGGCACGCCCCTGGCCTGACGTTGGAGAGCGCGGCCGCCTTCTTGACAGTTTCCCTTTCGCAATGCCAGTCGCCGGCATCCCCCGCTGAACCATGAGCCACCCCGCCGAATTCACCCCCGCCTGTCCCATCCCAATCCGCCAGTACCCGCGCGTTCTGCTGGCCCACGGCGGCGGTGGAAAATTGATGCACGAGCTGCTGGAAAAGATGTTTTTTTCCGCGTTCGGCGACGCGCCCGCCGGGGGCCGCCACGACGCCGCAGTGCTCGAATTCCCGCCGGGCCGGCTGGCGTTCACCACCGATTCCTACGTCGTCCGCCCCATCTTCTTTCCCGGCGGCGACATCGGTTCGATGGCCGTCCACGGCACCGTCAACGACCTGGCCATGAGCGGCGCGCGCCCCCTCTGGCTGAGCGCCGCTTTCATCCTCGAAGAAGGCCTCCCCATGGAGACACTTTGGCGTGTCGTCTGCTCGATGCGCCGCGCCGCCCGGCGCGCCGGCGTGAGCATCGTCACCGGCGACACCAAGGTGGTGGACAAAGGCAAGGGCGACGGCCTGTTCATCAACACGGCGGGCATTGGCGTCATCGCGCATTCTCTCTCCATCGCGCCGGGGAGCGTGCGCGCGGGCGACGCCGTGCTGCTGAGCGGAGATTTGGGCCGTCATGGCATGGCCATCATGAGCGTGCGCGAAGGCCTGGAATTTCAGGCCGCGATCGAAAGCGATTCCGCGCCCGTCTCCGGCCTGGTGCAAAAGCTCCTGGTCGCCGGCCTGCCCTTGCATTGCCTCCGGGATCTGACGCGCGGCGGCCTGGCCAGCGCGTTGAACGAAATCGCCGGGGCGGCGCGGCGCAGAATTATAATTGACGAGAACTCCGTGCCCGTGCGGGAGGACGTTCACGCCGCCTGCGAACTCCTGGGGCTGGACCCTTTGCACGTGGCGTGCGAGGGCCGGTTCGTGGCGTTCCTTCCGGCCCGGGAGGCCGGCCGGGCCTTGGCCCTCATGCGGCGCCACCCATCCGGCGCCGGCACCGCGTTGATTGGCGCGGTGGAAGCCGGCGCCCCGCCGCTGGTGGCCTTGCGCGGCGCCATCGGCGCGACCCGTATTCTTGACATGTCCAGCGGCGAGCAATTGCCGCGGATATGTTAGCCACCCCAATCCTCACCTCTCATCCCGACCCATGTTGGCAACGCTTTTTACAGCCCATCAAGTCACGAATTTCAGGTCTTGGCGCTCTCAGGTGGTTTCGCCGCCGCCCCGGGGTAAGCGAACTCCACGACACAGGACGCGCCACGAATCATATAAACCCCGATAACGGCGCAGACCAGCCGGACGATCAGAATGTCGGCCGGAGGCGAGATATTTCTTACAAACGCGCGGACGATGTAGATGATGCCCAACACACCGATGACCCTCAGGGCCAGGGCGAACTGCTCTTTCGTGTTCATTGTGCTGACCTTTCTGTTTGGAATTCCGGCGACCCCCCATTGGTCCAAGACGGAGTCCGGGGCAAATGTGGTAGTGCGTTTACGCCTGATTCTAGCCCGTTTCGCCCCTGCGTCAATAAAGTTTTCCGACATAAAGTTTTCCGCGCCGCCAGGCGGCGCGTCCGCCGTCAAGCCGGGAAAGCCGCTCTGTTTTCTCCGGTTCCTGTTCCTGAATGAATTCTTCCGGAGCAGCAGGCTCTTTCCGACAAAATAAGGCTTGAATTGCCAGGAATGCCGCCTAAGATCGGGGCAACGTCATATAAATAATTTTCATAATGCCAGCGCCCATTCCAAAGAACGAAACCAAACGCCTTGAAGTGCTTTGGCAATACGACGTGCTGGACACCGCGCCTGAAGAGGTTTTTGACGACTTGACCGACCTGGCCGCCAGCATTTGCGAAGCCCCGTTTGCCATGATCTCCCTCGTGGATCAGGACCGCCAATGGTTTAAATCCAAGACGGGAGTGACCTTTGGAGAGACCTCGCGCGACATTTCATTTTGCGCCCACGCCATCCTGCGCAAAAATCTGTTTGTTGTGCCGGACACCTGGAAAGATGTTCGCTTCAAACGGAACCCGATGGTCACCAACGGCCAAAAAATCCGCTTCTATGCCGGCGCTCCGCTGATCACCCCCGATGGCTATGGACTCGGCGCGCTATGCGTTCTGGACAACAAACCGCGCCAGCTTCGTCCAGTGCAAAAACGGGCCTTGCGCATCCTCGCCCGGCACGTCATCTCCCAGCTTGAACTTCGGCTCTGCGCCCGCCAGCTCACCGCCGCCCGCGCGGACGAAAAGAAGCTGCGCGCCCAATTGGCCAAGGCTCTGGCTGAAAACGCCCGGCATTTCATCTCCCAGCTTGAACTTCGGATATGCGACCGCCGACTCGCCGCCGCCCGCGCGGACGAAAAGAAGCTGCGCGCCCAATTGGCCAAGGCTCTTGACGAAAATGCCCGCTTGCGGCGCGAGCTGAAAAGCATCAAGAACTGACCGTCATCTCGCCGCCGTCCAGCCCGCGAAACCGCCCGCGCGAATCCAGTTCCGGGGCGACCGGAGACAGCTCGCCAAACCCGGCCCAAACACAGCATCCCGCCCGCTTGAGAAACTACCAATTTGGGTTCACGCCTGAATCGGCCGCCCGCCACAGGCAGCGGGCCGCAAGAGTGCGATAAGGAGCCCAGCGCGAGCCGTATTTGGCCAATTGTTCCGCCCCCGGCAGTTCGCGCTTTCGGTATGCGATCTGAAAGCCCCGCCGGACTCCCAGGTCGTCCACGGGCAGGACATCCGGGCGTCCAAGATTGAAAATGAGAAACATCTCTGCCGTCCAGCGTCCAATGCCTTTGATTTCCGTCAACCTGGCGATGATCTCCTCGTCCTTGAGCCGGTCGCACTCACCGATGCTGGGCATCAGCCCCGCGTGGCAACGCTTCGCCAAATCAATGATGTATGCCGCCTTGGGACGCGACAGACCCGCCGTCCTCAACCAATCAACTGAAGTCCTTGCCACCCGGCCGGCAGCGGGGAATTCATCGTCCGGGAACAGCTTCTTGAATCTTCCAAGAATTGTTCCGGCGGCAGTGGCGTTCAATTGCTGGTGAATGATGGCGTGTGTGAGTGACTCGAAGGGCGGGAGGCGGCGCGGGCGCAAACCAATGGGCCTGATTTTTTCGATCAATCCCGACATGACCGGGTCGGAACTCAAATGGCGGATGGCGCGCGGGCTCATGGGCGGTCATTTTACATGGATGCCAAGTCCTGGCGAGCGGATTTGGAAGCTTGTTTCCCGCATGGGCCTGTCTCAATTTTTGGGCGCCCGCCCGATCTTCCTCATTGACTCCAAACCCCTCCGGCATTAAACAATCACCCATGAGTATCCTTTCAAGTTTAACGACAAGCCAACTCAACCACATCATCGCCATCAAGAAACAGATTGAGGCACTGCAAAGCCAGATCAACTCAATCGCTGCTGCTGGAGGTGATCTTCCCTCCCCGTTCACCGATGAGGCGCCAAAGAAACCCCGCCGTCGCGTCTCGGCTGCTGGACGGGCCAGGATTGCCGCTGCTGCCAGAGCGCGTTGGGCCAAACATCGAGGTAACCGGGCAACGGGTTCCAAGCCGGCCAGGAAGGGCAAAAGGCGATTGAGCGCTGCCGGCAGGGCGGCCATTATTGCCGCAACCCAGGCCAGGTGGGCCAAAATCAAGGCAGCCAAAAAGAACGATCGCCGCAGCAGTCCGGCCGTTAGGGCCAAACTTGCGGCGGCGGCCAAAGCCAGATGGGCGAAGGCCAGGGCGGAGGGAAAGACAACTCTGTAAGTTCCTGTCCAATTTTCCGGCTGCCGCGGCGCGGGCCAAAATTCTTCGCCGGACGATGTTCGCCCACGCGGTTTTTTCGAACCGCAAATCCTGTCAATTCTCCGCAAGCTCCAGCCGCAGGTAGTCGTAAACCACGCCGGAATCCAGTTCGGCGGCGGGGACGGTGAGCTGGATTTCGTTTTCGCCCGCTTTCAGCAGCGCGCCGTCGAACCCCTGCACACGAGGGCGCGCGCTTATAGTTCCCCGGAGTCATCGCAAAACGTCAATGCGGATAGGCATGATAAAGTGGATCACGCTCGCCGAGTGAACATCTCGGTGGCTCTCCAACTCGCCCCAAAGTGTAAGTCCCACCCTGCGGACATACAGGGATCTGGTAGTTTGTGCCCCTTGTAACCCAAGAACGAAGGTCCTCCCATGTCGGGGTATCATTGGTGGTCTTACCGTTTTCAAGAACCCATTGCTGTTTGTAACCATCAATCAACACCAAATTGTTCACGCACGGATGCGCTGCTGGCATGAAATGGCCACGAACATACGCGGGAACGACAACGACTACAATGACTCCTGCCAACGCTATCGCAACGAACGCAATAATCGTTTTTTTGGACATACGAGCGAATGCAGGCTAACGTTCAGAGCTCAGGCACGCGGGGCTGATGACGCAGTTCGCGATGGCGGAACTGACAGTGCCATCCGCCTTCGCCCCGAAGCCATGGCGGAACAGGACGGCGCGTGGCTCCGGCGACTTGTTAGGCCTCGTTGTCATCGAGTCAAATGATGAACCGCCAAAGGCATGAAAGTGAACGCGAAGCAAATACCGGCTGCGACCAGCCAAGTGAAAGTGCGCTGTCTTGCCAGCGACCAGCTCGCCACTGGTAAAAACCGCAAGCAAAGAAGCAGAACGCCAAAAATCAGAACAAACGAAATAATCATGTCGATGATCTGAATAATCAAATCAGGCGTGGTGAGAATCCCGCTCACGACGGCCATCACCACCGCCGCTATCAATGCTCGTTTCATAAGTGGTTTCATAAATCCAAATGCGCGAATGTAACCTGACGATTAATATACAACAGGTTGTTCGTGTACATCGTGCCGCGAGTGCCCAATGTCAACCCTTTAGCGACATCATTCCTCCCTCTGTTTTCTTCCTCCCGTTCATTTTCTGGGGCCTCCAAATCCGCTTGCCCCGCGCCGGGATTGCGGCATATTGGCATCCTGATTTCGAACTTGCGGCGGAAGGGTGGCTGAGTGGTTGAAGGCACCTGACTCGAAATCCGTCAATACTGTTTTCCTGAATCATCACACGTCATCCCGTCCTTGATTTCAAAGGGTTTATGTCTTTTGCGTCATCCCGAATCCGCACGAATCCGCTCGAAAATTGGCAAACAGTATCAGATTCCAGTATCAGATTCGCCGCAGAGCGCCGGAAATCACCTGCCCTGAGTCAACATGCAAGACCGACAGCGTCCCCACCGCGAAGCCTCGACCGCCGATGAGTCGCCTCCAGCAGCCTCCAGCGACACCTCGGCTCGGTTGGGGCCTGACTTCGCCAATTCAAGCCGGTTCCACCCTTCGCCGCGCCGTAGCCTGGCGAAGGCGGGTCCGCTCCATTTCAGCGCCGCCCGGTGAACCGCTCCACCGGCCTGCGCCTCCATTCCGCGCCGTTCCACCGTCTCAAATCGTCAAAGACAGGCTGCCCCGGCGCCATGAGCGCGAGAGCTTTCGCCAAGTCCCGTCAGCCAGCGGGCCGCGCATCAGGGCCTTGCCGAAACTTCTCGCCCTCACGACGCCCCCCAATTCAGTCCGACCTCTGCCGCTCCGGGCAAGCCGGTGACCTTACGCCTCACCGTCGCCCGCCAGGCGACGGCCCCCGTCTCACCCGGCCGCCAGAAGTTGGAACAGCGCGGCCCCACGCCCCGACCATGGCTTTTCGGGTCATTTCGCTGCGCTTCATTATGGGCAAATCGCCTGTGTCGCGCCCGAAAACCCATCGCACCACAGCCGACATGCCAGCGACCATTCAGAGAATATGCTGAGAATATGCGTGCAATTGAGGGACTTCCCGTGCATCATTTGCCGACCTCTCATCATGGACGCTGGACAAACAACGCTTCCCGTCGGTCAGCAGGTTTCGCTGCCCGGACACTTTGACGTGCCCGTTGTCTTGGAAGCAGCCCGCCCGCTGGCGAAGGGTTTTGAATGCCGGGTCCGCTTGCCGGACGGCACCCTGGACGAAGCCGTCATTTCAGCGGAAGAAGCCAGGGCGCTCGCCGGGGTAATACCGACCGCCGACGACAAGACGCCGCTGGTCAACGCCGACCATCTTCGTTTGCTGATCGAATCCGCGCGAATCCGACTTGCCTACACGCATGACCGGCATTTTGCCGTCAGCATGTCCGGGATTCGCACGCTGCCGCACCAAATCGAAGCGGTTTATATCAAGATGCTTCCGCAGCCCCGGTTGCGCTTCCTGCTCGCGGACGATCCGGGCGCGGGCAAAACGATCATGGCCGGCTTGCTCATCAAGGAGTTAAAGCTCCGAGAGGCTATTGAGCGTGTCCTCATCCTCTGCCCTTCGCCATTGACGATTCAGTGGCAGGACGAAATGCTCCGCTGGTTTGGCGAGTCGTTCGATATGATTTTTTCAGCGGTCGACCAGCAACAACTCACTAATCCCTGGCAGCGCTCCAACCAGGTCATCGCCTCGATTGACTATGCCAAACAGGACGAGGTTCGTGAGCGAGTCTGGCAACAGCGGTGGGATTTGGTCATCATTGACGAGGCTCACAAGTGCAGTGCCTACACGAAGAGTTCGACCGGGCGGGGTGACGAAGTGGCGAAGACGAAGCGATACCAACTGGCCGAGCACCTCACCGCTCAACCCGCCGGCCACGTCGTTCTTCTCACCGCCACACCGCACCACGGCGACGATGACCGTTTCGCCCATTTCATCCGGTTGCTCGACCCAGACTTGTTTCCCGAACCACACCGGCTCGCGGGCAAGGCCGGCGAAATACGGCGCGACATTCTCCGGTTGGGTCCGGATTGCCCGTGGGCATTGCGCCGGTTGAAGGAAGATCTCAAGGACATGGAGGGGCGGCGCCTATTTCCAGACCGGCACGCCCATACTATTGCGTTCCGGCTGAATCGCGACGAATATGATCTTTACAAGGCCGTCACGGCCTACATCAATGAATTCCTGCCCCAAGCCAGCGGCCGGAAGAAACAGAGCGTCGCGCTCATCCGCACCGTCCTGCAACGCCGGCTGGCCAGTTCGACACTGGCAATTTTTGAATCCATCCGGCGGCGTCTCGAAAAACAGCAGGCGCTCCTGAAAGAGTTGGAAGACCTGCCGCCCGCGCAACGCGCCCGCCGACTCGCCCAACTGCAGGGCCGCTTGACCGACGCCGAGCAGGACGAGGACGACCTCGACGAAGCCGAACGGGACCAACTCACCGATGAGTTCACCGCCGCGGTTGAACTGGACCAACTCCGCGCCGAAATCATCGCACTACAAGAACTGCTTTCCCGCGCCCGCCGAGTGCGTGACCAGGCCGACGATTCCAAACTTTCTGCGCTTCAACAATGCCTTGCGCGTGCCGAATTCAAGGAGTTGACCGACGGCAGGGGAAAACTCCTTATCTTCACCGAGCACCGGGACACGCTGAAGCACCTGCGCCAACATCTGGAAAAATGGGGTTACACCGTGACGGAAATCCACGGCGGCATGAACCCGCACGAGCGCAAGCACGCCCAGGAAGAATTCCGCACATCGCGCCAAATTTGCGTTGCCACCGAAGCGGCCGGCGAAGGCATCAACCTCCAGTTCTGCCGGTTGATGATCAATTACGATCTGCCGTGGAATCCGACACGCCTGGAGCAGCGGCTTGGCCGCATCCATCGCATTGGCCAGGAGCGCGACTGCCACGCTTTCAATTTTGTCGCTGCGCAGTCCGATGAGGGCCAGGACATCGTTGAGGGACGAATCCTCACCCGCCTCTTGGAAAAGCTGGAACAAATGCGCGAGGTTCTGGCCGACCGCGTTTTCGATGTCATCGGCGAAGTGCTTTCGCTCAACGATGTCAATCTGCCCGATATGCTCCGCGAAGCCGCGCATGACCCGCGCCGCCTGGAGGAATACCTCGACAAAATTGAAAAGGTTGACGCGCAACTGCTCCTCAAATACGAGCAGGCCACCGGCATCGCGCTGGCCCGCGCCAATGTGGATTTCTCCGGTTTCCAACGCGCCAACGTCGAGAGCGAGGAACGCCGCCTCATGCCGCGCTACGTCGAGGAGCAATTCGTTGAAGCGTGCGCCGACATAGGCTTGAAGATCGAACCGCGCGCCGACGGCCTCTGGCGAATCGAACACGTTCTGGCGGACTTGCGCTCCGACCGTCTGGAATCCGTCCGACGCTTGGGCAAGCCCGAAACCACCTATCGCAAGGTCACGTTCCACAAGGCGCACCTTGACGAAGACCAGCACCTTGACGCCGTCCTGCTTGGCCCCGGCCATCCACTTTACGCCGCCGTTGATGAACGGTTGAATGAGAAGCTTGCGCCGCTCACCGGCGGCATGGCCCTTTACGTGGACGCCAATGCTCAAGCTGCCTACCGCCTGCACTTCTTTGAAATCAGCGTGCGCGGGCAGAACACCAAAGGCGAGAACCTGACGCTTTACGCCGAACTCGTCGCGTTGCGCGAAAACCTCACCTTTCCGCTCATCCTCCGGGAAGGCGGGGATGGCGAGAGTCGCTTCACCATCGTCCCCGCCGATTGCCTGCTGGACTTGCCCGTGTTTCCCAACCCGCCGGAAAACATCCCGCGCCTGGACGCCACCGCCGGCGCGGATTTCCTCAAAAGCACCTATCAAAGCGAGCGCCGCCAGGCTTGTCAGGTGGAACGAAAACACTTTGTTCAGGTTTGCCGCGAATACTTGGAAAAGTCATTTGACGCCCGGTTGCGCGCCGCGCAAGACCGCGTGATGTCCCTCCGCGCTCGCGAAGCTTCCTCATCCGATTTCACGCGGGCCCGCCATGAGGCAGACAAAGACCTCAACGATTTGCAGCGCACCCAAAAGGAGCGCATGGCCGGCTTGGACCGGCTGGCCATCGCGCGGCACGGCCCCGTCCGTCATGTAGCCACCGCCCTCGTTGTTCCCGCCGCCGACCTGGCTGCGCAGGCCTGCTCAGGCAGGCAGGCAGGCGCGCCCAAAGAGGCCATCGCCGACTTGCTCGACGACCTTGACCCGGAGGTTACCCGCCAAAGCGAGTTGGCCGCCGAAGCTGTCGTCATCGCCTACGAAACGGCGCGCGGGTGGGAAACCGAGCGAGTCGGCCATCTCAAAATCGGGTTCGATGTCCGGAGCCTTGGCCCGGCAGACGCGCAGACGGGCTACCGCGACCCAGTCACTTCCATCCGGCGAATCGAAGTCAAAGGCCGAAGGCGCGGCCAGAATATCCGCCTCACCACGAACGAATGGTACAGGGCAGTGCAGCTCGGCGATTCCTATTGGCTTTACGTCGTTTGGGATCCTTTGGGAAAACACGACGCCGAACCGCTCCGAATCCAGAACCCGGCGAAGCACCTTGACCACGCCAAAAAGGAAGTCGTGGCGGCGCGTTATTTTGACATTCCTGCATCCGCTGTTGAACAATCAGCCCAGAAAGGATAAAAACCATCATGCTAAAGCGATTTCGTGTCAGCAATTTCAAGAGCCTTCTCAATGTCGAGTTCAGGCCGGTGGGGCTGAACCTGTTGGTAGGGCCGAACAACGCCGGCAAGACCAATCTCTGCATGGCACTGCGTTTTCTAGGCCGCACGAGCGGCCATCCACTCGATGCCGCCCTCCTCGGCGCCATTGGGGAGAGGTGGAACGTCACCAATCTCCACGTCCCCGACAACCGAAACCTCGACTTCGAGGTTGAATGTGACATCACGTTTCGCGGCCTGACTCTCCATTTCAATTACGAACTCCGTCTGGAAAGCCGGCGCGACGAAAAGTCCGGGACTGAATTCCTCGAGGTTGCCTCAGAATTCCTCAAGGCGAGTGGTGGCCGCTTCGCAAACACACCGCTAGTCGAAAACCGGGCTGGGCAGGTCCGCATGCTGCACGAGGAAGGGTTTGACGAGGGGCACCCTAACTCACCCTTCTACATTCAGGCAACCACCGCCACAAATGCCACGATGCTCTCTCGCCTCTTCGAATTGGAGAACAATCCGCGTGCTATTCTCTTCCGGCGTCACCTCCAATCATGGAGCTACTACAACCTGAATCCCGAGATGCTCCGATCACCCGAAGTGGGGCGCGACGATGGCAGGCTGCTTTCCAGCGGCGCTAATCTCAGTCGGGCCCTGTTCGATCTCCACAACCAGAAACCGCGCCTCGAGCGCAAGCTCATCGATGCCGTCCGCGACCTGGAACCAAAACTTGACCTCTTTAGCTTTTCCGCGCCGGACCCTGAGCATGTCCATTTGTTCGGCGAAGATGAGAAGGCCCATCGCTTCAGCACTCGAAGTATGTCTGACGGCACTCTCCGCTTTGCCGCAATGGCCTATTTGATTCTGATTGCCAGCCAACAAGCAGAGACCGCCGGTTTCTCACCTCTGATTATTCTTGAAGAGCCAGAAAACGGCCTTTATGTCGGCCACCTCAAACCGCTGCTTCAGCGAATCGAACCCGACGGCAGGCTCGGCCAGTTCATTTTCACCACTCACAGTCCTTATTTCGTCGATCTGTTTGATAAGCATCTCAACGGCATCCATGTCCTTAAAGCTGGCACGCCTTCATCCGTCGTATCTCAGCCCGACGCCGCCAAGCTGAAGCAACTGCTTGAGGATATGAGCCTCGGCGACATCCATTTCCACGAATTGCTTGCATGAGAATTGCTTTTTGCGTCGAGGGCAGCGCTGACCGCGCCATTCTTTACGGTCTTCGTGACCGTTGGTGCCGCGACGCTGAACTGATGGAGGGTCGCTTCCGCGGCCAACTGCCTCGCAGCCAAATACCCAAGGAATGCAAGGTTCTCTCAGCCAAAGGAGCGGACTTGATAATCTTTCTCCGTGACGCAAACCTCGAAAACTGGCGTGAGGTTCTTCGCGCAGACATGGCCAAATGTCCCCCGGCATTTCGTCACATCGCCGTTTTCGGCGTCTGCGACCGGAACGCTGAATGCTGGGTGGCTGCGGATCCGGGGCACCTTGCAAGTCGAATCGGCCGCCCGCTTCACGAATTACAGTCCCAGGACCCCTCGCCGTTCGTAAAAGCCGGTTTCGGCATGATTGGCTTTGACGCCCAAGAAAAGGAAGCTGGAGTAGCAGGATACGTTGCTAACGCGCCAATCAGGAGATGGCTCACGAATGATTCCTTTCAGAACTTCTACGACCAACTCTGGCAAAAGAGCAAAGAACGAGGTTGCCAAATCGAGAACCTGCGGGATTCCCAAGGGACTCCAACAGCATGAATGACGACCGCCGACTCATCGAAGATTACCTGCCAATCGTAGCCATCAGTGCCGAGGCGTCGCGGGAAAAGTCGGTGCGGAAGGGGCATATTTCCACGCTGCATTTGTGGTGGGCGCGGCGGCCTCTTGTGGCTTGTCGCGCGGCGGTGTATGGCGCGCTGGTGCCCGCGTCGCAGTTCGTGCCTGCCTGCGCCGATAAGGCAGGCAGGCCCAATGGCGGCACCGATGCACAGAAGAAAAGCTTGGGACGGGCCAATGCGGCCAAGTTCATCACGTCCCTTTGCCAATATCCTGGCTCGCCGCAAATCATCAAGGAGGCGCAGGCGCACATCTTAAAAGCTCACGCGGAACGGCTCTCGCAGGAAACAGGCAAGGCTGTCTCTGTTGAGGACATCGTCGCAGGTCGCGCTCCGCGTCCGCGCGTGCTCGATATGTTCGCTGGCGGCGGCGCGATTCCGCTCGAAGCCTTGAGGCTCGGTTGCGAAGCCTACGCGCTGGACCTCAATCCCGTCGCCTACATCATCCAGCTTTGCACGCTCGTTTATCCACAGAAGTTCGGTAAACCCAAACCCAATGCGCACGGCATGACCGGGCCGAGGAACGAAAAAGGGGAAACCACCTGGGGCGGGCTGGCTGATGAAGTTCGCTACTGGGGTAATTGGGTTTTGGAAAAGGTCCGTGCCGAGATTGGCGACTTGTACCCACTCATCCCCGCCCCGGAGTACGCACCACCGAACAACCAGAAGGTCGGCAAGGATGGCGATCCCTTCGCGGAGCCGCAGAACGTCATGGGTTTTGCCGATAGCCCGCAGCAAAGATTGAAGGCGCAGACGGGCTTTCTCACTCCGGTTGCCTATCTCTGGACGCGCACCGTGCAATGCAAGAATCCGAATTGCGGCGCAACTGTCCCGCTCGTCAAACAGACTTGGCTCTGCAAGAGGCAAGACCGTTATGTCGCTCTCAAGATGATCGCGCCCAAAGGCAAAAGGCAAGTGCGCTTCGAGATCGTGGAATCTCGCTCCGCCAGTGGCCTTGGCTTCGACCCAGAAGCCTTCTCCAAAGGCGGAAATGCAACGTGCCCGTTTTGTGGAACTGTGGCCGACGCGGACTATGTGCAAGCCGAAGGCTGTTCCAAGCGCGTCAACCATCACCTATTAGCGATTGTTTGCACGGTGAATGGCAAACAAGGAAAGCGATATGTTTGCGGTGAGAGTGCTTTGAACATCGTTCCTGACGAAACCGATCTGCGCAAACGTATCGAGCAGATCACACGAAAAATCCGTGTCGGCTTGCCAGAAGAGCCCATTAGCGCGCTGCGCCCCTCTCCCAACGCACGAGGTTTATCGGCTGTCACACGTCATGGGCTTAACACTTTCGGCGAGCTTTTTTCGCAGCGCCAAATGTTATGTTTGTTGTCATTCGTTTCAGCGATCCGCATTGCGGAAGAACATTTGCGCCTTGTAAACGGCGACAACGACGCGACCAAAGCCCTGGTTACCTACCTTGGAATCTTGTGCAACCGCGTCGCAAGTTCGGGAAGCAGTTTCTCTCGCTGGAATAATGTTGGAGAGAAGATCGAATCACTCTTTTCCAGGCAAGCGCTTACGATGGTTTGGGATTTTGCGGAAGTCTCGCCGTTCGGTGGTGCTTCCGGTGGAGTTGACAACGCATTGGGATGGATTTGCGACGTGATTGAGGAACAATCCAATGTCCCGATGACCGCCACGGTCCTGCGTGGGTCTGCCACAAATCTGCCCTCGCAAGATGGAAGTGTGGATGCGGTCATCACTGATCCCCCGTATTACGACAACGTCCCCTACGCAGATATTTCAGATTTTTTCTATGTCTGGTTCAAGCGGACTATTGGACATCTCTACAGCGAACATTTTTCTTCTGAACTCACTCCGAAGAAGGCAGAAGCGACCGCATTATCATCTCGGCATGGCGGGAACATGATCGCCGCCGAGAAAGAATACGAATCCTTCATGGCTAAGGCTTTCGCCGAAGCCAATAGAGTTCTCAAATCTGGCGGACAGATGACCGTGGTTTATGCCCACAAGACAACACTCGGATGGGCGACGCTTGTTGATGCGTTGCGTCACGCGCATTTTACCGTAACCGAAGCTTGGCCTTTAGATACCGAGATGAAATCACGCGTCCTAGCGATGAACACATCGGCACTTGCCTCGAGTATCTTCCTTGTCGCGCGCAAACGCGATGGAGCGGAGACAGGCGGCTACGAACAACAGGTTCGCCCTGAATTGGAATCCATCGTCCGCGAGCGGGTGGAAACTCTTTGGGACATGGGCATTTCCGGAGCAGATTTGGTGATTGCGAGCGTCGGCGCGGGATTGCGCGCCTTCACTCGGTTCGCGCACGTCGAGTACGCCAACGGCGAGGAAGTCCCCGCAGAGCGTTTTCTCACCGAAGTTGAAACTGTCGTGCTCGAAACCATTCTCTCTCGCCTTTCCAAAGAAGTCGGCGGCAAGGGCCTGCCTGCGCAGGCAGGCGGTCAATACAGTTTGGCCAGTCTGGATACGGCATCGCGTTTCTATGTCCTGTGGCGCTACACCTATGGGGCGGCAGAACTGGAAGCAGGCGAGGCGATCGTGTTTGCCAACGGCACGCACGTCGAACTGGAAGGCCAGCATGGTTTAACGGGCGGCAATCATGCGCTCGTGGAAAAGAAAAAAGGCAAATATCGCCTACGCGATTTCAGCGAGCGGGGCGCCGACAAGGCGCTTGGTTTGCCGGCGAAAGAAGGAACAGCCCGCCTGCCTGTTGGCAGGCAGGCGCCGCTCGTTGATGCGCTTCACCGGACGCTCTGGTTGATGGAGAAGCGCCCGACCGAGCTTCCTCAATTTTTGCGCGATGCCCAGCCCAACCGGGAAGCGTTGCGCCTTATCGCGCAGGCGCTCGCCGGCCCCGCCTTGAAAGGCGGCGAGATGGGTGACATTTCGCCCACCGCCGAGTTGTCCGCCCTGGCAAAACTGACAGCGAATTGGCAGAGCGTGGTTGAAGACTCCGCACAGACCACGGGCGAGAAAGAAGAACGCAAGAAAGGCCAGAAACAACTGATCTAATATGAGCGAGATCTTAACCAAGCTTCTGGCGAATTGGCCTGCGCTGGCGCCGGAGACTCTTTTCACCAGATGATTGACGAACCAACAACAATTGTCGGCGAATCCTTCCAGCAGACGTGGTTTAAGGTGGTGAAGTTGCTGGCCATCAGGGACTGGGAAACTCGCAATCTGATGGCGCAAATCAAAAATCCAGACGTAATTGACGATGGATTGCACCAGAGTTTTGAGGGCTTTTCCCGGAGTGTCGGCATTCTCGGGTCGAGGCATGTCGCCTACACCATCTTTCCGGATGGTGCCTACCGAAAGGCCCAGGGGGCTGCGCGCCTTTTCAAAAACTACAATCGCCGTAACGGCCTCTACGAGCGGCTGCAAAGACGATATGGGAGAAACGGGAGTTGGGGCACTTATTTCAGGCGGATGACGTGTTATGAGGCGGGAGGCGGAACGGTGAATCAGTTGGAAAACATCATCAAGGCTCTTACAATGCGCGCCAATGTGAGCAAGGCAGCGCTAACCATCGTCATCCAAAGGCCCGGCGGAGAAACAACCCGTCCGTTGGGCGGCCCGTGCCTGAATTACCTTGCCGTCCAAGCGGAGCACAAGACCGACACCACGCTGGGATTGCTGGCAGTTTATCGGAACCATGATTTTCTGCAAAAGGCCTACGGCAATTATTGGGGGTTATGCAATCTCCTGCGGTTTCTCGCCAAAGAAACGAAAACCATCGCCGGCCCTGTGACCTGCATTTCGTCGCATGCCTACGTGGAAAAACACAAGCCAGCGCTAAAAGCATTTGTGGACGCGATATGATTGAATACCACAAACGCCCATTTCGCCTGCGAGAGTTCAAGATGGAGGTTACGCATGGCTGCGAGTTGAACTGCATCCATTGTTCCAGTGATGCGCGCCCCTCCAACAAACTTCAAATGCAACGCGATGATTGCCTGCGGATTCTTGCTCAGGCGGTCGAAATGGGGGCGCAGGAAGTGGCTTTTTCGGGCGGGGAGCCGCTGACTTGGCCGCATTTGGCTGATGCGGTTGAAGCCGCCGCAAAAGGCGGGCTCAACGTGACCATCTATACGGCGGGATATGTGCCGGACTTTATGGCGCACGCCAGCGCGCTTTTCAAGCACGGTGCGAAGCGATTCATCTTCAGCATCTTCGGTGGAGACGCGTCGAGCCACGAACGCATTACGCGTATTGCGGGCAGTTTCAAACGAACGTGCGACGCAATCGTGACCGCGAAGTGTTTGGGCCTTGCGACGGAGTCGCACTTTGTTCCATTGTCCACAAATTATGCGGAGCTTCGTGCGGTGGCTGTCTTGAGCAAAAGGCTCGGGGCCGAAGCCGTGAGCGTGTTGCGGTTGGTGCCGCAGGGCCGCGCGGCATTGATTCAGGGCCGATCCTTGACAAAGGTGCAAAACCTGCAATTACGCCGTCAGATCATGGAGTTGAGGGCGGAGGGCCTTAACATCCGGGCAGGTTCGCCGTACAATTTTCTGATGGTCAATGACAGCCCCCGCTGCTCCGCCGCCATAGACCGTCTCATCGTTGGGCCGGATCTGCGGATTCATCCGTGCGACGCGTTCAAACAGGTCGGGGCGGACCATGTCGCTGGCACATGGAGCCTTTCTTGCCTGCGGGATGCAACCCTTCGGGAATGTTGGGAGAAGTCGCCGTTTTTGGAAGCCATCCGGGAATATTTGACGACCCCATTTCCGCAAGGGTGCTCTGACTGCCACGACTTGGAACGATGTTTGTCGGGTTGCCTTGCGCAAAAAGTGATTGCATCGGGAAACATTGGCAAGCGTCCTGACCCTGATTGTCTTAAAGCAAATGAAAATTGATACGTTGTACTCCTTCGATAAATTTAGCACAGCTTGCCGGTTTGAAGACCTCATTCAATCAGTTCAGCACTGTACCCTGTGTCCGCGCCTATGTGCGCGGCGGAAAGTTCTGTCATCTGCCAATGGTTGCGTCGATTCGAAAGTCCTGTTTGTGGCAGAAGCACCCGGGCGCCTTGGGGCGGAACGCACCGGCATCCCGCTCCATGGGGACAGAACCGGCGACAATTTTGAAATGCTGCTGGGCAATGTTGGCTGGAAGCGCGAGCAAGTTTTCATCACCAATGCCATTCTCTGCAACCCGCAGGAGGAAGATGGGAATAATGGGACGCCCACGCAGCAAGAAGTCGCAAACTGCTCCGCATACCTGGAAATGGTCATTGCCCTCGTGAAGCCCGACGTGGTGGTCACGCTAGGGAAAACGGCTTTGGAGGCGCTGAAGTTGATTTCGCCACATGGAATTGACCTCCGCTCAGGCGTTGCTCAGATGGTGCCGTGGTGGAATCGGAAGTTGTTCGCGCTCTACCACCCCGGTCCACGCGCACTCATACATCGGTCGTTGGCTAAACAGCGTGCTGACTTTATGCTGTTGGCCAAGCAAGTTCATCCGGTCGGCGGGCTGAGCACTCCTCCGCGACGGCGGGCATTGCGCCCGGTCAGGATGGCGCCGCAACAGCCAACAGCCCTCCAACAGGCGGTTTTGGCTATTTTGGAAATCAAGGATCGGCTGACGTTTTTCAAATTGACTAAATTGCTTTATCTCGCGGATCTCCAAGCACTGCGGATATGTGGACATACCTTCGCCGGGAACATTTATCTCCGGCAGGTTGATGGCCCGTGGCTCCCGAATTTGGACACGGAGGTAAAGGCCATGGATGGATTTGAAGTCCGCCGTTTTTTTGCGCATAGGCTGCCGATGGTGGCGCGAGGGCCAAGCCCCCGGTTTCAGTCAGCTTTGGATGACGCCTTTTTGGAGATTATCTCTGACGTCGTGAAAAAGTATGCTGACCTCAGCAATTCCCAGATCAAGACAATGGTATATCAGACCGAGCCGATGCGGCAGATTCTCCGGGAGGAGAGGACAGGCAAAGACATGCGCAACAAGCCCGTTCTCTACGTCGGCCGAGCGGCGAGCGGTACGCCCGCGCTTTTATGAAACAAATACTCACATCATCTTTATGAGCACTACCACCATCAAACCCTGGGTTGAATCCGTCATCCTGCACCCGGATGTTCTGTCGCCGAATTTTTCCGAAGACATTTTTGCTCTCGACCTGGGCCCGTTGGCCGACGGCAACAAAAATGTCCCCACAGTCTATCGTGACCCAGAGCAATTCTTCCGCGCCTCCTATCTTACGAACGGGTTGAAGTCCCTGTTGCAAGACGTGCTGTCGCGCTTGTCCGGCGGCACAGGCAACCGGGTTTTGAAGCTCATTACGCCATTTGGGGGCGGCAAATCGCATACGCTCGCTGCGGTTTATCACGCCGCGCGCAACCGCAACGCGCTGAACGTCATACCCGAAGGCAAACCGCTGCCCATACCGGGCAACGCGAATACCGCCGTCTTCGACGGCCAGTTTTTCAGCCCGACGAATGGGAAGGATTTTCCTGACGGCAAAGGAAAGGCGAACACACTCTGGGGCTGGATCGCCTGGTCGCTTGGCGGTGTGGCAGGCTACGAAATCGTCCGCAAGGACGACGAGGCCTGTGTTGCACCGGGCGGCGATGATATCCTGAAGTTGCTTGGCGACGCGCCCAATCTAATTCTGCTGGATGAAGTACTCGAATACCTCATCAGCGCAGGGGGGATCAAAGTCCTCGATACGACGTTGCGTGACGAGACGGTGAACTTCCTTAAACGTCTCACCGTAGCGGTCAGCAACGCGCCAAGAAGCGTGTTGGTTTTCTCGTTGCAGTCGAGCAAGCGCGAATCACTCCAATACGTCGATCTGCTCAAAACGATTGACCATTTAGCCGCCCGCAAAGACCAGCGGCGCGAGCCGGTCGAGGGCAATGAAGTGCTTCGCGTCATCCAGCGCCGATTGCTAGGCGCGATGCCCACTGAGGCGGATTCCACTCCCGCTGCGACCGCTTATCAAGAAGTTGTCACGCAAATGCGCCGGGCCTACGCGAGGACTCCGGCAGAGCAACTGCAGGCGGAACAGGAAGGTGTTGAATTGCGCGAGCGCATTCGTGACGCGTATCCATTTCATCCGGCGTTAATTGACGTGATGCGCGAACGTTGGGCGGCAATTGATGATTTCCAACGCACTCGCGGCGCGTTGCGTTTTCTTGCGGTCTGCTTGCGCACGGCACACACCGCCGGAACCAGCCGGGCCGTATTGGGGCCGGGGGACGTTCCCATCCACGATGCAGCCGTGCGACTTGCCTTTTTCAAGGAGCTTGGCCAGCAAGCGGACTTTCAGGCGTGCCTGGAGCATGATTTTGTCGGGGCTAACGCCCGCGCAAAGCGTATTGACGAACGCCGGGCAAAAGAATTTCCAGCCGAGGCGCTTAAACGACCGGCCACCCGGATTGCCACGGCTATATTGATGTATTCCTTCGGCGGACTCCGACGCGAAGGTGCGACCGAAACGGAAACGCTTCCGCCGGGCATCACCGAAGCCGATTTGCTTGCCATCTGCGTTGGACCGAGCCTGGACAGCACGACGATTCTCGCCTGCCTGAAGGAACTGAAGGAGCAGTGCCTTTACCTTCACTTTGACGGCGTTCGCTACTGCTTCAAGAAAGACCCCAACATCACCCTGCTGGTTGAGCAGGAAGCAGACGTGGTCGCCCGCAATGAGGATTTGGTCCGGGACAAGATCAAGGAAATGCTGGAGGCGCGACTCGCTGGGCACAACATATATATATGGCCAGCCAAATCTGGTGACGTGCCGGACAAAGAGCCGGAATTCATCGTCGCTTACATGTCGCTTGAATTCGGTGCGGAAAGCAAAGCGGAACAGCAGCGAATCGCCAAAGACATTATGGAAAAATATGGCGACAAGCCGCGTTCCTTCCGCAACGGGCTTGGCCTGGCTGTACCCACCGCCGACCAAATCGAAGTGTTGCGCCGGGCGGTTCGCTATTTGCTCGCTATCGAGCGGGTGAAAACGAAGGCCAAGCAGCACAACTTGACCGATGAGCAACGCGGGCAGTTGAGGGAGCGGGAGTCAACCGAAAAAGCCGCCGCCGAGTCGGCGATGTTGAAGCTCTACACCGAGGTTTGGCTCCCCAAGGTCAACGGTTCGGGAATCGGGATCGAATCGGTCGCTGTCGGCGGCAGGCCGTTGCAGACGACGCTGAATGAGAAAAAGGAGGCGCGCATCCACGACCGCGTCATGGAGCTTTTGACCCAGGTGCAGAAGCGCGTCTTCGACACCGTGACCCCCGGCAAAGTCGTGGAGTTTTTCAAACTTGGTGAAGGCACGCCACCGACTCAGGGAATCCGCACCGGCGATGTTGTAAACGGCTTCTATTCATTCCTTGGATTCACCCGCCTGATTTCAGAAAAGGTCGTGGCCAAGGCCATTGCGGGCGGGGTGGAGAAACGTATTTTTGGTTACATCGGTGGTGGCGCGCCGACACTTGGTGAAGATGGAAAGTATCAGGTTGCTCTCGCCAAAGTTCGCTTCGACACGATCGTGGCCATTGACGAAATAGACCTCGAATCCGGCTTCATAATGCTGCCATTGTCGATCCCACAGCCGTCACCCGCTCCGACGCTCGGAGGCACACAGCCCGGAACACCCCCAGCGATTGGTCCAACTGTGGGGGGAACGCAGCCAGGAACATCGCCTGCGCCAGCGTCGCAGCCCGGAGGAACGCCGGCACCGCAGACCCAGGTTGAACTGACGTTCACCGCTGACCGCACCCAGCTTTTCACCGCATGGAACGCCATTGCCAATCTCGCCGATATGGCTGGCAAAGTCACCGTTACGGTGAAAGCCGAGAATCCTGACGGCCTCGACAAGGCCAAACTCCAAAACGGCGTGATCGAGCCGCTACGCGAAGCGGAACTAATTCAATAACGCTGACAAGGTTAGAGCACTTTCCCAACAGGGTAGCGCACCCGCTCCGCCGAGAAATCGGTACGGGTGCGCTTGCGTGGTCATTATTGGACCACTTGGCAACTTCCATCACACTCAGGTTGTGCGTAAGCGGTAAAGCGGAGTCCCCCTTGACACGGCGATGGGGACGACGAGACGAGGGGATAGGCGGCGGCGGCGGTTATCTCAAGCGGCCAGCCTTACTTGTTGTTGACGGGCCTTCTTCC
>Ga0181539_1000055_pt1 | contig 115410 bp, 107 predicted proteins | sample PEATcosm2014_Bin_46_FD_119767 | JGI IMG/M metagenome (GOLD analysis project Ga0181539, IMG submission 119767) | Peatland microbial communities from MTU Mesocosm Facility, Houghton, MI, USA - PEATcosm2014_Bin23_60_metaG | ecosystem: Environmental > Terrestrial > Soil > Wetlands > Peat | place...
CAGACGGTATACAACAATGGAACCGGTACCAATTGCGGCTACTGGTATTCGTTGTATTCCAGTGGCGGGTCGGCAACCATGACATTCAATTCTTCATGCCCGTACGGCGGCGGCAATTACGCCCTTTCCTGGTCTGGCGTCAACGACGTGGTCGGCGGCAAAGGCTGGAGCACCGGCAGTTATTCTCAGTCGGTAGGCTACAATGTCGGCTCCGCCAGCGGCTACAACAACATTTCCGTCTATGGGTGGCTGACCAACCCGCTCGTCGAGTATTACGTCTGCGAGCTGGGTTCGTTGTATACCGGGAATGCGACGTATAAGGGCAGTGTTTCCAGCGATGGGCACTCCTACAGCACATACGAGCATCAGCAAGTCAACCAGCCTTCCATTCAAGGCACTGCAACTTTCGAGCAGTACCTGGATCAATGGGGCGGGGCTGGGACCGGATCGAACCACACAGTCACCATGAGCAACCACTTTAACCACTGGAAGAGCCTTGGGATGACGGTGGGTTCTCAAAACTATCAAATCCTCGGGACAGAGGCATATAACGGCGCAAGCGGGTCCGTTAACGCAACAGTGTGGTAACGAATTCCTCTGTAATCGTTCGCTATCGCCAGGGCCGGACGGTCTTACAGCCGCCGGCCTGGCGTTATGCATTTAAATAAAACGATTCGGAAAAGTTAAGGAGTGCAGGCGGGACTGCTTACGCGGACAAGCGGATTTTGAGGTTGTATGAATATATGCAACCCGGACGCATGTGATATTTTGATCTGGATAGAGGAGAAATTTCGATGAGAAAACTTTTTATTTTATTGACGCTCATGGCGGCTGCCGCCGCTTGCTCGGGAGCGGTGCCCGATAACTTTGTTTTCGTCAAAGGCGGAAGTTTCAAGAACACAAAATCCAACTACTATGGAAAAAATGTAACTGTATCGGACTTCTATATCGGCAAATACGACGTAACTCAAAAAGAGTGGATTGAGGTAATGGGAAGCAATCCCTCTAAGTTTAAGGGCGATAATTTGCCGGTGGAAATGGTCAATTGGTACGACAGTATCGAGTACTGCAACAAAAGGAGCATCAAAGAGGGCCTGAAGCCGTATTACAACATCGACAAGAATAAGAAAGATCCGAATAATCTACCGGACCCGAAATTTGGCGATCTCGACGATGTGAAATGGACGGTAACGATCAATGCGGGAGCCAATGGATACCGGCTGCCGACGGAAGCGGAGTGGGAATATGCCGCGGGCGGAGGCCAGTTAAGCAATAGTTACACTTACAGCGGAAGCGACGATGAGGACGAAGTAGCATGGTATTGGAGAAACTCCGGAGATCAACACTTATCAGGGTTTTGGAGCTGGCCCGCACTGGTACAAAATCACAATCAATCGAAACCTGTCGGCAGCAAGAAACCCAACGAGTTAGGGCTTTACGATATGTCAGGTAATGTAAGGGAATGGTGCTGGGACTGGCACGGGGAGTTGGAGGCCAATGTAACTGACCCTAAAGGAAGTCAGAGCGGCTTTCGCCGGGTTTGGAAGGGAGGCGGTTGGATGGGCGCCGTCTACTGCACCGAGACGGCTTTCCGGAGCAGCCTGGCTGCCAATGGCAAGGGCCCCGACCAGGGTTTTCGTGTCTGCCGCAATAAGTAAACCGGATCCAGACAAACCAGGCATGATCGAAAGAATATTTCAACGGATTGTGATTGGCAAATTCGCGCTCCGGGTTTGTCCTGAAGCCATCGGTTCCGATCAGGTGGAAGAAGCTCAAACCTCATCATTCCACGGAAAACACGAACCAAAGAACAGAGAATAAGGGGCCTGGCCCCGCCGTTAGAGCAAGGCAGCTTCAATAGTGGGTCAGAATTTCAGGACAGGAGGTTTCCAATGCGGCAAGCAGTAATTCTCATTCTCGCAGTTTTCGGATTATCATCAACCGCTTTTAGCCAGGCGGCGCCAAACGACCCGCAGACAATGCAGGCTCTCTTAACGGAAGTCCGCGATCTTCGTCAGGAGTTGAGGTCTTCGTTGGCAAGAATACAAGTTGCCCAGATTTTGCTCTCACGCCTGCAAACTCAGCAATCAGTCGTTACGCACGCGTCAGACCGTTTAGACGACGCACGCGCGAAGTTAGATGCAGCGCAAAACCGCCGGCAGCATGAGGCAAGCGAGTTTAAGCGGCTGGAAGATTCGCTAAGCAGCGAAGAGAATCCGGCGCAACAGAAAATGCTTCAGGATGAAATCGTCCACTTCAAATCCGAACTTGATGCATCGACGGCCGCGGAGCAGCAAGCCCAGGCGATAGAAAATGAGTGCGAACAGCAACTGCGAAATGAACAGGACAAACTCGACGCGATCAATGCTCAGCTGGATAAAATTATCAAGAGCATAAGCAGTTCCAACGAACAGGAGATTGGCGCTCCGCGGTAATTCCGTGGTAAGCCAATCCTGGAGATGGTTCTCGCGGGTGACCCATCCTTGCACGTTCATATTTGTTCCCATCTCTCAGAATCGAGAGCCGGGGCGCTCGGCTGATTAATCCCCACCGATCGCGAAACCTATAAGACCGAGAGTAGCCATAACCACAGCGGCCACCAAACCAATCTTTAAAAAATTCGGACTCCGGATCGGCTCGTCACGTAGACTGCGTTCTTCCTTACGCTCCGCAGAGAACTTGCCAGACAGATTGATAAGGATTGGCCTCCCAGAGTGTAGTTCCCGCGCCCGGATCGTGACACTACCGTCGCGATGCATCTTATGAGAGCCGCGTCTTTCATCCGTGATGGTCACGATCACAGGCGTTCCCGCGCGGATTGCCGTGACTCCATTGACCACCACATCGCTGGCCACGGAAAGACGAATCGCTGAGCCGGTGGTTACCGCCGCCAAGGACTGCGGCTCCCGCGCAATCAGATCGATCTTCGTGTTTTGGGGAATTGTGGATAACTCCGGCAAGACACGAGGCGCTTCGGCTGAGAAATCTGGCACGGAACTCTGTTGCGTATTGGTGTTCAAAGCTGGCGTGGGCATCTGCTGCGCAACAAGCAGCGGGCAGAGAATGAAACATAACACGGATTGAAATAGCTTTCGAATCATGGTGATTTTCCTTTCAACGAACTTATTGGTGAACACAAGATTGGAACGCCGAGTTCCCAGCTCCCAGAATCGAGATCTCCACCCCATGGACAAAGACCTGTCCATGGGGACCCCGGAGCAGGGAGAGCCGTATTCGTTACACACTCAAAAGCCCGGATTGCCATTTGTGGACGGCGCTTGCAGACGCGCCGCGGAGAGGATCTTCACGATCTGCTCGGCCATGGGCGCTGCAGCCACGACTCCGTCTAAGGCTCTGACCCTGCCCGAGGCGAGCACGACGCCGGACTTCCTGTCCGTGAGGATGTAGGTGTGTATATGAGTGAAGACGAGGCGATTGATCTGGAGTTCCAGATCAGCGTCGCTAATCTGGTTGAGGATGTTCAGGCCCAGCTTCTCCCAATCCTTTTGATTAAACAACGCCCGCTGCATGGTGCTGTTGGTCAGAAAATCTGTCTGAGAGCAGATGAAGATTGTCCGGGCATTTTTGAGGGCCGTATCGCGGTTGAAGCCGTCGGTGTAATGCGGCCGTTCAGCCTCGCGCTGTTTCATCAGTGCAAGCCGTTCAGCAGCGATGGCGGCGGTTGAGGCATCTTGAGTGAGCTGCAGTGAGCCGGTGATTTGGACGGATTGCGCGGGCTGCGGGGCGGCGGGGGTTGAGGCATCTTGCGCCGGCTGCTGCGCCATCAGCAGCGGGCAAAGGGCGAGGCAAAAAACAACGGAAAGCATGTTTCTGTTCATCGGAACTCCTTGTGGGTGCTACAAGGACCGATGTTAGGGAGGTTGCAGACGAGGGTGTGGGCGATTGGGACACTTTCTCAAGTGTCCTAATCGCTATTCAGATTCCGTAAGCGGCTCTTCCTGCTTGCGCAACTCGGCCAGGGTGGGTGAGTCGAGAAGCGTAAAGCGCAGCGGGAAGACCCCCGCCGGCAACTCCAGCGCGGTGAGCGCATCGCAGACCACGCCCACAGTCGCATCCAGTCCGCGCTTCCAGCCTTGCTCGGCCACATCGCGCACCAGCAGGCTCTCCGGCGAGAGGCCGGCGGCGATCAGCAGCGTCTGGGCGATGCGCTGAAACTCCTTCCAGCGCGAGGCAATGCCCACCAGATCCCGTGCATGCTCGGGCATATAGCGCTGCAAGTGCGCCAGCAGCTCGAGCGAGACAGGGTGCACCTGGAGCACGGTCAAAGAGGTTCCGGCGGGCAGCAACTTGCGCACTCGCTCGGCCTTGCTGGGCGCAACCACCGGCAGCGAGCCTTCCAACAGGCTGGGCCGGGCACATTCTTCGGGAGCACATCCGGCCACCGGCAGCTTCAATGCCTGCCGCATCTCGTGCATCAGAATACGGCGCAGTTCCTCGTCCGGCTCAATCACCAGCCAGCGAGAGGGCGGCGCAAGAGAGAGCCAGCGGCGCAACCGATCCCGCACGAGAGAGTCTGCCGCGCCCAGTTTGCGCGCCTTGGCCATCAGGTCGCCGATCAGCTGATCGAGGGCAAACTCGGCGGCAAGCTCCGGAGAGAGCGGCGCAGCGGGGCGCCTGGCGCGCACAAAAACTCCGCTGCCATGGCGGAATTCAAGCCAGCCCTCGTGCTCCAGTTGCTTGTAGGCGGCGCTGGCCGTGTTGGCATGAATGCCGTAGCGGCGCGCCAACTCGCGCGTACTGGGCAGCCGCTCACCCGGTGCAAGTTCGTGGCAGAGAATGCCCAGCGTCACCTGCGTAACCAACTGCTCGCGCAGCGAAACCTCGCCGGTACGGTTGAGCCAGAGCCGCATAGACTATCCAGCGTCCTCTATTGCAAACGGAGTGACTAACGCCGCAGTCCTCTTGCGGCCATAGATTGCCAGCAGCGCCGCCAGCAGCAGCAGAATGACTCCCAGGACCAGCAGGCTGCCTTCGGGGCCGTCCGCGCCGCCGCTCCACAGCGTGTTGCCCGAGGGGGTGGCGCTCAGGTAGTGGCCGGGGGCGACCATACCGCTGTCGGCGGTGCCGTAGAAGAAGGTTTCTGCCCAATCCCATGCGGCGTGGCAACCGATGGCCCACCAGGCCGAGCCCGTCACCCGCACGCTGACGCAGAATACAAAGCCGATGAGCGCCGCGGAAAAGATGCCGATCCAGTTTTCGCCGTGGTTGCCGATGTGGATGTATCCGAAGATGGTGGAAGTAAGCCAGGCCGCCTGCCAGAAGCCACTCTGTGGGGTTTTGCGAATGTGCAGCATCAGACAGGGAAGAAGTCCCAACAGGGCCAGGGCATAAACGCCCCATGCGCTGTTACCCACAGCTCTTGCGTACAAACTCAGGCAGAGCAAAACGTTGGCGCCCAGCGCCCACCAGAAGTTGATACCGCGGGTAAAGGTGAACTGGAAATAGCAGCGAAACATGCCTTCTTCCACACAGCCCACCAGCAGAAAGGCGGCCGCCCAAATCGCGCCGAACTTGACGATCTCCGCCCCACTGAGAACGACCGGCCCGAAGTGCAGCCAGCCGCCCCATGCCATGGCGCCCACCAGCGCCGAAAGAGCCAGGAATCCCGCCGCGAGGCCGCTGAAAAAGTTAGAAACACGCCGCGGCCCCGTCAGGTTGTAGGCCAGCAGGTTGCGGCGGCGCTCAAACCACGCCATAATTGAGGCCGCCCCAATCAGCGCCAAAAAGGCAATCAACTCTCCGAAAAAAGCCGAAGAGGCGGTAGGAGCGTTCTGCTTGCTGAAATCAACAAGGTGGAATGAAACAAATGCAAACCCGACGGCGGCGCCAATAAGACCAAGCAGGATAAAAAAGATCAGCGCCGACCAGCCGGCGCGCAGGCCCTGAGGGCCGTAGAAGGTCCAGTTCATCCAGTAAAAGAACCGCTCTGCCAGAGAAGGGGCAACGGTTTCAGGCGCATGTGCAGCGTCGTTGCCGGCGAGCGGCGCCTCCGGCTGTGGGGGATGAATCTCCGGCTCCATTGAGCCTCCTTAAAAAACAGGTTTATGTGCTAAATTGCCCTGAGGACAAGATACTCTACGCAGACGCCGGCGAAGGGGTTCCGCGGCAGAACTGACGGCAGATTGGAGCGAGCCTGAGGAAATAGTTCACTTCACAACTTGACACAATCGTCCGCTACCTTGATGCTAGACAGTTCTGGTTATTGAATATTTCCTCGCACAGGAGAGCCCAGGTCTTGCAAGTTCGCGTTTTTTATCATGACAGATGCTTTGATGGAGCCTGCTCAGCCTCGCTCTTTACGCGCTTTCATCGCGCGTGCATCTCGCCAGCGGCCAGCTACACGTATCACGGCCTGGTCCATCGCGCCGGCGCCCTGTTCGACGAGGAGGAGTTTACCGGCGACGAAAATGCCATCGTCGACTTCAAGTACTCCGCATCTCCGCGGATTACCTGGTGGTTTGACCACCATCTATCGGCCTTTCTCACCCCGCAGGACCAGGAGAATTTTCAGGCCTGTCAGCAGGATCCGGCCTGCGGCGGCCGCAAGTTTTTCGACCCGGAGTACACCTCCTGCACCAGCTTTCTGGCGCACATCGCCTCCACCCGTTTTGGCTTCGATACGGCGCCGGTGGCCGAGCTGATTCAATGGGCCGATATTGTGGACGGAGCCAAGTATGAGAGCCCCGAGGCAGCCGTGGAAATGGCTGCTCCGGCCATGAAACTGACCCTCATCATCGAGTCCTCGCAGGATGACGCCTTTGTTCCCCGGCTCATTCCGCTGCTTACTGAGATGCCCCTGGCCGAAGTGCTCTGCCAGCCTTTTGTGGCCGGGTTGCTGCCGCCCCTGCTGGAGCGCCATCAGCAAGCCATCCAGCTGATCCGCCAGCGCGCCGTAGAGCGCGACGGCACCATCTTCTTTGACATCACCGACCAGCCGCAGGAGGGCTACAACAAGTTCATCCCTTACTATTTGCACCCGCAGGCGACGTATTCCATCGGCCTGTCCAGCTCCAGCTTCCGCACCAAGGTTTCGGTCGGCTCCAATCCCTGGACCAAGGCCGAACCGTCGAAGATGACCAACCTGGCGCAAATCTGCGAGCGCTACGGCGGCGGCGGCCATGCTCGCGTGGGCGCCATCAGCTTCCCGCCCGGCCAGGCGGAGCAGGCACGTGAGGCAGCGGCCGAGATTGTGGCCGAGTTGAGGGCGAAGAACCCGATGGGGTGAGGCATCCAGGAAAACTGAAAGTATTGATTTTACAAATGTTGGCAATTTGGGCTACAATGTAGCTCAGAGGTCTTCTATGCCTGCCAATGCCGTTGTCCGAGCCAGGATTGACGCTCGTGTCAAGGAAGAGGCTACGGCTATCTATGCCGCCGCCGGTCTTACCCTTTCCGACGCTTTCCGCATGCTGCTCATGCGAACAGTGGCCGAGCGCGCCCTGCCCTTCGAGCCTCTGATGCCCAACGATGAAACTGTGGAAGCCATGAAGGCCGCACGACGGGGAGAACTAACCACGATTGGCAGCATCGACAATCTTCTGGCTGATCTACATGCGAACGATTAAGCGAACCAGCCGTTTCAAGAAGGATTACAAGCGCGAGGCAAAGGGCCAACATCGGGCGACGCTGGATGCGGATTTGCTGGCGACCGTTTCTCTTCTGGCTGCGAATAGCGCTTTGCCGGAAAGATTCCGCGATCATGCCCTGACCGGCGACTGGGCAGACCATCGTGACTGCCACATCAAGCCAGATCTCGTACTCATCTACCGTATGCCGGACGCCGAAACATTGGAACTTGTAAGGCTCGGATCGCACAGCGTTTTGAGTTTGTAAATCTCTGTCCGGATATTCGTCACACCTTGCCCTTCAAGCTCGGCCACTCGGGCCGGCGTTGCTCCAGGAATGCTTTGACGCCCTCTTCAAAGTCCGCCGTGGAGCGCTGCTGGGCGTTCACCTCGATAGCATCCTCGATGACTTCGTCGAGTTGTCGATGGGCGTGCCGGGCAAGCAGTTGTTTGAGCGCCAGCATGGCCTGGGGGCTGTTCAGCTGCAGCGTCTGGGCCAGGGATTGGGCGGATTGCATCAGCTCCTCGGCGGCCACCACCTCGGTTACCAGCCCCATCTGCATCGCCTCCTGCGCTTTCAGCATCCTGCCGGTCAACAGCAGTTCGCGGGTGCGCTTTTCTCCCACCTGGTGCAGCAGAAACGAAGCCCCAACCGCCGGCACAAAACCCATCCGCACTTCGTTCAACGCAAACCGGGCCCAAGGCGTGGCCAGGGTAAAAGCGGGGATGGTGGCCAGGCTCATGCCGCTGCCGATGGCCGGGCCGTTCACCGCGGCAATGACCGGCTTGGGAAAGTCATAGAGCATGCGTAATACATGAGCTATATTTTTAGCGTCTTGGCGGTGATGCTCAGGCGGGAGGGCCTGCGAGGCGCCGAGGTAGTCGATATCCAGGCCGGCGCAGAAGGCCGGGCCGGCCCCGGTAAGGACCACGGCGCCACAATCGCCGCTTTCGGCCTCCTCGAGAGCCGTAATCAGTTCCTCAATCAGCGCCGGCGAAAGCGCGTTGCGCTTCTCAGGCCGGTTCAGCGTGATGGTTTTGACCCCATTTACAAAATGGATCAGGATGTGCTCAAAGCGGGACATGGGAACCTCCTGCATGTGTCGGACCCAGAACGCGCAACTGCGCTGAAAGGCTTATCGTAGCGCAAAATTGCATTACCTGGCAGGCTATTTGGATCACCGCCTGTTTAAAATACGCGAGCAAATGGCCGGAAAACGTGGCGGGAAGATGTGTTTACAGCCTCAATTCGCTCGCCCGTTTCTTCATCGCCTCCAGGCAAAACGCGATGTGCGCATCCAGCTCCACGCCCAACTCTGCGACGCCCTGCACGATGTCCTCGCGATTCACACCGCGGGCGAAGGCCTTGTCCTTCATCTTCTTGCGCACGCCTGCCACTTCCACGTCGGCGATGGCCTTGGTTGGCTTGACCAGCGCGCAGGCGGTCAAAAACCCGGCCAGTTCGTCGCAGGCAAAGAGAGCCTTGGCCAGATGCGTCACGCGCGGCATCTGGGTGTACTGCGCGTGGCCCAGAATGGCGGTGCGCAGCGCTTCGGGCCAGCCCAGCCTCTCCAGCTCGCGGACTCCAACGTAGGGATGCTCTGCGGCCGTGGGATGGCGCTCGTAGTCAAAGTCGTGCAGCAGGGCCGTCGTCGTATAAAGCTCGATGAACGCAGCACGTTCTTCCCCGGCCAGCCCCAACCGGTCGGCCTCCGCCTCGCCCATAGCCGTGACGCAGGCCTCCACGGCCAGCGCGTGCTTGCGCAGGTTCTCGCTCTGGGTCCACTCGGTCAGCAGTTGCCAGGCTTGCGCGCGTCCGTAGCTGGAACTGCTTTCTTTTGCATCATTTCCAGTGCAGGTATTCATGGTTTCCTTTACCTCGATGTTTACTCACTTGATTCGTGCATTTTAAGGTTTTTCAGGCCTTAACCGGGTCTAATCCCGGAAAGTTGGGCTTGCATCCAACTTTTCACTTGACAATTATGGTTCACACCCCCGAAAGTATCACATAACGTGGTGCTTGATGCACTGCGGGGGTTCCTGCTCTGGCACCCATCCGCGCACACCACACATGGCAACTACGCTAGCAAGCGTGGAAACACGCGAAGTTGTGCGCTGCACATACGCCGACTGCAACATCATCCAATTCAAGACAGCCAACTCCCTTTGCCGCAGGTGCCACAGGCCCTTGCATGTCGAGGACCCGGTTCGATCAGAGCCCATCCCGATCAATCGTCAACCCGCGGACCCCGCCACTGAAGCCGGCCTTAGAGTAGCCGGCCTGGTGAAGGAGATTCGCCGCGCGCGCCACATGAGCCAGCGGCAACTGGCCGGGCGGATGCAGGTGCCCCGCACCTACATCTCAAAGATCGAGAACGGCAAGGCCATTCCTACCCTCAGCTCACTCGAACGGCTGGCCGGCGCGCTGGGCGTGGATGTGCGCCAACTGGTTCGCGATACCCGCAGTCTCCGCGAGGAGGAGGAAGCGATGATCCTGGCCGACCCGTTGCTGGCCGAGATTGCGGCTTCGCTGCCTTGCCTGGACTCGCTGCACCGCTCACTGATCGTGAATGCGGCGCATGACATGGCCCTGGGGCACCGGCGCATCGCGTAGCGGAGTTTGAACCGGGAAGTTATCGTTTCCGGTTTTGGGCCGGATAGCGCCGCGCTCTCCGCCGGCAGGCTGGCGTGCGACTAGCGCCCTCAGCCCCGGTTGCCAAGGAAATTGCAGCGCAGGTGCGCTTGTGCTACGGTCAAGGGAGAGACGCCTCGGCTCGCGGCGCCGGGATTTCCGTGTGCCGGCCCGAAAGCTCGAATGCATTTTGTTGAGGCAATTCCCTTGTTTCCTGCTGCCAAGCTGCGCATCGAAGATTTGAGCGCCGAGGAGCGCGCCCTCTACGCGACCCTCAAGCCGGAGCGCCTGCCTCAGCATGTGGCCATCATCATGGACGGCAATGGCCGCTGGGCAGGGCACCGCTCACTCAAGCGCTTCATTGGCCACCAGCAGGGGGCAAGCACCGTGCAACAGGTGACCGAGACCGCCGCCCGCATCGGCCTGCCCTGGCTCACCCTCTACGCCTTTTCACTGGAAAACAACCTTCGCCGCCCTCGCGCCGAGGTCAGCTTCCTCATGCGGCTGCTCAAAACCTACCTGGAGGCCAACCTCCAACGCATGATGGACAACAATATTCGCATAAGATACATCGGCCACACCAACGAGCTGCCCGACGATGTCCAGGAGAAGATGCGCTGGGCCGAGCAGGCCACAGCCGCGAACACCGGAACCACACTCACCCTGGCTCTCAACTACGGCGGGCGCTCGGAACTGGTGGATGCCTTCCACGGCCTGGCGGCAGAGATGAAGGCCAGACACCTCAGCCCCGCCCAAATCACAGAAGAAGATATTCACCGCCATCTCTACACCGCTGATATGCCCGACCCCGACCTGCTGATCCGAACCTCGGGCGAGATGCGGCTGTCTAATTTTCTATTGTGGCAGATTGCCTACACGGAGATCTTCGTTACCGAACGGCTGTGGCCGGATTTCAAAGGCATACATCTGCTGGAGGCCATCGCCGAATTCCAGCAGCGCGAGCGCCGCTACGGCGGATTGAGCGACAGCGTCGGCGAGGTGGAAGAGGACGCCGATCAAATCAAGATCGTGGCCAGCTGAAGTCTTCTTGGCCCCACCTTTCTTCTCTTTTGCACAGATCCAAACTTCGCAAATTGAAGCATTTGTCCTACTTCCTGCATCAGACGTATACGGTAATGTCGCCGTTGAACTAGCATTATCATCTGGAAATCCGCTCGCTGCCGCTCCAGACGGTTCGTCCCCGATCGAAAAGATGTTTGTCCACATTCCGTGGCAACCCAGCCGCTCCTGAATCCTATATTCCTGCAAGGTTCAGAGAGAAATGGAAGACTAGTCCCCTTCCCAAGGAGAAAGCAATGAAGAAAGTTCTGGTAAGCATCTTGTTTGTGGCAGCAGTCTTGTCGCTAAGCCATCTGGCATCCGGCCAGGCCGGTTCTAACAGCCACAATGACCAACTGTTTGGATCCAACAGCCCGAATGACCAACTAATCGCAGCCGCCAAGACAGGCGACACAGCAGCGGTGCAGCAACTGTTGGCGAAGGGAGTCAACATCGAGGCCAGGGATGGATTATTCGGCTGGACGACACTGATGTGGGCAGCAGGACAAGGCAAGACTGCTGTTGTGAAGATGCTGATTGAGAGGGGCGCATACATCGATGCCAGGGATGAATCCGGCATTACGGCACTGATGTTGGCGGCTTCCCATGGCATGAGTGAGGTTGTGAAGCTGCTGTTGGACAAAGGTGCCAACATTGAGACCAAGACTAACGGTGGCGGCACTCCGCTAATGTGGGCGGCTAGAAATGGAGAGACCGAGGTTGTGAGGCTGCTGCTGGACAAAGGCGCCAACATCGATGCCAAGGACAACAAAGGCGAAACGGCGCTGACATTGGCGGTAAGCAAGAGCAAGACTGAGGTGGTGAAGCTGCTGCAGAAGCATGACGCTCACTGAAATTTGTAAGGACGGATAACAGCTTCCCAAGGAGAAAATGATGAAGAAACTTCTATTAAGCAGCTTGTTTCTGGCCACTGTTATGTTGTTGAGTCATACAGCGACGGGCCAGGCCGGCTCCGGCAGCCTGAATGACCAACTGTTTGCAGCCGCCCTGAACGGAGACACGGCAACGGTGCGGCAATTGCTGGACAAAGGCGTCAACATTGAGGCCCGGGACATGTTCCAATTTACGGCACTGATCAAAACGGTCGTTGCGGGCAAGGTTGACACTGTGAAGCTGCTGCTAGCGAGGGGCGCCAACATTGAGGCCAAAGGATACGACGACTACAACGCACTGATGGGCGCGGCCGGCGAAGGCAATACAGAGATTGTGAAGCTACTGTTGGACAAGGGCGCGAACATAGAGGCCAAGGACCGCGCTGGCTGGACAGCGCTGATTTATGCATCCAGCCAGGGTAAGACTGAGGTTGTGAAGCTGCTGCTGGACAAGGGCGCCAATATTGAAACCAGAACCAATAACGGCAAAACGGCGCTGATCATGTCTGCCTCCTTGGGCAAGACTGAAGTTGTGAGTCTGCTATTGGCCAAGGACGCCAACATCGATGCCAAGGATAATATTGGCGAGACAGCGCTGACATTGGCGGTAAGCAAGGGCAAGACTGAGGTGGTGAAGCTGCTGCAGGAGCATGACGCTCATTGAAATTTGTAAGGACGGATAACAGCTATCCAAGGAGAAAACGATGAAGAAACTTCTGTTAAGCATCTTGTTACTAGCCACTATTTTGTCGTTGAGTCATACAGCGGCGAGCCAGACCAGCTCCAGCAGTCTGAATAACCAACTATTGGAAGCCGCCGAAAAGAGTGACGCGGCAACGGTGCAACAAATACTGAACAAGGGCGCCAACATCGAAGCAAAGGACGGAATGATTGGGGAAACGGCGCTAATTGTTGCTGCTGAACACGGCAATACCGACGTTGTTCGACTGCTGCTGGCGAATGGCGCGAAGATTGAGGTCAGGGACGACATTACAGGGAGCACGGCGCTGATCCAAGCAGCCTACAACGGCAAAACTGATGCGGTGAAGCTGCTGCTGGCTAAGGGCGCAAAGATTGAGGCTAGGGATGATGACGGCAACACGTCGCTGATGGGAGCGGCCAAGGAAGGCCATACCGAGGTGGTGAAGCTGCTGTTGGACAAGGGCGCCAACATCGAGGCCAAGGACAACAAAGGAGAGACGGCGCTGAATAAGGCGGAAAGAAAGGGCTCTATCGAGACGGTGAAGCTACTGCGGGAGCATGGCGCTCACTGAGCCTCGGAGAACGGCTTCTTTCGTCGGAAAATTCGTGCGTTTGCGGTTCATCCAGGGATACAACTCCCTCCCCGGCGGTGTATCCTCATCCGTAATGAAACGTGTCTACACCGCGCTCATTCTGATCCCCCTGGTGCTGGTCCTGGTCTTTATGGGGCCGTGGTGGCAGTGGCTGTTTACCCTGGCGGTTGCGGCGGTGGCCGCATTGGCCGCATGGGAGTTTCTGGGTCTGGCAGAGAAGGCCGGCGCCACCCCGCCGCACATAGCGGTGCTGACGGCCATTGTGGCGCTCTTTGCCAGCAACTTCGAGTGGCCCCTCCAGACCGCGGCCACGCTTGGCATTCTGAGCCTTGGCCTGCTGGTCTACTGCACTTTCTTCAGGCCCGTGGAGCAGATCATAGCCGACGCCTCGGCCTCTATCTTCTGCCTGCTCTATATCGGATTCACCCTGATTTCCTTACCCGCCTTGCGCGAGAACCCCGAGGGCAACGGTCCTTCGCTGGTCACCTTCCTGCTGTGCGCGGTGTGGGCCGGAGACACGGCCGGCCTCTACGTGGGGCGCGCCTGGGGACGCCACAAGATGGCGCCCACGCTAAGCCCCAACAAAACCTGGGAGGGCGCGCTGGGCTCGGTGGTCGGCAGCCTGCTGTCTACCGGCTTCCTGCTCGGCCTTGCGCAACTACTGCAACGGTGGGACGTGGGCGGGCTCTCCTACTCCGGCGCGGGATGGTGGTACTGGCTGGGGTTGGCCGTGGTGGTCAATGTGGCCGCCCAGGTGGGCGATCTGGCCGAGTCCGCACTCAAGCGCTCGGCCGGTGTCAAGGACTCCGGCTCGCTGCTGCCGGGGCATGGCGGCGTACTGGACCGCATCGACGCGTTGCTGATCGCTGCACCCGTGCTGTGGTACGCCCAGATGATTCACTAGAGAGGCGCTAGTTCAAGCAGGTACATTTTGCTCGACAAGAATTCTGCCGGCAGAGAGGGCAGGATTCTCGCTTCGAGCCGGTCTCTTCAACCATCTGCATCAACCAGTGAAAGTTAAGCTCCCATTCGCCGAATGAATCCAGAGTTGCTACCCTAAAAAGATTCCGGCAATTGAAGCGGAGATAAGGTTGGCCATGGTGCCGGCGAACATGGCGCGAAAGCCGAGCCTGGCCAGGTCGTTGCGGCGCTCGGGAACCAGTGCGCCGATGCCGCCGATCTGCATGCCGATGGAGCCGAGGTTGGCGAAGCCGCAGAGAGCATAGGTGGCGATGGTGAAGGAGCGCGGCGCGAGTGCGGCTTTCTGCGCGCCCAGCGAGACGTAGGCGAGCAGCTCGTTGAGCGCCATGCGCATACCGAGCAGGTTGCCGATGGCGCCGCAGTCGTGCCAGGGAACGCCGATGAGCCAGGCGACGGGAGCAAAGAGGAAGCCGAGAATCTGGCCGAGCGAGCCGGGGACCCAGTGCATATAGGCGAGCGAGTGCGTCCAGCCGAGGAGGCTGTCGAGCAAGGCGACGAGGGCGATGAAGCTGATGAGCATGATGGCGACGTTCATGGCCAGCTTACCGCCGTCGATGGTGCCACGGGCGATGGCGCCGATGAAGTTTTCATCCTTGTGCAGTTCGTCCTTGGGAATGACGACCTTGCCTTCGGTGGCGGGGATTTCGGTTTCCGGAACCAGTATCTTGGCCAGCAAGATGGTGCCGGGCGAGGTCATGATGACGGCGGCGAGCAGATGTCGGGCTTCGACGCCATAAGCGATGTAGGCCGCCATGATGCCGCCGGAGACGTGGGCCATGCCGCTGGTCATGATGGTCATCAGCTCGCTGCGCGTGGCCTTGGCGAGAAACGGGCGGATGGTGAGCGGGGCCTCGGTCTGGCCCATGAAGACTGAGGCGGCCACGTTCAGGCTCTCCGCGCCGGAGATGCGCATGGTCTTGAGCATGACCCAGGCAAAGCCGCGAATGATGAGCTGCATGACGCCGATGTGGTACATCAACGCGAAGAAGGCAGAGATGAAGATGATGGTGGGCAGGACCTGGAAGGCGAAGATGGCGCCCGCGTTGGGCGGCAGCAGATTGCCGAAGGCTCCGGAGTTGGGCAGACCGAGCTGGCCAAAGAGCATCTTGGTACCGGCGAATGTGCAGGCGAGCATGGAGTTGACCACGCCACCGGCCCAGGACATGGCGCGCTGACCGTAGTCGAAGCGCAGCACCAGGAAGGCGAAGGCGAGTTGCAGACCGAGGCCCCAGGCGACGGTGCGCCAGCGGATGCGCTTGCGGTCGGTGGAGAACAACCAGGCCGTCAGAAGGACGGCGAGAATTCCCAGCACTCCGGTGTATCGAACCACGGTGAATCTCCTTGAAAAGCAGGGAATAGGGATTAGGAATAGGGAATAGAAAAACTTGCCTTATCCATGTATCGCCTAACTCCTAATTCCCTGCTTTCTGTCAAAAACTACCTTACAACATCGCGCAGGTGGGCTTCCGCCGATTCGCGGGTGAAGATTCGGCTGATCAAAGGCACCACCGGCGGTGGGGCCGGAGACAGAACAATCGCCTGATGAAGAATCTCCGAAGGTTCAGCCAGAAGCTCGGGGCTGGTGGCGTAGAGGGTGGCGAGGGGCTGGCCTTTTTCGAGATGAGCGCCGCGGCGGGCATGGAAGTCGATGCCGGCGTGGGGATCGACTGGTTCACCGGCTATCTCGCGTCCCGCGCCGGTGCGCTGCACGGCCCAGCCGAGGGCGGTGGTGTCCATGGTGGAGATAAAGCCGCTTTCCCAGGCCGGGAGCACCTTAGTAGCGCCGGGCGAATGGAAACCGGGTTTGTCGAAGACCGAAACGTCGCCGCCCTGAGCTTCGACCATGGCGAAGAAGGCGCGGAGAGCAGAGCCGTCGGCGAGTGCTTTCTCGGCCCGTGCGTAACCTGCTTCAGGAGTGGCGGCCTGGCCGCCGAGATGAATCATCCAGCCGGCCAGAATCAGCGACAGCTCGCGCAGGTCTTCGCTTTGCGAGGGGCGATGGCCGCGCAGCAGCTCGACCGACTCGACCAGTTCAATCCAATTGCCGGCTCGATAGCCGAGCGGCTGGCCCATGTCAGTCATGAGTGCGACGGTGCGGGTTCCGGCGGCCTCGGCGGTGGCTACCATCAGGGCGGCGAGATAGGCGGAGTCCTCCGGCTTGCGCAGGAATGCGCCGGAGCCGGTTTTGACGTCGAGCACCAGGGCGTCAAGGCCGGCGGCGAGTTTTTTGCTGAGAATCGAGGCGCAGATGAGGCCGGGGCTCTCGACGGTGCCGGTGCGGTCGCGCAGGGCATAGAGGACGCGGTCAGCGGGGACAAGCGACTTGGTCTGGCTGATGATGGAGGCGCCGCACTTCAACAGGACAGCCTCAAATTCCTGGAGCGAGAGGGCGGTGCGGTAGCCGGGGATGGATTCCAGCTTGTCAAGCGTTCCGCCGGTATGGCCCAGCGCACGGCCACTGATCATGGGCACGGCCACGCCGCAGGCCGCGGCCAGAGGGGCAATGAGGAAGCTGGTCTTGTCGCCCACGCCGCCGGTAGAGTGCTTATCGACGGCCGTTTTGCCAAGGCGGGCGGGCGAGAACTTTTCTCCTGAGTCGCGCATGGCCAGGGTCAGCGTGCGCGCTTCCTCGAGCGAGAGGCCGCGCAGCCATGCGGCCATCAGCCATGCGGCGAGCTGATCGTTGGGGATGGACTCGTTGGCCGCGCCGGAGACCAGGAATCCGATCTCGCGGGCGTCCAGTGCGCCACCGTCGCGCTTTTTGCGGATCAGGTCGATCATGTGTAGGGGTGCGGGCGGCGAAGCGGAAGCGGAGGAAGACATCGCGAAATGTGCCTCGAAGTGGTAGGTTTTTCAGATTATCACAAGGGCGGGTATTCCTGGAGGCTGCTTCCTGTCCAAAGTCGCGGTATGATGAGAGGAAGTTCGCCAGGGGGTGCAAAGCGCATGAAGGAACTTGTCTTTGAAGTGATGCAGGAGGCCGATGGCGGTTACACCGCCGAAGCTCTCGGCGAGAGCATCTTCACCCAGGCCGATAGCTGGGATGAGTTAAAGGCCAACGTCCGCGAGGCCGTGCAAGCCTTCTACTTCGACTCCGCCGCCCCGGACTCCATCCGCCTGCATCTGATTCGCGACGAGGTGTTGGCCGTCGCATGAAACTCCCACGCGATTTGAGCGAAGAAGAGCTGGTCAAGCATCTCTCGAAACGCTGGGGTTACGTGAAAATCCATCAGGTCGGCAGCCACATCATCCTGCAAACTCAGCATCCGACGCTCCATCGCGGCGGGCGGGCTGATTACTATCGGCACTTTGGAAAAAACGGCGCGTTGAACCTGCAAGGAAAGCGAGGAATTCTATGTTTTGTCCAGATTGTGGAAGTGAAGTTGCGGAAGGCCGCAAGTTCTGCGGGAAATGCGGCGGGCAGATGCATGCGGCTGCGGGGAACGTAGAGGTAACACAGGGAAATGTATCTCAAGAGACAGCGGCTCCGGTTCCGCGGCAACCGATCTCGCCGCTCCAGAAGCTCACCTACGCGATTGTTGCTCTTTTGGTGATTCTGGTTGGCGTGGGTTGGTGGTGGTTCCACCGGCCTGCTCCGGCCTACAGGGCGCAGGACCCTGGAATTTATCCATTCGATGGCCTGAGCGCGGATGGAAAGACTGCAAAGGTAGGATTTATCGATGCCGATGGCAAAGTGCTATTGCAGCCGGAGTGGGACGCGGCCAGCCCTACAATTGTTATGAGGCAGTTGGTTTTCTTTAGTGAAGGCCTTTGCGGAGTCAAGAAGGATGGGAAATGGGGCTTTATCGACACTAGCGGACACCTTGTGATTTCCAATCAGTTTGATGCTGTAGGCCCGTTTATTGAGGGGCTTGCAAGGGTCAACCTGGGAAATCAAGCTGGCTTCATCGACATGACCGGCCAGTATGTCATCAATCCGCAATTCGACTCGGCGGGCGACTTCCATGGCGGACTCGCAGCAGTGCATACAGATAGTGGCTGGGGATTCATTAACAGGGCGGGAACCTTTGTTATCGAGCCTCATTTTCAGACTGCCAACGTCGATGGTTTTTCGGACGGTCTGGCGGGGGTTTGCCAAGGTAAATGCGGCTATATCGACCACAGCGGAACCTTCGCGGTCAAGCCCCAGTTCGACAGTGTAGACCCTTTTTCCGAAGGCATGGCTTCAGTAGGGATCAACGGCAAGTTAGGCTTCATAAACACGGCAGGGAAACTCGTCATCATTCCTCAATTCGACCAGTCATCCATGTTTTCCGGTGGCCTAGCCTTTGTAGTAGTTTCCGGGCATCAGGGCACTATCAACAAGCAGGGTAAGTATGTTTTGAAACCGGGGCAATATAACATGCAGCCGGTATCAAATGACATTCAGCGAGTCACAAGTAGCGACGGAATGGGCCTGATGACCCGAAACGGCCAGTGGGTTATGAAACCTTGTAAGGCTCTTTCTGGGATTGGTGCGGTTATCGGGAAAGTTTTCTACGGCGTTATAGGCGGGCAACAACCAGTACCCATATCCATCTCCGGCAAGGTGCTCGTCGGTCCCTACAAGGGAGCGATGCTGGATACACTGACGCAGGACAGTGCAAATACAAGAGCCAATGTTCCCAAGAAAATAAATATCGCCGCCAGGCTCGCAACAAGTATGTTGCTTGAGAAATCCGAGCCTGTCTATCCACCGATGGCCAAGGCTGCCCGCGTCTCCGGCACGGTGGTTCTGAGTGTTCATATCTCCGAGAAAGGGACTGTCGAAGAACTTCATGTTGTAAGCGGGCCAGCCATGTTGCAACAAGCTGCCCTAGACGCTGTTAAGACCTGGCGCTACAGGCCCTTCCTTGTCAATGGCGAGCCGGTTAAGGTGGAAACGACGGTGAACGTGATTTTTAACCTTGGTGGCTGAGGACTCCTTTGTATCGGACCAGAGTCCGGTTTGCAATTCCCGGGCCGTTACGCTATGATTCTAATAACTGTCCGGGGGAGATCCCTGGGCCGTCAATAGCACCACGGTTTCTGGGCTCGACTGCCTGAGACGCGGCGACGCAAACGTTGCCCCTCCGGCAAGGAGTTCTCCGCAAAGCGGGGCTGGCAGAGGCGGTGGGAGACGAGGGATGAATGGCTAAATCCAGCAAAAATATTACGAAGGCGCGCGCGGCTGTGGTCAAGCCCGTGTATCCGCTGCCCGAGGCGGTTGGGCTGCTGAAGCAGGTGAAGTACGCCAAGTTCGACGAGACCGTGGACCTGACGATGCGGCTGGGCGTGGACACGCGCCATGCCGACCAGATGGTGCGCGGGACAGTGGTGTTGCCGCATGGGCTGGGCAAGACCAAGACGGTGGCCGTGATTGCCGCCGGCGACCGCCAGAAGGAAGCCAAGGATGCCGGGGCGGACTTTGTGGGCGGCGAGGAGATGGTGGAGAAGATCCAGAAGGAAAACTGGACCGCCTTCGACGCGCTGATCGCCACGCCGGACATGATGAAGGTGGTGGGCAGGCTGGGCAAGGTGCTGGGCCCCAAGGGGCTGATGCCCAATCCCAAGACCGGAACCGTGACCATGGACGTGGCGGCGGCGGTTAAAGAGATCAAGGCCGGCAAAGTGGAGTTTCGCGCCGACAAGACCAGCCTGGTTCATGTGCCGGTGGGCAAACTAAGTTTTGAACCGCAGAAGCTGATCGACAATGCGTCGACGGTGATTGCGGCGATTGTGCGCGCCAAGCCTTCGGCGGCCAAGGGCAAGTACATCAAGAGCACCACGCTGAGCTCAACGATGGGCCCCGGAGTGCCGCTGGATTCGGCGGTTGCCGACGCGGCGGGAAAGCATTAAAGGCAGTTGTCAGTTCTCAGTTTTCAGTTGTCAGCGGCAGGTTGTCAACATTTTATGTTGCGATTGGGGAGCCGGGACAATAAAGCGAGCCCCGTGAGGGCAGAACAGTTTGGAGTTACTGGCAGGATTCAGCGGCAGATAAGTTCTTCGGTACTGAGAACTGAGAACTGAGAACTGACAACTGATAACTGTCGGAGCGGAGCGAAGAGATGGCGATTTCAAGGGCGAAGAAGACGGAGAAGGTTCAGGCGCTGGCGCGTGAGCTGGAAAGCTCGACGACGGCGATTATAGGCACTTTTTCCAAGCTGACGGTGGCCAAGGATTTTCAACTGCGCAAGGTCATCCGCGAGGCGGGCGGCAAGTATCGCGTGGTCAAGAACACGCTGGCGGCCGTATCCGGCAAAGGTACCAAGGTAGAGGCGGCGCTCCAGGGGCTCAGGGGAGTGAATTCGGTGGCGTTCACCAAGGGCGATCCGGTGGCGCTGGCCAAGGTGTTTGCCAAGTGGGCAAGCGAGAACGCGGAGTTCCAGTTCAAGCTGGGCATTGTGGACGGCAAGCTGCTGACGGTGGCCGAGATCAAGGCTCTGTCAACGATGCCGGGCAAGGATGAGCTGTTCTCCAAGCTGCTGTTCCTGATCAATGCGCCGGCGCAACGGCTGGCAACGGTGATCAACGCCGCGGGACGCGACGTGGCCGTGGTTCTGGGCCAAGGCGTGGAGAAGGAAAAGTTTGCCAGCGCCGCATAAATAGCTTTCAGCCTTCAGCTCTCAGCTATCAGCCGTTTTGGGTGAGTATGAGGGCTGTAGGCTTCCTTCGGGGAAGCGGCAAAGGCGAGTAGCGGCAAAGCAAAAGCTGAAAGCTGATGGCTGAGAGCTGTCGGCTGCTTTTAAGAGTTTTGGCTGGGAAGCAGGCGGGAAGGGCGCGGGTCTGGCGCATCGGAAACTTTCCACTGCGTGGAGCGGCCTTTTGGACGAGAGTATTTGGCTCGGACAGGAATTTCAAAAAACGATTCTGAATGGAGAAGAAAATGGCGGATCTGGAGAAGTTGGAAGAGCAAATAGTGTCCCTGAGCCTGTTGGAAGCAGCGGCACTGGTGAAGAAGCTGGAAGAGCGGCTTGGAGTTTCGGCGGCAGCGGCGGCTCCGGTGGCGGTTGCGGCCGGAGGCGGCGCGGCAGCTCCAGCGGCAGAAGAGCAGACGGAGTTCCAGGTGATTCTAAAGGACTTCGGCGCCAACAAAATCAACACCATCAAGGCCGTGCGCGAGGTCACATCGCTCGGCCTGAAGGAAGCCAAGGACCTGGTAGACGGCGCTCCCAAGCCGCTGAAGGAAAGCGCGACCAAGGAAGAGGCCGAGGCGATCAAGAAGAAGTTCGAAGGCATCGCAACGATCGAGATCAAGTAGGCGTGATCAGGCTGCCCGGCCTCGCGGCCGGGCAGCTTGCACGGCTGGCCGGGACGCGCTACAATAAATAGTGCGCGTCTTTTTGGCTTATTCCGTTTTTCTCAGGGAATGTGGCAGGTTTGGTAGGCGCGTACTGAGAGTTGTGGATGGGCACGCAAGCATCCTCAGGCCGGGGCAGAGCCAAGCCCTCTGGCGGTGAGGTTTGAGCTGTAGTTAAGTGCCTTAGAGTCAGCGGCTTACTTAGGCGGCAGGCTGAGTGTCCGTTGACGTTGTGAGTGGCTGGCGAGCGAGCGGCAGAAGCGAGCTTTGGGATCGGCGAGAGCAGCGCAAAAAAATTCGGATGGGGGCACAGGCTATAAGCCGCGCTCGTGAGGCATTGTGCCTTGCGGGCGTTTCGTGTGTCCGGGCTGTGGCAGAGTGATTTTATCAGGAACATCTGCCTAGGGTGTACCAAGATTGTAAACAGTTTCAATCGTAGCGCTGGCTTCCTCGATTGTGCGCATCTAGCGCACGTGCCGGATGTGCGGCAATGCCCACGACGCGTTTTTCTGCTTCTCACGGGACATACGTGACCCTGGGGAATTCCCGGTGTACTCATAGCTGGGGTGCAAGTTTTTGGAGGTTGCCGGGGCGGGGACTGGAGATGGCAGCGTGCCAGTCCGTTTTTTCGACTTATTTACCGTATTTTGCGGGCGCCGAAGAGACTCAGGCGCTGGCCCGGCCCGACTTTGGCGCCGGAGCGAAGAGGCTCAGGAGTAATGCATGCCGAACGAGAAGCGCGCGATTCGCAGCCGACTCGATTTTTCAAAGATTCCCACCGCAACGCAGATACCCAACCTGATTGAAGTGCAGCGGCGCTCATATGAGCGATTTCTGCAGATGGACAAGCTGCCCAACGAGCGCGACGACGCGGGATTGCAATCGGTGTTTGTGTCGGTTTTTCCGATCACCGACTTCCGCGGCATCTCGCAGTTGGACTTTGTTGATTATTCGATAGGCAACTGGGAGTGCAAGTGCGGCCACCTGAAGGGGCTGCATCACCTGCGCACGGCGTGCGTGCATTGCGGGTCGATGGTGATTACGGACCCGTTTCATCCCGGCGATGTGCTTTGCCAGAAGTGCGGCACGTACAACAAGAACACGCCCGACTTCTGCAACAAGTGCGGCGATCCGGTGAGCCTGCAGTTGAAGTACGATCAGCAGGAGTGCGAAGAGCGGGGGATGACCTTTTCGGCGCCGTTGAAGGTGACGGTGCGGCTGACGATTTATGACAAGGACCCGGAGACCGGCAACAAAGCGGTTCGCGACATCAAAGAACAAGAGGTGTTTTTCGGCGACATTCCGCTGATGACGCCCAACGGCACTTTCATCGTGAATGGGACCGAGAGAGTGATTGTCTCGCAGTTGCACCGGTCGCCGGGCGTGTTTTTTGAGACGGCCAACAACCGCACCTACTTTCTGGGCAAGATCATTCCTTACCGCGGCTCCTGGGTGGAGTTCGAATACGACCAGAAGAACACGCTCTATGTTCGCATTGACCGCAAGCGCAAATTCCTGGGCACGATCTTTTTGCGGGCGCTTGGCCTGCGCTCGGACGAAGATATCCTGAAGACGTTTTACACAGTGGACCGTCTGCACATCGCTGACGGGAAGCTGCACTGGGCGATTCAGGAGAACGCGCACGCCAACACGCACCTGGTGGGCGCCAAGCCGGCGCACGGGGTGGTGCATAATGGCGTGGAGATCGCGTTTGCCGGGCGCAAGATCACGCCGCACTCGATCAAGGCGCTGCGCCTGGCGGCCATCGACAGGGTCGAAGTAGAGGCGGCCGAACTGGACGGCGCGCATACCGCGGCCGACGTGGTGGACCTGAATACCGGCGAAGTGGTGGTGGAGGCCAACGTCGAGCTGACGGCGGACCGGCTGCATAAAATTCTGTCCAGCGGCGCGACGGTCTTCGAGGTGTTCTTTCCGGAGCGCGACGATGCGGGCAACATCATTGCCAACACGCTGAAGCGCGACTCGATCAGGAAGCCCGAGGAGGCGCTGATTGAGATCTATCGCAAGCTGCGGCCCGGCGATCCGCCCACGCTGGACACGGCTACGGCGCTGTTTGAAGGCATGTTCTTCGACGCGCGCAAGTATGATTTCTCGCGCGTGGGCCGGCTGAAGTTCAACATCAAGCTGTACGAGAGCCAGGACTCCACCAAGCTGAATAATCGCACGCTGACGCCGGAAGACTTTTACGCGACCATCCGTTACCTGCTCAAGCTGCGCAAGAACATCGGCATGGTAGACGACATCGATCACCTGGGCAACCGCCGGGTGAGGGCGGTGGGCGAGCTGATGGAGAACCAGTTCCGCATCGGACTGGTGCGCATGGAACGGGCCATCAAGGAAAAAATGAGCGTGTATCAGGAGCTTACGACGGCCATGCCGCACGACCTGATCAACGCCAAGCCGGTGATGGCGGCGATTCGTGAATTTTTCGGCTCGTCGCAGTTGTCGCAGTTCATGGACCAGACCAATCCGCTTTCAGAGATTACGCACAAGCGGCGTTTGTCGGCGCTGGGACCGGGCGGCTTGAGCCGAGAACGGGCGGGCTTTGAAGTGCGCGACGTGCATCCGACGCACTATGGGCGCATCTGCCCCATCGAGACGCCGGAAGGTCCGAACATTGGCCTGATCAGTTCGCTGAGCTGCTTTGCGCGCATCAACGAGTACGGTTTCATCGAGTCACCCTACCGCAAGGTGAAGGACTCGCGGATTCTGGACTTTGTGGAGATTGCCAACGCCGGCGAAAGCGGCCTGCGCGTGGGCGACCACATCGAGAAGGACGAAGCGGCGCGGCTGAATGCAGGACTAAAGAAGGCGGGCAAGCGGCTGATCGAGCATATTCCGTTCAGCTTTTATCTTTCCGCTTGGGAAGAGGACAAACACACCATCGCGCAGGCCAACATCGAGTTCGACGAAAACGGACTGATTACCGAGGACCTGGTGAACGCGCGCCGCATGGGGAACTTTGTGCTGGTGAACCGGGCCGAGGTGGACTACATCGACGTCTCGCCGAAGCAGCTGGTTTCAGTGGCCGCGAGTCTGGTCCCATTTTTAGAGCACGACGACGCCAACCGCGCGCTGATGGGCGCCAACATGCAGCGCCAGAGCGTGCCGCTGCTGGTGGCCGAGGCTCCGCTGGTGGGCACGGGAATGGAAGGCGTGACGGCGCGCGATTCGGGCGCCGTGATTCTGGCCAAGCGCAACGGCATCGTGGATTCGGTGGACTCGCAACGCATCATCGTGCGCGTGGAGGGCGAGCATCATCCGACGCAGTTGTCGCGCGAGGTGGGCTCGGACATCTACACGCTGATCAAGTTCAAGCGGTCGAACCAGAACACCTGTATCAATCAGAAGCCCGTTGTCCGCGAGGGCGACCGCGTGGTCAAGGGACAGGTGATCGCCGACGGACCGTGCACTGAGCGCGGCGAGCTGGCGCTGGGACGCAATGTGCTGGTGGGCTTTATGCCATGGCGCGGCTATAACTTTGAGGACGCGATCCTGATCAGCGAGCGTCTGGTGCGCGAGGACTACTACACTTCGGTGCACATTGAGGAGTTCGAGATCGAGGCGCGCGACACCAAGCTGGGGCCAGAGGAGATCACGCGGGACATTCCCAACGTGAGCGAGCACGCGCTCCGGGACCTCGACGAAAGCGGCGTGATCCGCATCGGCGCGCAGATCAAGCACGGCGATATCCTGGTGGGCAAGGTGACGCCCAAGGGCGAGACGCAACTGACGCCTGAAGAGAAACTGCTGCGCGCCATCTTCGGAGAAAAGGCCGGCGATGTGCGCGATGCGTCGCTGACTTGTCCTCCGGGCATCGAGGGCACGATTGTCGATGTGCGCATCTTCAGCCGCAAGGGGCAGGACAAGGACGAGAGGGCAAGGCAGATCGAGGCCGAGTACATCTCCAAGCTGGAAAAGAACCTGGGCGACGAGATTCGCATTCTGACCGATGAGCGCCTGAAGCGGCTGGACGGCATTCTGGGCAACAAGGAGGTGCTGGCCGACCTGCACGACGAGCGGACCAACAAGCGCCTGCTGACCAAGGGCGCGATTCTGGATCGCGAGACTATCGAGCGCATTTCGACCAAGAATCTGAAGCGCATTCGCTACGCCGACAAGGATCCGCGGGTCAACGAGCAGATCGACGAGATCGAGGAGATGACCTCGCGGCAGATCGAAGTGCTGCGCAAGATCACCAACGAGAAGGTGGCCAAGCTGCAGAAGGGCGATGAGCTGCCCCCGGGCGTGATCAAGCTGGTGAAGGTTTACGTGGCCATGAAGCGCAAGCTCTCGGTGGGCGACAAGATGGCGGGCCGCCACGGCAACAAGGGCGTGATCGCGCGCATTCTTCCCGAGGAGGACATGCCGTACCTGCCCGATGGAACGCCGGTGGAGATCATTCTGAACCCGCTGGGCGTGCCTTCGCGCATGAACGTGGGCCAGATTCTGGAGACGCATCTGGGCTGGGCCGCGCATGTGCTGGGCAAGAAGATTGCCGATCTGATCAGCGCCAACACCGACGCTAAGTTCACGCGCGAACTGATGAATAAGGAGTTTGCCGGAACCGCGGCGTTGCGCCAGTTGCTGGAGCTGGACGACGACACGCTGGTTCGCGTGGGAGCGGGCATGGAGCACGGCATCTGGTTCGGGACGGCGGTCTTTGACGGCGCGCGGGAGGGCGAGATCAAGTCGCTGCTGGCCGCGGCCGGGCTGCCTTCTTCTGGCAAGACGGTGCTCTACGACGGCATGACGGGCGAGCAGTTTGAGCAGCCGGTGACGGTGGGCTACATCTACATGCTGAAGCTGTCGCACCTGGTGGACGACAAGATTCACGCACGGTCCATCGGACCGTACTCGCTGATTACGCAACAACCGCTGGGCGGCAAGGCGCAGTTCGGCGGACAGAGATTCGGCGAGATGGAAGTGTGGGCGCTGGAGGCTTACGGCGCGGCTTACATTCTGCAGGAGCTGCTGACGGCGAAGTCGGACGACGTGTATGGCCGGACCAAGATTTACGAGGCCATTGTGAAGGGCGAGGCGGCGATTGAGCCGGGCGTGCCGGAGTCGTTCAACGTGCTGATTCGGGAATTGCAGTCGCTGTGCCTGGACGTGGAGTTGATCAAGCGCGCGGACCTGGTCAAGAAGTTGCCCGCGCCGGAAGTGGCAATGGTAGCCGATTAAGAGCAGCTTTCAGTTGTCAGCCTTCAGCTTTCAGCTTCATCAGGGTTGAACTGGCACCTGAAGCAACGCGGAGTTTCATATTGGCTGGAAAGCATGGAAGCAGCTCAGGCACGGAAAAGGCTGAGAGCTGACAGCTGATAGCTGATAGCTGGTTTTAGGGTTCTTCTTGAAAGCGGGTTACGCCGCTTCCCGGGAAGGAAGAACCTATAAAAGAAACCCGGGAAGAGCCGCGGCGGGCGCCGATGAGGCCCGCCAAGGAGGGTTGCCTTGTTCCGTTCGAACCCGTTTGAGCTTTCAGGTCCCATTACAGATTTCGATGCAATCCGCATCATGCTGGCATCGCCGGAGAAGATCCGCAGCTGGTCGCACGGCGAGGTCACCAAGCCGGAGACGATCAATTACCGCACCTTCAAGCCGGAGCGCGACGGCCTGTTCTGCGCGCGCATCTTTGGGCCGGTGACGGACTGGGAGTGCCTGTGCGGCAAGTACAAGCGCATGAAGCACCGCGGCGTGATCTGCGACAAGTGCGGCGTGGAAGTGACGGTGAGCAAGGTCCGCCGCGAGCGCATGGGCCACATCGAGCTGGCCTCGCCCTGCTCGCACGTGTGGTTCTTCAAGGGGCTCCCTTCGCGCATCGGGCACCTGCTGGACATCTCTCTTCGCGACCTTGAAGCCATTCTCTACTTCGAGTCCTATGTGGTGATCGATGCGGGCGATGCGCCGGTGAAGGAACGCGAGATTATCAAGGACGAGGTCAAGTACCGCGAACTCGATCAGCAATTCCGTCCCTCGGGCTTCAAAGCCATGATGGGCGCCGAAGCCATCAAGGAATTGCTCAAGCGGGTTAACATCGACGAGCTGGGCCTGGAGCTGCGCGATCGGATGAGGGCGGAAACCTCGGCGCAGAAGAAGCTGAAGTACGCCAAGCGGCTCAAGGTAGTGGAGGCCTTCCGCAAGAGCGATAACAAGCCGCACTGGATGATTCTGGACGTGCTGCCGGTGATCCCTCCGGAGCTGCGCCCGCTGGTGCCGCTGGATGGCGGCCGCTTCGCCACCTCCGATTTGAACGATCTCTATCGCCGCGTGATTAATCGCAATAACCGGTTGAAGAAGCTCATGGACCTGCACGCTCCGGAAGTGATTGTGCGCAACGAGAAGCGCATGTTGCAGGAGGCAGTGGACGCGCTGTTCGACAACGGCCGCCGCGGCCGCGTGCTGCGCGGCGCCAACAACCGCCCGCTGAAGTCGCTCTCCGACACGCTGAAGGGCAAGCAGGGGCGCTTCCGCCAGAATTTGCTGGGCAAGCGCGTGGACTACTCGGGCCGCTCGGTGATCGTAGTCGGTCCGGAATTGAAGCTGCATCAGTGCGGATTGCCCAAGAAGATGGCGCTGGAGCTGTTCAAGCCGTTCATCTACCATCGCCTGGAACAGACGGGCCATTGCACCACCATCAAGCAGGCCAAGGAGATGGTGGAAATGCAGGAGTCGGTGGTGTGGGACATCCTGGAAGAGGTCATCAAGGACCACCCGGTGCTGTTGAACCGCGCGCCGACGCTGCACCGTCTGGGCATTCAGGCCTTTGAGCCGGTGCTGGTGGAGGGCAAGGCGATCAAGATCCACCCGCTGGTCTGCACGGCCTTCAACGCCGACTTCGACGGCGACCAGATGGCGGTGCATATTCCGCTGTCGCCGGAGGCGCAGATTGAGGCCAGCGTCCTGATGCTGGCCACGCACAACATTCTTTCGCCGGCCTCCGGCCAGCCGATCACCGTGCCCTCGCAGGACATGGTGCTGGGTCTGTACTACCTGACCAAGGCTAAGAAGAACGCACGGGGCGAGGGCCGGGTATTCGCCAACACGGAAGAGGTCCTGATGGCGCTGGAAGCCCGGGAGGTGGAGACGCTGTCGCCCATCCGCTTGCGCTACACAGGCAGGGTGATGGACCTGACCACGGCCTACGACGACCAAGATCTGACGCACATTGAGCCTGTGGACTTCAACAAGCAGTACATCTTGACGACGGTGGGCCGCGTGATTCTGAACGACGCGCTGCCGGAGGGGATGCCCTACATCAATGGCCTGTTGAAGAAAAAGGGAATCGGGCAACTGGTCAATTATTGCAACCAGACTCTGGGCCTTGAAGTGACAGTGGGAATGCTGGACCACATCAAGGACCTGGGCTTCCAGTACGCCACGCGCTCCGGGCTTTCAGTGGGCCTGGATGACATGGTGATTCCCGAAAGAAAATACGCGGTGGTTCGCGAGGCCGACCTGAAGGTGGTCGAGGTCCAGAAGCAATACATGGACGGCGCCATCACCAACGGCGAGCGCTCCAACAAGGTGATCCAGATGTGGTCGGCGGTGACCGAAGAGGTGGCCGACGAGATGTTCGACAACATGAAGAAGGCGGACGAAGAGGGAGCCATGAACCCGATCTACATCATGGCCGACTCTGGCGCGCGCGGATCGAAGCAGCAGATTCGGCAGCTTTCGGGGATGCGCGGGCTGATGGCCAAGCCTTCCGGCGAGGTGATTGAGACGCCCATCACAGCGAACTTTCGCGAGGGGCTGACGGTGCTGGAATACTTCATCTCGACGCACGGCGCGCGCAAGGGGCTGGCGGACACGGCGCTGAAGACGGCCGATTCCGGCTACCTGACGCGCAGGCTGGTGGACGTGGCCCAGGACGTGATTGTGACGGAGCACGACTGCGGCACGGTCGAGGGGATTTACGTGGGATCGATCGTCGAATCGGGCGAGATTATCGAGGAGTTGCGGGACCGCATCATCGGCCGCGTTTCACTGGAGCGGATCAAGGACTACGACGGCAACATCGTGGTGGATGTGAACCAGGGCATCGACGAGGACATTGCCTCGGCAATCCAGGGCGCGGGCGTGGAGAAGGTGAAGATCCGCTCGGTGCTGACCTGCGAGTCGCGGCGCGGAGTTTGCGCGCTGTGCTACGGGCGCAACCTGGGCTCGGGGCGCATGGTGGAGCTGGGCGAGACATGCGGCGTCATTGCGGCGCAGTCCATCGGCGAGCCGGGCACGCAGTTGACCATGCGCACCTTCCACGTGGGTGGCACCGCCAGCCGCGTGCAGGACAAGTCGCGCCTGGACGCTAAGAACAACGGCATCGTGCGTTTCATCAACCTGAACTATGTGGAGAGCAAGGACGGCACGCTGGTGGCCATGAACCGCTCCGGTTCGATTGCCATTCAGGACGAACGCGGCCGTGAGAAGGAGCGCTACCAGGTGGTCTACGGCGCGCGCCTCAAGGTCAAGGACGGCGAGCAGGTGAAGCTGGGCCAGTTGCTGGCCGAGTGGGATCCGTACACCTACGCCATTCTGACCGAGATCGGCGGCGCGGTGCAGTTCAAGGACCTGCAGGAAGGCATCACGCTGAACGAAGAGGTGGACGAAGTGACCGGCCTCTCGCGGTGGGTGGTGGCCGACTCTCCGGACGAGAAGCGGCAGCCGACCTTCGTGGTGAAGAACTCCAAGACCCACAAGCGGTATCTGTTGCCGCGCGGCGCTCACCTGATGGTGCAGGACGGCGAAGATGTGGGCCCGGGCGACGTGCTGGCGAAGATTCCCAAGGAGAGCACGCGCACCAAGGACATCACCGGCGGCCTGCCGCGCGTGGTGGAACTGTTTGAAGCGCGCAAACCGCGCGAAACGGCCATCATCAGCGAGATCGACGGCGTGGTGCGCTTCGGCGAGATTTCCAAGGGCCAGCGCAAAATCTATGTGACCGCGGACAACGGCGACGAGAAGGAGTACCTGGTGCCGCGCGGCATCCACGTGAATGTGCAGGAAGGCGAGCGTCTGGGCGCGGGTGATCCGCTGATGGACGGCCCCCTGAACCCGCACGACATTCTGGATGTGCTGGGCGAAAAGGCGTTGCAGTCTTACCTGGTAAACGAGATTCAGGAGGTCTACCGGCTGCAGGGCGTGGCCATTTCAGACAAGCACATTGAAGTGATTGTGCGGCAGATGCTGCGCTGGGTGCGGATCGATGACGTGGGCGACAGCAACTTCCTGCTGGAGCAGCAAGTGGACCGCTTCCGCTTCCGCGAGGAGAACGAGCGGGTGCTGGCCAACGGAGGCCGTCCGGCAACCGGGCGACCGCTTCTGCTGGGCATCACCAAGGCGTCGCTGTCGACCGAGAGCTTCATCTCCGCGGCCAGCTTCCAGGAGACGACACGCGTGCTCACCGAGGCCAGCATCAACGGCGCAATTGATAATTTGCGCGGCCTGAAGGAGAACGTGATCGTGGGTCGGCTGATTCCCGCCGGTACAGGACTGGAGTACTACCGCAACGTGCAGCTTTCGCCGGAGCTGGAGGAAGCGGCGGCCCGCGTGCAGCAGGAGGTTACGGCCGAAAGAGAAGCCGAAGAGCGCGAACTGGAGCTGATGCGACAGGAAGGCGAAGCAGAGGAGATGGCGGCCGAGTAGCCACTTGCGGTGAGGCCAGCGGCCTTCTGCAGATGACGCGCGAGGTTTGAGCGTCCAAAATGATCAATGAAGAAAAGGCCCGGCGTAAGCCGGGCCTGTTGTTTTACGGGAAACCTGGCGGTTAGTCAGGCATGTGAGCCAAAAGTAAACTCTTTTCCGTTTGGTGCTTGGCGTTTTTAACTCGATACATGGCGGCATCAGCGGCATCCAGTAGGGCATCCTTGGTTGCGCCATCTTCGGGGTAGAGCGCGATGCCCACGCTCGCCAATCCGGTCAAGGTCATCCCCACCAAAGCAAATGGCTCATTAAAGCTGTGTTCCAGGCGTTGAGCGATCTCTTCAACCTCGGCGCGATTGCGCACAATGGAAATCAAAGCGGCGAATTCGTCGCCGCCCAGCCGGGCCAGCGTATCGTGTGGACGGAGCTGGCTCTTCATGCGTATCGACGCCTCCTGCAGATAGAGGTCGCCAATGTGGTGGCCGTGAAGATCGTTGATCTGCTTGAACTTGTCCAGGTCGATGTAGATCAGACCGAAGATGCTGGCCGTCTCGCGCGCCACTTCAATCTGCGCGTCCAGGCGCTTCTCCAGGGAGAATCTGTTGTGGATGTCTGTGAGCAGATCGAACTCCGAGCGGCGGCGCAGGTCGGTATAGAGTCGCCGGGTTTCGATGGCCAGGGCGGCGAGGCCTGCCGCCCTGGAGAGGGCTTCCGCTTCCAAGGCGGAGAGTTTGGAAAGCGGGTCAAAGGCGGCAGCTAGCCTGCCCAGCGAGGCGCCCGAGCGGGAGGGAATCTCCGCACAGGCGATGCGCAGACCGAGCGGCTCCTTCGGATATTTTCCCAGCCTCGCTCCATCGGCGACCTCGCACCAGCAGGGCGCGCCCTGAAAATGGAAAGAAACCAGTTCCGTGATCTCCTCCAGAATCTCCGCCAGCGGCCGCACGCCATTGATGTCTTCGAGGATGCGTCCGCGCCGCTGTTCTAGCTGGGCCAATGCTGACGTTTGACGGCGTACATTGCGCTCCAGTGCCCATCCCCTGGCGATCACGGCGAAGATAATCAGAATCAGAGCGCAGACCACAATGGTCAGGTTGCGAACGTTCAACAGGGACGGCTTGGCGACGACCGTAATATCGTCGTAGGAACGCAGCAGAATATCGAAGGGCACCTGCGCGATGAACGGATTGGAGAGTTCCAGGACGCAGATGCCGGTGACCCGGACCCTGGTGCCCAGAGGAATCTCCCTGATGACCGTATGCGGGCCGTTCGGGTGGCGCAAGATGGCGGAAAACTGTTTGCCGTCGGCGGCCAGTACCAACTCATCCTGGGAAGCCTCCCTGACCTCCGTTACCACCTGACCTTCGATGGAGACCAGGTCGAGGTGATGGCCGGGAGAGTCATAGCCACGCGGGGTGAGCGACTGCCAGGTTGAGGGTAGCGGCGTGACGGGGGCAGGCGTGAGGGTATCCCGAACCTCGCCATGCACGAGGTTGACAAAGCCGTCGTGGACATCGGGAAAGCCGGTTGCGTCCGCCGCATCGCCGATCCGCAAGGGTTTGTGAGTCTCGGTTGCGATCCAAATGCTCTTGTTGCCGTCTTGCAATACAACGGCTGAACCGGGCTGGTAATAGGTGATGGTTCCATGGACCCGGACCCTCGGCGTGGAATCGCGCAAATGGTAGACGGCAATCACCCGATCCATCGAGGTGACGGGGAGGGACCATGGATCGGAGTCAGCGCGTCGGATAATCTTCACATCCGTGAGCGATTGAACGTGCATCAGGATCCCGGTCTCGTGCATCTTGCTGTCGAATTCTTCCGAGGCGACACCGGTGAGTTCCACATCAGCATCCAACATGCCTTCGAGAGCATCAGCGTCGCCGCTGTCCACATTTGCTTCAAAATAGCCGCCATCCATGAGCAACTCCAGGCGGATAAAATGCTCATCGGCTACCGCGCTCAACAGAAGGTCCGCGGCGTGGACCACGGCATGCACGGTCACCAGCTTGCAATCGGTCTCAGTGCGAATCATCTGATCAAAGCTGGCAGGCTCCGGTTTCGGCAAGGCGCCGTGGCGCAGCAATGCGATACTATCGCTAATCACAATCGGATTGAAGCTGCCCTGCGTCTTTCCCTGCACCAGAACGCGGTCGCCGGGAAGCAGTTTGAGATCGGTTGGAAAATAGACATAGATAGCCTGGTCGCCATCCTGCACAAACAATGTGCTTTCATATCCGCGGTAGTAGGTAACCGTGGCCTCGAAGGCGACGGGCAGCCCCTTGCTGGCCTCGGCATTGCTGAGTTCATGAATGGCGCGCAAGGTGGTCAGCGGGGCGAGCTCCGTTGCCCAGGCAATCGCTGCACAGGCGAGTAGGATGGCGAATATGGGTAGCAGTCTTCTCATTGGAAAGAATCGGGATACACCGTTTCTTTGATGTCTGGCCTCTATCAGTTCCTATCGGCAACGATCGCCAAATCATTCAGTTCTGCCGGGAAAAGCCGGGAGCCTTACGTAACCAAAGGCATGAAATTTACGAGTTTTCATTGTACTCCGCCTAAATCTGGTTTAATGACCCGTGGGGGGTCTTTCTATGTCGAACTCCGCTGAAGCTTCCAACTCCGCTCTGTCGATTCCACGTTATGGCGCGCAGGCGCAGCCCCCCCGGCGCATCCGGGTGATCGGCGTTCCGCTTGACCTGGGCGCCAGCCGCCGCGGGGTGGACATGGGGCCCTCGGCGGTCCGCGTAGCCGGGCTGGAGGCGCGGCTGGAGGCGCTGGGCCACGAGGTGACCGACGGGGGAAACATTCGCGTGGAAATTGCCGAGACGCAGGCGGCGGGAAAGGAAAACGCGCACTATCTCAAGCAAATTGCCCAGACCTGCATGCGCACCGCCGAGGCCGTGGTGAAGACCCTGGAGGAGGGGATGACGCCGCTGGTGTTGGGCGGGGATCACTCACTGGCCGTTGGGTCGGTCTCCGGAGTGGCGGAGTTCTATCGCCGCAAGGGAGAGAAGATCGGATTGGTGTGGATCGACGCCCACTCGGACATTAACACGCCGGAAACCTCGCCCTCGGGCAACGTGCACGGGATGCCGCTGGCCGCTCTGCTGGGGATGGGGCCGGATGCGCTGACGAAAATCTTCGGCTATGCGCCGAAAATTGATGCAAAGAACACAGTGCTGGTGGGCTTGAGGGACATCGACGTTGCTGAGCGAGAGACTATTCGCCGCGCCGGAGTGGCCGTGTACACCATGCGCGACATTGATGAACGCGGCATGAGAGCCGTGATGGAAGAAGCCCTGCGCGCCGCCGGAAATGGCACCGCCGGCTACCATGTCTCGATGGACATGGACTGGATCGATCCCGAGGACGCGCCGGGCGTGGGCACACCGGTGCGCGGCGGAGCGACCTACCGCGAGGCGCATTTGGCCATGGAGATCCTCGCCGACCATGGGCGGCTGTTGAGCTTCGAGATCGTCGAGGTGAACCCGGTGATCGACGAGCATAACCGCACGGCGGATCTGGCGGTGCAACTGGCCTGCTCGGCATTTGGAAAGAAGATTCTGTGAGCGTGTTTGGTCAGTTGCGCGATGAATCGGAGTCTTGCACTTTAGTCGCAAATGGAGGATACTCAAAAAAGGGAGGGAGAGATGACTAAACTGAACGATGTTGTCCCTGTATCGACAAATAATTCGGGATATGACTCAATCAACAAGATTTACAAGAGTGTCCCTGCCGGAAATCTGACCTTCAAACCTGTCAAACCAGAAAACTTGGTTCGCCCTCAAGGAATCAAACCCCCTCCTCCGGGACGAACGAAATAGCACTCCGGGAGAGCGGTTATGCCAGGAACCACTGAAGCACTCGGTGTACTGCTCTTGCTGCTTCCTGGATTTAGCTGTGCATATATCGTTCAACGCTTGGCGGTGCGGCCCAAGCAGACAGAATTAGATAAGGTTATCGAGGCGTTGCTTTTCAGCCTTATCCTTTATCTTATAGCATCCCCTTTCTTCAGCTATTCACTTCCCCTAACGTGGCAAAAGAAAATTATTGAAGGAATTGAGCAATACTCCTTCCAATTGAATTGGCCATATCTCGCGGTTTTAGCGGCATTGGCGCTGGCCTTTGGGATTCTGTACAGCGCAAACCTCAATCAAGATTGGGTTCTCTGGCTACTGCGTAAGCTCCGCATTACACAACGCACGGCACGTAGTTCCATTTGGAATGATGCATTTCAGGATATTCCGAGCTCTTTCGTACTGGTTCAGCTTTCCAGAGACCGCACGATTATCGGCTACCTTCGTTATTACTCCGATGAACCGGAGGACTCATCGTTGTTTTTAGAAGATGCCGCGTGGATCGTGGACGAAGAAGGAACGCAGTCTCCGATCGACGGACCGGGAATTCTGCTCACCAAACAGGCCGGGATTGAATCGGTTTCCTTCTTGAATACTGGAAAGAACCGACCCGACGGGAACTCCTGACGCGCTAAAATTCACATATGCCCGCCGTCGCGCTTTCGCCCCAAGTTTTAGCCAAGTACGAGCCGGTCATCGGTCTCGAGGTCCACGTGCAACTGCTTACGGCCACGAAGGCCTTCTGCGGTTGCCGGAATCACTTCGGCTCGGAGCCCAACACCAACATCTGTCCGGTGTGCCTGGGGCTGCCGGGGGCGTTGCCGGTGCTCAATTCCCAGGCTGTCGCCTTCGCCACGCTGGCCTCGCTGGCCCTCAACTGCGAGGTGAGAGAGCGCTCCATCTTCGCCCGCAAAAACTACTTCTATCCCGACCTGCCTAAGGGCTACCAGATTTCGCAGTTCGACAAGCCGCTGGCCGAGCACGGCTGGATCGACGTGCCCACTGCGGACGGAAGCATGAAGCGCATTGGCATCACCCGCCTGCACATGGAAGAGGATGCCGGCAAGAGCTTGCACGACGGCTTTGCCGACTCCTCCACGCGCACTTATCTGGATCTGAACCGTTGCGGCACGCCGCTGGCCGAGATCGTCTCCGAGCCCGACATTCGCACTCCGGATGAGGCCTTCGAATACCTCACCCGCCTCAGAGAAATCCTGCTCTACTGCGGCGTTTCGGATTGCAATATGGAGGAGGGTTCGCTGCGCTGCGATGCCAACGTAAGCGTGCGTCCAAAGGGTCAGGAAAAATTCGGCGTTAAGGTCGAAGTCAAGAACGTCAATAGCTTTCGCTTTGTCCGCGCCGCTCTGGAGTACGAGATCGAACGCCAGATCGAGGTTCTCGAATCCGGCGGGTGTAACGTTCAGGAGACTCGACTGTGGAACTCCGACGAGGGACGCTCATATTCGATGAGGTCGAAGGAGCAGGCCCACGATTACCGCTACTTTCCCGAGCCGGACCTGCCGCCGCTGATCGTATCGGCGGAATTTCTGGCGGAGACAAAGAAAAAACTCCCCGAGTTGCCCGAAGCGCGCCGCGCCCGCATGATAGCCGAGTACGAGCTGACCAGCCGGGACGCCTTCACCCTGGCGGCAACCCGCGAGTTCGCCGACCGCTTTGAAGCTGCCGCACGCGCCGCCCGCAACCCGCGCCGCGTGGCCAATCTGCTGCTCAACGAACTGGGCGGACGCCTGAAGGCCCTGGGCCTCAAGGAAGAACAGTCGCCGGTTTCCATGGCCGGCGTGGTTCAGGCCGCCGATCTGCTGGACGAAGGCAAGATCAGCTCCCGGCAGCTCAAACAGCTCTTCGATGCGTGCTTTGAAAAAGGCGAGGATTTTGCGACGGTCTATGAGCGCGAGAAGCCGGAGCAGATTACCGATACCGGGGCCATCGAAGCCCTGATCGACCAGGTTATCGCCGCCAACCCCAAACAGGTGGAGCAGTATCGCGGCGGCAAGAAGACTCTGTCGGCATTTTTTGTAGGGCAGGTGATGAAGGCCACCAAGGGACAGGCCAACCCGGCGCTGCTCAATGAGCTGGTAACGAAAAAACTGGATGGGTAAATCGGCCGCGGCATTTCGCACATGCCGCGGCAATTCGTTCTACTTCAGCTTCAGTTCGACCTCGTACTCCTTGCGCGTCTCCCAGTGGCTGATGGTCTTTACAGCGGTTTTCTTCCCGTTCATCTCCGCCCAGAGCTCATGTTCTTCGGCCATTTTCACCCCGGCAAAGCGGAACCGGCCCTTCTCGACGGTTGTATAGGTGCGAATGTCCTTTGATTTTAAGTCTTTTAGAAAGACGGTGGCGCCAACTACCGGGTTGGAGTCGCTGTCCAACACGTTGCCAAAGACTACGCGATATCCCAGGTTCTGCGCCACGGCCACATCCGGCCCTATGAACCAACCCCTTGATCCCAGGGAAACAAAACCTGCAACAAATAGGGCAAATAATATCCCGGCCGCCAAACTCGTGCGATTCAACCTCACTCTTCCTCCTCTTCCTCGTCGAGCAAATCCACTTCGTCCTCATTGAGGCTCTCGCTTACCCGCGCCAGTTCCAGCGGTTCAACGCCAACCACTTCGTATTCCGTGCCACATTCATCGCAGGTGACCACGTCGCCTTCTTCCACTTCGTCCAATTCAATGTCGAGAACATTTTCGCATTCAAGGCAGTTGGCCATGGCAGCCTCCTCTTCCCACTTTCCCCTTTCAGGATGACGGCAATTTGTTGTTCGACTTCGCTATTTTTGGAGATAGACCTGCCTTTGGTCAATAGGCAGAGTCCCAAATTGCAACGGGAGTACCTAAAAGAAAGAATACGCCATAAGGGCTGGCGCCGGAGGCCCTCCTGCCTGCCGGGGAGTAAACCGGAACAAAGACGCGCCGAAATGAAGGAATCGCAGAGGCTTCCTGCCCTTTTCCAGGACATTTGCCCGCCTTCGGGTTTACCCTTAAACTGGCCACAATGTCCAGGATTGGTTCCACTCCGTTTGCCTTCCCCGATTTCCACGGCGCCACCCGCCGCATGGTTCTCTGGAACCTGGCCGCCTATTTTGCGTTGGCGCTGGCGGGATTGGCCAACCTACGCCTGACCGTCCCCCTTGATCAGCGATTCGGCTTTATTCCAGCCGCATTTCTTCACGGCTGGTTCTGGCAGCCATTCACTTACAGCTTCGTTCATCCGACGCTGATGGGCACGCTCTTCGAGCTTTTGTCGCTGTGGTTTCTGGCCGGATTTCTGGAGAATTTTCACACCCCCGGATGGATTACCAACCTCTACGCGGTATCCGTGCTGGGCACTGCCGCCGCCGCAACCGCAATCTCTGCATGCAGCCACGCGCTGGGCTATTCGCCGGGGATAATTCCGCTTTACGGCTGCTTCGGAGGCATCTTCGGCCTGCTGGCGGCCATAGGCGTGCTTTACGGCGAGATGCAGTTTATGCTCTTTCCTCTGCCCATCGCCATCAAGGCCCGCTACCTGGTGGCTATCTACGCGCTGGTAACCATTGCAACGCTGCTTTTCGGAGATCAGCGCATCTATGCCTTTGCCCAGTTGGGCGGAGCGCTGGCCGGCCTGCTCTATATCCGCCTGGCTCCGCGCCGCGGCTTTTCGCTCAGTTTGAGCGAGAGATGGTATGCCCTGCGCAACAGCTATTACCGATGGAAGCGCCGCCGCGCCGCCCGCAAGTTCGAGGTCTATATGCGCCGCCAGGGGCACACCACCCATGTCGACGGCTACGGCCGCCCGATTGACGACGACCCAGCCGACAAAAAACGCTGGAACTGAATCCGCACGCTCGAGCGAAATCAGAGTAAACGTGCCCTTGCCGAGAGTATTCGCGGGGGGTTATTTCTTAAGGAATAAGCCATTTGGCGAAGTTGCTCCGGGGTCTAGCTACCTTGGTTTCGCTATACCGTTCATTTCCGGTAAAATCATCCTTGCATGTCCATTAGAATAGCCTTCCTTTTTCCGGGGCAGGGGTCGCAGGCGGTTGGCATGGGCCGCGAACTTGCCGAGCGCTTTCCTGTTGCCCGCGATACCTTCGCTGAGGCCGATGATGCTCTGGGCTTCCCGATTACCAGGCTGATCTACGAAGGGCCGTCTGCAGACCTCAGGCTGACGGAAAACACACAGCCCGCCATCCTTACGGCGAGCATTGCCACCCTGCGCGTAATGGCCCTGCATGGGATTGAGCCGTCACTGGCCGCCGGTCACTCCTTAGGCGAATGGAGCGCCCACGTGGCCGCCGGGACCATCTCCTTTGCCGACGCCGTACGCTCTGTCAGGGCGCGCGGACGGGCCATGCAACTGGCGGTGCCCGCCGGCCAGGGCGCCATGGCCGCCATCCTCTCTCTCGCCCCTGAATTGGTGGTTGAGATCTGCGCTGAAGCCGTCCGCGAGACCGGCCTGGTTGTCTCCGCCGCTAACTTCAACTCCCCCGGCCAGACGGTGATCTCCGGCGCCCTGGCGGCAGTGGAGAAGGCCTCCGAGCTGGCTAAGCACAAAGGCGCCCGCCGCGCCATCATGCTCCCCGTCAGCGCGCCCTTCCACTGCGCCCTGATGCAGCCGGCCCAGGAAGAGGTGGCGCGCGTGCTGGGCGAGTTGACGCTGGCCGATCCCCGCATCCCCGTGGCCGCCAACGTTACCGGCGGCCTGGTCACCACCGCCGCCGAGGTGCGCGACGTCCTCACCCGTCAGGTCACCGGCACGGTGCGCTGGGTGGATTGCATGAAGACCATGATCGGCGCCGGAATTCAAGCCTTCATCGAGTTTGCCCCAGGCATGGTCCTCTGCGGCCTGCTCAAACAGATCGACCCGGAACAAAAGGCTCTGAATGTGGAAGATGCCGCCAGCCTGGAGAAGACGCTGAAAGAGGTGATGGCCGCAGAGTCTGGCGCATAAGCCGATACGCTCCATCCTCATTGTTCTGAAGTGATGAAGATGGAGCCTGCACTTCGAAAGTGTTTCTATTTAGCGCTTCCTGCAAAAGCAAGAGGCGTTCCTACGAAATTCCCCCCGGCCCTTCCAAAAACTGCACATCTTCCGGCGAAAAGGTCAAGGTGTGGTCATTCGGGTCATAGTCCAGATTGATCGCTTTGCTCTTTCGCCCGTTGATAAACGTTCCGGTCTGGAGCACGTTGCCAATCATGCGCGCGGCGGCAATCCGATGGCTGTGAATCTGGCCGTAGTCGTTATCCGGACTATTCGGACTCCAATCCTTCTCAAAGCGGTCAAAAGTGTAGAAGTACCTTTCAGGATGCTGCTGCCAGTCCTTATCGTGGATCCAGACGCCATAGGCCGCGGGCAGATCGTTCTTTTCAAGATCCTTGAAGAACGCGTTCACCGCCATTCTTCCCAGCAGATGGTTGTTCCAGTGCCAGGGCCAGTCCACCGGCCGGCCGGCTGCCAGCCACCAGCCCACAAAAAGCACAAACAGCAGCCCCGCCGTGCTGTACAACATCACAACCCGGCGCTTTTCGCGGGCTTCGTTATACGCGGGAGCGTCAAGCAAAGTCATCGTCTAAGTTCCTTTCAGTGGACAGTTGTCAGTTGTCAGCGGTCAGCTATCAGCAGTCAGTAACCGCTGTAGCCAAGACTATTATCGCTCCTTACTTTCGTCTTTAGACACCGATGGCGAGCAGATAGTTCCCCGATGCCGGGAACGATTCGCTGACAGCTGAGAACTGATAGCTGAAAGCTGCTTTACAGGCTGTACACCGTCCGGCTCTTCTCCACCTGCCGCTGCAGGGCAAGCTCAATCAGCCGGGTAATCAGTTCCGTGTAACTGAGCCCTGAAGCCTCCCACAGCTTGGGGAACATGCTGATGCTGGTGAAACCGGGCATGGTGTTTACTTCATTCAAAAAGATGCGCCGCTTGCCCCCCGGCTCCATCAGAAAGTCCACCCGCGCCAGTCCGGCCAGATCGCAGGCCCGGAAGGCCGCAATCGCCAGCTCGCGAATCAGCTTTGTCTCGGCTTTGTTCAGCGGGGCCGGAATCACCGCCGAGGAGCCTTCGGAGAGGTACTTGGCCTCGTAGTCGTAGAACTCCTTGCAGGGAATGATTTCGCCGACCACGCTCGCCCTGGGGTCGTCGTTGCCCAGCACGGCAACCTCGAACTCCCGCGCCTTGGCTTTTTTCCCGCCCACTCCCTGCTCCACGATCAGCTTGCGGTCGTATCGGGCAGCCAGGGCTAATGCCGGTCCCAACTCCTTGCGGTTGTGAGCCTTGGAGATGCCCACCGAGGAGCCCAGGTTGGCCGGTTTCACGAAAACCGGGTACCCAAGCGCCGCCTCAACCTGCGCGATGGCCTTTTGCGGCGCACGCTCCCACTCTGCCCGAAGCAAGGTGATGTGCTTGACGATGGGCAGTTTGGCCTGGGCGAAGAGCCGCTTCATCACGTCCTTGTCCATGCCCGCCGCCGAGCCCAGCACGCCCGACCCGACATAGGCGATTCCCGCCAGTTCGAAGAGTCCCTGGATCGTTCCATCTTCGCCAAAGGTCCCGTGCAACACGGGAAAGACCACGTCGAGGGACTGGCCGCCCAGTGCCGCATGACTGTCCAGGGCCGCGACTCCGCCCCGCGCCAGCGCCGCCGCCGGTTCCGGCGCCATCAGCGCAGGCTGCCCCTCGGCCAGAACCCGCGCCCCAGGCGTAGCCGCCGGATCGCCCGCCCGCAGCTTCGCTGGCTCGGCAGCATCGGCCCTGGCCCCCTCCAGCAATCCCTGTGCCGCCCCCGAGGTCAGCCAGTGTCCGGCCTTGTTAATGCCGATTGGCACTACGTCAAATAGATTGCGGTCAATCGCATGCAAGATCGAAGCCGCTGAAAGCAGCGAAACCTCGTGCTCCCCGCTCCGTCCGCCAAACAAAATCCCGATTCTCAGCTTTTTTGCCATTTCACCTTATTGTAGTTTGAAGAAACGGAACGGGCGGCCGCTGATGAGAAACTGGAGCAGAACATTTCTTCATATTTCGTGTCTAACCTCGCAGAGGCAAGCCGTATTAGAGCGAAACCAGAGTAAACATGCCCTTTCTGAGAGTGTTCAAGGTGACTTTTACTTCCACCCCACGGATGAAGACCTGTCCGTGGGGACACCGGTCAGCAAAAAGCCACTTGACGGCATTGCTTTCGAGGTACAGCTACTCTGGTTTCGCTGTAAACTATGGGCGAGGGCGGCGATTTTACCTCAAAGAGGGGGTCTTATGAAGAACCATAGAGTTGCGATCTGGTTGACCATTGGAGCGCTGTTGCTGGCAGCGCAGTCGTTTTCGCAGAGTACAGGGCAGGGACGGGCCGTGGTAACGATTCTCTCCAAGCAGCATGGAGTGTTGCCAGCAAGCATCTCCCAGAAGGACATAAGCATCAAGGTGAACGGGAAACCGGCCGTGGTTACCAGTTGGGCGCCGCTGCGTGGGCCGGAGGCCCGTCTGGAGCTGGTGATTCTAATCGACACTTCGGCCCTCAACAGCCTGGGAAGCCAATTCGGCGACATTCAGCATTTCGTCAACGGCCTTCCGCCGAATGCGAAGGCGGGAATCGCATACATGATGAACGGGCGAGCGGTCTTTGCCGGTCCACTGACCGCGGATCACGCCGAGGTGCTGCGCGCGCTTCATCTGCCCGGCGGAATGCCCGGCTCGAGCGCCAGCCCTTACTTCTGCCTCTCCGAACTTGCCCAGCACTGGCCTTCCGGGGATCGCGGAGCGCGGCGCGTGGTGGTCATGCTGACCGACGGCGTGGACAACTACGAGCCGCGGCTCAATCTCGATGATCCGTATGTCCAGGCCGCAATTGCCGACTCGGTCCGCGCGGGCCTGGTCGTGTACTCCATCTACTGGCTCGATCAAGGCCGCTTCAACCACACAATGTACGCCAACAATGCCGGCCAGAGCCTCTTGATTGAAGTGACCGACGCCACCGGCGGCAGGAACTTATGGTCGGGGATCGGCAACCCGGTTTCCTTGCAGCCGTTCTTTGACGAGCTCGTCCTCCGCCTGGGAAATCAGTACGCGCTGGGCTTTTCCGCTCCACTGGATCGCAAGCCTGCCGCCGAAAATCTGAAGGTCAAGGTGGAAGGGCAGGCGGTTGACGTGACAGCTCCCCAGCAGGTGTTTGTCGATCGGACAGGTGCGGAGTAGGAAGGGTCGTTACCGTTCTTTGTCGAGCAGCCGGGCTAGAATTGCCGGGGAGATATGGAAGCTGGTCTGACGCAGGCGCTCAATGGCGCTTCGCAGGTCGAGCAATCCCTCGTCGGCTGCCTCGCGCAAGACGCCGATGGTTCCTATGACGTGCAAGCCACGCCTCTCTGCCTCCCGTCGTCCCTGGAGTTCATCGATAACCAACTGAACCGAATCTGATGAAAATGAAAGTTGCTCGGCCAGCGCAATGGCCTCGCGCTCGCCGGCATCGAGCATTTCCAGCGCGGTGTCGGTGTTCGGAGTTGTTGAGAGAATTTCCAGCCAATCGGGAGGCTGCGCAATCCACACCCTTACGCTTGCGGGGGCGCGGGAATGCGTCAATTCCTCATGCACAGCAAGAGGGATAACGACACGGCCATAAAGCCTGGGGAGTACATCAATTTCGTCGATAAGGATCAGATAGTTGACGGGCGTTGTATCGGCAACGACGATCATCCCGAATGGCGCTCCTTGGCAGTGAAGGCCGGTTGTCTCTTGGCTCTCATCTGCTGTGCCGATTCCCGGTCCCGCTCCAGATCGTCAAACGAATAGTGCAGCCAGGCGGCGTGCTCCTTGAGGAAGGCATGGACCTCCATGCGCGTCTCAAAGCCGAGCAGACGGCGAATTTCGGACTCCGAGAGGCGCTCGGTCCGGTAGCCCTCCACAGCCAGCGCTTCCAGCGCCGCGCGGGGAATATCCGTGCCGCCGGAGGTTATCAGCGCGGCCAGTTCATCCGGAATGTCGAGCGAAACCTGCATAGTGAGAGGATACCACCAGTTGAATGTCGTCGCTGGTAAACTGAGAGTACATGATTCTCCCGTTCGTCCGCGAGATCTTCGCGGAGCTGGAGCACGCGCCGGGATTTGAGCGCGTACGCAGGCATCTGAGCCTGGGTGCGGGGCGGAGACGTGTGTCCGGATTAACGTCCACCGCTAGGGCGATCTACCTGCCGCTGATGGCGCGCACAGCCCGTCAGCCGGTGATAGTAGTGGTGGCCGACAACAAGGCTGCCGAGGCGCTGGAATCGATTTTGCGCGCCGGCTGCGAGCTGACTGGCACTGCGGACCCGGTGCAGGTTGTCCGGCTGCCGGCCCACGATGTGCTTCCCTTTGAAAATCTATCTCCTCATCCCGACGTGCAGGAGCAACGGGCGGCTGCGTTGTGGAAGCTAGCCACCGGTGCGGTTTCGATCCTGATTGCCCCGGTGGAGTCGGCGGCGCTCAAGCTCTTTGATCGCGACTACTACGCCGGGCTTGCCGTGACGCTGAAGCGCGGCGAAGAAGTGGACGTGGAGATGCTGACCGCGCACCTGGCCAGCGTCGGCTACACGCAGATGGATCTGGTGGAGATGCCGGGGCAGTTTACGCGGCGCGGCGGGATTCTGGACGTGTATTCGCCGGAGGCCGACCGGCCGGTGCGCATCGAGCTTTTCGGCGACGAGATTGAAACCATCAGAAAATTTGACCCGGAGACGCAGCGCTCTCAAACATCGTTAGATGAGGCACTGTTGCTGCCGCTGACCGAGACGCCGGTGACCGAGCGCCTGCTGGCCGCGGTGCATGGTCGTCTGAGCAGGCAGCGGGTGGCGTTCGAAGGCGCTGAAGAGGATGAGGAGATGGCCGCCGAGCTGGCCTCTGCCGGCGGGGTCAGCGTCTTTCCGGGATGGGAGTTTTTTTCCGCTGTGGCCGGGGCGGAGAAGTCGCTGCTCACTTTGCTGCCCAGGTGCGCGCTGTTTGTCGAAGAGCCTTCGATGGTGCGCAATCAGATCGATCGCTGGTGGAACAAGGTCGAGCAGCGCCATGAAAGATCCGGAATAGGCTCGCTCATCCGCCTCGAGGACATCTATCTTCGCCCCGAAGTGTTGCAGGCGCAGTTGGACGCGCATATGGGGCTGGATTTAGATCAGTTGGGCGTGGTGGACATTCTGGACCGCGACACAACGCTGGGCGAGATCGAGTTGAACACGCGGCCGACGTTGCGCTTTCATGGATCCATTCCGGCCCTGACCGAGCAGTTACGGACGCTGATGACCGCCGAGTCGCGGATCGTGCTGGCCGCCCCGCACCAGGGCGACGTGGAGCGGCTGGCCACGGTGCTGCGCGAGTACCAGATTCCTTATCGGCTTGGCAGCCGCAACCCGCATCCCGGCGAGACGATGCTCGACGAGAGCAGTTACCTGGCCGGCGACCTGCGCGTTCCGGTGATTGTGCGCACGCCCATAGCCGCGGGAGTGAGCTTTCTTGATTCAAACCTGATTCTCTTCGGGGCCAACGATCTCTCTGACGACGCGGACGTGGCGGCGCGTCCCGAGCCGAGGCGTTCAAAAACGGCGGCCTTCGTCTCCGATTTCCGCGACCTCGCCATCAGCGATTACGTAGTGCACGTCGAGCATGGCATCGCGCAATACCAGGGGCTGAAGGAAATCGTGCAGGACGGGCTGCCGATTGAGTTCATGGTCCTGGAATTTGCTGAAGCTGCCAGGTTATATGTGCCGCTCACCCGGTTGGATTTGATCCAGAAGTACCGCTCGACGGACGCGGGGCCGGCGCCGGCATTGAACAGGCTTGGTTCGCAGCAATGGTCCAAGACCAAGGCGCGGGTGCGCAAGGCCATGCAGGAGATGGCCGGGGAGTTGTTGAAGCTATACGCCCAGCGCGCTACCGCGCAGGGAACCGCTTTCTCCAGGGACAACGAGTTTCAAATGGAGTTTGAGGACGCGTTCGATTACAGCGAGACCGAAGACCAGATTTCGGCGATCCGCGCCATCAAGTACGACATGGAGTCGGCCACGCCGATGGATCGGCTGTTGTGCGGCGACGTGGGCTACGGCAAGACCGAAGTGGCCATGCGCGCGGCCTTCAAGGCGGTGCAGGACGGCAAGCAGGTTGCGGTGCTGACGCCGACCACGGTTCTCAGCTTCCAGCATTTCGAGACATTCAAGAAACGGTTTGCGCAGTTTCCCATCAACGTGGAGATGATCTCGCGCTTCAGAACCCAAAAAGAACAAAAAAACATTATCGAAAAGGTTGAGGCCGGCCAGGTGGACATTCTCATCGGCACGCACCGGCTGCTGTCAAAAGACATCAAGTTTCAGGACCTGGGCCTGCTGGTGGTGGATGAGGAGCAGCGCTTCGGCGTGCGCCATAAGGAACGGCTGAAGCAGTTGCGCAAGGAGATCGACGTGCTGGCCATGAGCGCCACGCCCATTCCGCGCACGCTGCACATGTCGCTGGTGGGCCTGCGCGACATGAGCGTCATCGAGACGCCGCCCAAGGACCGCATGGCCATCCAAACTGTCGTCGCCAAGTTCGACGAGAAGATTGTGCGCTCGGCCATCGAGGTGGAGCTGGAGCGCGGCGGTCAGGTGTACTTTGTGCATAACCGCGTGGAGTCCATCTACCAAATCGCCGCGCGCATTCAAGAATTAGTCCCGGCGGCGCGCGTTGCCGTCGGCCACGGGCAGATGAGCGAGACGGAGCTGGAGCGCGTAATGCTGGCCTTCATGCGCCATGAGTACGATGTGCTGGTGGCAACACGATCATCGAGAACGGGCTGGATATTCCGCTGGCGAATACCATGCTCATCAATCGCGCCGATCGCCACGGGCTGGCTGAGTTGTACCAGTTGCGCGGACGCGTGGGGCGCTCCAACCGGCGTGCGTATGCGTACCTGCTGATTCCTCCTGAGAATGAATTAACGGAGATTGCGCGCAGAAGGCTCGCCGCCCTGAAGGAGTTCAGCGACCTGGGCGCGGGCTTCAAGATTGCCGCGCTGGACCTGGAGCTGCGCGGCGCGGGCAATATGCTGGGCGGCGAGCAGAGCGGGCACATCGAGGCGGTGGGATTCGAGTTATACACCTCCATGCTGGAGGCCGCGGTCAAGGAGATCAAGGGCGAATCGCGCGAGGAGCAGCCGTCCACGCAGTTAAATCTGGGCATTGCGCTGCGCATCGACGAGAGTTACGTGCCAGAAGAGAACCAGCGACTGCGCCTCTACAAAAAAATTGCGGGAGGCAGGAGCGAGGCGGCGATTGCCGAGGTGCGCGCGGAGATGGAAGACCGCTATGGCGCGCTGCCGGACGCCACGGTGTACCTGCTGGAGGCGGCGCTGATTCGGCTCGAATGCGAACAAATCGGCATTGCGCAGGTGGATCGCAAGCGCGCCGAGCTGCACATTCGCTTCATGGAAAATGCGGACATCGATCCGCTGCGCCTGATGCAACTGGTGGAGCAAAACGCCGCCCGTGGCGCGCAGTTCACGCCGCAAGGCCTGCTGAAGTTTCCTTTGGCCGCCACGCGCTCCGACGAAGTCCTGCTGGAGATTCACGAGTTGCTTGCCAGCCTGGCAACGGTGCCGAAAGAGCAGATCTTGCCGGCCGCCAAGGCGACTCACTAAGAGCGGGCTTGCTGACTCGCTGATTGTTTACGCCTTCCACTTGATGTTGCAGCCGATCGAGGGGCGCTGCTCCTTGGGCACAGGCTTGCCCGCAAGCACCAGGTCGATGGCGAAGCGCAGGTCTTCGCCGGTGACCGGGATGCCGTTGCCGGGGCGGCTGGAATCGAACTGGCCGCGATATGCGAGGCGGAAATTCGCGTCAAAGAGAAAGAGGTCCGGCGTGCAGGCGGCCTTATAAGCGCGCGCCACAGCCTGCGTTTCGTCGTACAGGTAGGGAAAGACGAAGCCGTAGGTTTCCGCCTGTTGCTTGAGCCCGGCAGGGTTGTCGGCGGGATGCGTGACGGCATCGTTGCTGCTGATGGCAACAAGGCCAACCGGCTTGCCGGCGTACTCCTTGCCCAGGGCTGCCAGTCCCTTTTCGACGTGCTTGACATAAGGGCAGTGGGCGCAGATGAACATTACCAGCAAAGCCTGCTGTCCGCGAAACTCATCGCGGCGAATCGTCTTGCCGGTCACTACGTCGGTGAGTGCAAAGTCGGGGGCCGTGGTGCCCAGTTCCAGCATGGTGGATTCGGTAAGTGCCATGATCGTTCTCCTGATAATTCTCTAAAGCTACATCTTACCTAAAACAGCGGCGTCTGCCTGCCCGGCACAGTCAAGCCGAAGTGTTCATAAGCCAGGCGCGTGGCCACGCGCCCGCGCGGCGTGCGGTCGAGGAATCCGATCTGAATGAGGAACGGCTCGTAGACCTCTTCCAGGGCGTCCTGTTCCTCGGCCAGGGTCGCGGCCAGCGTGCTCAGGCCGACCGGACCGCCGTCGTATTTCTGAATGATGGCCAGCAGCAGCCTGCGATCGATCTCGTCGAAGCCGTGAGCGTCCACTTCGAGCATGGTGAGGGCGGCTTTGGCGGTGGGGTGGTCAATCACGCCTGTTCCGCGCACCTGCGCGTAGTCCCGCACGCGGCGCAGCAGGCGATTGGCAATCCTTGGCGTCCCTCGCGAGCGCAGGGCGATCTCTGCCGCGCCATCCTGATCGATGGGAATCTGCAATACTTCGGCGGAGCGCGTGACAATGATGCGCAGCTCTTCCTCGGTATAAAACTCCAGGCGCAGCAGAATGCCGAAGCGCGAGCGCAGCGGTGAGCTGAGCAGGCCGGGCCTGGTAGTGGCGCCGATGAAGGTGAAGGGCCGAATCTCCATCACGTGAGTGCGCGCCGCCGGACCCTGGCCGATGATGATGTCCAGCTTGTAGTCCTCCAGCGCGGTGTAGAGCTTTTCCTCCAGCACCGGCTGCATGCGATGAATTTCGTCCAGGAAGAGCACCTGGCGCTCGCGCAGATTGGTCAAAATCGCCGTTAGATCGCCCTGAATTTGCAATGCCGGGCCGGAGGTCTGCTGGAAGCCCACATCCAGCTCATTGGCAATGATGGTGGCCAGCGTGGTCTTGCCCAGCCCCGGAGGGCCGGAGAGGAGCACGTGATCCAGCGCCTCGCCGCGGGATTTGGCGGCTTCCAGGGCGATGGTGAGCTGCTCTTTGGCCTTGGATTGGCCGATGAACTCGCCCAGCCAGCGAGGGCGCAATTTCAGTTCAAAACTCTGCTCTTCGTCGGCGCGCGTGGCGCTGACCAGCCGTTCCGGAGTGTTGTCGCGGGCATTGACCATGCTGAGGAGAAGTGTAGCCGGTGCAGGGTGCGCCGGGCAAAGAGCACCTGTCCGCCGGGCGTATTGTTTTGCCGGTTATCCTTTACCGAAAACGCAGCAAAGGATGAGCGCGCAAGCTGCCCGTGGATTGCTTATTAACTGTTTTGATTCCGTATGTATAGGGACGCTTTTATGGCATTGGCGCATGGTGATTTAAGGGCCTATAGTCGAAAGTGGACGATAATCTCTGGTTTCGCCAGGGGATGGCGAAGTCGTTGATGTTGGAACGCTAGGAGACCGAAATGCTGAATCGCCTCTGCTTCGGAGCGCTGTTGCTTGCCTGCGTTGCATTGCCATTTACTGGCTGCACCGCCCCTTCTGGGTTGGATTCCATTACGATTTCACCCAGCACGGTTACGGTGACGCTGGCCCCTCCGGGTGCTCAGCAGGGGCACGGCCAATTCACGGCCATTGGATACTATGGCCACGCTGGCCACCAGACAACCATGGATATCACCAACCAGGTCACTTGGTCTTCCAGCCTTACCCAGGTGGCAACGATCAACAGTTCAGGCCTGGCCACGGCTACAGGCTTCAATCCGGCTACCGGCGAGGGGTGGACAGGGTATACGAATATCACTGCCACCGCGCCCGGGTTCAACGGCACTATCGTTAGCAATTCCGCGACCTTCACCGTGACCGCATGCACGGCTTGCATAAACACCGATGTTTCTGCGGTCACCGTCATACCAGCTACACAGACTGTTGCAACAGTGGGTGTCCCCGTACAGTTTGAAGCGATCGGTATGACAATCAACGGCGTCTCGGTGCCACTGACGAATGCGTCAGGGATTCGATGGGTTTCCAGCGCTCCAACGGTTGCTACCATCAACGCGGCTACCGGGTTGGCAACCACGGCTGGAGCGGGCACAGCCACCATTACGGCTACATATATCAACCCCGACGGTTCCGGGGCAACCGGTAGCGCAACCCTCACAGTGGCTGCAACCGGCTCGGCAGAGCCTCTGACCTCACTTACCGTCGCTCCCAATGCGCAGACAGCGCTGTCGATTGGCCAGACGGCCCAATTCCTCGCGATTGCCACCACCGGGTCCGGCTCAACGGTCAATCTGACCAATCAAACCGCTACGGTTGGCACGCAGACGATTCAAGCTGCAACGTGGGTTTCCAGCGATCCATCGGTTGCCACCATCAACTCGGCAACCGGAGTTGTTACGTCGGTCGCGGCGGGCGCAACGGTTATCACGGCTATTGCCGAGAATCCCGACAAAAGCGTGGTGACAGGCGCAGCCACCTACACGGTGACTCCTTCATCAACCTCCTCCTCGGAGCCGCTGGTCTCCATCGCCATCCTGCCCGCCGCGCAAACCTCCACGTCCACCGGTACAGCCGCCAACGTCACCTTCTTCGCCATCGGTACCACCGGCGCCGGAGGCACGGTACTACTGAGCAACGCCGTTCAAACGGTCAACGGGCAGACGATCGATCCAGTGAGCTGGTCCTCCAGCAATCCCTTGGTGGCCAGCTTCGCCTCCAGTTCGTCCGGCACGGCCACGCCGAACGCCTCCGGTGCAACGGCCATCATCGCCGTCGTCGCCAACCCCGACAAGACCGTGGTCACCGGAACAGCGGCTTACACGGTCACGGCTTCGTCCTCATCTTCAGAACCTCTGACCGCCGTGACCATCTATCCCCCCAGCCCCTCGGTATCGGCGCCCAATGAAACCAGCCAGCTGCTGGCCATAGGAACCTTCTCCTCCGCTCCCACCACCCAGGATGTGACCGACGGCATCACCAACCTCGACGGCGTCGCCAACCAAAACATCACCACGAATTGGAGTTCCAGCAATACGGCAGTGGCCACGGTGACCACTGCCTGCCCCACCGGCATCAGCGCCGAATCCTGCACCATCTCCGACTGTCCTCCGGGTTCCACCGGAGCAACCTGTACCACTTGCCCGGCCGGAACAGTCGCCGCTGGCTCATCCTGCGCCCAACTGAATCTGGCCACGCCCATCGGCATTGTCACCGGGGTCAGCAAGGGAAGCACCGTGATTATGTCGGTCTCCAAGAATCCAGATGGAACGCTGGTGCCCGCCACAACCTCCTTCTCGGTCTTGGGAGGTACTACGGAGGCGTATACAGCTCTGACCATCTATCCAGGCTCGCAGGCGGCCACGGCGCCGGCGCAGCACAGCCAGTTCTTTGTTCTCGGCACCCAAGGCAGCACCGGCCTCCAGTACGACGTGACCAGCCTGGTTCAGTGGTGTTCCAGTAACGCGACGGTCGCCACCGTTGAAAGCTCGGTAGCCGGCTCCGCAACCTGCAGCAATGTCGTTGGCGCCTCTCCCGGCACGGCAACCTCCTTGGGATCGGGCAATACCACCATTACCGCAATCTATACCAACCCGGACAACAGCAAATTGACGGCCTCCGCGAGCTATTCCGTGACCATCGGACAGGCGCAGGAGCCGCTTATTTCGATCAATGTCGTTCCAGCTACCTTGCAAGTCTTCGATAAGGGGCAAACGGGGCAGTTCTTGGCCTTCGGCACCTACTCGTCTACTCCCACCGTTCGGGATCTGACAAACGAGGTCACCTGGTATACCTCCTCTCCGGAGCTTGCCACCATCGACTCAACCGGCGTGACCGGGGAGACAGGCGGGCTGGCTACCGCTATGGGGTATACGGGCAATGCCGTCATCTATGCCTTCATGGCGAATCCTGACGGCACGGTTGTCATCTCCAACCCGGTGCAGTTCACCTGCGAAGACCCCTATACCCAGGTGTGCGATCCCGGACCGGCCAAGGTTTTGCTGGCCACGCTGACTGTTTATAACGCCGGCGAAAACCAAACCACTTGGTTGGTTACCGCTCCCTCTGATACCCAAGCAACCTGCGATGCTGCCACGGGTTGCCTGATCCATTGCGGTCCGGGTTCGGAGATCGCCGGCTACGGGAACTCTGTTTGCACCGGAACCTATGCGGCAGGCTCGGTAGTGACATTGACGGTGTCGCCATTTGACGCCTACTTTGGCGGCTGGTCGTCGAATTGTGACACAACAGCAACAACAATAACAACAGTCTTCACGGTATCTAGCGTGACGTTTGGAACGAATACCGCAACTATCGTGGTAACAAATATGGCAGGTAATACGATGTCCGTGGGAGATGTGGGAGAATTTTTGGGACTCACCGGGAATGCGAGTGTCCTTAATGGACTATATTTCACTGTTACCGCTGTAAGCTCTTCAAACTCGATCTTTCAAATCGCGTATTCGGCGGTAACTCCAGGCGGTCCATATTCGACCGGAGGGACATTCACAACAAAAGTGAATACGCCGGCGCCGGATGCGGGTTCAACCTGCTCATTTACGCTCAACGGCGATACTTCCGTTGGCGCTCTCTTCTACGGTCTAGATCTGAGCTGCTCCGCGGTGACGAGCGGCAATGTGGGCGTTCCCTTCAAAAGCGGCGCGATAACCGTAAGCGGCGGCACGGCTCCCTTCACCTTCTCGGTGGTGGGCACGCTTCCGGCGGGGCTGACGCTGAATACATCGACGGGCGCGGTGACAGGCACGCCGACGGTCTCCGGCTCCTTCTCTATTGCGGCGGCGAATGCGAGCACTACGGCCTCATCGACCTGCCCGATCACGATCAACTAATCTGGGCAAGCTCGACCCTCCCAACAAAGCCGCTCTTCGGAGCGGCTTTGTTGCGTTTAAAAGCAAAGTGCGGGCAGTTTCCTCAGCTTGCCGCCCTATACCGGCGCATTATAGCGGTTCTCAAATAGCTATACTCTGGAAGCACGACGCTGAGTGGCTTTTTCATCAATAAAAAGCCACCTTTCACTAGTCTTTCTGGAGCACGTAAATTAGAGAACCGCTCTGACCTCCGGCCAGTAGCGGAAGCTGCGGAAGGTGGCCTGGCCCTGGCCGCAGGCGTAAACCGCCGGGCGCACATCCAGGAATCCGTCGAGAACATTGTGGTGCAGGCCGGAGATTTCTGCCGATTCCGGGGTGCGCCTCCAGCTTTGGCCGGGGAGCCGGAAATAGAAATCGACCTCTTGGCGGTCATTGACGGCGCGCAGGGTGGCTCTGGTTGCGCCTTGTTGCTGGCGGCTGGGGATGAAGCCATTGGCGTTGCGCGCGCCGATCCCTTCCGGAGAGAGAACGATTCCGGCGGCGTGCTGGGGATTGTAGAAGAGCATCAGACCGGACTCGCAGCCGGGCGTGACTTCAATGTCCATCTCGACGGTGTAGGAGTGCCCGCCGACGGCGGTGGTGAGGGCACTGGAGTCGGCCAGGGATTTGCCTTTGGCTGCCAGCGTGAGGGCGCCGTTGCCGGTGGTGAAGCGGGCAGGGTCAAACTCGTGCCAGAAGGCCCATTGGAGGCCGAGTTCCGGGCTGGTGAAGTCGTCGGAGGGGTCAACAAAGGACTGCTGGCTTGTGCCGGGAACCGGCATGGGAATCGCCGCATCCGCAGTGACGCCCGCGGGAACGCGGAACCAGCCGTCGGGGGTCCACTCGATGGGCAGCAGCATAAGCTGGCGGCCCAGGGTGCGGTAGCCGTTTTCATAGGAGTGGACTGTGAGATACCAGTGACCGTCCGCGGTATCCACCAGCCGCCCATGGCCCAGCGAGAGCCAGCGGTCGTTGCGCGAGGGCGTGTGGACGATGGGGTTGTAGGGCGAGAACTCCCAGGGCCCCTCGGCGTGGCGGCTGCGGGCGCTGACCACCGCATGGCTGGTGCCGGGGCCTGCCGTGCCGCCCTCGGCCACGTTGAGATAGAACCAGCCGTTGCGCTCCAGCAGCTTGGGGCCTTCCAGGCAGGTACATTCCATGCGAATAGAGTCGGGTATGGGCCAGGGGTCCAGGACCTTGCGGGGAGGGGTCTTGACCGCCAGGCCGTCGGCGGTAAGCTCGGCCATGCGTCCGCCATCCATATAGAGAAAGCGGTGCCCATTCTCGGCGATGTGCGCAGGGTCAATGGCGTCGATGCCCAGACTGACAGGCTCGCTCCACGGCCCGTTGGGGTGATCGGCATGAACGACGCGCAGGCTGCCCTCGGCAGGGAAGTAGATGTAGTAGCGTCCCTGGTACTCGCAGAGGTAGGGTGCCCAGACCGTGCCGTAGTAGCGATGCAGAGCGGCAGCAATCGGACGCCAGTTGATCAGGTCGCGGGAGTGCCAAATGAGCAACCCCGGCGCGTAATCAAAGCTGGAGTGGGTGAGGTAAAAGTCGTCGCCGACGCGAATGGGGCTGGCGTCGGGATGGTCGCCGCCCAGGATGGGGTTGCGATAGACGTTCGCCGTTTGTGCCAGGGCGAAACGGGATTGGAAGGTGTGGGCTAGAGCGGCGAAAGCGGCGGTGTTCAGGACAAAACGTCGGCGGGTTAACATGGCAGGGCCAGTGTAGCGTCAAGAGGTTTGTGGAGTAAAGTTCTGGCGGGTCAACGGGCCGGTGGCGCAGTGGGCTAGCCACCATCTCAGGCCTCGGAAGCGAAACCTGGTGCATCGCGCTCAGGACATCAAATTGATCACCCCGGCCACCAGCTTATAGTGAAAACCCTCGAAGGGTTCGCTCAGGCTCAGGGTGAGAAAGGTCTTGGGGGGCTTGCCGTCGAAGAAGTGGGTGTGCGGATGGATTCCTGCGGGCAGGGTCCGCAGTTTCTCCAGCCAGACAGGATCGGTCACGGCCAGGTCGTAGCAGGCGCGGACGACATGGCCGGAGCGGAAGATGGCGCGATTCTTGCGCTTGCCATTTTCCTCTCGAATCCACCACCACAGGTTTTCCGGATGGATCAGTTCGAGGGATCTCTCCGCGGGAGTCGCAGCAATCTTGCGTCCATAGACCCTATCGCCGTACCCCTGCAATAGTGCCGGCCCTTTGCTCAAGTAGGCTGCGAGAAAGCGCGCATCGCGAGGTTCGTCGAACCGTCGGAGTGGCCGCCAGGGCTTGCCGGTCACAAACACATCTTCCGGATGGCAGTTGGAGCCGCATTTCTCGCCGAGTTCCGCCTCGAAGACATCCAGGAGCGCAACCTCTCTTCCATCCGGATAGCAGGTCTCCTTCACAGTGAGGCAGCCAGGAACCTGCCTTCCGGCCAGCCTGACCCACTGTTTTGTGTCCAGGTTGATTCCGGCGACACAGCGGTTTTCGTGCTTGTAGGAGTTGGCGAGGCAGACAATCCGGTTGAGGCTCATGGGCTTTCCTTCGGATTGACAATCAAAGATGACGGATTGTTACATCTTTCCAGCGTTGTTGTAAATACTCCAGAGCCAGCCTTCGATGGCAGTGCTCCGCTGTGGTTTCGCTGCACAATAGGACGGTCTTCTTCCGGAAGCTTTTCTTGGAAAGCGCAGATTCGACTTTTCGGGAGCGGATAAGAGCGAGATAGGCTTCGGAGTAATCTTCCCAACTTCCTTTTTGTTTCTTAAATGCATCCAGTATTTCCTGTGTGGGAGCGAGTAGGGGCTCGTGCTCATAAGCCATTCCGCAGATTTCGCCCAGAAAGTAAGCCAGGTCGCCCTGCTTGGCGAATCCGGCAAGTTGGGAGGTGTTATTCAGGCGCACATCGAGAAGTCGCTTGATGCCGTGCGCCTTTAGTGCGCCGAAAAACTCACAGGCGCTTTTTTGGGTAAAACCGATGCTGTAGATCTCCATTGATCCTCGTCGAGTTCCGCAAAGAGCGCGGGCTGTGCGCCGACAAGCGGCTTGCCGGCTTCAGCGGCCACCGTCTCGTCGGATTCAAGTCGGCCGTCGCCGCGAATGTGAATCATGGTGTGGCCGCGCTCGGTGAGCACGCGGCCGATGAGCAGGCGGCGATGGCAGTGGGCGGGGTCCTCCTCGCCGCAAACCAGGGCAACGCGGAAGCGCTCCATGCCGGATTCAAGGCGCGCTATGGCCGCCTGAAAGAGGGTGTCGTCGCAGAGCCGGCTGTAAAGGACTCGGCCTTTGGCGTCGTAGTAGGCGGGATTTTCCGGACGTCCGCCTAATTCAGCGCCAAGGAAAAGGTAACGGATTCCAGCTTCCTCCAGGGAATGCTGCAAGAGTTCCTTGTCGAACTGCGGGACGTACTTCGAGTAGGGCGAGCTGCGCGTATCGACCGCGACTTCAATGTCGTGCTGGCGCAGAAGGGCCAGCCAGACCGGGAAGTCGTGGTTGGAGTGGCCGATGGTGAAGAAACTGCTCATGCGCAAGCCCTTGCAGAGGAGGATAGCACTTATGCGGCCTTCCGGTTGTGATAAACCGGGAACTCTGTGAGCCGCCGGTTTAGACTGATAGGTTATCCGGAGTCGAATGATCCGCCGCCTTCAACGAATTCGCCGCTTCCAGTTCAATCTGCCGCAGCGCATTGCCGCGGGGCTGCTGCTGCTGTTTCTGGCGCAAGGCCTGTGGCTCACCAGCCGCCAGTCGCTGACCGATCGCGATTACCAATATGCGCGCTGCGGGCGCGAGATGTGGGAGCGGCCGTCGCCACTGGCCGGCTACTTCACCAGTTGCGGCAACATTCACGACGGCATTCTGGCCTACCGCCTCGCCGGGCTACCACTCACTCTGAACCTACTGGCCGAGCGCGGCCTGGACCGCTTTCGCAAACCGGAGGAGCGAGTCGTTCAAGCGGGCGGCGAACTGAGCACCTGGGAGCTGCGCCACCAGCTTCGCTTCACCTTGCTCCTGCTCCGCCTGCCATTTCTCGCCGCCGGATGCCTGCTGGGCGCGGGCCTGTGGTGGGTGACGCGGCGGCTCTACGGCAACCTGGGCGGCTACACAGCGCTAGCGCTCTACTGCTTTTCTCCCGCAATCCTCCAAGCCTGCGTCGCGCCCAACCCCGAAATCCTCGCGGCGCTCGGCGTCTATGGCGGCGTATACACCTGCATCGGCGTGGCCCATGCCATGCAGGGGCCGGTTGCCAAGTGGCGTCCGCGCATCCTGCTGCTTACTGTGGCCTTCAGCCTGGCGGCAGCCTCGCACATCGCCGCGCTGCCGTTGGTTGCCTTGTTGGGCCTGTCGGCCATGTTGTGGGTGGCCGAGGGGCGCAGAAGCCAGACGTTTCCAGTTGTTCTCCTTGCCACAGCCGGCGCGCTGGTCTTCGTATTTGCCTGTTACGGCTTTTCTCCGGATGCCTTCAGCTATTTCTTCCGCTCATCGGCGGGTTTTCTGTGGTTCTCTCTCGACCCTGCGCGGCGCTTCTTCTCCACTCTGTCCAACGCCGGAATCACGGTGGCCGCCTCTGCCGCACTGGCGCTTTATCTGAGCCTGCCGCGTTCGCGCTACTTCGGGAACTCCGTTCCACTGATCTGCGCCCTGATTTTGCTTCTGCTCGTCATGACCGGCACTCCCGGCAGCCCGCTGCTGTGGGCTCTGCCCTTTCTGCTCACGCTTGTGGGCGGGGCCTTCGCCGACGCCTACGAGTCGCCGCGAGGCCGCCTGGCGCTGGGCGCTGCCGGCGCCATCGTGCTGCTGCAGGCATTCTTCTGCGTGCTGAGTCTGCCCGGGCTGCTGTGAGGAAGCGGAATGTAAAAAATGCACTTGACGACATTAGGCATTCTGAGGCATAATTTGATATTGTTCTTGTTAGAACACTCTGACCGGGAGCAGAGCCCGTGAGAATCAGGAGTAATATGTCTAGGCAAAGAAGAATAGGAGTATTATGCCTCGACAGAATCGTGCAGCAAGAGGCCCTCAGTCCGGAAATGAAATGCAGTGGGTGGTAGAGTTCCACCCGGAATTCTCACGTGAAGTCCACGGATTCTCGGATTCTGTCCGGCGCGAAATCTACTCGTTGGTCGGATTACTGAGAAAGCTTGGCCCGCAACTTGGCAGGCCTTAGGTGGATACGCTGAAGGGATCGAAGCACTCGAATCTGAAGGAGCTCCGCTTCCGCGCCGATAACGGTGCATGGCGGGTTGCCTTCGCATTTGACTTGCACCGTCGGGCCATTCTGTTGGTTGGCGGCGACAAGTCTGGAGTCTCAAAGGACAAGTTCTATCGGAATCTGATCGACATCGCTGATCGTCGCTTTGATCAGCACCAACGAGCGATTTCAGCGAAGAAAGAGAAACAGTGATGGCCTATTCAACGGTCTCTCTTGAAGAAATGCTTGCCAGGGAATCGGAAGAGTTCAGGCAGTCCGTCAAGCAGCGTACAGCGGAGTTGATCGCCGAAGAATTGACCCTGCGTCAAATTCGCCGTCTGCGCAAGTTGACTCAGGCGCGCCTATCGAAGAAGCTCAAGATTGGCCAGGAGGGTGTTTCACGCATTGAGAAGCGCTCAGACCTGTATCTCTCGACGCTGCGAAGCTACTTAGAGGGCGTGGGCGGCGAGTTAACTCTGATGGTCAAGTTTCCCGACCATCCGCCGGTAATTCTGACTGGATTCGGCGAAAATACTGAAAGCAAAAAGGCGAAAAAGAAGGCCAAAATAACGGCCAAATCAAAGCCTGCATTGCGCCGCGCAGCGTGAGCGATCAGGTCCCCCGGAGAGGCACACGAGAGAGGCTGTAAATTCAAGCAAAATAAGGACTTATTTGCCGGTTTTTGCCTTGCTAAATCTCCGCCTAAACAGGTAAAATAAAAGCACAGCCCACGCCAGGCCGGCCCCGCTTTTCCGGTTCCTTTTCGCCGCCTTCCGGCGGGCCTGAAAAGACCTCTTATGCCAGACGATCAGAATCCCCAGCTCCCTCTTGAAGGGGTTACGCCGCCCCCCAGCAGCGGCAACCTCATCCCCATCAATATCGAAGAGGAGATGCGCCGCTCCTATCTCGACTACTCGATGAGCGTCATCATCGGGCGCGCGCTGCCCGATGCCCGCGACGGCCTCAAGCCCGTACATCGCCGCGTGCTCTACACGCTCAATGAGATGGGCCTGCAGCACAACAAGAAATACACCAAGTGCGCCAAGGTAGTGGGCCAGGCCATGGGCGTCTACCATCCCCACGGCGACTCGGCCATCTACGACACTCTGGTCCGCATGGCGCAGCCTTTCTCGCTGCGTTATCCGCTGGTCGATGGGCAGGGCAATTTCGGTTCGGTGGACGGCGACCCGCCCGCGGCCATGCGTTACACCGAGTGCCGCATGGAGCGCATTGCCGGCGAGATGCTGGCCGATATCGAAATGGAGACCGTGGACTTCGTGCCCAACTACGACGAGTCCACCCTCGAGCCCACGGTGCTGCCCACGCGCATTCCCAATCTCATCGTCAACGGCTCCAGCGGCATCGCCGTGGGCATGGCCACCAACATCCCGCCGCACAACCTGACCGAAATCATCAACGCCGCCATCGAGCTGGTGCAGAATCCGGAGCTGGCGCAAAACCGCGAAGCGGCGCTGGCCATCGTGATGAAGCATGTGCAGGGTCCGGACTTTCCCACCGGCGGATTTATCTATGGCAAGGCCGGCATCGAGCAGGCCTACCGGACCGGTCGGGGCCGCTTCCTCATGCGCGCCCGCACTGCGCTCGAAAGCCTGACCAAGGAAAAACAGGCGATTATCGTCACCGAAATTCCCTACCAGGTGAACAAGGCCAAGCTCATTGAGCGCATCGCCGACCTGGTCAATGAAAAAATTATTGACGACATCGCCGACGTGCCCGATCACAGCGACCGCGACGGCATGCGCATCGTCATCGAGCTCAAGCGCGGCGCGCAGCCGGAGATCGTGCTTAACCAGCTCTACAAGCACACCCAGTTGCAGGAAAGCTTTTCTATGATCTTCCTCGCGGTGCTCAACGGGCAGCCGCGGGAGCTGGGCCTCGACCAGGCCATCAACTGCTTCATCGATCACCGCATCGACGTCGTCCAGCGCCGCACAGTCTTCCTGCTGCGCAAGGCGCGCGAGCGCGAGCATATCCTGGAAGGCCTCAAAATCGCGCTCGACAATCTCGACACGGTCATCAGGCTCATCCGCGCCTCGGCTTCGCGCGTTGAGGCGCGCGAAAATCTCTACGCCTGGGGCAAGGGCCGGGAGATTGTCATCAACCTCGGCCGCGAGCGTCTCCCGCACGAGGAAAAAGGCCTCACCCTCCGCCAGATCGACGCCATCCTCGAACTGCAGCTCTACCGCCTCACACAGCTCTCCATCGACGAGCTGCTCAGCGAACTGAAAGAGCTGCGCAAAAAAATCTCCGAGTACGAGTCGATCCTGGCCAGCGAGAAGAAGCTGCGCAAGGTCATCGTCAAGGAGCTGGAAGAAGTCCGCGACAAGTACGGCGACGCGCGCCGCACGCAGATCGTCGATGAATCCGCCGAGTTGCAGCTCGAAGACCTCATCGCCGACGAGCAGTGCGCGGTCACCGTCAGTCACCAGGGCTACCTCAAGCGCACTCCCATCAGCATCTATCGCCAGCAGCGGCGCGGCGGCACCGGCCGCACCGGCATGAAGACCCGCGAGGAGGATTTCGTCGCTCAGTTGATCGTCGATTCCACCCACGCCTTCCTGCTCTGCTTCACCAACTCCGGCCGCGTCTATTGGCTCAAGGTCTACGAGATTCCCGACGTGGGCGCCGCGGGCAAGGGCAAATCCATCCAGAGCCTCCTCGACCTCCAGCCCGGCGAAAACGTGCGCGCCATCCTGCCCGTGCGCGACCTCGAGGAAGAGGGCAAATTCATCTTCTTCGCCACGCGCAACGGCACCGTCAAGAAGACGCCGCTCAAGGACTTCAGCAACGTCATGTCCCGCGGCATTATCGCCATCGGAATCGATGACGGCGACGAGCTGGTCAAGGCGCGCATCACCGACGGCTCGCAGATCATCTTCCTCGCCACCCATCTGGGCATGGCCATCCGTTTTGACGAAAGCGATGTCCGCTCCATGGGTCGCCCTGCCTACGGCGTGCGCGGCATCGAGTTGCGCAAAAACGATTACGTCGTAGGCGTCGCCGTCACGCCCAAGAAGCACAAGCCGGGCGAGTACCTGATTCTCTCCGTCACCGAAAACGGCTTCGGCAAGCGCACCAACGTCGAGGAGTACCGCCTGCAATCGCGTGGCGGCAAGGGCGTCAAGAACGTTGCCGTCACCCCGCGCATCGGCCGCGTCAGCGGCATTCAGCTGGTGGACGACACCAGCGAGCTTATGGTCATCAGCCAGTTCGGCAAGATCATCCGCATCGACACCAAGACCATCCGCGCCGCCGGCCGCGCCACCCAGGGTGTCCGCCTCCTCACCCTGGAGGCCGACGACAAGGTCGCCGCCGCCGTCATCATCCCGCCCGAGGAGCTGAACGGCAACAACCACGACGAGCCAACGCTGTTGCAATAGTGGACTGTGCGTCGTGGAGGCAGCGCGGACTCTAGCCGGGGGAAGTGGGGGTCCCGTCCGCGATGCCTACGCTGGAACGCGCCATCTTGTGCGAGCCAAAAATGTCTTTCGATCGGTCGTGTACGGTATGTTATCGATCTCAATTTGAACAGGATCGGATACTGGGAGGTACGCGAACCCCGTCTGGTTGGGTTGCATTGGGCTACGGGTCTCGTTCAAAAGTATCTGCTCGGCAACGACGAACAGCTTTCGTACAGGCACAGTTCCTTCTTCCGTCCTGATGTACTCAAGAGTCTCGGTCATTGGTTCACCTCAGGATGAAGATGACACATCCCGATTCCCCAAAACAACAATAATCGATATGAAGTAGGAAAATTTGGCTGGGTGCCCCATCCATTCCGCTGCATTATCGTGGATTATATACTTTTAGCACACTTCGTTTCGTTCTTGAAACTCCAAACTGATCTTATAGATAGCATGAATGCCCGTGTCAGGGCATGATTTCAGTCGTGCCGTTCAGCCACCCAAAATTCGCGGGCTTTAGCAATTGCGAGCTTTCGCATTTTCAAATACGCATACCCGTACGGATAGTCGCCAATCGAGTTCGTCAATTCCGCTTGCACCAGGTTGTTTCCGATGTGCGCCCGCTGATCGTCTTACTCTGCTTCTATTGTGAGTCGACTCCATCCATCGCTCTCTTGAATTCATCCGCGTCCAGTCCGGATGTGTGCGCAGTCCCACCGGGAACGGGATGGAGTGTAATGCTGAACTCATGAAATTCGACTTTCCCTGTCTCCTCATTCCTCTGTTCGTAGAATGTTGCAGTCTGATCGAAGAGACCAAACTCATCGCCACGGTTGAACTGTAATGATTGAGCATTCCAGTCCCTCCCGGTAAGGAAATAGATACTGTATGTTCCCGGCCCAATGCGGTTTTCCGTGAATGACTTCCCGGACTCAATATAGAATGCGCGGATAGCTTTCTTGGTCTGAACATCCACAAGCTCGACGACCGCATCGTTCGCCGTCCCGTTGTCAACCGTAAACTTTCCATACCCGCTGTTTCTGCGCCTCTTCAGAATCTCGGTCCCATTTGGAAGGCTTACTGGTGTTACCCATTCTGCGCTCGAAGAAGAGGAGGAGTTCGTTCCGGAATCAGGCAGGGAGTGGGAAGGTAAGCCTGCACCTGAATCAACGGCAGAAAGCTGATGCGGGGAAGGCGTAATGCTCTGGCGCGAGGAGTAGATAATCTTTCCAGCAAACAGAAGAAATGTGATCGCACCAATCGTTGCCCAGAGCTGATGCTTTGGCCTCGTCACATGCAAAGTGGATAGAAGTCTCGATATAACGCGCCGATAAAGGCAAGCAATTGCGAAAACCAGGACACCGAATATAGCGAATAGTAAGATGCCTTCCCCGACCGATGTCGATTCGAAAAACCTAATTGCCGCACCGTTTCCGAAGAGACCCAGGATCAGCGCGAAAAAGAGCCTTTGGCCTGGGTTCAATCTAGAGGATGTCGGCTTAACTGGAGAGCCTGGACCCCAACTCGGGGGTGTAGATTGGTGGTTCGCAGTCGAACCTATCGGATTTCCCGAAGGGCTTTGAGCTTTCTGTTGGCTAGGATTCACCGTGGGTGGGGAAGAAGGCTGAGCGGTAGACGCAGCTCCGCCGCTCACGTGTGATTTTCGGTACGCGCCAAGGTGTGCGTCGTAAAGGCGCCGCTTTTCTGGAGATGAAAGGACTGCGAAAGCCTCATTGATCTGTTTTGTCTTCTCTTCAGCTAGACGTTGCCAATAGGCAGGTGCATTTGCAAGTCGATCCGGGTGGACGTCATGTATCAAGCGATGATAAGCGGTCCTGATCTTTAACGTTGAAGCCGATTCTGGAACCTCCAGAAGGGAATAGTATGTCTCATCCGCCATATCTCAATCCAAGCTGAACAATCGACAACTCAGTGCATCAAGTTTACATTGCAGGGCGCGCCGGATGACTCAGGTCCCGATTTTGGAACCTGGGAGGTCATCATCAAGCGTCAGCATCGGTCAACAGGCTTCCAGTTCTCCATTCTCCTTGCGGCGAAACTTCCGGATCGTCTTATCCATCGGCTTGCTCGGATCGCGAACAACGCCGATCTTCGCCCACGCCGCCTCGCTCAACTCACTCGTCAGAATGAGCCGCTCACCGATCGTTAGACTGCGCCAGTTTTTGACCCTTTCCTTCAGGTGTTCCGGCACATAACCATAGGGAAACTTCGATTCGTCCACGCTCATAACGAAATTGTATTCCTCTCCCAATCGTTCACACCATCCAATCCTCGACCACCAGCCCCTTCACCCTTTCAAACTCCCGCGTATTCGCCGTCACCAAAATCAGATTCCGCGCGAATGCCTGTCCGGCGATCAGCGTGTCATATTCGCCGATTCGTTGGCCTTGGCGTTCCAACTCGGCGCGAATCTCTCCAGCGGCCTTCGCATCCTGCTCGGTATAGTCCAGCATTTCAATACCGCTGCTCAGGAATGCTGCCAGGGCGTGAGCATGGCGGGTAGCCAACTCATTCTTCGCCGCGCGGTGCCAAAGTTGATGAACTACAATCGATGAGGTTGTAAGGCTCGCTTTGCTTCGAACAGCCTGTGTGAATCGCGTGCGAACTTTGTCGGACGTTCCGTTGATCAGCGCGATGCAGATGTTGGCGTCGAGCAGGTAGTTCACTTGAAGTACTCACGAATTGGCGCAAGGTTTTGCTTCCGCCCTTCAGGGAAGAGCGCATCGCCTCTTATCGCATCGATCCGCGCAAACAACTGTTCTGCTGTTTCCTTCCTAATCTTCGGCACCGGCTCCAGCAAAACTCCCGCGCCCATGCGGGACACGCGCACCCGGTCGCCCTCAAAGCGAAACTCCTTGGGCAGGCGAACAGCCTGGCTGCGGCCATTCCAAAATAGCTTGGCATTTGTCGGCTTTTGACTTGCTCCCGCGCCTGTAGCCATCATGCCCTCCAAAAAAGTATCTATCAAAAGTATATACCAAAACGACGTAGTATTCGCACTCTCCTCCAGCCGCAAGGCACACCACCATCTTCATGGCGCAAAGCACCATCTGCATGGACAGTTTGCCTGAGCCTGTCGAAGGGGCCAGTCATTTGCAGATAATTACGACTCATTGATGCACAATATTCTTGGTTAGTCCGGATAGAACGGATAGCGCATGGTGAACGAACTCCGAAAAGGTCGAATGCGAGCAATACAATTCCTGCTTTTCGCCCGGTCCGCATTTCGCGACGCACCATCCAATCACATATCGAAGAAATAATCTGCAAAAAATTAGGGTACCCCCTCCCCTCCCCCCAATATTTATTTTGCCTCCTGTTTTTTGCAGTTTAATTCTCTGCAGCAGAGATCAATCTCCGGCAAATGAGCGAATATCGCCTGTATTTACTGCATAATTCACTGTTTTGTGCGCGCAGGCATTATCCGGCAAAAACGGCAAAACCATACCAAATGGTGAGAAGCCAATTTTGAAAATGGCGCGGTGGGGGTTGACAGGCAAACTTCGCCTGGGAAACCTCTGCACAACTCCCTGATCCACAACTGGCGCAGTGATTGCGGAGTTAAGGAGCGGATGGCGTATGCAGCAGATGTTTTGGCCCGTCAGTTGGAGTTTCAATGTTACTCAAGGAAGACGCGGCGGGAGCAGTTTCTTGAAGAGATGGACGCGGTGATGCCGTGGTCCGAGTTGACGATCAGGAAGAGAGGCGGCTAAGTTATCGGCAGGGAAGATTGCAGAAGGAATTGCCGATGAAAAGGATTTGTTGCGTGTTTGCGGGAGTTTTTGCGCTGGCCGCCCTGGCTGTTTTGGCCCAGGCGCCGCAACCAGCCGGACAAAATGTACAAGCGGGCCAAGCAGAACAAAATGAACAAGCGGCTCACCACTGGAGCATTGTGGTGCATGGAGGCGCGGGAGTGATTGCGCGCACGGCGCTGGGCCCCAAGGGCGACGCGGACTATCGCGCCTCGCTGGCCCAGGCCGAGGCTGCCGGCGCCAGGGTGCTGGACCGGGGTGGCTCTGCGCTGGATGCTGTGGAGGCCGCGATTCAGGTTCTGGAGGACGATCCGCTCTTCAACGCGGGCCGGGGCGCGGTCTTCACCGTCGAGGGCAAAAACGAGCTGGACTCGTCCATCATGGACGGCTCGAATCTGAAGGCCGGCGCGGTGGCCGGGGTGACGCGCACACGGCATCCCATCAGCCTGGCGCGTGCGGTGATGGAGAAGTCGCCCTACGTGATGCTGGCTGGCACAGGAGCCGACGCCTTTGCCGCGCGGGTGGGGCTGGAGCAGGTGGACCCCAGCTTCTTTTTCACCGAAGCGCGCTGGCAATCGCTGGTGAAGCAGTTGCAGAAGCATGGCCTGCCGGTGCCGCCGCGTCCGGTGGGCGCGCCGCCTCCGCCAACGAGTCCGGCCGTGCCGGTGGCTCAGATTCCCCTTAAATTCCCCGTTGACGAGTCAGCTGACGCGTATGTGCATGGCACGGTGGGCGCGGTGGCGCTGGACCGGGCAGGGAACATCGCCGCCGGAACCTCGACGGGCGGATTGCAGGCCAAGATGCCGGGCCGTGTGGGCGACTCGCCGATTATCGGCGCGGGCACCTACGCGTCGAATCAGTCGTGCGCCGTCTCGGCGACCGGCTCGGGCGAGTACTTCATCCGCCTGGGCGTGGCGCGGGAAGTCTGCAACCTGGTGGCCTTCAAGGGCATGAGCTTGCAGCAGGCCGCCGACCAGGTGATTCACCAAGAGCTGGAGGCTCTGCACGGGGACGGCGGCATCATCGCCATCGCTCCCGACGGGCAGATGGTGTGGAGCTTCAACACGCCGGGAATGTTCCGCGCGCGCCAGACGGAGGGCGGCAAGGTAGAGATCAGGATTTACAGCGACGAGCCGTGACCACCTGCGGTGGGGAGACTGGCCGTCCAGGCGGGCGCGCTTCGCGCATGAGGTTCATGGTTTCCCTGGCACCCGCCACCCGGCTGGACCATAGGGTACCCCCACCCATACTTTGGGCGCAAAATCTTTGTTTTCTTGAGTTTACAGGCAGGGTTGCGCTGTAAAATCGTCAAAACAAAGGAGTTCCCTGCAAAATCGTCCAGGATAAGGAGTTACGGGACATTTCGACCGCTTCCGGCTGGAAGGCGGTGCGAAAAGGGCGTGCCGGGACGATTGGAGGGAAAGCTTCTAAGGATTATTGTGCACGAAGTGGGGAAATAATCTGCAAACACCTGTGGTTCGGCGGGCAATTTTCGCGCATTGAGTTCGTGGTATCCCGGGTTCCCGAATGCAAGGGACCCGGGGCACCCAATTTTGAGTTATTGAACACAATGGGTCCTTCGCCACCCGCCTTAATCACTTCCAGCCAAGCACCTCCTGATTGCTATAGCTCCAACTCTCGCCAGATGCAAAAACATGCGAGACACGACCACAAATTAAGTCGGATTCTCCTTTTTGGATAAGTCCACCATACTTACTCTTAAGTATCACCTGTTCTGAGCTTGTTGGCATATTCTTCGGATCATCCTTTTGCTGTGTCGTGACAGTAATAGATACACTTTGTAAAACATAGTTGGATGAATTCTTGATAGTAAAACATACTTCTTGGCCGCCGTAGAGCCCTGCTGTGCTCCATGTCCCTCCTGTGAGTTGTACAGCGAGAATGTCATCAATAATGTTTCCCCCCAGCGTTGATATATTCTGAGGCGGCTTATCAAAGGCTACTGGAACCCAACTGCCGACGGCAAGTCGATCAGTTCGGCCGGCCTTCTCATCTATACGCAATTGTTGGTTACCTTGCGTTAGATAGCGGTATCGTGGTCCAAATGAGTCCTGATCAAGTATGACTCCAACTAGCCCCGCAACAAGCAGAGAGGAAGCAAGAATGACCGAGAGTAAAACTTCTGAGAGAGGCCATTTGACAGCACAAAGCCAAGCGAGCCCGCCAAAAGCGAGACCCGCAATCAAAAAAATGGGGATGAAACCCTGAACGGCACCAATAATAAAGCAAATCAGACAAAAAACACCAAGAGTAATCGAACCGCCATTTGCGTGCCGCATGCGGCTAATAAGTTGAACAGAGATATTGGAAGAAGGATCGTCCGACGTGGGACCATCTGCTTCAAGAAGTTGTTCAGGCTCCGCCGCGATATTCTCAATTACCGGAGATTCAATTTTTGGAGTCTGATCAGAAACGGACGCATCCAGAATGCTGCGCCTGCCGCAACGCGGGCAGAACTTAGATTCATTTTGAAGAGCGATGCCACAACTATCACAGAACATAGAGTCCTCATAATCACATTTGCACTAAATTAACCAAGAGTGCATTACAGCCGTTCATTTGACGCCGTCGAAGATCGAGAAAATGGAGGAGAGGCCTATAAAGTATCCGATCATTAGGCACACAACCGCTGAAATCCCAATGGTCGTGCACCAAGGAATCACTTTTTCCTTTGTCTCTCCGACCATCTTTGCCTTGTTTTCCTGCGCTGTCACTTCTGCCAAAATGTCATCAGGTATCTGCACCAAGCCCGGATTCTTCTGGCGAAATACTCTCAGCACGTTTGTTGCATGGTATAGAAATTCTAACTGCTTCGATAAATAGGTAACGGCGACGGAAACCAGAAAATTGTGAACCAAGCATAGGAGAAGTGAGCACAACACAAATAGAACCGAAATTCGTAGTGTGCATAAATGCGCTTGCATAGCGTGTCGCAGCACGTCCGATTGAAATCCAGAAGCCATAAATGGGATTGCAATAGCAAGCGTTCCAGCACCAAGGACAGCCAATCTGTCGAAGAAAGTGGTGCGCACTTCGAGATGATGAATATCGGAGTCCAGCATCTCCTTTTCGAGAAAGTTTTCCTTGCTACTTAGGCCGTCGAGCATTCTGAAGTAAATGTCAGCGTTATTCATCCTGCGAGTCCTTTCAGATCAAGGGCGGCAAGCTCAAACCCATTCAATGGCGCTAATTGCGTATGCCCTAGGTCTCATTTTGAGACCTGAGAAAGTATAAACCTCGCGATTCGTTCGTCAAAACAATCACTTTTTACCGGATAATCTCGAAGCGCTCCCAAGGGCAGTTGCAGACCGGGCAGCGTTCGTGCTCCTCTTCGGTCTCCGAGGTGTAGCCGCAGACGGGGCAGACGTAGAAGTCGCGAGCCTCGCCAATCCACGAGTCGCGCTTTCCGGCAACCAGCAGGGCGATGGCCTCGCTGTAGAGGCGGGCGTGAGTCTTCTCGGCTTCCAGAGCGCCGGTGAAGGTGCGAATAGCGCCGGTGCTCTTGCGCGACGTGGCCTCTTCGAGGAAGCCGGGATACATGGTGTCGATCTCATACTGCTCGCCGTTGAGAGCGGTCTTGAGATTTTCCAAAGTGGATTTCACCTCGACCGGATGAATCTCAGCTTTGGCGTTGCCGCCCAGCGTGCCGATGACGCGGGCGTGGTTGGCGGCGTGAATCTGCTCGGAGCGGGCGGCGGCGCGAAAGAGGCTGGCTGCGCCGTGCAGGCCGTCGGCGTCGGCCTTGGCGGCAAAGGCGGTGTACTTGGCGTGCGCGTTCGACTCGCCCTCATAGGCGGCCAACAGGTTTTGAACGGTAATCGCGTTTTCCGCGGCAATTCCTGACATGAACAATCCTTCCCAACTCCGTACCAGAGGCTACGAGGGGCGCAGGAGGGCGCGCTGTGACGCCGGTTACAGGGTGTGTGGGGGAGTAAGGTGGTGAAATCTCATTATTATCCAGGACAGCCCGAATAAAATCGCAAAGTATTTCCTCACAGGATTGTGCCTTGTTCCTGCACATCCTGCGGATGCATAGCAGTGAGCCCGGAAAATCGCTTGAAATCCGCGACATTGAAGGTCAGCAGGCGAGTGACACCATGCACATCAAGCACAGCCGCCAGATGGGCGTCATGAACCTGAACGCCGCGCACCTCGCAGGTGATCAGCAAACGCTGCCAAACTGCACAGACGCGTTCATCTTCCGTCAACAGCGTCATTCTTCGCTGAATCGATTCCAGCAGGCGTCTGGTCTCCTCAATCGTATGGCCGAAGCCGTTTTGTTCCAGTGGGCGTGTACACGCATTCCAGAACTCGCCGAGATTCTGTGGCGTAAAACATAATTCCGCGCCCTGCGCAACCAATCGGCGTAGCGCAGATGAAATCAGACTGAATTGGGGGTGGTCGCGCTCAGATAGTCTGAGCAGGACATTGGTGTCGACTGCAACCCGAAGCGCCATCAGTCATGATCCCGATAAAGGCTTTCACGGGAGAATGCCTCATCCGGCAGAGTGGGAACCTTTCCGGAATACGCGGTGATCTCGGTAAAAAAACTTTCTAAATCCGCCAGCTTCTTGGCGATGCTGGGTTGTTGTATTGGATTCCGCTCGGCGATCAGCTCCTGAACATAACTCTCCGGCGACCTGCCGCTGGCCACGACCTGCGCCGCCACTTCGTCCGGAATGGTAACTAACACCTGCATAACTGGCAGGTTAACAGGAACGAAGGAAAAATTCCAGAGAAATCCGCCGCCTACCGCGCCTCGTTGCGCGCCATGGCTTTCTGGGCCAGCACCTTGTGGGCGTTGTCCTGGAGGGCCTGGGCTTCGGGCAGGAAGGTGAGGGCCTTCTGGATCATGGGGTCCCAGTCGGCGCGGGCGCGCAGGCCCTCCGTTTCGCCAATCTGCGTGACAAGCATTTGGGAGCGGATGCTGATCTTAAGCCAGTCCATCACGCCGTTCAGGTCGGCCTCGGTCCAGGGAATCTCCTGGCTGGTGAGGTATTTCTTGAACTCCGCGAGCACCGCAGCGTCCACCTGAAAGTTCTTGTCCACGGTGCGGTTGGCCATATACACAGGGGCGAAGTGGAAGAAGACGTCCTTGTAGAGCAGCGAGTCCTGGAAAAGGTTGGTTTTGGGGCTCTCGATTTTTTCATCCGGAGTGATGCCGCCGCCACCGTAGACGGTGCGGCCGGCGTCGGTGAGCTTGACCTCGCGATTGGCGTTGTCGGCCGGCTGCTTGCCGCTGTGGGTGTAGTAGTCGTAGAGCGAGACGCCGGCGTAGTCGCGCTGGATGAGCCGGCCGGAGGGAGTGTAGTAGTGATAGGTGGTGAGCGCCAGCGCCATAGTGTGGTCGGCCATATCATAAACGGTCTGCACCAGGCCCTTGCCGAAGGTGGTTTCGCCGACGATGAGGGCGCGGTCATGGTCCTGCAGGGCGCCGGAGACGATCTCGGCTGCTGAAGCCGTTCCGCGGTTGACCAGCACGACGATGGGGAAGGTGCGGCCGCTGTTGCCATGCGTTGCGTTGTAGTACTGATCGGGATAGGCGCGGCCACGCTGACTGACAATGGTCTGACCCTTGGCGAGCAGGTGGTCACATACCTCCACTGCCTGGTTGAGCAGACCGCCGGGGTTACCGCGCAGGTCAAAGATCAGCCCTTTCAGGTTACCGAAGCCGTTGATAGCTTTGTTGACATCCTGGGCGGTGTCCTCCTGGAACTGCGTCAGGTGGATGTAGCCCACGCCGGGACGAATTTCGTAGGCCAGATCGACAGAGGGGTGGGGAATCTCGTCACGAATCAGGTCGAAGACCAGCGGCTTGGGCTGGCCCTCACGGAGCATGGTGGCCTGCACGTGGGTTCCCCGGGGACCTTTCAGGGCCTTGGCCACCAGGTCGGAAGAGGTCAGGCCGCCGGGAACCTTGCTGTCGATGGAGACGAGCTTGCCGTCCACCGCGTAGATGATGTCGCCGGGGTGAATGCCAGCCTTGAAGGCGGGCGCACCCTCGGCTGGATAAACGACATAGACCTTGGTGCCCTGCTGCTGGATGGTCATGCCGACGCCGTAGTAGCGTCCATGCTGCTCCTCGCGCATGCGGGCGTAGGCCTTTGCATCGTAGAAGTTAGAGTGCGGGTCGAGCTCCCGCAACATGCCGGGAATGGCCCCGTCGTAGATGATGGTGTCCGCTTTTTCGCTGTCGATGGGGTCGGCGTAATTCTGCTCCACCAGAGCGTAGACATTGGTGAAGGTCTTGAGGCTGTCGCGGAGCTGGCTTTCGTCGGCCGAGGACTGGGCCCCCACCCTGCTCTGCAAAACACTGCCGGCGACGGCGCAGACGGCAAAAAAGAGGAGTACGGTGAAGAGGGCGCGGCGGGCGCGGGGAGTCATGGGCGGAAAAACCTCCGGAGATCGGCGTGGCAGAAGCCTTGGAAAGGCCTGAAAAATTGCGGCCTTAAGGGTCAAGTATAGCACCGGGTTGTTGGACGGACGCGGCGGGGATTGGCTAGCGCGGGGGCGCGGGGCGGGTGGAAAAAGTCGTGTTGGAGGACCACTTTTTATGCAAAATCCGAGGCTTTTTGGAGGGCAAAAGGTGTGGTTATAGCTACACCAATATCTCTGCAATACGGGTACAAGACCAGCGATCAGCTTTCAGCTCTCAGCGATCATAAGTAAGGTCAGGAACCCGCTTAATGTTCCACGTGGAACATATTCATTCTATTGGGCTTGTTACCATGTTTACCACTTAATTATCAGCAAAGTTTTGAAAATAAATCAGAGAACAGAGATCAGCTACTCCAGCCTGAAACCACACCGCAGGAGGAAAACCGGATATCCCCGGAGGCTCAAAGAGGTAAACCACGCCTGCACACGTCGCTCGGGAGCGACAGATTACGTGGCAGATGGCACGAAGAAACCGCAATCGTTACGGCTGAGTATTATCCAGAGCATTGTCGAGCGAATACGTATCGCCGGACGGGAGGAGAATCGTGATGTTGTGACCGCCAGCAGACAGTGCGGGAGCGGTGGCCGTGATGTGTTGAGAATCTACAACGCTGGCTGAGATGCTGGCGCCATCGAGCTGAACGGTGGCACCGGGTGCAAAACCGCTGCCCAGAATCGTGAGCTGGGTTCCAGTGGCTTGCACCTCACCGACGGACAATGGATCGCTGGCAAAGGTGAGGGTGGTAACTCCAGTTTTAGTCATCACATATAGAATCTGCCCATCGGGATCGACGGCCATTCCGTCAATGGCAGTCGTACTCACGCCGTCGGGCAGCGTGATTGTTTTAATCAGATTCCCATGCCGGACATCGAAGACGCGGATGCAGGGGTTCTTTATAATGGAGACGGAACTGCAGGCGTTCTCAGGAAGATACATCAGGCTTCCCGTCGCATTGACTTTTTGCCCGGTGACGATGCCTGTAAGAACTTCGTCATACATCAAATCGTGAACACTTAGTAATTGCCTAACATCGCCGTCATTTCCATAGATGGTCAGACCATATGCGAAGACTGTCCCGTCCGCGTTGAGAGCGGGCCAGCCAGCAGCATTGGATAGTGTCGACTCAGTCCGCGTGAACTGATCCGTTGCGGCATTCCAAATCGAGTTATCTGCCCAAACAGTGCTGCCATCGGCGCTGGCGGCTACCATATACGTCCCGAATATACCCGCATCTGACCTGGGGGAAAATGAATTGGAGGCGAAATCGTATTCGTAGACGTTGATGTAGCCAGAACTATACGCAACAAAAGCCTTCTGGTTCGCGACGGGCGCAACAAAAACAGGATAGTAGATAAGGCTGGTGCAGGGAAACGGCAACGGCGCCGACTTCAGAAGCGTCAGCGACCCCGATGCATAAACATTCAAGGTACAGTTTCCATAGAGAACGACCAGGATTTGCGATCCATCCGGGGAAATCGCCAGAGCCGAAGGCTGATTCAGGCTGATCTGTTGCGCGATTGAACTGGACGCCAACGAGTACACTATCAACTGGTTGGCCACGGGATCGGTCCAAAGCAGTTCATCATGCGCTTTGTCGAGGATCATCTGATAGGGCGAGGCAGTGGACGGAAGCGGATAATCCGTGCGCTGCGCGTAAGTAAAACCATTGGGCACGGTGACGCTGCCAAGCGGAGAGGTGACGGTGATGTCAGCGTTGCCCATCGTCCCGGCAGGAACCGTGGCCGAGACATAACTCAGCGGCACAGGATAAGGGGAAATCCCCGAGAAGTTCTCAGTAACATTGGTTGCAGGAATGCCCCCGATCAAGACCTGGCTATTGTATTCAAGACCGAATCCCCACAGCGTCAGGGTTCCTCCGCCCGCAATTCCTCCCGCATTGACATCCGCGTAGAGAACACTTGGCTTATAAGAGTAGGCATCCGGCAAGAACAGCATGTAACCTTCGGGGAAATAAATGTTGACATTCGCCTGGTCAATCGTTTGCAGCGCGGGGGCAATGAGATTGATGGTATTAACAGATTCGAATTGTACGTTCGAAGCCGGGAAGCCGCTGAAGGTAATCAGCGGGGTCGGCGTGAAGCCCGCTCCCATAAGCGTGGCGGAATAACCGCTGATATCGCTCACCGTGAATGAGTCGCAACCGGTGCAATTTGCCGTGCCTAAAGTGTTTGAAGGCATCGTTGTTGGCGCCACGCTGCCATCAACCAGGCCAAGCGATTCCATACCGTTGGCGAAGAGGCGATTCTGATCGGCCCGTCCCCAGAGTATGATACCTTCATAGTTATCGACGATTCCCGGAATTTGCCCAATCAACTGAAATGAATTTGCATCGATGACATTGATGATCGAGGAATCAATCTCATTTCCGAGGAAAACCCGGCTGCTGTCGGCTGAATAGACGATGCCAAAGGACCAGACAGTGCCGGTCACATAATTTCCCAGCACATTGAAATTCTGATCGAGAAATACGATCTGCGTCGCGGTCAGATACGCGTATCCGCCGCCATCCGGCCTTACGGCAAGGCCATAGTGATAGGCCTTAGGCGCTCCTGGAATGGTGTAATTCGTGACCAGTCCGGTCGCCGAGTCATACTGTCGCACGCCGCCATATTCTGTCGAAAACAATTTGGTGCGATCCGCTGAAGGAGTCATATTCAAAAGAGGGACGCCGGTATTCTGGATCGTGCCGGTTGCCGGTGAATAGATGAAAAGGACGCCATTTTCGCCGGGCAGGTAAGTGGTTCCGGAGTCGAGAATCGCCAATGTGCCGTTGGCCAGGGCACACACTTCCATCGGGAAAGCGGAATCGTTCGTATCGGCCCAGAAGGGGATTCGGGCACTCACCTGGAGGGTTGAAGTGTTGATTTCATAAACGCTCGAAGAAAACGACGCTACATAAAGCTTGGAATTATCCGGGCTGAGGTCTAGTCCCATAGGATACGGTACGGGAATCCGTTGAATGATCTGAACTGACTCGGGAGAGTAGACGTCTATCTCGGAAAGCTGATTATTGGAATAAAAAATGTGGTCATGAGATTTGTCGTATATTACCCCGAAGGACGCAAATGAGGATCCTGTATAAACGAGCGCGCTTTGGTTAGGCAATACAACAGGAGCCGGAACATTCACAGTGAGAGAGGCCTGATGCGACAGGCTTCCGCTGGTTCCGGTAAACGTGACAGTGTATGAGCCGGCGGCGACGGCACTGCCGACAGCATATTGAACGGGAAGCGTTGCTGACGGGGAAATCTGGCCGGAGCAGGATTGAAGGGCGCAGGAAATTCCCGAGGGCAGTGCGCCGGAGATGCTGACCGGGCTTGAAAAACCGTTCTGGGCCGTAATCGAGATCGAAACCGATGGCGTCATATCGCTGGCAAAGGCGCTGACGGTTGAAGGATTCACGGAAATAGAAAAATCGGGCGGAGGCGGGGCGGTTACATTTACTGTCGCCGAACCGGATTTGGTTATATCCTGCGCCGAGATCGCGGTGATGGTCGCCGATCCCACGCCAGCCGGAGAGAAGACACCGGCGGTATTCACTGATCCCATGTTGGTGGGAGTGACAGACCACGTGACTGAAGAGCTGTAACTGCCAGTGCCAGTCACAGTGGGCGTGCAGGAAGATGTTTGTGTGGTCAGAATGGAATTCGGGTTGCATATGACCGAGACCGAGGTGATCGTTGGCGGTGGGACGGTCACCGTCACCGATGCAGTCCCGGACTTGGTCATGTCCTGCACCGATATTGCGGTGACGGTCGCCGATCCCGCGCCAGCCGGAGTGAAGACACCGGAAGTACTGACTGCGCCGATGCTCGTGGGGCTGACGGACCACGTGACCGCAGAACTGTAATCTCCGGTTCCAGTCACCGTCGCCGTGCAGGTGGACGTCTGAGTCGTAAGGATCGACGCTGGGAAGCAACTTACCGAGACAGAGGTGATGGTTGGATTTACTGGCGGGGGAGGACTCCCGGCCCCGCCACATCCGGTAACAGTTGCCAAGATTCCGACTGCCGACAACAGAGCGACGAGCCTCCGCCCCACACGCAGAGCCTCAAGACTCCGTTCATTTTCAGCCATCTCCACACCCTTTGAAAGATTTTTTCTCACTATACTCCTGTCTGGCGGAGTTTTGTACGATTTCTAAAAAAGCCTCTAAAATGGGCGGGCGCTCCTCTGTACCGAAGCCTGGGCGACCATAAACCACAATCCGTCATTTCGCCCTGCGGCTCCACAGGGTCTGGGAAACCAGTCGAATTCCGCTCCTTTTCGGTCCCGGAGTCACTTTGCTGCTTCCCGGGGATTTACAATGGAGTCTATGCAAGAGGGAGCGGATTTTTGCGCCCTGCGGTGTCCTGACCTTATGAATCTTCGAATTATTCGCACTATCGCGGCATTGGTGTTTGTCACAATGCTGCTCGCAAGCCATACCCTGGCGCAAACGCAGGCGGCGCCGCCGCAGAGCCCCTACGGCGGGGTGACGGTGGAAGAGATGATCGCTCGCGTCAACGACCAGATCATCACGCACTCGGACTACGAACGGGCGATGAAGGACCTGGATGCGGAGGCGCGCCAGCACGGGGCCACGATGCAGGATATTGCGGCGGCGCACAAGGATCTGCTTCGCAACCTGATCGACCAGCAGCTTTGGCTCTCGAAGGGCAAGGAGCTGGGTATCAACGGCGAAACCGAGCTGGTGAACCGGCTGAACGAGATCCGCAAGCAGTACAACCTGGAAAGCATGGAAGACCTGGAAAAGGCGGCCAAGGAGCAGGGCGTCTCGTTTGCGGATTTCAAGGCCAACATCCGCAACCAGATCATCACGCAACTGGTGATGCGGCAGGAGGTAGGCAAGCTGGTCAAGTTTACACCGGGCGAGGCGCAGCGCTACTTTGAGCAGCATAAGCAGGAGTACGCGCAGCAGGAAAGCGTGACGCTGGCGGAGATTCTGGTGAGCACCGGGACGCAGGCGCCGTCAGTGACGCAACCAGCCGGCGTGCAGCCGGAGGATCCGGCGGTGCTGGCGGCGGCGCTGGCCAAGGCCAATGACATTGAAGCCAAACTGCACGCGGGCGGCGACTTCAGCCAACTGGCGCGCAGTTTCAGCGACGGGCCCACAGCCGCCCAAGGCGGCGATCTGGGGCAGTTCCACCGCGGCGCGCTGGCCAAGGTGCTGGAGGACAAGACCTTCGCGCTGAAGGCGGGCGAGTATACCGAACCGATCCGGACGCGGCAGGGCTACGTCATCCTCAAGGTGGTGGAGCATGTTGCCGGCGGCATACCGGCGTACAAGGACGTTCAGGAGCAGGTGGAGGAGAACCTCTTCATGGCGCGGATGGAGCCGGCCATGCGCGCGTACCTGACCACCATGCGCGAGCAGGCTTACATCGACATCAAGTCGGGCTATACCGACACCGGCGCCAGCGCCAAGCAAACCAAGCCGGTCTACAGCCAGTATGTGCCGCCCGCGCCGAAGAAAAAGAAGAAGGTGCAGCGCACCCGCTACCGCGAGAGCACACACAACTACCGTCAGAAGCCGTCCAAGGCAGCCCCAGCCGAGGCAGAGGCGCCCGCCAAGCAAGCTCCAGCGCCAGCAGCGCCAGCAGAGCCGGCTAAGGGCAAGAAGAGCAGGAAGGGCGAGAGAGTTGAACAGGCCTCAGTGAAGCCGGTCAAGAAGAGCGGGGAGGGCGCGAAAGCTGAGCAGGCCTCAGTGAAGCCGGGCAAGAAGAGCAGGAAGGGCGCGAAAGCTGAAGAGGCCTCCATGAGGCCGGGAAAGAAGGAAAAGATTCGCCTGGGCAAGGCGCCGACCAAGACGCTGCCCAGCGCGCCACAGAACAAGACGGAAGACGCGGGCGGCGGCGCGGCACCGCAAGTAGCAAGCTCCGGCCAGGAGCCGGCGAACCCGCTAGAACCGGCAGCGCCGACAAAGAAGACCCGCTTCAGCGATCGCGCCAAGCAGACCAAGCAGACTAAGCATGCCAAGCAGCACAAGGGTAAGGGAGCGAAACTGGACGCAGAGGCTCCCCCCGCGCCCGACGCTGCCGAGGTAGCCGACCGCCACGCGCAGGCCGGTCCGCTGGGTCTGGCCGGCGATACGACCAAGAAGAAGAAAAAGGCGTCTACAGCCAAGGGCGACAAGACCCGCCTGTCGAGCAAGAAGAAGAAGAAATCAGAGACCCCGGCGCAGAATTCCGGCGATGTGCCTCTGGCTCCCGCTACACAACCGAAGCAGTAAGATCACACTGGCGCGCAACGTTCATGCGCTGGGGAGCCCGGAGAAGAGATGGGCGCGGCCTAGAGCGAAACCAGAGTAAATATGATCCTTCTGAGAGTGTTTAAGGTGGCTTTTTCTTGAGGAAAAAGCCACTCGACGGCATTGCTTTCGGGGTATATAGCTACTCTGATTTCGCTGTAGGCCGCGCCTTTTCTGTTCGCGCTCCCTTCGTTCCGCATATTAGAATTCTTGGTTCAGCACATTCTGCGATGGCGTGCGCTGCACGGCTGAGAAACTGGTTTATGCGAGCTGAACGCGGCAAATATCACGAATCATGGAGGAATTTCATGAAATTGAATATCGTAACGCTGGCAGTTGTCGTTGTCTTCGTGCCGTTTCTAGTCGTGTACTTCTGGGGACCACCATGGACAGCTTTACGCATCGCCGGACTGGCCATCGCCATTCCATGTTCCCTGCTGCTTGCATTAGCGCGCGTTCAACTGGGACGGGCCTTCAGCGTGCAGGCCAAGGCAAGCACGCTGGTGACCAGCGGCCTCTACTCGCGCATCCGCAACCCGATCTATGTCTTTGGCGGCTTGGCGATCGCGGGATTCTTTCTCTGGGTCAATCAGCCGTGGCTGTTGCTGCTGTTTGTGGTTCTGATTCCCATGCAAGTGTGGCGGAGCCGGGTGGAGGCGCGAGTGCTGGAGGAAAAATTCGGCGCACAATACATGGAGTACAAAAAGAGGACGTGGTTCTGAACGGGAGTTGAAACACCGGAGGGGCTGAGACCTGTTCAGGTAAAGATTCCATTGATTTGGAGAGACACGATGCATTCAGTATGGTTTGGCGAGTTTCTGGGGACGCTGGTTCTGGTATTGCTGGGCAACGGCGTATGCGCCAACGTGACGCTGCGCAAGTCGTACGCGGCCGACGCGGGCTGGATGGTGGTCACCACGGGATGGGCGTTGGCGGTGCTGTGCGGCGTGCTGGTGGCGCAGGCCTTCGGCAGTTCCGGGGCGAACCTGAACCCTGCGATCACACTGGCTGTCGCGGTCGTCGGCGGAGATTATTCGCAACTGGCTTGGCTGTGGTCTGCGCAATTGCTGGGAGCGATGGGCGGCGCGGCGCTGATGGCGCTGCACTTTGCGGGCCATTGGAAGTTTACGGCGGACCCGGCGGCCAAGCTGGGCGTCTTCTGCACCAACGCGGCGGTACGCAATCCGCCAATCAATATTCTGAACGAGGCGCTGGGCACGGCGGTGCTGGTGGTGGTGGCCTTCGCACTCGGCTCACGCGGAGTCGCGCCGAATGGGATGGGGGCGGGAATGGGGCCGTGGCTGGTGGCCAGCCTGGTGTGGGGCATCGGCCTCTCGCTGGGCGGGACGACAGGCTACGCCATCAACCCGGCGCGCGACCTGGGCCCGCGTCTGATTCACTGGCTGCTGCCGATTCCGGGCAAGGGCGGATCGAACTGGAGCTATGCGCTGGTTCCGATTGTGGGGCCGCTCGTGGGCGGAGGGCTGGCGGGAGTTCTGGTGCGGTACGCGCATCTGTGAATCTTCATCATGATGGACAAGACAGCCGCGCCCTAGCAAAGTGGATGGGAGCTGCCAACAGGAACTGGATGGCGAGAAAAATATCTTCTTCCGGCGGTGCAGGAAGGTGTTTTTTGTTGACATCCCGTTTTTACAGAACCCGGCTCAGTGCTTCCGGTGGACGAAGTTGCGGGGTTGGAGGAGGCGCTCGAGGTAGCGGGACTTCATTTGCTTGCTGGCCATGATTTGCTTGACGGGCGGCAGCTTGAGAATCACGCCGAGGATGGCGGCCATGGCGCGATGGTTCCAGTGAGCCTGATTGTCGAAGATGAGGTTCTGGAGCAGGCCGCGCTCGATGGCCATGAGCACGGCGCGGTGAGCGGTGGTGACAGGAGTGAGCACGCGCTGCTTGCGGGTGCGAAGAGAGATTCCGCGGTTGGGGCAGGCGCGGACACAGAGGCCGCAACCCAGGCAGAGGGATTCGTCGAGGCGGGCTTTTTTGCGCCTGGGCTTGTGCGGGTCGCCAGCGGAGACAAGCGCCATGGCCTCGACGGGACAGACCTCGGCGCATTTTCCGCAGCCGTTGCAGGAGGCGGCGTTGAGCGCGGGGATGAAGTTGGTGGTGGCGATGGGGTTGAGAGCGGCGAAGCGCTTGGCGGCGAGCATGGCCTCGCAGCAGCAACCGCAGCAATTGCAGATGAAGCCGACGTGATGCTGAACGTTTTCGCCGAACTGAACGAGATTATGGCTGACGGCCTTGTCAAGCAGGGCTAATCCTTCCTTGACGTCGACAGGGCGCGCGATGCCGTGCTTGATGAGCGACTGGGCGGCGCCGTTGAAGGTCATGCAGATGTCTATGGGCGCGGAGCAGGATTTGCCGAGGTGCTGCATCTTGTGGCGGCAGTAGCAGGCGCCGATGCCGCGGTGCGAGGCAGAGCGGATGACTTCGCTGGACCGTTCGTAGTCCAGGACGGTGAGCGTGCTGTCGCCGGCGAGGACGTTTTCGTTGACAAAGACGCGGCCGAGCTGGGTTTCGCCGCCGGCGAAGAGATTGCGGACGAAGTCCTCTTCGACGTTGAGGTACTGATAGAAGAGTTCGGCGAGCAGCTTCTGGTCGTAACTGTTGCCGATGCGCATCATGGAGAACTCGAAGAAGCCGGCCATAGGCGGAGGCAGGACAAAGATCTGCTCGCCGTGAATTTCCATGTCGAGCAGCATGCCGCGGGAGGCGAGAGTTTCGAGGATGCGCTGGGATTCGGCGGCGGACTTCTTCCAGATTTTGGCGGCGGCGGCAACGTTGAAGGGCCTGATAGGCAGCAGCGCGACGAGGGCCGCCTCATCGCGGGTAAAGAGGACTGCAAGAATGCGGAAGAGCAGCTCGGTGGGCGGCGCGCCCTGAGGAAAAAGATTGAGCCGGTCAGAAAGCGACTGGTAGCCGTTCCTGAGGGTCGCGTGGGACATGGAAGGCCTCTTGGATGGAAAGGATTATGCGCTCATTTTACACGCCGGCACAAAAAGGCGCTGGTTTGTATTTACGAGCTATGAGTCAGGCCGCTCCTGCTCCCATGGATCAATCAGGCCGCGATGGATGCGATCCTCGCGATCATCCTACTTGCGGCGCTTTTCACGTTCTTCCCGCTCCTCGCGACCATCGCTCATGACGCACTCCTATTCTTCAGTTTGGCAGCGGGAAGCGGTCGCGGAGGAGGGCCAGCGCCTCGGCGGGCGTGGCAATGACGCCTTCCAATTGCGCGTCCTCAACGGCGCGGAGCATCTCTTTGAAGGCGGAGCCGGGAGTGTAACCCGCGGCGATCAGCTCGCGGCCGGTGAGGAGCGGAACGGGATGGACGGCTTCCTCGGGCATCGACTCATAGCGCTCGCGGACAAAGTTCCAGTGGTCGAGGTTGCCGCTCGAGGCCAGGCAATCCATGCGGTGCAACTCGAGGTGCTGAGGAAAGTTTTCCAGGCGGAAGAAGCGCTTGAGGGTGGAGGCCTTCATGCGCTGGGCGTCGGCAAAGCGCATGTGGTTCTCGATGAGGGATAGCGTCTGGCGGGTTTCGTCGTTGGAGAAGCGGAAGCGGCGGCAGATGTCCGCGGCAATGGCTACGCCGACCTCAACATGGCCGTTGAAGCGGATGCGGTCGGCAAGCGTGAAGGTGGGTGGCTTGCCGACATCGTGGAGGAGCGCGGCCCAGGCGAGAGGGAGCGGGCAGGCAGGCGGGAGTTGCGCGAGCAGCAACAGAGTGTGAATCCAAACGTCGCCTTCGGGATGAAAGTTCGGCGGCTGGGCGACGCCCTTCATGCGGGCGACCTCGGGGAGGAGTTCGGCGAGGAGGCCGGTTTCATCTAATAATTCGAAGGCGCGGCGGGCGCGGCCCTCGGTAAGCATTTTGGTCAGCTCGTCGCGGACGCGCTCGCGGCTGACGGCGTGGATTTTGGAAGCGAGACGGCGCATGGCGGCGGCTGTGGCGGGATCGATCTGGAAGCCGAAGCGAGCGGCAAAGCGGACGGCGCGCAAGATGCGCAGATGGTCTTCTTGAAAGCGCTCGCCGGGCTGGCCGATGGCGCGGATGATGCCGGCGTCGAGGTCGGCGAGGCCGTGGACGTGATCGATCACGGCGGAGCGGAGTCCTCCCGAAAAACTTCCCTCAGGGGCTAAAGCCCCCTTTTTATTTGCATCATTTATGTACGGGCTAAAGCCCGTACCCTTCAGTAGGTCGAGGAGCAGGCCGTTGATGGTGAAATCGCGGCGGCGGACATCGTCTTCGGCGCTGGTGGTGTAGCGGACCGCGTCAGGATGGCGGCCATCGGAGTAGGCGCCATCGGAGCGGAAGGTAGCGACTTCCGTCACTACGTACCCCTTTCGAAATAGCTGTAGGCCGGTGGAGTACGATGGCTCCTCCAACTCCGCCCCGGCCGCGGAAGCGGCATCCTCCGCACCTGAGGTTGCGACCAGAACTACGCCAAAGTGGGCTCCGACGGCAAAGGTGCGCGGAAAGAGGTTGAGGACGATGTCGGGCGTGGCGGAGGTGGCTACGTCGTAGTCGGAGGGCTCGCGGCCGAGGAGCAGGTCGCGGACACAGCCGCCGGCGAGATAAGCCTGGTGGCCGGCGGCTCGCAAAGCGGCGATGATCCGGAGGGCCGCATCGAATTGGGGCGTGATGGCGAGCATGGCTGCTGCATCCATTGTCGCTCGCGCAGCCGCTAAACTAAATAGATGAGCGGGCGCGGCCTCATATTGGGCATTGAATCCTCGTGCGACGAGACGGCGGCGGCTGTCGTGGAGCAGGGGACGCGGACGCTTTCGTCGGTGGTGGCGTCGCAGATCAAGACGCATGCGCGCTACGGCGGGGTGGTGCCGGAACTGGCCAGCCGGGAGCATCTGCGGGCTATTGTGCCGGTGGTGAGGGCGGCGCTGGCGGAGGCGGGGGTTGGCCTGGGAGATCTGGATGCGATTGCGGTGACCGCCGGGCCGGGATTGGCGGGGGCGCTGCTAGTGGGGATTACCTATGCCAAGGCGCTGGCAGCGGCGCTGGAGCTGCCGCTGATTGCCGTCAACCATCTGGAAGGGCATATTCATGCGGTGTTGATGCAGGAGTGCTTGCCGCACGGGCGGACTGATCATGCAAGGGTAGAGATTACCCACCCTAGCCGCAACAACAACTACGCGGCGAGGGTGGGGCACCCACTTTCTTTTACCAATGAGTCGGCGTTGGCGCTGGTGGTTTCCGGAGGGCACACACACCTTTATCTGGCGCGGAAGGCGCAGGGGGCGTGGAGTTACCGGCTGATGGGGCGAACAGTAGACGACGCGGCCGGAGAGGCTTTCGACAAGGTGGCCAAGCTGCTGGGATTCGGCTATCCCGGAGGGCCGTGGATCGATGCGCTGGCTCGATACGGCAACCCGAAGGCTGTGCCGTTTTCCTTCGCGCAAATCAAAATAAAAGTACACCTGGGCGGTAAGCCCCCGCGGACAAAAGCGGCCAAGACCGCGCCGGTTGCCAATCTGGACCCGCGGTTTATGTTTTCGTTTTCGGGGATCAAGACGGCGGTGCTGCGGTACGTGGAGTTGCACGGGCTGCGGGACGAGGCGCGGGCGCGGGCAGCACGGCTCTTTGCGCCGGGAGCGGAGGCGCGCTTGCCGCAGAGCAAGGAAGAGGCGCTGGCGTTGTGTCCGCAGAACGTGATCGATTTGGTGGCCAGCTTCCAGTGCGCGGTGGTGGGCGATCTGATGAAGAAGAGCTTTGCGGCGGCGGAATCGCTGAGAGCACGGCGGATTCTGGTCACGGGTGGAGTGGCTGCCAACCGCGAATTGCGCGCGCGGTTCAGCGCCGAAGGCGCGCGGCGTGGAGTGCGGATGGATTTTCCAACACTGGCGATGTCGACGGACAACGCGGCGATGATTGCCGCCGCGGCGTGGGGACGGTTTCAGGCGCGGGAGTTTGCGGAGGAGTCGTTGTCGGCTGATCCGTCGCTGGCGTTGGGGGACTAGCCCCTTCGACAGGCTCATGGCAGGCTGTCCAGGCAGGCGGCCTTCGGGCACGTAGGTAAGGAGTCGTTTAGCGAGTGGAGAGCCACCAATCGCGACCGACGCACCAGCAACTGTCGTCGGGCTGGTTGTTGCGGTGGAGATGCCGGACCTGGCTACCGCTTCTTCTCCATAAGGCATCGGAAAGCGCGCGGGCGGCCTGCGCGTTTTGGGCTCCGGCGCAGGGAACAAACTGCACACCGCAGAGGAAGCGGGCGGGATAGGAGCCGTCGGGATTGCGTGTGATGAGCAGCATCTTACCGTCCTGATTATCCGGCTCGAGGGGAAAGAGCAAGCGGCCCTGGGGGCGCAGCGCATCGAGCCACAGGGCCAGGGGCTCGGCGGCGGCGGCGTTGACATAGAGCAGATCGCAGGCCGGCAGGGGCGCTTCAGCGCCGGAGCGCGAGTGCACCGCAACCTGGGGAAAACCGGCGAGAAGCGCGGCGGCGCGGCGAGCCAGCTCCGGCTCGATCTCATAGGCATCCACGTGGCCGGAGGAGCCTACCAGAATGGCGAGCATAGCGGTGTAGTATCCCGTGCCCGCGCCCACGTGGACGGCGCACTCGCCTTTTTGGGGGGCGAGCGCGTTGAGGCAGAGGGCGTGGAGGCTGGGCTGGCCATTGTTGAGGCCGCGGCCCGCGCCCAGCGGAACCAGGACATCTTGATAAATAAGGGCGGGATCGTCTGAAGTGGCCGGGGCGTGCGTGCCGGACGTGATCGACTTCCAGGGCGGCGGACAGACAAAGTTCTCGCGCGGAATGGATGCGAGGGCCGCGGCAATCTCGCTGGCCAGGCCGACGCCGGGAGAGAGGCCGGCTAAGGCGAGGATGCGCTGGGCGTAGGCGCTGCGGCAAGCCTGAAGGCGGGCGTCACGGAGTGAGTCGGGAGGGCCGGGTTCGGTTTGAACTGGATGAGCCTGGTCGCGCTCGAACACCGCTCCTCCTACTCCACGCATCCCATGGCCAGGCGGACGAGGCCTGCGAGGCGGCAAATCTGGGTATCGGTGAGGGGTCGATGGCCCTGGACGGGTTCGGCCAATTCCGCGCGCTTCACGGTGCAGATGTTGTCGGCCTGCGCCACGCTGTCTTCGCGAAGGCCGGTCTCGCCTGCTCTTAACAACAGATCAGCCGGGCGGGAGTTATGGATTGAGGTGGAAAGCGGAATCACCAGAACGGTATTCGATCTTGGATGGCAGTTGCGGCCATCTACGGAGACGACGACGACTGGACGGCGACTTTTGTCAGTCGGGTCGGTGGGAAAGTGCGTCCACCAAATCTCTCCGCGAAGCGGGTAGCGCGCTGACGTCGGAGTCACGGCTGGGCCTCGGCTGAGTCTATATCAACGAAGATGTTGGGTCCGGCCATCTCAGCCCACTCTCGCTGCTCGGCGAGATCTTCCTCTGAAGCGGTGTCGTAATACTGCTTGTAGGCTGCGTCGAGTTGTCGGCGCCTGGCTTCGAGCATGGACTCGCGCAGCAGCAGATCGAGGGCCTCGGAGTCGGAGTTTGCGCGACGCTTTTTGCGGGTATCGCTGACAAAAGCAACGGATTCCGGGGTAAGGGTAAAACTTCGTTTCATCTTACGGGTTGTCGCCTGGATTGTCATACCTATTATCTTACCATATATCTTCCGAATGATCTACCGGAAAACAAAGGATTCACACAATCCAGTTTTCGGGCCAGCGACGTGTAAAGCATTCCGTTGGCCCGAAAAAACACGGCGGGGACCCTATTCCCAGGACTGCGCTACGCTTGTCCTGGGCTATTAACCTTGCTCCCTACGGGAGCGAGCAGCGAGTATTCATCAGCAAGCGACGGGAATTCTTGCACGGAGGTGCAATGGACCCGCACCATGGCGAACAGGCCACGAATCACGCGCTGGTACAATCAAAAAAAGGCAGAAAACCAGCCAAATTCAATTGTTTACCGAGCGGGAAGCGAGAGCGATGACGCTGCGGCTTTTCAATACGCTGACGGGAGAGATGGACCCGGTGACGCCGGCGGATGGCGAGACGCTGCGGATGTACGCCTGCGGGCCGACGGTCTACGACTACGGGCACATCGGCAACTTCAGGACATTTTTGCAGCTGGACGTGCTGCGGCGGTTTCTGAAGCTGACGGGGATGAAGCTTCGCCACGTGATGAACATAACCGACGTGGACGACAAGATTATCCGCAACGCGGCGGCGGCGGGGATTTCGATTGGCGAGTACACGGCGCGGTATGAGCAGGCGTTTTTTGAGGATCTGGAAACGCTGCGAGTGGAGCGGCCGGAGGTGATGGCGCGGGCCACGGAGCACATTCCGCGGATGGTGGAACTGGTGGAGAAGCTGGCCAAGGCGGGCGCGGCGTACAAGGCGGAGGATGGGAGCTGGTACTTCCGGCTGGCGGCGTTTCCGGAGTATGGAAAATTAAGCAAGAAGGATTTGTCGGGGATGGAAGACGGCGCGCGGGTGGACCTGGACGAGTACGAGAAGGACTCGGCGCGGGACTTTGCGCTGTGGAAGGCGGCGAAGCCGGGCGAGACTTCGTGGGAGACGGCGATTGGACGGGGGCGTCCGGGATGGCACATCGAGTGCTCGGCGATGGCCATGGAGTACCTGGGGGAGAGCTTCGATTTGCACGCGGGCGGGGAGGATTTGATTTTTCCGCACCACGAGAATGAGATTGCGCAGAGCGAGAGCGTGACGCACAAGGCGTTTGCGCGGATCTGGATGCACGTGCGGTTTCTGCTGGTGGACGGACGGAAGATGTCCAAGAGCGAGGGGAATTTTTATACGCTGCGGGACCTGCTGCTGAAGGGATACAAGGCGTCGGCGATACGGCTGGCGCTGATTTCGGTGCCCTACCGTCACCAATACAACTTTACGTTTGAGGGGCTGGCGGAGGCGACCAGCGCGGTAGAGCGGCTGCGAACGTTCAAGGAGCGGCTTAAAAGCGGAACCTTTACGATTGGTTCAAACCAAACTATACAGGGAGCTGCTAAGAAGGCACAGACCGATTATAGGGATGCTCTGGCGAACGACCTGAATACTGCTGAGGCTCGCGCGGCCATTTTTGAATTGGTTCGCGCGGCAAATACTATCATGGACCAAGGGTTACTTCATGCATCGGATCGCGATGCAATTCTGGCAGTGCTAAAGGATTTTGACGCGGTCTTCGATGTGCTGGAGGATTGTGATGCCGAGGCCACGCGGCGGGCTCTCCAGTGGGCGGAGCGGGAGGGCCGGATGAGCGAGGTCGCTCCGGAGCTGGTGGCGCGGCAGGGGCTGACGGATGCAACGATTGAGGCGATGGTGGCGGAGCGGAGCCTGGCGAAGAAGCAGAGGAACTTTACGCGGGCGGACGAGATTCGCAAGGAACTGGCGGACAAGGGCGTGGTGATTGAGGACGCGAAGGACGGGGTAAGGTGGAAGCGGAAGTAGTTTTTGAGCTTGAAGATGATGGCCGCTGGATTGCAGAGGTTGAGCGTTTGCCCGGAGTGTTGGCTTATGGGGCTACCCGAGAAGAAGCGAAAGCCAAAGTAGAGGCGCTAGCACAAGAGGTTATTTTGGAAGTAGCAAGTTAGCCACCGCTTCGCGGTGATGGCGAGTTCGCAAGTTAGCGATTCAATTCATTTACCCATTTAGTAACTGGAGGATTAACGATGGAACCGAATGAAGTGCAGGAGTTGGAGGAACACGCAGAACACGCGGAGCATGACCGGATGCTGCGGCCGGTGGCGCTGACAATGACTTTTTTGGCGGTGCTGGTGGCGGTGGTCACGGTACTGGGGCATCGCACGCACACGGAGGCGATTCTCAAGCAGGATCAGGCCACCGATATGTGGGGCGAGTACCAGGCGCACAAGATTCGCGCCAACGAGATGAAACTGACTTCCGAACTGCTCAGCACGGTGGCCATCGCAAATCAGGATCGTGCTCACGAACTAATCAAAGGCTACGCGGAAGAGAAGGAACGGAAGGCCGAAGAGACCAAGGAAGATATGGAAAAGGCCAAGGGGCTGGAGGAAGCGGTTGAATTGGCCGAGAAGAAGGCCGACCGCTTTGACTTTGGCGAGGCGCTGCTGGAGATCGGGCTGGTGATTACCTCGATCACGCTGCTGACGCATAAGCGGATTTACTGGTACATGGGAATGGGATTTTCGGTTGTGGGAATAGTGGCAACGGTGCTGGGAGTGTTGCTGAAGTAGGGGTTGTGGAGTCGCGGTTTTACTACGTCAAGGATGGTGGTAGACTGGTTGCCATGAATACCCGTCTGTTTGCCGCGCTTCTTTTCCTTTGCGCCGCTACGCTCGCGGCGCAAGCGCCCACCACCCCTGACGCCGCTCTCCCGCCAATTCCTCCTCCGCCTCCTGTTACGGACGCTGTTCCCAATCAAGTTCCGCCTCCATCTTTTGTGACCGCACAGGCACACACCAGCGATCTGGGCTTCAGCTACAGCATCCCATCGGATTGGGAGGTTGTGGAATCTACTAAGCCTATGCTGCCGAATGCGCTACAGCAGGCGGCCAGGAACTACGGTAACGAGGCCGCAAAGCTGGCAGCCTGCCTGCAACTGCCGCTGACGGCACGCCACGGCAACCCTACCTCCAACATCGTGGTTGCAGGAGTGTCGTTTGAGTGCGTGGGACACCCATACACAACGCAGGATCTTCCGGCCGTTGCCTCCAAGGCCTCCGAGAACCTGAAGAAGAACCTAGAGATCGTCAATCCGGTCAATACGACATACACGCTGGGCACGCACAGCCTTTGGGCTCAACGCGTTTCCGGCTCGTTGATCGGCCATCCGGAGATCAAACGTACCCTGGAGACGGTTTGCGGCACTCTCAAGAGAGGCGTTGTTTGCTGGATGATCCTGGCCACCGACGATAGCGCGCTCCAGACCTTTGAAAGTGGCATGGTGACGCTGGACGGCGAGGATGCGACGGCGCTGGTTCCGGCGGGCGCGCTGCAAAAGGGGCCGTAGCCTGGAATCAGGAATTCATTGAGTTCCTATTGTCTGACATCCAGGAGATCAGTGCGCAGACGGCCAGGATTGCTCCGATGACGGCCAGCGAAAGGATGATGGGCACGCTGATCCAGCGGGCGGCGAACATCTTGAGCGCGACAAAGGCCAGCAGCGCGGCCAGGCCGTAGTGGAGATAGCGGGAGCGGCTGAGCAGCGCGGCAAGGGCAAAGTAAAGCGAGCGCAGGCCGAGGATAGCGGCGATATTGGATGTGTAGACCACGAAGGGATTGTGGGAGACGGCGAGCACGGCGGGGATGGAGTCGACGGCAAAGAGCAGGTCGGTGAGTTCGACGGCGAGAATGACGGGGAGCAGAGAGCCGCGAGCGGGTTGCAATTTACGAAACAATCTATGAATGGCCGCAGGCGCTACGGGGATTGCCGCGCTGGCCGTGCCGCCGCGGATGAGACGCCAGGCGGCGTAGAGAAGAATCAGGCCGAAGATCCAGTTGATCCAGTCGAAGCGTCTGATTAATGTAATGCCCGCGGCGATGAAGAGCGCGCGCAGAACGACGGCTCCGGCGACGCCCCAGAGAAGGGCGGTGTGCTGGCGGCGCGGAGTGATGCGGAAGCCTTGAAAGAGAACCAGGAAGACAAAGAGATTGTCGACGCTGAGCGAGGCTTCAATGGCGTAGCCGGCGGCGAATTCGAGGGCGGGCTGGCGGCCTTTGGCGATGGCGATCCAGGCGGCGAAGGCGGTAGCGGCGATGACCAGTAGAGTGGTCCACAGCCAGGCAATGGATTGGGTGCGGCGCGATTCGGGGCGGCTTCCGGAAAGAAATGCGTCGATCAACAGCAGAGCTGCCACCACCGCATGAAATCCGAGCCACCATAACCATGAGACGCCGGCAATCATCGCGTGGCCGCCTTCAGGAAGCCCGGCCGGTCTTGTTCAGTTCGCTGTAGAAACCTAAATCAGCGCCGTGGAGAGTTTTAACGATGTAGAGAATCTGCCCATAGTGCATGGCGAAATGTTCCACCACCTGGTAAACAGCCTCCAGACCGCTGACTTTGTAGCCCTGAATTTCGTAGCGGGCGGCCAAGTCGGCCGGGGTGAGCCGCGCAAGAACCTCCGCTGCCTGCTGCATGGTTGCGCCCAGTTGATCGAGGAGCACAGAAGCTGAGATCGATTCCCGCTGGTTGAACTCCGCGGGACGGTTGCGGCTGTCCTCGAGCCGGTTGAAGGAGGCCACCAGCCACTGGCGTAGATTTCCGTTGAGATGCAGGATCAGGTTCCCGATGCTGTTGCAGGCCTCGTTGGGACGCCACCAGAGTTGCTCCTCGGAGAGCGATTCGACGCAGGCTTTGAGCCGGGGCCAGTATTGTTGCAAGAGTTTTTGGCGGGAGTGTTCGAGGAAAAGCTCGGGCACACCGGCGGGAGTGGCGGTCATGGGTTCCCCCTTGCTTTACCGTAGGTTGATCAGCCGGATGGTTTCCAGGAAGACATCGCCATCGATGGTGAGGCTGTGGGCGCTGATCTTGTCCATAGTGTCCTGGGCGGTGTGGTGATAGCTGTTGTTGGGGCCGTAGTTGAGGTCGATGATGTCGATGGAGGGAACGCCGCGCTTGACAAAGGGCACGTGATCGTCGGCGACATCCATGTCCTGCTTGAAGAAATACTTCTCATAGCCGAATTTTTTGGCGGCCTGACGGACGAGGGCGACCAGCCAATCCGTGGACTGGGTTTCACGCTGGATGTCGAGGTCCTTGTCGCCGATCATGTCGGCGAGAATGAAGGCTTTGATTTTGGGCAGGGTTCCGTCGCGCGCCCATTTGGCGGCCAGATGGCGAGTTCCGTAGAGGGAATCGGAATCGGTCCAAGTAGATCCAATCGACTCTTCGCCATCGTCGAAGACCAGCCAGACGGAGTAGCCATCGAGCTTCCTGCCGGCGGCGGTCTCGGCGCGCAACTGGTCGGCGATGGCCAGCAGCAGGCCAGTGGTTGAACCGCCGTCGTTGGCGCCGACGTAGTTGATGTCCTTGAGCCAATAGTTGGTTTCATAGTGCGTGGCGAGGACGATTGCGCCGTCCTTTTTGCCGGGAAAGCGCACGATGAAGTTGCGCATGTCCACGGGGCCGATGGGCGTGGAGGCGGTGAAGGCGTCTTCTTCGAGCTGATCGTGCTTGAAGTGATCGCGCAGGAAGGCTTCGGCCTTCAGATGATTCTGGCTGGTGGGCCAGCGCGGACCGATGGAGACAAACTGGCGGGCGTAGTCGAGGGCTTTTGCGCCGTTGAAGTGGGTTTGGGCGGGAGCGGTGAGGGGAGAGAGAAGGAGTAGGGCGAGAAAAAGTCCTGTCCAGAGTTGTTGAGTCCCAGGTCTCAAAATCGAGACCTGGGGCACCCGGGATCTTACTTTCCTCATGAAAAAGTCCGATTGAGGTTCGTGGTTTCCCACCCATTCGCAAAATGCGCGAATGGATGGGGCACGGAGCATTTGTGCGAGAACAAAGCCTGTCCAGAGTTGTTGAGTCCCAGGTCTCAAAATCGAGACCTGGGGCACCCGGGACTTAATATTCCCAATGAACATCGCCTGTTGGGATTCGTGGTTTCCCACCCATTCACAAAATGCGCGAATGGATGGGGCACGGAGCATTTGTGCGAGAACAAATCCTGTCCAGAGTTGATGAGTCCCAGGTCTCAAAATCGAGACCTGGGGCACGCGGGACTTAATATTCCCAATGAACATCGCCTGTTGGGATTCGTGGTTTCCCACCCATTCGCAAAATGCGCGAATGGATGGGGCACGGAGCATTTGTGCGAGAACAAATCCTGTCCAGAGTTGTTGAGTCCCAGGTCTCAAAATCGAGACCTGGGGCACCCGTGATCTTACTTTCCTGATGAAAAAGTCCGCTTGAGGTTCGTGGTTTCCCACCCATTCGCACAACCACCCCAGCGACGAAGACCTGTCCCCCCACCCCAGCGAGCAAAAATCGCTCACTGGGGACCCCGTGTCGCCGGGGACCCCGGTAACGCGAATGGATGGGGCACGGAGCATTTGTGCCGCCACTTTCTTCCCAAAAGAAAACAAACTCACTTTGCGGCCTCCTTGGCTTCCTTTGCTTTGCGGCGGGCGGGGTGGACCCACCAGGCGATGCCGATGCCCAGCAGATAGAGGGAGAGCATGGGGAGGGCGTAGATGCACATGGTCCAGGGATCGGGGCTGGGGCAGATGATGGCCGCGACCAGGAAGACGGCCAGAATGGCGTAGCGAATGTTACGCCACAGGAAGCGCGGGGTGACGATGCCAAAGAGGGCCAGGAAAAAGATGAGCACCGGCATCTCAAAGCTGATGCCCAGGCCGAGGATGATGGAGAGAAAGAAGCTGGAGTACTCCTCGATGGTGACCATGGGAGTGAAGTTCTTTCCGAAGTCCACGATGAGGATCTGCATTGCGCCGGGCAGAACCCAGAAGTAGCCGAAGGCCGCGCCGGCCAGAAACAATCCCACGGTGGCGGCCATGAAGGGAACCACGAAGCGCCGCTCATTCTGATAGAGGCCGGGAGCGATGAAGAGCCAGACCTGGTAGAGGATGAAGGGCGAGGCCAGGATCAGCCCGCCGATCAGCGAAACCTGAATGTCCAGGTTCAAGGGGTCCATGGGGTGAGTGAAGACCAGAGACTTGCCGATGTGGTTAAGAGGCGCCTGAATGAAGGCGACAAGCTGCTTATAGAAGATTCCGGCCACGCCAAAACCGAGGACCAGGAAGAGAAAGGAGCGGATGATGCGCTTGCGCAGCTCGTCAAGATGCTCCATGAGGCTCATGCCGGGCAATTCAGCACGCTCGGCGACGGCTTCGCGCGCCTTGCTGATGGCGTCAGCGGGATCCATCATGCGCGCCTCCTGGTAGTCTTGCTGATCTTATGCGCCTTGGCCGCGGCCTGTTTGACTTTGGCAGCGCGGACGGGTTTTTTTACTGCCGGAACCTTAGTTTGCAATGGCCGCTTGCCCGGCCGCGCAGCCGAAACCGGCTCGCCGGTGGAGGGAGGTTGAATGCGCGGATATGACTCTTCTGAATAGGCTTCGGCTGAGGCAGAGTAAAGCACTTGATCCGGGTAGGGACTTTCCGCGGGCGTTGCCGAGGCTGTTTCCGGGGCTGGAGAAACCGCGGCAGCCGGTTCGGTGGAGGGGGCAAGCGCGCTCAGGCGCTCGGCTTCCTTCTTGCGGCGTTCGGCCTCCTCGGCGTTGCGCAACTCCTCTTCCATCTGGAACTTGAAGTCGTTGGAGGCCTTGCGGACTTCGTACATGATCTTGCCGATGCGGCGGCCGATCTCCGGCAGACGGCGGGGACCGAAGACCACCAGCGCCAGCACCATGAGGATGAGCGAGTTTTCGAATCCCAGGCTGGCAACTTCAATTGTGGGCGGCATCACCATGAAGGTTCATGATAACTGCCCGCGCATGGGGCGAACAAATGGAGGCGGTGGAGCTTCAGCGGAGAATGCGGAGCAGGCGCTTGCGGAGCCCTCATCATTATGCGGAACCAAAGAGCGGGCCACGCCGTACCTATCGATGGAGCGGAGCGCAGGACTGCTCTGCCCGGATTGGGGAAGCTATGAAGCGGATTGCGATTGCGATTCTTTTCGGTCTGGTTGCAGGTTCAATCTGCGCAGCCGGATTATTCTAGGGCGGCATCATGAAGTTTTCGATTGCGACATTGATTTGGGTCTTATTGAACAGGGCGGTAATGGGCTTTGCGATTGGCGTGTCGGGGCTGAAAGTGCATTGGGCCTGGAACGGCGTCGTCATGGGACTGGTGGTCGGATCGATCTTCTCCTATTTCCTATACATGAATGTAGGAATGGGGCTGATGCCGCTGATGAATTTCTTTGTCAATGGGCTCTTCGGGTTGATGATTGAGTTCTTTACGACGGTAGTCTTCAAGCAACCAACGCCAGCGCGGGCAACTGCATCGGCTTGAGTTTGTACTGAAAGCAAGATCATGGGCGGGAAATGCGTTCCGGTCAGGCCGGCTGGAGGAGTGCGCCGAGCGGCATGGCATGAGCTTACTCTTTGTTCTTCAATGATTTAGATTTTCTATTCACATTTTTGTTACACTAGTTGGCAAGTGGAAGCGGCCTTGGCCGGGTGGATTTCATATCAGAATCCTCCGGCTGCGGGCCGCGTCTAATTGTTAAAGGCTTGCAACAACCCCGTGGATGGGGGCAGATGAGAAGCAGCCGGGAGCAAGCGCCGGCAGGTCTTCAACAAAGCCAGTGCATCCACTGCAAGCCGTGAATTGCTTTCAACATCCCCGTCCGCTGCTCCCAAAAGGCGCGAGTGGACTGAAGGCGGAATACGGTGAACCTGGTTCTCGATGAAGTGACAGCGGCCTCGCCGGAGGCCGTCAGTGCCTGCAGCCTGGAAAACTATCTGGCGCTCCCCGACCACACAATGGACGGCCGCATTGCGGAAGCGCGCGCGCGACTGGGCGCAACGACCGTGATTCTTGGCCACCATTACCAGCGCGACGAAGTGATTCGCTTTGCCGACGCGACGGGCGACAGCTATAAACTTTCCAGAATCGCTGCCGCAACCGACGCGAAATACATTGTTTTCTGCGGCGTGCACTTTATGGCGGAGAGCGCTGACGTGCTGTGCCGCGAAGGGCAGCAGGTGATTTTACCAGACCTGAACGCGGGCTGCTCGATGGCCGATATGGCAGAAATCTCGCAGGTTGAGGCCTGCTGGGAGGCGCTGGAGCGGCTGGGGTTGGCCGGCGAGATTGTGCCAATTACCTATATCAATTCGACGGCCGCGATCAAAGCCTTCTGCGGCGAACGGGGCGGGCTGGTCTGCACATCGTCGAGCACGCGCGGCGCTTTCGAGTGGGCTTTTCAGCGCGGCAAGCGGATTTTGTTTTTGCCCGACCAGCACCTGGGCCGCAATACGGGATATTCCATGAGTATTCCGTTGGAGGAGATGGCAGTTTGGGATCCGTGGACGATTCAGGGCGGACAGACGAAGGAGAAACTGGCGAGCAGCCGCGTGCTGCTGTGGAAGGGGCATTGCGCCGTGCATCAGCGCTTTTTGCCCAGCCACGTGGATGCGGTGCGCGCAAAATATCCCGGCATCAAGGTGATTGTGCATCCCGAGTGCCGATTCGAAGTTTGCCAGAAGGCCGACGCGCAGGGCTCCACGGAACGGTTGATTGCGCTGGTGGAGCAGGCACCGGCGGGCGCGGTGTTCGCCGTGGGGACGGAAATTCACCTAGTCAACCGCATGGCGCGCAGATTTGCGGAGCAGGGCAAGAAGGTGATCACTCTGGACGATACCGGCTGCCTGTGCACGACGATGTACCGCATCAGCCCGCATCACCTGGCCTGGGTACTGGAGAACCTGGTGGAGGGGCGCGTGGTCAATCGCATCCAGGTGAAGCCGGACGTGAAGAAATGGGCAAGAGTGGCGCTGGACCGCATGCTGGAGACAACCATCAGCTAACAGCCGACAGCTATCAGCTATGAACCTGCGACAGTTTCATCGTATCCTGTATCCAAGGGCATACTCATGAAGACCTTCACACTCGAAGAAGCGCAATCGTTGTTGCCGGTGCTGGAGTCGCTGCTGAAGCGCGCCATCGAAGGCAAGCAGTCGGCCCAGCAGGCGGAGGCTGGCCTTGCAGAGCTGGCGCGGCGCATCTATCTCTCCGGCGGCATGAGGGTGGACTCGGAAAAAGTGGCCAAACAGCGCGCGGAGCTGGAGGCGCAGGTGCAGCGGGTCCGGGAGAGCATCGCGGAGATCGACGCCATCGGCGTGCAAGTAAAGGATATTGATGCTGGGCTGCTGGATTTTCCCTGCCGGCGGGACGACCAGGTGGTGCTGTTGTGCTGGCGGATGGGCGAGCAGGCCATCGAGCACTGGCACCCGATGGACTCCAGCTTCAAGGACCGCCAGCCGGTGGATGAACGCTTCCATCGACGCTCCGCCTCAGGCAACCGGCCGAACTGAAAGACTGCAAACGTAACAATATAAATTACTTATGGAATTAATGCTTGAAATGGTAAATATAATGGTAAAATGGTATCAATGAATGCCATTGTCGAGATCGACAAAGCCGGGCGAATCGTGGTTCCCAAGAAACTGCGCGACGACCTGCACTTGGTTGCCGGCACACGGCTTCGGATCGAACGTAGCGGCGACCGGCTGACACTGATGCCCAGTTCGATTACGGCGCAACTGGTCATCGAAAATGGCGTTCCATTGATCTTTCCCGCAGACTCTTCCAATCCGCCTATTCTCACCACCGAGATGGTCACAGAACTGATTGAGCAAGGCCGCCTGGAGCGGGATCAGCGAATTCTATCGCTCGACGAGGATTCGGACGGCGGGTCCACATGGAACGAGGGAACGGCGTGATTTTTCTGGACACCTCAGTATTGATCGCTACCGCTCAGGTGAGTCACGTACATCACAAGTCGAGCTGTGATCTATGGAACCAATGCACCCGGCAAACTACGGCTGTCAGCACTCATACAATTGCTGAGCTCTTCAACACACTCACCGCCATGCCGCCAGTATTGCGCCTTGCCCCGCGCGATGCAGTGCTCGCTGTGGAAACATTTCTTCAGCGCCTCACCGCAGTCGATCTCTCCGCCGAGGAATACATGGAAACGCTGCGCCGCACAGCCAACCTCGGTCACTCCGGCGGCATAATCTATGACGCATTGCATCTGGCCTGCGCGCGAAAGGTCCAGGCGGAGCGAATCTACACCTGGAACGTGAGGCATTTCCAGATGGTGGCGCCTGATCTGGCAAGGCGGATTGTGACGCCGTAAATAATCCGCATTTGAGGAAAGAAGATCGCGACCTGCAGATGCACAACCCATCCCATCCCGGAAGGCTTTTTGCTTATTACCTTGAAGACAGGACTGTGACCGAAGTCGCCCGGCACCTGGGCGTCACCCGGCCCGCGCTGTCGCGAGTACTGAACGGCAAGTCGGGAATCTTGGCCGGTATGATCCGGTACATCCCAGAAGCATTCGGTACTAATCCTGACCTCTGGCTTCGTCTTCAGGCCCAGCACGATCTTTGGATTGCCTCTCAAAAGAAACGCAAGAAAGTGAAGCAGCTGGCTGCGAGCGCGGCGGCGTAAAATATCTCCGGGTGAGTTAGATGGTTTCCCCATCTTTGCGAGAGAAAAAGTCGCAAGGATGGGACACTCGGCATTTGAGATGAAAAGGCCAATCCAGTGGAGGAATCTATGAGCATTTATGATCCGCTGCACAAATGGTTGTGCGCTAACGCAGCCGGAAATATCAACAAAATCTCTGCTACGTTCAAACAGATCGAGTCGGTTCTCGGATTCGATCTTCCAGATACAGCAAGAACTAACCCCCGATGGTGGGGAAATGAGACAGGTGATACACGCCATGTGCAATGCAGGGCATGGATGGATGCGGGCTATCAGACGAGAAACCTCAGTCTCGCTAACGAATCTGTTGAATTTATAAGGTGTAGAGCTCATGTCTAACGGAAGATCCCATTCATCAAACTGATTTTCCGGGAGGATCAAGAGGCATCTGATCAAGGTAACTGTAGTCAATACGTCCATGCGAACGTAGCCAATCCAATTTCAAGTGAATACCATTCTGCACTGCACCGATAAGGCGTTGTGTCTCCCAACAGGTAGGACGCTGTCGGCGGTCCTTTGCCAGCAAGTCCAATACCAATGCGTCCAGACCCGGCCATTTCGCCAACTCTGGACGCTGTCGACTTGGAGGTTGCGGTTCAGAATGTAGATGCTGGTACATCCAGCCTTGTATATTCATTGCATCAAAGCAGGTCTTTCCAGTTAGCATCTCATAGAGCACACCACCCAAGGCATAGAAATCCACACTCCCATCCATCTCCTCAACCGCCAATCCCTTCCATTGCTCCGGCGCGGCATACTCCGGAGTGAGCATCAACCCGAGGGTGCCACTCATGGCTGTTGTACTCTCCTTCATGGCTGCAATGCCGAAATCTAGTAACTTTGAATCCTCTGACCTTCCGTTTTCACTTGCAAGTAGAATGTTTTCCGGTTTCAAGTCGCGGTGAAAAATGCCCTTATTGTGCGCAATATCTAGCGCCATTACCAGTTCTAACGTTATGTTCAGAGCCCGTTGCACCGTCAAGGCTCCCGTAGACAGCACATGACGCAAATCCGGACCCTCGACATATTCCATGGCGATGTAGGGGGTTCCATCCTCAGCCTGCTCCAGATCAAACATTTGTACGATATACGGGCTCCGCAACTCGATGGTTGCCTGCGCCTCACGTCTGAAACGCTTCAAAGCTCGGGGGTCCTGGCTCAGATCACTGGATATGAACTTGAGCGCCCGTTGGCGACCCAGTAGCAGATGTTCTGCAAGGTATACAGTCCCCATGCCACCACGGCCTAGTATGCGCTCGATACGGTATTTACCACGAATAACAGTTCCCGGTTCCAGGTCACGAGATTGCATCAGTAGCGCACCATCCGCGGGGCAATTGGTCTGGTGATTGGGGAAAGCCGCTGTACAGATCGGACAGATCTTCATCGAATTGGTTTACCTTTCTCACTGCCGCCGGGTGTCACAAATCTCGACAAATGAGACCTGCAAAAACACACATTCAACTTACCAGATGCGCCGCACGCCAAAGTCGTCGAATTGCGGGTCGAGGCTGAGAACGGGAACGTCAAGGGCCAGAGCCTGTGCGGCAATCATGCGGTCGAAGGGGTCTTTGTGATTGGCGATCATACGCCCAGCGCGCAGCGCGGAGGCGGTGTCGATGGGCAAATGCGTGTAGCCGGCCTCTTCCATCACCGTGAGATAATCCTGCTCCAGCTTCTCCGCGCCGGGTAGTTTGCCCAGGCGCACTTTGGTAGCAATCTCCCACGCCGAGGCTGCCGAGACCAGAATGACATTCCTCTCGTTAACCAGCGTCTTCCGCGCTTTGTGGCTGAGGGCTGCCGGAGACATCGTTGCCCAAATGACGGCGCAGGTGTCGAGCAGGACCTTCATTTACCGCCGCCATTCCACAGGCGAAGCTCGTCCTCCGGCAGCGGCTCAAAGAACTTCTCGGAGAGGACGAATCCGGGGGTCTCCAAAGCGCCAAGCCGTTTCTTCTTAATAGGTTGAATGGCTTCCAGCCGAGCTACCGGCGTCTTCTCCCGCCCCGAAGTGATGGTGACCACTTCGCCCTTTTGCGCCTGTTTGACGAGCGAGGAGAAGTTGGTTTTTGCCTCGAATATGGTTGCTGAAATCATAGCGTTTTATCCTGTCAGTTTATCTTAACCAACTTTGGCTGCGATTTCAACTCCTAGAAAAAACTAGCTCATACGTCGTTGAAAATAAATACTGTGCTCGTTTGAAAAGCGTGGGTCAGGAGACCCACGCTACAGCCAGCCAGGAGGCCAGCGCTATAGTCTCATCCGCAATGGGTCAGCGACGCCGGTGAGGGACTATTCCCGGACGGCGATCCCCAGCGCTTTCATTTTGCGATAGAGGTGGCTGCGCTCCAGGCCGAGCAGCTCGGCGGCGCGGCTCATGTTGTTGCGGGATTCCTCGATCTTCTTCATGATGAACTCGCGTTCATAGGCGTCACGGGCCTGTTGCAGGGTGGAAAACTCCTCGGTCGAGCGCGTGCCGGCTTTATGGGTGAGCGGCGGCAGGTGCTTGCGCTCGATGCGCAGCGCGCGGGGATTGAGGATCATCACCCGCTCAATGACGTTCTTGAGTTCGCGCACGTTGCCGGGCCAGTGGTATTGCGAAAGCGTTTCCAAGGCTTCCTCGCCGATTTCCATGCGCGGGCGTCCGTATTGGCGGCCGAACTCGGCTAGAAATTCGCGCGCAAGCAGCGGGATGTCCTGCTTGCGCTCGCGCAGAGGCGGAACGAAGAACGGAACGACATTGAGCCGGTAGAAGAGGTCTTCCCGGAAATTTCCCTTGGCGATCTCCTCTTCCAGGTCCTTGTTGGTAGAGGCGATGAGACGCACGTCCACGTGGATGGGTTGTGTGCCGCCCACCGGGGTGAACTGCTGATCGTCGAGCGCGCTGAGCACCTTAGATTGCGTTTTGAGGCTCATGTCGCCGACTTCGTCGAGGAAGAGCGTCCCGCCGTTGGCGCGCTCCAGCGTGCCGCGCTGCTCCTGCAATCCGCCGGGTTGCGCGCCGTGCCGGTAGCCGAAGAGCTCGGCCTCGATGTACGCCTCGGGGATGGCTGCGCAGTTCAGCTCGACAAAAATCTGGTCGCGGCGCAGGCTCTCTGCGTGGATGGCGCGCGCGATGAGCTCCTTGCCGGTGCCCGACTCGCCGTAGATGAGCACGCGGCCATTGGTGGGCGCCATGAGTCGAATCTGCTGGCGCAGGGCCTTCAAGGGAACGCTTTCGCCGGTAAGCACCGAGCCCACGCTGAACTGGCGCTTGAACTCCAGGTTTTCCGCGCGCAGGCGGCGCGCTTCGACGGCGTTTTTAAGCACAATGAGGGTGCGCTCCAGCGAGAGCGGCTTTTCCAGAAAGTCATAAGCACCCAACTTGGTGGCTTTGACAGCGCTTTCGATGGTGCCGTGGCCGCTGATGATGACCACTTCGGGACGCTGCTCGGCTCCCTGACGGTGAATATCTCCCAGCACTTCGAGGCCGTCGCGATCAGGCAACCAGATATCCAGCAGAACCACGTCATAGGGCGTGTCTTCCAACATTACCTTTGCCTCGGCTGCCGTGGCTGCCGAGGCCACGCCGTAACCTTCCTCGCGCAAAATCTCTTCGAGCGAAGCGCGAATCTCCGCTTCGTCGTCCACCACCAGAATGTGATTCATTCCTGCGACCCTCCCGGCGAATCAGCGCCGTGCTCAGGCTCGGCGGACTCTGCCAACGGTTCCGGTATAGGCTCCATGAGCGGCAGCCGCATGATGAAGCGCGCGCCCTTGGGCGAGTTGGCCTCGGCGCGCAAGCTACCGCCGTGCTCCTGCACGATCTTGGCCGCGATGGAGAGGCCCAGACCGGTACCGCGCTGCTTGGTTGAATAGTAAGGCAGAAACAGCCGCTCGCGGATTTCATCGGTAAGGCCGTGTCCGGTGTCGGAGACGGCAACCTCGACCGACGCTCCATCCTCGCTGAGCGAACTTTCAACACCGAGCACGCGCAACAAGCTGCCCTGCATGGCCTCGGCGGCGTTGTCGATGAGGTTGGCCAGGGCGCGGCGGATGGCCTCCGGATCGGCCAGCACCGGCGGCAGGCCCGGCTCCAGCTTGCATTCGACGGTAATGCCGTCCAGCCGTCCGGCAAAGAGCGCCAGCGCCTCCTCCGCCACTTGATTCAGATGGCAGGCGCGCGGCTGCGGCGCGGGAAACTCGGCCAGCGCGGAAAACTGGTCCACCAACGTGCGCAGCGTGCCCACGCAGGCCAGAATTACCTCGCTGCACTTGCGGATGACGGATGGCGAGTCCGGTTGGGAGCGGTCCAGATGCCGGCTGATCCGCTCGGCGGAGAGCGCGATGGGGGTCAACGGGTTTTTAATCTCATGGGCCACCCGCTGCGCCACCTCCTTCCACGCCAACTGCCGCTGCGCGCGTAAAAGTTCCGTCGTATCCTCCACCACCAGCACCGTTCCCGGCCGTCCCTGGGTCAGATCAAACCGCGCGCTGGTGATGGCCAGATGAAGAATGCGTCCCCGGCCGTGGAACTCAATTTCTGTAAAGGCAGCGCCCATGCGGTGGCCGCGGCGAATTACGCCGGCCAGGTCCCCGGCGCACTCGGCGGGAAAGAGCGATTCGATTTTTTCCCCGCCCAGGCTTAGGTCCACGCGCCGGCCCAGCAGCGCGGCAAAAGCGCGATTGGATTGCAGAATCGTGCCCGTGCCGTCCAGCGTGACTACGCCCGAAGGAATCGTCTCGACAATGGTCTCCAGCTCGCGGCGGCGCTCTTCGATGGCCAAATTGGCGGAGGTCAGTTGCGCACTGGAAGTCTCCGCCAAATGCCGGCTGGCATCCAAATCGGCCGCCATGTGGTTAAAGGCGCGCACCAGTTCGCCCATCTCACCGGTAGCACCCAGCGCCACGCGATGGTCGTATTTGCCCGTCGCGATCTCCGCCATGGCCACGGCCAAAGCCTCAACGGGGCGGGTGATCTGGTTGGAGAGAAACCGCGCTCCCCACACGCTGAAGAAGAACGCCAGCACGGTAATTCCCAGCAAGATGAGAAATAGCGTGGTACGAATCTGATTGCGCTTATGAAAGAGCTTCCAGTAAGAAATCGAGCCTGAGCGGATGCGCGCCGTGGTCTGACTTAGCCCCTGGGGCATGGGCAGCGCCACCACCACAATCCTGCCCGAAGCGGTCTCCGACATGCCCAGCGCATATTCCTGGCCTGCCACCTGCATCACCGGCTCACCGCTGCGGCGCGCCGCAAACAGCAAACTGACCGAGAGCGGCCCGTGAAGCGAAATAGCCTGTCCCTGCTCGCCCTTATCCAACCAGGGAATCAGACTGACAGGGCTTGACTCCGCCGGAGCCTGAAAACTTGCCAGCACCTGCTGATTCTTGTCATACACAACGGCAAAGCCACCGGCCAGCGTAATGCGGTGCGAGCTCAGCTCATCGACAAGCTTTGAAAGCTCGCGGTCCCGCGCGTCGGTAGCGGCAATCGATTCCGCCTCCTCGCGGGCGTTGGCCGTCACATATTGCGCCAGCTCCAGCGCCACCTTGGTCGAGTTCTCGCGTAATTCCGTGATGTCCGGCGAGAACCAGCGATCCAGCGACCGGTTCATGAGAAGAAAGCTGAACAGAAACATGAAGACCGCGGGCGTGAGTGCAATCAACATGGCGCCCAGGACCATGCGCGAGTGCAGCCGCGCGCCCAGACCGCTGCTGCTCTGCCCGGCGTAGACCTTGACGAGGTTACGCAGCAACTGCACCAGCGACAGCAGCAGCACCATGAACGCCAGCACGACCAGGCCGGTGGAGATGAGTGTTTCACTGGCGGTATCGGGATCGAGAGAGTGAAGATTGAACGCCTGCAGCGCGCCCAGCACGAAGAGGATCAGCAGCACTCCGCCCGCATACAGAGCAACTGTCCTCCGCCGAGGATCGCCACTGGACACCATGCGGCGATTATAGTTCCGGAAGGGGGCTGACGGGCCGGATCATTTGATTACAGGCGCGTACGCCCGGTGAAACGCTGCAAGTTTTTCCACTACCTGGCGGATCTTCTCCGTGGGCGGCAGGATGGTGGTGCGGAAGTGGGCCGTGCCCTCCACCTGGCCGAAGCCCGATCCCGGCACGACGCAGATGCCGGTCTCCTCCAGCAGAGCCATGCAGTAGTCGTCGTCTGTCTTGCCCGCCGGCAGCGTGATGCGCGGAATGGCGTACATGGCGCCGGCGATCACATTGCACGAAATTCCATCGATCTTGTTCAATCCATCGGCCAGAAGGATCGCGCGCGTTTTCAATTCCCCGAGAATGGCTGTTTTCTCGCGGTTGTACAGATCGTAAGAGGGATCTCCGGGCCTGGGAGGGTGAACCATGGCATAGGTGGCCACCTGGCCCGCCGTGCTGGAGCACAGATTCACCGACTGCAACTTGAGAATCTGCGCGGCCACATCCGCGGGCACGTTGCGGTACTCGAAGTAGCCGCCGCGCACACCGCACTCACCCAGAAAACCCTTGGAGCAGGAGTGGAAGCTGAAGAGCGATACGCCGTCAAACTTCCTGTCGTCGAGCACCCGCGCGAAGGAAACGAACTTGTCGCCGGACAGGTAGATGTTCTCCTGGTAGACTTCGTCGGCCATCACGGCCAGCCCATGCTCGAGCGCAAAGTCCAGCACCATGGCGATGTTCTTCTCGTCCAGCACGGCACCGGTGGGATTGCCGGGATTGATGATGCAGATGGCTTTGACTCGCGTACCCTGAGCGCGCGCGGCGCGCAGCGAATCGTCGAGCATGGAACGATTGAGCTTCCAGTGATCGGACTCGTCCAGGTAGTAGGGAACGATCCGCCCCTCGTAGAGCGTAATAGTGGCGCTGTAGAGCGGGTACTGGGGAATGGGAATCAGGATGCCGTCAGCAGGCGAGGCAATCAGCAGCCTGAGAATCGTCTGCACGCCCTTGCTGGCGCCGTCGGTGAGGTAGATGGCCTCCGGATCGGCGCTTATGCCGTCTCGCTGACGAATGAATTCGGCTACCGCCTCGCGGATTATATGCACGCCCTTGCTCTCGCTGTAAGCGCCCAATCCATGCTGGCTTCCAGCGAGAATCTTACTTGCAGTCTCGACGGCATCGACGGGAAAGACGCCCGGGGCTGTTTCCATCAACGCGGGATACTCGCACAGGGCGAGAAGCTGGCGCAGCCAGGTGATGGGCTTTTGTCCCAGCGATTGCGGATTGCCGATGTTGCAGTAGATAATCTCCCGGCCCTGCTTCTCCAGCTCCTGCGCCCGATCGACGATGGGGCCGCGGACGGCGTATTCGGTCGCCAGCACCGCGGCGCTCACATCTTTCATCTGTATGCTCATTTTCTATCCTTGGCGAATGCAGGGGTCTGGCTCTGAAGAGTCAAAAATGGATTCCCCAGCTCTCGAATTGAGACCAGGGATATCCTTACTCATAATTTTATAGGAAAGACCGCGATTTGACGTGGGCGTAGAAGGGCTGCGGGCAGAATCTGATTCGAGTAAAAGAGATAAATCAAAATTGTTTGGGCCACTTTCGGGCGCCGTGATAGACCCGGAGAACGCGAATCCGTCCTGAGACAATCCGATAAACGAGGATGTAAGGGGTTCTGCCGACCACTCGTTCGCGGGTTCCTGGGGCGCGCCCGATGCGTCCGCTACGCGGGAACCGGGAGAGTAATTTAGCCTCTTTGTGTATGCGCCCTTCGACGAGTTCCGAAGCTTGCTCGCTTTCCACCCCGATATAAGCCGCCAACTCGTCCAGGTCACGCATGGCGGCCCTGCTCCAAACCAACCTCATGCGATAGCTTTCATTTTCCGCGTCTTGAGAATCGCCTGATGAAAGTGCTCCATGGCCTCTTCATGCGGAGTATCCGGCGAGGTGTCCGCGAGCGCCTCCTCCACACCGGCGCGGAACCATTCGTCGTAACCCGGTTCGGGTTCACCCACTTCCTTCTGCCAGGCGGCGAATTCCACTTCGGAGGCTTCATCCTCTTCGTGAAGAAGGGATTGGACGAGCCAGTTCAAATCACCGGGAGGCAATTGGCGGGCGTCTTCAAGGATTTCTGCGGCGCTGCGGTTCATAGCAAGATTGTAGCGCGAAAGTGGGCATAAAAACACTCCCAGGCCTCAAGGACGAGACCCCACATCCGGACTTCAGATCACCAGTATTGCCTTCCCAGAGCGAACTTGGCCGCCCAGCCAACCAGCAGCGATGCGCACCACAGCCATGCGATGAGAGGGCTGAGCACAAGCCGCTGCCGCCTGATCCACTGGAGAAGAAGAACTGCCATCGAATAACAAAAGAGCAATAGATAGACCGGCATCAGCGGGTTATATAAAAAGGACTGAACAAACTCTCTCCGGCAAAGCGCGATAAAACTCCTGTACCCGCCGGTGGTAGGGCAGGGAATGCCGGTCATGGCTTTCAGGATGGAGGGGGGAATCCTGCCATGGGCGATCCATGCTGCATTCCAAGCCAGATAGAAGATGAATGCGCCCAGGGCGGCAGAACGGACGATGCGGCGAATCAAGCTCTGCGGACACCGCATTGCGTGCACTTCCACTCCTCTTCTTTGCACCCGTCGATGACGAAGGGCAGCCAGCAAAGCGGAAAGCAGACAATCAGCATTGCCGCGAAGAAGATCCACCCGCCGGTCGATAACCTGTTCTTGACGAGGAAGGGCATTCCCTCGTGGCCACAAAACGGACATTTTGATGTCAACGGCATTCTTCTCTCACCTTTCACGCGCGTGTTGTGTGTGAAATTAATTTGAGCGAACATTATCAGAGCAAGGCATTCTCAGTCAACCTACGCAATTCCTGAGAGGGGAGTTTCCGTTTTTTTATCCTCGTATGCAGTGCTGCGGTTTATGGGGAGAATGTTACGCGGAATTGCTTGTAGAGCCACACTCCCGGGCCTGAAAGGCAAGACCTGGGACGTCCGGCTACATGCTCAAGAATGCCGATACCAACCCGCCATACCAGCCGACCAGTATCGGATGTTCATCGCCTGGAAATCCGCTCGAGGCAAGCCCAAACTGTAGCCCGTCCTCTCGCATTACGATCCTATAACCGTCCTGCACAAGTTCTCTCCCGACGAGCCAGACGGTTTGCTCTTTGTCGACCACACGGCCATCCCGAACCGTGCGCACGATTACGGAAATTTTATTCGGTGAAACAAGAGCTTGCCGTAGAGTTAATCCATGGTCATTCTTGGACGACAAATGATCTTCACCTTGTGAACGGATTAGTTCTCGAACTTCGTCGATGATCATCTTGACACACTCACATTCAGACTCACTCCGCGTTGTCAATCTGCGCCCGTTGCAGTTTATCCGAGTAATCGACGTACACTGCCTTCCACGTGGTGAAGAAGTCGATGGCTCCGTTGCCTTCGCGATGGCCGTTGCCGGTGTGTTTAACTCCGCCGAAGGGCAGGTGAACCTCCGCGCCAATGGTCGGAGCGTTGATGTACGTGATCCCCGACTCCAGGTCGCGCATGGCCGTGAAGGCGCGGTTCACATCCCTGGTGTAGAGCGCGGTGGAGAGGCCGTAGTCAATGGAGTTGGCAATCTCGATTGCTTCCTCGAAGCTCGTGAACTCGATCAAACTGACCACCGGGCCGAAGACCTCCTCACGCGCAATCCTCATCTCCGGAGTCACTCCACCGAGCACCGTCGGCTCGAAGAAGGTTCCCTTGGCATAAGCGGCTTCGGTGAGCGGATGGCCTCCGGCGAGCAGCTTTGCGCCTTCGGCCAGGGCAATCTCGACATACTTCCCTGAGGTCTCAATCTGGGCGGGATTCACCTGCGGCCCGACTTCGACGGTATCATCCAGGCCGTTGCCGACCTTGAGTTTCTTTGCTCGCGCCACAAACTCGGCGGTAAATCTGGCGGCAATGCCCTTTTGCAGCAGAATGCGGCTGGTGGCCGTGCAGCGCTGGCCGGTGGTGCCAAAAGCGCCCCACAGCGCGCCGTCGAGCGCGAGCTCGAGATTAGCATCGTCGAGCACAATCTGGGCGTTCTTGCCGCCCATCTCCAGCGAAACCGATTTGAAGGCAGCGGCTGCGCGCTGCGCCACGTGAGAGCCGACCTCGCTTGACCCGGTGAAGCTGATGGCGCGCACATCGGGATGCTCAACAAGGGACATGCCCACCGCCGTGCCCGAGCCGCTGACGATATTGACTACGCCCGGCGGCAGGCCCGCATCCACGAGCGTCTGCACCAGGTTGTAAACCGAAAGCGGCGTGTCGGTGGCCGGCTTAATCACGCAGGTGTTGCCGGAAACCAGCGCCGGAAAGAGCTTCCACGAGGGGATGGCCATGGGGAAGTTCCACGGCGTGATCAGCCCCACCACGCCCACCGGCATGCGCACGCTCATGGCGAACTTATTTTGTAATTCGCTCGGGGTGGTCTGGCCAAAGAGCCTCCTGCCCTCGCCGGCTACATAAAAAGCCTCGTCGATGGCCTCCTGCACATCGCCGCGGGTTTCGGTGAGGACTTTGCCCATTTCGCGGGTCATATCCCGGGCATACTGCTCTTTGCGCTGCTGAAGCAGCAGGCCGGCGCGGACCAGGATTTCCGCCCTCTTGGGCGCGGGGACCAGACGCCACGCGGCGAAGGCCTTTTTGGCGGCGGCGACGGCCAGCGCCACGTCCTCGGCGTGCGAGGAGGGAAACGCGCCTACCACATCGGAGTGGTCGGCGGGATTCAGGTTAAGGATGGTTTTGCCGCTCAGGGCAGGCAGCCATTGTCCGCCAATCAGGTTGTTAAACGTGGGGTAGGACATAAAATCCTCGAAAACAGGGGTCAGGGGTCAGAAACCAGGGTAAGTGTCCAATAGAGCACACCGAATCCCGTCCGATTCCGTAGACAATGAGTTTAGCGCACCGGTTCCCATGCTGGCACGTTGTTGCACACCCGGCGCGATGACCCTGTGGATTCAGCCTATGCCGTACAATAGGCATTGAGGCAATACCGGACTCTCCATGTCTAACAGTTATCCATCGCGTAACTCGCGGTCACACGGTTTTCGTTCGCTGTTCAGCATGTTTTCCAGCGACCTGGCCATTGATCTGGGCACCGCCAACACCCTGGTCTTTGCAGCCGGCAAGGGCATCGTGGTCAACGAACCTTCCATCGTAGCCATCAACAAGAACACCGGAGAGGTGGAAGCGGTGGGCAACGAGGCCAAAAGGATGCTGGGCCGCACCCCCGGCAGCATCGTGGCCATCAAGCCGATGAAGGATGGCGTCATCGCCGACTTCAAGATCACCGAGAAGATGCTGAACTACTTTATCCAGAAGGCGCACAACCGCAAGATGCTGGTACATCCGCGCATCGTGATCGGCGTGCCTTCGGAGATAACGCAGGTGGAAAAGCGGGCGGTGGAGGACTCCGCCTACCGCGCCAAGGCCAGCGAAGTGTATCTCGTGGAGCAGGCCATGGTGGCCGCCATCGGCGCCGGATTGCCCATCACTGAGCCCAGCGGCAACATGGTTGTGGACATCGGCGGAGGCACTACCGACATCGCCGTCATCTCTCTGTCCGGCATTGTTTATTCGCGCTCGGTGCGCATGGCCGGCAACCAGATGGACGAGGCCATCACCAACTATCTGAAGCGCAAGTACAACCTGCTGATCGGCGAGCGCACCGCCGAGCAAGTAAAGATGGAGATCGGCTCGGCCTTTCCCATGGACAAGCCTCTCACCATGGAGATCAAGGGCCGCAACCTCATCGAGGGCATTCCCAAAACCATCGTCATCGACGACAGCGAGATCCGCGAGGCGCTGGGCGAGTGCATCGCCGTCATCATGAACGCCATTCGCGTGGCTCTGGAGAGGACGCCGCCCGAGCTGTCTGCTGATATTTCGGATCGCGGCATCGTGCTCACCGGCGGAGGCGCGCTGCTCAAGAATCTCGACAAGCGCATCCGCGAGGAGACCGGACTGCCGGTTTCAGTGGCCGACGCTCCGCTGGAATCGGTGGTGCTGGGAACCGGCAAAATGCTCAGCGACTTCAAGCTGCTAAGGAAGATCAAGATCGATTAAACAGTGAACAGTGATCAGTGGTCAGTTTGTTTTTCATGTCCGAAAATCCGGGCCTAGAGCACACGGCTTTTTGGATCTGGGAGACAAATAGCCTCCATCTCATTTCGCCGCCGCCCGCATCGCCGACAGCATCTCCCGCCGAAGAATCGCATTGATGCGCGACTGATAGCCCTTGCCCTGGGATTTCAGCCACGCCAGCACATCCGCATCCACGCGCGCTGTAATCTGCCGCTTCACCGGGCGATAGAAATGGCCGCGCTCGGCGTTCTTCCACTCTTCATCGGTCATCTCGGGGGCATCGCTCAAATCGATCTCGCTATCGGGCCGCGCCACCAGCGCCCGTAAATTTGCCCGATCCTCCTCCGTAAGGGGCGGCAGCGTATCCAATGTATAGCTAACGATTTTCGTCTTCATCAAGTCGTCTCTTTTTGCGTGTTCCCGTTCGTGCGCCCCTACGGGGCTAATGCTTCTTTTAGACTGCTCACCCAGGACTGCGCTTCGCTTGTCCTGGGCTATTATCGTTGGCCCCTCCGGGGCCAGATCGTGCGAGTACGGGGCCAAATCGTGCGAAGTTCTTCGCCTCGTCCCATTCGAACTGGATTCCGCCCACTACAATATTATAATTACAATTATGGCATTATGCAATATCCCCCCAATTCGCAAGCAGACTTTCCTGTTTCTACGCCGTGAGAGCTGGGAGTTCAATAAACACCCGTTTTGATCGCAAAAACTGCGTGAAGCAATCATCTTCCGCGACCGTCAGTATACTGGTAGTGTTCTTGCTCTCCACATCGCTCTCTCTTTGCCAGAGCTTTCGTCATGGATTCGTTCTTCACCCGCTATCGGAATCTCCTGGTGCTGCTGGCCATGCTGTTGGCGCAGATCATCGGGCTGGCGGTGCAGGTGCGCCGCACCGACAGCGGGCACAACACGCTTGACGCGAGGGATCCGACCGGGGTGCGGCTGATCCGGCTGTGGGCTGATGCGGTGGTCACCCCCCCGGAGCAGGTTTTCCACGCCGCCAAGCTGGGCATCGTGAATCTGTGGCAGAACTACATCGACCTGCGCCACGCCCGCGTGCAGAATCAGGAGTTGCAAAAGACCGTCGACCGTCTCCGCCTGGAGCAGGCTTCGTTGTTGGAAGACGCCCGCCAGGGAGAGCGACTGCAGGCGCTGCTCAACTTCCAGCAGCGATACATCTACAAGACGCTGGCCGCGCAAGCCATCGGCTCCAGCGGCAACGATTCCTCGCGGGTCTTTTATATCGACAAGGGCTCCTCGGACGGCATCGAACGCGACATGGCGGTGATTACCCCGGAGGGCATCGTGGGCAAAGTACGCGAGGTCTTTCCCCGTTCCTCGCAGGTGCTGGCCATCAACGATCAGACCAGCGGGGCGGGCGTCATTCTGGAGACCACGCGGACTCGCGGCATCCTACGCGGGGACGCCGCCGGCCGGCCGCAGATAGTGGGCATTCTGGCCGACCAGCGCATTCAGCCGGGAGAAAAGGTGCTCACCGCCGGGGGCGACCTGGTCTTCCCGCGCGGGCTGCCTGTGGGCGAGGTGGTGCGCGTCAGGCCGGATCCCGATCGTGACTCGTTTATCGACGTAATCGTGAAGCCTGCGGCCCATCTTGACCGGCTCGACGAAGTGCTGGTGATTACTTCCACCGAACCGCAGCTTTCAGCGGAGCAGCAGCAGGACCAGGCTACCAGCGAGGTGCTGAAAGGCGCGGAGGCGGCGGCCATCAAGCAACAGCAAAAAGCCTCGCAGATCATGGCCGAACGTTTGCCGGGACTTGCCGATCCCAATGCGCCGGCGCCCGGCACAGTTCCGCCCGGTCAGGATCATGCTGCACCTCCGCAGGCGCCGCCTGTTCCCAAACTGCTCCACCCGCTGCGCCCTGACCGCTTTACGCCAGGGGCCGAGCCTCAGCCGGTGCAGGAGCAGGAAACCTCTCCGCCGGTACGCCAGGAACACAAGCCGGAAACCAAACCAGAATCGAAACCAGAATCAAAGCCACTTCAGCAGGCCACTCCTTCGCCCGCCCATGCAGGAAGGAATCCATAGCCATGAGAATCCTGGCCAACCAACACCGCCGCGAGCTGGGGATGCGCAGTTATCCGTTGCTGATCTATGTTCTGGCGCCGTTGACGGCCCTGGTGCTACAGGCCTGGCTGCCACGCTTGTTGCGCGACCATACATGGTTCGACCTGCCGCTGCTGGTTACTGTTTATTTTGCCCTGGCCCGTCGTGACCCCATCCAGGGAACATTCATGGGAGCGGGGATGGGCATCTTTGAGGATGCGCTCACCCACCACGCCATCGGCGCCAACGGCATCGCCAAGACGGTGGCCGGCTTTCTGGCTGGATCAGTCGGAGTGCGCATCGATGTGGACAATTACATCGTGCGGTTGATGCTCACCTTCCTGCTTTCGCTCCTGTCCGGTTTCATTTATGTCCTTATCTACAGCATTCTGCTGGGAATGGACCAGGAATGGAGAGGGCTGGAGGAATTGATGAAGGCCGTGGGAACCTCGCTGGTTGCCATGATCGTGTATCCACTGCTGGACCGGACACAGATCAGGGACTGAGAGACTAAGGATTAAGGAACACTGAAGGCGCAGACAAATGTATTCCGGCGGCAGCACTCGCGGCGAAAAACTCCCCACCATCAAGCTGGCGGTGGTGCAGTACGGCATTCTGTTGATCATGCTGGCCCTGGCTGCCGGACTGTGGCGGCTGCAAGTGCTGGGAGCGGAGAACTTTCGCCAACTGGCCGAGCAGAACCGCGTTCGTAAGGTTCCAGTGATGGCCGGCAGAGGCAAGCTCTTAGACCGCGAGAACCGGCTGATGGTGGACAATTACCCGTCGGTCTCCTGTTTTCTGGTGCGCGAGCAGAATCGCACCGTGGACGCCGACCTGCCGTTGATCGCGCGCGGTTTGAACCTGGACCTGGAGCAATTGCGCGCCACACTGCGCCATTACCGGGCGGCGCCCTCTTACCAGCCCATCCCCATCAAGAAGGACATCACCGCCGATGAGCAGGCCTTCATCGAGGCTCATCGCAACGAGCTGCCCGAACTGGAGACCATCGACGAGGAGCGGCGGCTTTATCCCCGCGACGGCTTTGCCGCCCACCTGATCGGCTACGTAGGAGAAGTGAGCGCGGAGGAGCTAAGCCAGTCACGCTTTGCCGCCTATGAGCCGGGCGACGTGGTGGGCAAGGCGGGCGTCGAGGAAACATACGACGAGGTACTGCGCGGCCAGGACGGCTCCCGCGATGTGATTGTGGACAGTCACGGACGCGAGGTGGGCTACCTGAGAACCCAGCACGCCATTCCCGGACAGGATCTCAAGCTGACCATTGACATTGACATCCAGCGCGCCGCCGAGCTGGCCCTGGGCGACCGCAGCGGTGCGGTGGTGGCCATGGACCCGCGTAACGGCGAGATCCTGGCCATGGTCTCCCACCCCAGCTACGACCCCAACGCCTTCGCCGTACGCATCAACCGCGCCGACTGGAACAAGCTCATCACCGATCCCGCCCACCCGCTGATGAACAAGGCCATTCAGGACCAATTGGCGCCCGGATCGACCTTCAAGATCCTCATGTCCGTCGCCGGGCTCCAGGAGGGCGTGGCGCAGAAAATGCACGTGAATTGCCAGGGCGGAGCCTTTTTCTACGGCCAGTTTCACGCCTGCGATCGGCACCACGGCATGGTGGACATCGAGCACGCCATCCCCTGGTCTTGCGATACCTTCTACTACACGCTGGCCGACAAGCTGGGAATCGACACCATTGCCCGTTACGCCAAAAGCGCGGGCCTTGGCCAGCGCACCGGTGTTGATCTGCCCAACGAGGCCGCGGGCATCGTGCCTTCCTCGGAGTGGAAGCTGAAAAACTACCATGAGAAGTGGTATGTGGGCGAAACCGTCTCGGTGGGCATCGGACAGGGCCCGGTTACCGTGACGCCTATCCAGTTGGCGCGCATGATCAGCGGCATCGCCTCCAACGGGCATTTTGTCCGGCCGCATGTCGTGGACCCAATCGAAAACAAACTCCCCGCTCAGTTCCGGCAGGCGCTGACGGACAGCTTCCCCGGCTCCGGCGAGGCTACCATTGACCTCGATGCGGAGACCTGGATGATCATCACCGAAGGCATGGCCGAGGCCACTTCGCCGGGCGTTTACAACACGGCCTTCGCCTCGCATCTGGAGGGCGTGGACTTCGCCGGCAAGACCGGCACTGCCCAGGTTGCCAGCCATGCGGCCATCAAGCTGCTGGGCGGAGGAAAGGAATTCCTGCCCAACGGCTGGTTCGTCGGCGTCATTCCGCGCAGAAATCCGGAGTTCGTCGTTGCCGTGCTCTGGGAGCACGGCGACTGGGGTTCCAACGCCGCCCGGCTCGCCGCCCAGGTGGCCACCGTCTACGTCAACAAGCAGCGTGTCAAGAACCAGAACGCCCTGGCGATGGTTCAAGATGCCTCGCCGGTCGAAATGGGCGCGGTCTGGACTGAATCTGAGCCTGCCAGCCGGAAATCACACCACTCCGCCGGCGAAGCCGCCCACCAGAGTGCCCACCTGCGCGGCGGACATTTCGCTCTGCGCCCTGCTCCGCTGACCCCGGCTCAAAGCGCAGCCAGCACCCTGTTTCCTTGGCCGGCCTGGCTGCTCACCTCTCCCCTGCGCTTTAAGGAAGGGCAACCCTGATGCGCCGTTTCTTGAGCTTTCGCGACTTCGACTGGCCGCTGCTTGGCATGGTTCTCGTGCTGTGCGCCCTTTCTGTCTTTGAGGTGTACTCGGCTACGCTGCACACCAAATTCTCGCCCACGCTGCAAAGCCACTGGTACGGCGCTTTCCATATCAAGCAGCTTCTGTGGATCATCGGCGGACTGGCGGCCATGTTCCTCTTTTCCAAAATCGACTATCACCGGCTGCTGGATTGGGCTTACTGGGCTTATGGCTTCGGTCTGGCAGCGCTGGTGGCGGTAAGGCTCATAGGGGTCACGGTGCTGCACGCGCGCCGCTGGATCAGGATCGGACCTTTTCATTTCCAGCCCTCTGAGTGGGTCAAGCTGATCCTGATTCTGGTCGTGGCCCGTTACTTTGCCAACCTGGGCGGAAGGCGTTTGACGGGGTTTGACATCATCAAGTCCTTTTTTCTGGTAGGTGTCCCAATGGTTATGGTGCTCATCCAGCCCGACCTGGGCACCTCGCTCACCTATGTGCCCATCCTGATCACCGGACTGTTTCTGGGCGGCATCAACATCCGCCAGACGGTGGTTCTGCTGGTCTGCGGCACGGTGCTGATCGCCGGCGTCTGGAGCAGTGGCAAAATCCTCAAACCCTACCAAAAGGCCCGCCTCACCAGCTTCGTCAATCCCGACAGCGATCCTAAAGGTACTGGCTACCAGCTTCGCCAGTCGCTGATCGCCGTCGGCTCCGGAGGCGTATGGGGCAAGGGAATCGCCAAGGGGTCCCAGACTCAGGGCGACTTTCTACCCATTCCCCATGCCGACTTCATCTTTGCCGCTTATGGCGAGGAATACGGATTCGTCGGCGCGCTCTTCGTTCTGCTGCTATACTTTTCCATATTGATGCGTTTGATTCAGAACGCTCAAACAGCCGCCGACCTGGCCGGTTCCCTGATTATCATGGGAGTAGTGGCTGTGTTGACCTTCCAGATTGCGGTCAACATCGGCATGGTCATCGGTTTTATGCCCGTCACCGGTATCCCTTTGCCGTTAATGAGTTACGGCGGATCCTCGGTGTTGTTTACGTTTCTGGCGCTGGGCGCGGCGATGAATGTGCGCATGCGCCGGTTCGTCAACTGACGGACTTGCAGATTCACCTCCTGTGTTCCCCCCGGAACAGTCCGG
>Ga0181539_1000061_pt1 | contig 112523 bp, 87 predicted proteins | sample PEATcosm2014_Bin_46_FD_119767 | JGI IMG/M metagenome (GOLD analysis project Ga0181539, IMG submission 119767) | Peatland microbial communities from MTU Mesocosm Facility, Houghton, MI, USA - PEATcosm2014_Bin23_60_metaG | ecosystem: Environmental > Terrestrial > Soil > Wetlands > Peat | place...
GACGACTATGTCAAGCTCCTGAAGGTTGCCTATAAGGCGGCCAAGGAGGCGGACCCGAACTGCACCGTGATCGGCGGCCAGGCTGGCGGCCCGTCAGGGCCCTGGGTGGACAGGTTCATCGAACTCGGGGGGCTGAACAACTGCGATGTGACCAATTACCACATCTACCCCGGCCGGGCCCGGGCGGAGTCGGAAGACGCCGGCCTTGCAGCGCGTTGGGATCAAATGAACAAGCTTGGCGAGGCGAAGCCGATCTGGATCACCGAGTTCGGCGTCTACGCCGACGACACCCCGCACACCCTGCCGGTCACCACGGGCGACGATGCGACCGACTCGACCTTGCGGCCCGACGAGTTGACCGCCTCCCAGGACATCGTCCAACTGGCGACGGTGATGTTCGCCAACGGCGTGCGGAAAATCTTCTTCCACATGGGCCTCGGTCAGGGCCCGCATGAGTCCAGCCTCGATAATGTGTTCTTCGACTACGGCGGCGTCCCGCGCAAGATGTACCCGGCTATGGCCACCCTGGCCCGTCTGCTGGGACCGGATTTCCAGTTCGTGCGCAGGTGGACGAAGCCCGCCGGCGTCTACGCTTATGAGTTCCGTTCGGACGGCCGCACGGTCGTCATCCTCTGGACGCGCGATGCGAACCCGCCCCCGCTGGACGTGCCGCAGGGCCTGCAAGCTCTCGACCTGATGGGGAACCCGTTGCCCGGGCCGGTCGTGCCCGGAACCATCCCGATCTACCTGGTGAGCCAATGACCATGAACAGCCGCGTTCGCCCGGCGCGTTTGTCTCTCTTGAAAAGATGTTCCCTGACCCTCGCGGCCGCCTCCTTCGCCCTGGTCGCGTCAGCGGCGGCTGTTCCTGATACGACTCCTGTTGATCTCTATCAGGATATGGAGAGCGGCAAGATCGGCGACCTCCTGACGCCGGAACTCCTGACCGCGTCTTGCCACGGAGAGGAGGCGACGTGGAGCGTCCACGGGGATTTGTGGCTCTCGACGGACAACGCGCGAGCGCTGCCCGGGCCCGCGGTCGTGGACGGGAAGATCTTTGCAGACAGAGAGGCAACCCGGACGTGGATGTTCAAGGACAGCACCACTCGCAACTATGTCCAGTGCGACTTCAAGGACCGGAATATTGCCAACATCACCGTGGCTTGCTTCTATACCCCGGGCGTCACGATACCTTTCGGCAACCAGTTCGACACCATCGCTCTCACCGGCCTGCAGGCGTTCGCGGTCCTTCAGACGAGAAATGACGACGGGAAAGGCCCCTACCTTCGGGCGCACAGTTGCACGACGGGATGGAAGACGACTTTCAGTCCCACGCAAATAAAGGTCGAATCGGGCAAGACGTACTGGGTGAACCTGCATTTCGACGGGAAAGAAGGCAAGGCCTTCGTGGCCGTCTTCGATCCCGACAAAAGCTTCGCGCAAGCAGGCGAAACGGCGGTCGCCCAATCATGCCCTTCAGTCATGTGGAGCCTCGCCTTTGGACGGTTTGACAACCACGGCAATAACCCCAAGGCCACAACGCAAAGCTATTTCGGCCAGATCCTGGTGGACTATACCAAGGGCGCCTTCCCGCTTCTTCCCCAGACTGCCTCGCCGCCCGGCTCATCTTCCGCGCCCCAGTCCCAGAATGAAAAGGCCGCGCCGTAACCGTTCCTTGAATCCCCGACCTCGTGAGTCCGATCCGAGCGCCTGGTTGCCCTCTCCGCCAACTCCGCAAGCCCGTTCTGGAGAGGCGTGAGCTCCAAGGCTGCCGGAGCGCCGGAAAGGGGCTTGACAGGAGCCGCATCGGGCGTACAATGTCGTTTCAGGGGGGAGACTGCCCCCGGGGGACAGTCCAATGAGAAATCCCGGCGACACGCAAGCAGAATTCAACCGATCTTTCCGCGCCTCGGCAGGGATAAGACGTTCGCAAGGGGCCTCCGTCATCATCTACAGCATCTTGCTCTTCTTGGCACTCTTTTCGTCAGGCCGCGCGTTTGAGAAAATCTTTGGCTGAGAACGACGAGCCGAAGCGCCCCGCCGAATGACTCGGGGCCTTGGCCGTGGAAACCATCGCATATATGGCTGGGATGACATCATGCGGAGAATGATGAAGGCTGAGGTTGGCCTGGATGGGGTGGCGAAGTCGGAGCGTGCGCAGAGCACAAAGACCGCGCTGCGGCCCGACCGGCAGGAGAAGCAAACTGAGGAGCGGGACCGGCGGCGGCGCATGCGGTGGTGGCATGAGGCGCGGTTCGGGATGCTGGTGGTCTACGGACTGTATTCCCACCCGCGCTTTCTGAGCGCCGAGGACATGTACTGGGCCAGAATCCCAGTCAGGCGGTATGAGAAGCTGGCGGCCGAGTTCAGACCGCGGCCGGACGCCGCTCGGCTCTGGGCGGCCCTGGCGAAGAAGGCCGGCATGCGATACGTGGTGATGTGCGCGAAGCACGACGACGGCTATTGCCTATGGGACTCGCGGCAGACGGAGTTCAACTCCGTGCGCACAGGGCCGAAGCGGGACCTCGTGCGCGAGTGTGTCGAGGCCTGCCGGCAGGAAGGGCTCAAGGTGGGCATCGGCTTCGTCCTGAACGAGTGGAGGCACCCCGATTGCGTGCGCGCGGCCGGGAGCGAGGGGGCGCGCCGGCGTTACCTCGACTTCGTGCAGGGCTGCATACGCGAACTGATGACCAACTACGGGAAGATTGACGTCTTCTGGCCCGACTACCCGGCGGCCATGAAGACGCCCGAACTGTGGGAGAGCCGCAAGACCGTCGCAATGGTGCGCGAGCTTCAGCCGGACATCATTATCAACAATCGCCTGATGCTGCCGGAAGACTTCGGCACCCCGGAGGGACACATCGCGCGACAGAACCGCCCGTGGGAGTCGTGCATGACGCTTACGGGCACGGGCCTGTGGGGATGGCGCGAGGAGCCGGAGGAAGATTGGGCCGGCCCGCGGGCGATCGTGGAGATGCTCCGGCAGGTGACCAGCGGCGCAGGGAACCTGTTGCTGGACTTCGGCCCGTGCCCGGACGGGACGCCGCCGCGGCACGTCGAGGACCGCCTCCTCAAGGTAGGCAAGTGGCTGAAGGGGAACGAGGAGGCGGTATATGGAATGGTCGGCCCCGTGGAAAGGCAACACTTCCATCCCTGGTTGAAGTACGGGAGATGGACGCGCAAGGGCAATGTGGGCTATTTCTGGTGCCGGCACTGGCGCGGCAAAGCGCTCATCATCGTGGACGAGAAGACGGCCGTGAAACGAGTCAGTTTCCTCAAGACAGGCAGGCCGGTGAAGTTCGACTGGGAGCCGGGAAAGCTCGTGCTGAAGGGGTTGCCCGAGAGGGACCCGGACCCGATAGCGCACACGACAGTTTTCAGAATCGAGTTCGCCGGCATACCGAGGCGGATGCCGGACCACGGCTATCCCCTCGTATGGTGCGGCCGGTGAGCGGTCAGACCTTCCCGGCGGAACCCGTCCGCATCGGTTTGTCGCGTTCCGGGGCCTGGATATTCCATGCTTACACGGTTATGCTGTCAGCCGGTGAGTGAAGTTCCATCGAGAGAAGGTGCGTGATGTCCGCCGGACAAATGTTCTCGATAAGCGCGCTGGTCGTCTCGGCGTTCCTGGCGGTTGAGGGGCGCGCATTCGGTCAGGATGCGGCGCTGCCGCCGGGCGTCAAGGCGGTGTGGGACATGTCGAAGGCGCACCGCGACACCACCTCGACACGCGAGCGCATCTGCATTAACGGCCTCTGGCGATGGCAACCCGCAAAAGCCGACGCCACGGCGATCCCGGCCGCGGACTGGGGTTTCTTCAAAGTCCCCGGGTCGTGGCCGGGGCATCTGGAGGGGGACACCCAGACACTCTTTGCCAATCCGGCGTGGAAAAACGTGAATACGCGCGACGTCACGGAGGCGTGGTACCAGCGGACAATCGCCATCCCGGCCGACTGGGCCGGGCGCCGGATTACGCTCTCCGCCGATTGCCTGAATTCCTACGCGGCCGTTTACCTTGACGGGAAGAAAGCCGGCGAGTTGCGCTACCCGGGAGGCGAACTGGCGCTGACCGCGCTGTGCAAGCCGGGCGCGACGCCGACGCTAAGCATGCTGGTCATCGCTCTGCCGCTGCACACGATCATGTTCTCCCACAGCGACACATTCGGTAACAAGCAAGTCCAGGGGCACGTGGATCGCTGCGGCCTTTGCGGCGACGTCTGGCTGGACAGCATGCCTGCAGGACCGCGGATCTCGGACTTCATGCTGGACACGTCGGTCCGCAAGTGGGAGATCACGTTTGACACCGGGCTCGCCGCGCTGGTTCCCGAAACGCAGTACACGTTGAAGGCCAAAGTGACCGCACCGGGGCTCCCGGACCACGAATTCGCCAGCAAGCCCTTCACCGCGGCCGACTTGAAGGACGGCCGGTTCTCCTTCTCCTCGCCATGGCACGCCGAGAGGCTCTGGGACGCCAACACGCCTGAGAACATGTACGACGTCAGCCTCGCGCTGTATGGGGCTGATGCCAACCCGCTCGACGTCGCCCAGACGCAGCGGTTCGGGTTCCGCGAGTTCTGGATCAACGGGCGGGACTTCTACCTGAACGGCAGCCGCATCTACCTCTTCGCGTGCCCGATAGAGAACGCCCTGAACGGAGCGGCATGGGCGACGTATGACTCCGCCAGGGAGACGATGCGGCGGATGAAGAGCTTCGGGACGAATTTCGTGTACGGTCATAACTACGGCTGCGCCCCGGGCTCGCACCTGAGCTACGCGGAGGCGCTTCGGGCAGCGGATGACGCGGGGATGCTCGTGGCTCTCCCGCTGCCGCACTTCCTCGATTACGACTGGAAGCCCCCCGACGCGGATCAGACCAACGGCTACGCCCAACACGCCGAATACTACATCCGCAACGTGGCCGGGAACCATCCGTCGGTGGTCTCCTACGCGACGAGCCACAACGCCTGTGCCACCGACGAGTCGAAGAACCCGGACATGATCGGCGGTATTGTGGACATGCGGAAGCAAGAGAAGGAGTCGCCGAACTGGCCGGACACCTACGCGGCGCATGCGTTGCGCGCGCAGGCGATCGTGCAACGGTTCGACAACACGCGCGTCATCTACCACCACGGCTGCAGTGACCTGGGCGAGGCGAGCGCGATAAACTTCTACCTCAACTTCACCCCCATCCAGGAAATTGACGACTGGTTCGAGACCTGGTCCGCCAAGGGGACCATCCCTGTTTTCCTGGCCGAGGACGGCTCGCCGCTCGCGTGGGACTTCGCCATGTACCGCGGCTGGTATAGAGGCGCGCGGGCCTGGGGCAACGAGGCGGTTCCCTATGAGCTGTGCTCCGCGCAGTGGAACGCGCAGTTCACAGGGGACGCGGCTATGCGCATCACCCGGCAGGAGGGGCAGCTCCTGCGCTGGGAGAGCAAGGCGTTCCGCGTCCGCGAGGGCTGGTATCGCTGGGACTACCCGTTCGAGTTCGAACTTCTCGACGCGGTCAGACCGGTCATAGGAGAGTACATCGCCGACAACTGGCGCGCGTGGCGCACCAGTGGGCTCTCGGCCAACACGTGCTGGAACTTTGACAGTTGCTGGACGCTCCGCGACGGGGCTGACAAGAGCCGCAAGGACCTGAAAGCTGACTGGGAAAACATCCAGCGGCCCGGCTTCAGCCCTGACTACATCGGGCGCGGCAGTGAGATGGCCATGGATACCGCCTTCCCCCAGTCCGATTGGGCGCCCACCGCGGCGGCGGAGGCGCTGTACCGCAATAATATGCCGCTTCTGGCGTACATCGCGGGCAAGCCTGAATCCTGCACCAGCAAGGACCACAACTTCGTCCCCGGCGAGGCCGTCGCCAAGCAGGTGATCGTGATCAACAACTCCCGCGCACTCGCGACCTTCGATTGCACATGGTCTCCGGGCTTGCCGGGCGTGCAGGGCGGCGTAGCGAAGGGGGCGGTGGAAACGGGGCAGCAGCAACGCATTCCGGTGAACTTCGCAATCCCGGCCGACGCGGCGCCGGGCCATTACAAGTTGACCGCGACGGTCAAGTTCGGGACGGGGGCGAGCCAGGATGACACCTTCCAGATAGACGTCATGCGGCAGCCGCAGTTTCCCTCCGTGAACGACAAGATCGCTCTGTTCGACCCGAAGGGGGAGACCGGCAAGCTGCTCGAGGCGATGAAGGTCCCCTGCCAAGCGGTGGACGCGAAGGCGGACCTGGGCGGATACGACATCCTCGTGATCGGCAAGGGCGCCCTGACGGTGGACGGGGCCGCGCCGGATATTACGCGGGTGCGGGACGGACTGCGGGTCATCGTGTTCGAGCAGACCTCGGACGCGCTGGAGAAGCGGCTGGGATTCCGCACTGAGGAGTACGGGCTCAGGCGGGTCTTCCAGCGCGTGCCGGACAGTCCGCTGCTGGCGGGGCTCGACACGGATAGCCTGCGCGATTGGCGCGGCAGTGCAACGTTGCTGCCCCCGCGCATCACCTTCCCGTACAGGAATCACTACAACGGAGACGGCGAGGTGAAATGGTGCGGAGTTCTGGTGGCGCATGGGTTTCGCTGCGGCTGCCTGGGCAACGTGGCGTCGGTGCTCATCGAGAAACCTGCCTGCGGTGATTTTATGCCCATCGTGGACGGAGGCTTCAGTCTTCAATACAGCCCGCTGACGGTCTACCGCGAGGGCAAGGGGATGGTGATGTTCTGCCAGATGGACGTCACCGGGCGGACTGAAAACGATCCGGCCGCCGAGACGCTCGTCGGGAACATTTTCAGGTACGTCTCGAGCTGGAAGGCGACGCCGACGGACCGAAAGGCGATTTACGCGGGCGATCCGGCCGGTGCGCGCCACTTGGAGCATTCCGGCGTCGTGCCGGGTTCGCTCGGGGCCGCGAAGCTCTCGCCTGACGACGTTCTGGTCGTCGGGACGGGCGCCGATAAGGCCCTGGCCGCGGACGCTCAGGCCATCGGAGCCTTCATCAAGGGCGGCGGAAGGGTCCTGGCGCTCGGCCTCGATCAGGAGGAAGCCCAATCGCTTCTGCCGGCCATGCAGGTGAGGGACGATGAGCATATCTCGACGTTCTTCAAGCCATTCGGTGAGGATTCGCTGCTGGCGGGAATCGGGCCGGCGGATGTCTTTGACGCCGGGGCGGAGCATCCGCCCCTCGTAACAGGCGGAGCCGACGTCATCGGCGACGGGGTCCTTGCGAAGGCCCACGGCGCGAACGTCGTCTTCTTCCAGCTCCCGCCGTACGCGGTCACGAGGGCGGAAGGGGCCTTGCAGGCGATCACGGTGGACTCCGGCGGCGCGCTGCCGGGTCTGAAGCACAGCGCCTTGGTCGTTACGGGGACCTGCACGGAGCGGGGAATAGTTCTGGAGCAGTTCATCAGGACCACCCCGCTCAGCGTGTCAGAGTCGGTCCCTGACAAGACCGTATGGATGCCGCAGGTCGGCAAGACATACACGTTCGCCGTGCTGGTCAAAGGCGAGAGCGGCCCGGTCGCGGTGAGCCTGGGGGTGCAACACGCGGGCGGAGACTATCACATGGCCCTGGAGGGACCTTCCACCGTGGTTCCGTCAGGGGAATGGACCGAGGTGCACGGGATGGTCAAGTGCGACCGAACCTACCCGCAAGGCTGGCAGGTGCTGCTGAATTGCGCCCAGGAAGCCGCGTGCCTGAGAGTCGGTATGTTCCGGTTCTACGAAGGCGACTACGTGCCGTGGACCGTGCAGGCCGAAGGAGCGGCGGCTCAGAACTTGATCCAAAACCCGACCTTCGACGCAGGCATGAGACGTTATTCCACACACACCGGCGAGCAGTACAACCTCAGGCGGACGTACCGAAGGGCGTCTTACGTGATGATGCGCGCTCTGGCCAACCTGGGGGTCGCCTGGCCGACGCCGCTGTTGGGGCGGTTCGCCAGCCCCGCCTTGGACAAGGCCGAGGAGCGGTGGACAAGCGGCTTGTACGCGGACCAGGTCGAGGCATGGGATGATCCTTATCGCTCTTACAATTGGTAAGGGCACGGCATCGGAGTGAATGGAAGAGGATGAGGAACGAAAGGAGCGTGTGACCGTGGACAAGGACAGGCGGGCGGTGGCGAAGTGTCTCTGGTTCGGGATTGCTGCCTTGCTGGCGATGGCGGCGGCCGGCGTCAGTTGGGCCCAATCGGCCGTCGCGCTGCCGCCCGGCGTGAAGGCCGTCTGGGACATGAGCAAAGCATGGCATGAAGATACGCCGACCCGCGCATGCATCTGCATCAACGGCCTCTGGCGCTGGCAGCCCGCCCAACCGGGCGCCGCGGCGGCGCCCGCCGGCGATTGGGGCTACTTCAAGGTGCCGGGTAGCTGGCCCGGCACTGATGACGGTTACTTGCAGCATGACAGTCAGACTGTCTTCGCGAACCCGGCCTGGGGCCAGGTCAACATGGGGGGGCTGCAGGCGGCCTGGTACGAGCGCACCTTCGCCGTGCCCGCCGAATGGACCGGCCGCCGCGTGACGCTCGCCACCGACTATCTGAACTCCTGGGCCGAGGTGTACATTGACGGCAAGCCCGTCGGCACAATGCGTTACCCCGCCGGCGAGGTGGACCTCACCGCGGCCTGCAAACCCGGCCAGACGCAGACCCTCGCCATGCACGTCATCGCCATGCCCCTCCGGGCCGTCATGCTCTCTTTCGGCGACACGAATGCGCCCAAAGAGGTGCGCGGCTCGGTGCCCCGTCGCGGACTCTGCGGCGACGTTTACCTCGTCGGCGCGCCGGCCGGCCCTCGCATCGAAGACATGAAGGCGGACACGTCCGTGCGCAATTGGCAGATCACCTTCAACGCCGCCCTCGACGCCCTCGCCCCGGGCGCCGCCTACCGGCTGAAGGCCGCCATCACCGACCACGGAAACCCCGTCGTCGAGTTCACCAGCAATTCCTTCACGGCCGCCGACCTGAAGGATGGCCGCTTCGCCTTCACCTGCGACTGGCATCCCGCCAAACTCTGGGACACCATCACGCCCCAGAACCAGTATGACGTCCACGTGTCCCTGACCGACGCGGCGGATAAACTGCTTGACGCGTCGCTGCCGGTGCGGTTCGGGTTCCGGGAGTTCTGGATCAATGGCCGCGACTTCTACCTGAACGGCACGCGCATCCGCCTTTCCAGCGAGCCGCTCTGCAACGCCCAGATCGGCGTCGCCTGGGCCACCTATGACAGCGCCCTTGATTCCATGAAGCGCCTTCAGAACTTCGGGATCAACTACGTCAACGCCGAGGATTATGATTGCACGCCGGGCTCGACGCTCGGCCTCACCGAGATCCTGCGGGCGGCCGACGATTGCGGCATGCTCTTCGGACTCACCATGCCGGAGTTCGGCAATTACGACTGGAAAGCCCCGGACGCCGGCCAGACGAACGGCTACGCCCCTCTCGCCGCCTACTGGGTCCGCGTGGCCGAGAACCATCCCTCCGTCGTCTTCTACCCGACCAGCCACAACGCCACCGGTTATTTCGATGAAAACGACCCGGACAAGATCGAAGGCCGCCACACCGACCGCGACTGGGACAATGAGAACGTGCCGAAGGCCATGGCCGCGCAGGCGATTATCAACCGCCTCGACCCCACCCGCATCGTCTACCACCATGCCGGCGGCGACATCGGGGACGTCTACTCGCTGAACTTCTACATAAACTTCGCGCCCATCCAGGAGCTTTCCGACTGGTTCGCGCACTGGGCCGCCGTGGGCGAGAAGCCGTTCTTCACCTGCGAATACGCCATCCCGGGGAACATAGATTGGACCATGTACCGGGGCTGGTACAACGGCAAGCGGTACTTCGGCAATTCCCCCGTGCCGTGGCAACTGTGCATCTGCGAGTGGAACTCGCAGTTCCTCGGCGACAAGGCATTCCGGATCAGCGACCCCGATCAGGCCGACATGATCTGGGAGGCCAAAAAGTTGAAGGCCGGACAAGTCTGGTACCACTGGGACTATCCCTACCCGCCCGACATCAGGGCTTTCCAGGAATTCTATCCCATCTATGCCATGTACATCACCGACAACTACCGCGCCTTCCGGACGCTCGGAGTCTCCGCGACGACCATCGGCGAGTACTCGCTCTTTTGGACCCTCCGCCCCGACGCCGACACGGCGCGGCAGGACTTCAAGACCGACTGGGACAAGCTCCAGCAGCCCGGCTACCGCCCCGATTTCATCGCCAAGCGCTTCGACAACATGGCTTTTGCCTACAAGGCTTCCGACTGGGAGCCCACGCTCGCCGGCCAGGCGGTCCTCCGCAACAACATGCCGCTGCTCGCCTGCATCGGCGGCAAGCCGGGCGACTTCAGCAGCAAGGGCCATAACTTCATGCCGGGTGAGACCGTCCAGAAACAGCTCATCATCATCAACAACTCCCGCCTCACCCAGACCTGCGACTGCTCCTGGTCTCTCACTCTCCCCGCGCCCCTCACCGGCGTCAAGCAGGTTGCCGTCGAGACGGGCGACCAGGCGCGCATACCGCTGGAGTTCACCCTGCCCGCTTCGCTCAAGCCGGGCCCGTACAAGATCAACGCGACCGTCCAGTTCAGCGCCGGCGAGCCGCAGTCGGATTCCTTCACCGTCAACGTCGTCGCCGCCCCGAGCGCCCCGCGCGTCACGGCGAAGATCGCCCTCTTCGACCCGAAGGGCGAGACGAAGGCGCTGCTGGACAAGATGGGGGTGCGCCGCCAGGTCGTTGACGCCAATGCCGACCTCTCCCCCTATGACGTGCTGGTGGTCGGCAAAGAGGCGCTGGCGCTTGACGGCCCCGCGCCGGACATTTCGCGCGTCCGCGATGGGCTGCGCGTCATCATCTTCGAGCAGGCCTCGCCCGTGCTGGAGAAGCGGTTCGGCTTCCGCACAATCGAATACGGGCTGCGCAACGTCTTCGAGCGCGTGCCGGACAGCCCTCTCCTTGCCGGCCTGACCGAGGCGCAGCTCCACGACTGGCGCGGCGAGGCGACTTTGACGAGTCCGCGCATCCACTTCCCGCCTCCCAAATGGGAGGCCTGGGACGGCGCGCCGGTGGTCGAGTGGGCCGGCCTCACCGTCCCCCAGGCATGGCGCGTCGGCAACCGCGGCAACGTCAGTTCCGTCCTGATCGAGAAGCCCGCCTGCGGCGACTTTCTCCCGATCATAGACGGCGGCTACAGCCTCCAGTTCAGCCCCCTCATGCTCTACCGCGAGGGCCAGGGCATGGTCCTCTTCTGCGAGATGGACGTAACCGGCCGCACCGAGGAGGACCCGGCGGCCGAGCAGCTCGCCGGCAACATCCTCTCCTACGTCCAGCAATGGCAGCCCGGCCCGCAGCGCACCGCCCTCTACGCCGGCGACGCGGCCGGCCTGGCGCACCTTCAGGCCTCCGGCCTCGTGGTCAAACCCTATGCCGGAGGCGCGCTCGCGGCCGATCAGGTCCTCGTTGTCGCCCCGGGTGCGGGCCAGGAACTCGCCGCCGGCCGGCCGGACATCGCCGCGTGGCTCAAGGCCGGCGGCAACCTGCTGGCCATCGGCCTGAACCAGCAGGAGGCCGATTCGTTTCTGCCGGCGCCGGTGACCATGCGCGACGCCCAGTACATCTCCGCCTGCTTCACGCCCGCCGACCTCGACTCGCTGACCGTCGGAGTCGGTCCGGCCGACGTGCATAACCGCGACCCCCGGCAAGTGTCCTTGGTGACCGGCGGCGCTGATCCGATCGGCGACGGCGTAATGGCCCGCGGCCGGGGCGAGAACGTCGTGTTCTATCAGCTTGTCCCCTGGACGTTCAGCACCTCCATCAACAGCTTCAAGAGGACGTTTCGGCGCACGTCGTATGCCGTCAACCGCATCCTCGCGGACATGGGCTGCGAGGAGAAGACGCCCCTCCTGGCGCGCTTCTCCCAGCCGGTCGGCCCGCAGGAGACGCGCTATCTCAGCGGCCTCTACCTCGACAAGCCGGAGGACTGGGACAACCCCTACCGCTACTTCGGCTGGTAAAGAGCCGCTCCGCCGGACGCCTCCCGCGCGGGGAGGCGGGCGGGAACGGACGCGGACGGCCTTTCTTCGTCCGCGCTCGCTTCCGCGAGGCCGGCCGAAGAAACGGCACATGAGGAAGAAATGCAGCTATGTCCCTGGAATCGCCCCGGCGCGGCAGGCGATTTCGTTGCGTCAGGCATGAAGTTCTTCCGGCGCGATTTTCTCCGCACGCGTGCCCGTGGTGGTGGGTTTGGGAACCCGGTCATCAAGTTCCGGGTAGAGCTTATGGATGCACTCGGGACACAAACCGTGAGTAAAGGTGGCCTCGGAATGGCTCGCAATATATGCCTCGACTTGTTCCCAATAGCCCTGGTTATCCCTGATGTTTTTGCAACTGGCACAAATCGGCAACAGGCCGCTCAACAGTTTCACCTTGGCCAGGGCCGTTTGCAGTTCCTGGATCAATCGCTCCCGCTCCGCCTCGGCCTGATGGCGGTCGGTGACATCCAGCACGGCGGCGCGGCACTGCCGCTGGCCCGCGGAAATCACGGCCTCAATGCGAACAAAGAGCGGCGCTGTTTTCGCTTTTAGGAGCGCCACCTCGCAGAATTCCCGGTCCTTTCCAGCAAAGGTCTTTTCGAGGAAGGTGCTGAAGGCGGGCCGGCCCGCCACGGAAACCAGAACCCCAAAGCGTCGGTTCAGGAGCTGGGCGCGCTCCATGCCGAGGAGGCGGGCGCCGGTGAGATTGACGGCGAGGATCGTTCCGTCAGCGGCGAGATTGAAGTAGCCCGTCGGGGCAAAGTCATAGAGGTCGGTGTATTGGGCCAGGAGCGCCTCCGCCTTGGCGCGCATCTGCTGGAGTTCCTCGTTCTGCATCTCCAGCTCGATCTGGTGGACCTCCAGTTCGTGGACGAGTCGCGCCGTTTCCGCTTCTGTCCTCTGCCTTGCGCCCTTGGGTCCCCGGCGCTTCAGCCGCTTTTCGGCGCGGCGGCGCAGCTCGGCGGCGTCCGCGGGCTGCTGCGGGTTCTTTTTCATGGCGCGGTCTCTTTCATGTCTGCGGACCCCGGGGGGCTGTCGGCGCCCTGCCCGCGTTGTCCGCGATGTGTTTCCGCCCACAGCGCCTCCCCGGCCTGCTCCAGCTTCAGGTCCTGGTCCGCGATGTGCTTTTCCAGGCCGGCCTGCGTTGCCCGCAGCCTCCCCTCCAGGATCTTGGAGGCGGTGATGTCCGCAAAGGTGATCACCACGCCGTCAATCATGTTTTCCAGGGTGCGGTAGGGCATGATGCGCACCAGGAACCAGCGCCCGTCGCGTGTGGCCGCCGGTTGCTCGTGAACGGCCAGCGTCCGCAGCACCTCGCGCGCGTCGTCGGGCAGTTCCGGGTAGGAGAGGTTGGAGACGATATCGGTGATCCTCCGGCCCACATCCTCCGGGATGAGCCTGAAAACCCGGTTCGATCCCGCCGTGAACAGCCGCACGCGGAGTGCGGGGTCAAGGAACACGATGGTGATTTCCGTGTTGTCGAGCAGGTTTTTAAGGTCGTTGTTGAGCCGGGACAGGCTGTCCATCTTGTGTTGCAGTTCGGCGTTGAGCGTCTGCAGTTCCTCGTTCATGGACTGCATCTCTTCCTTGGAGGTGGTCAGTTCCTCGTTAGTGGACTGGAGTTCCTCGTTGGCCGACTGCAATTCCTCGTTGGCGGACTTGGCTGCTTCCTGGGAGGCCTGCATTTCTCCACGGGCGGTCTGCAACTCCTGATGGGCTTGAGCGAGATCCCGCTCCAGCGCTGCCAGCCGGGTGCCGCTGGCGGGGGATCCTTTGGCTTTGGCCGACCCTTTCGCTTCCGGAGGCGTGGCCACGTCCGTAAACACGACCATCACCAGCCCCCGCAGCGCCTCCGGCTCTGCGATGGCCTCAACGGTGAGGTCCACAGCCTGGACGCCGCCATTGGTTCCGACCTTCAGGTTTTTGCGAGTGACCGCGTTTCCCAGCCGGAGCGCCTTTCGGAAGGCATCGCTCAGGTCGTGGCGCAGGCCCTCGCGGGCCATGGCGAAGAGATTCCAGTTGGCTTTGCCCGCCGCCGGCTCTAAGTATTTGCCCGTCCGCCCGCTGATGAAAAGGATGTCGCCCTTGTCGTTGACCAGCACGGCCGCCGGGGAATACCGCTGCAAGAGCAGTTGCTCCGCCTGCGACTGGAGGTTGGCCGCCGGTTTCAACGCCTTCGGCGGCGGCACGCCCGTCCGGGCGGGCGTGAACGAGGCGGGAAATTCGACCGGCTCCGCCCGCGGGCCGGTCTCGAGCCGCCGACAAAGCTGCGCCTTGCCCCCCGGCGGCGCGAAGAGGTCGGTAAATTCGCCGACACTCTCGGCGGTCCCCAGAAACAAAAAACCGCCGGGATTCAGGCTGTGGTGAAAGAGCGGCAGGAGTTTTTTCTGCAACTCCGGCGTCAGGTAGATGAGCAAGTTCCGGCAGCTCACCAGGTCGAGCCTGGTGAAGGGCGGCTCCATGATGAGGTTGTGCGGCGCAAAGATCACCGTCTCCCGGATGGGCTTGCTGACCTGGTAGCCGCGCTCGACCTGGACGAAGAACCGGCTTAGCCGCTCCGGCGATACATCCGCGGCGATGTTGGCCGGGAAAACACCCGCGCGGGCTTTCTCGATGGCGTCCCGGTCCAGGTCGGTCGCGAAGATCTGGAGCTTGTAGTTTATGGCCGGCTGGAGTTGCTCCATCGCCTCTTTGAAAACGATGGCCAGGGAATACGCTTCCTCCCCGGTCGCGCAGCCGGGTATCCAGGCCCGCAGCGCCGGACTGGGCGGGCGGTCTTTCAGCAGCGCCGGGATGACCTGGGTTTTCAACTCTTCCCAGGCCGCCGGGTCGCGGAAGAAGCTCGTGACCCCGATCAGGAGTTCCTTGAACAGCAACTGCAGTTCCTGGGGATTCTCCTGCAAAAATCGGACGTAGGTGGCGATCCGGTCAATCTGGTGGATGCCCATGCGCCGCTCGACCCGGCGATACACGGTGGTCTTCTTGTAGAGGAAGAAATCATGGCCCGTCTGTGCCCGCAACAGGATCACGATCTTTTCGAAGGCGCTATGGCCTTTGTCCTCCTCGGCCAGTCCGGACCTGGCGATGAGGGGCGCGTGGTGGAGATACGCGAAGATCCTGCCGGGCAACGCCTCCACCGGAGCGACGACGTCGGCCAACCCGGCTTCAATGACGCTGCGGGGCATGCCGTCGAACTTGGCCGAGGCCGGATCCTGCACGAAGACCACCCCCGCTTTCCCCTTGATGGCCTTGAGACCCAGCGTGCCATCCGTGCCCATGCCCGAGAGAATGACACCGATACTGCGCTCCTCGGAGTCATCGGCCAGGGAGCGGAGGAAGAAATCAATCGGCAGGCGCAGCCCGCGGGGCGTCGCCGGATCGAGCAGGTACAGGACTCCGTGCAGGATGGACATGTCCTTGTTCGGTGGAATCATATAGACGCGGTCAGGCTGGACTCGGATGCCGTTCTTGACCTGGGTGACCTTCATAGCAGTGGCGCGCTGGAGCAGCTCCGGCATGATGCACTTGTGCATCGGGTCCAGGTGCTGGACGATGACAAAGGCTATGCCGCTGTCCGCCGGCACGTTCTCCAGGAACAGTTCCAGGGCCTCCAGACCCCCGGCAGAAGCGCCGATGCCGACAATAGGGAATGTGCTGCGGCCCGCACTGCGCGCGTTGTCCTTCGGCGGGAAGGGCGTCTTGTGGGGGATCGCGGCGGCGGGTTGATTCTTGCGGCGGGCGGGCTTGGCCGGCTGCTTCATGGTTTCGTTCTCTCCTCACGCTTCAGGGGCTCGGCTCGGCATGTCGGCGGCGTCATGCAGACTGAGACGGCATTTCGCGGTTCGGTGCTGGTGGATTTGTTCTTCGCTGGTGCGCTCGATCTCTTGGAGGTCCATCTGACATTCTCTTTCTTCGTGTCTCACTGCCACAGTAATGATCCGCCCGCATGACGGTCAGCCATCAAGCATCGGATTCTGACCGTCAGAATCCCGCTTGTCAAGGAGAATTCGCGCGGCGAAAGAAGGCCTCTGCCCGGCCGCCTGAACTACGGCGACAAAGGCGTGACCGGCTTCATGGTCCAAGCACCAGCGTGAACGTCTAGGGGGATATGAACGGGCATAGTTCAAGTGACGGCACGGGCGAGGACGGCTGTGCCGAAGCAATCCGCAGCATGGCACTTCCGGCGTTCCGGCGATGGCGCCTACACCTTCGCGACTTTCACCGGCTTGCCGGTCTTGAGCGACTTGACCATGACTTCAAGGACGGCGATGGGGGCGAGGATGCGTCTCGCCTCGAACGGCTGTTTCCTCGTCTTGATCATCTTCAAGAAGATTTGGATCGCCTTGAGAAAGTACTCGGCGTCGTTCTTGGGGGTCCAATCCACCCGGCCCTTCTTGCCGAGCACGCTCCAACGGAAGTCCCAGAATCCCTCCCTGTTGAGGCAGGTCATGGTCACCATCGGGCCCTTCGGGTACGAGAGGATGGCCACGGCGTCCGGGCCGTGGCGAATCAATTGCGCCGTGCTGGCGCAGGGACCCAGCAGGCCCACGATCACATGGACCTGGTGAACGCCGTAGAAGAAGAGGCCGCCCCATTTGCTCTCGACATCCGCCGGGCCGGAGGTGGCCAGGCTGTACACCTCGCCGAGCCGCGCCGCGGCGGCCTTGAAGTCGGAAAAGTCCTTCTGGAGCGTAACGGAGCTGAATCCGGTCAGGGGCGTCTTCCTGCGTCGAGCGATGTCAAAAAGCTTCCTGCCTTCAGCCAGCGTGTAGGTGAAGGCGTTATCTATAAGGGTGGGCACGCCGTTCGAGAGGAAGAACTTCGCCGGCTCGAAGTGATATTTCGCGTGCCGGTGGTCAATCACCACGCCATCCACCTTCCCGAGCATCTCGCGCCAGTCCTTGACGATGACCGGGATATGGGCGTCCGCTGCGGTTTTCTGAGCGAACTCGTCCTTCTCGCCCCAGACCATCTCAACGCGGGCATCCACCCGCCTCTTGACGTTACACAGCTTGGCGATCCCCGCGGCATGCGTGCTCTCAGCGCCGACGATTCCGATTTTCAGCATGGCTTTTTCTTATCCGGCCGCTTTCTCCAATTGTGTTTTCTGATCTGAGTGTTTTAGCGACTCTGCCTTTTTCAGGAACTCCCGCTGGATCCAGCCGGTTATCCGGGAAGACCCGCGAACGGGCGAGCGCGTCGGGCTACTCATTCCTTCCCGTCATTGGGCACGGATGTAACGTTTGGATAGAACTTTACCCAGTCGTATACCGTCACTGCATCTTCTGTTGGGGGAAGGCCACCCCAGTCTTTGTTGCCGGTCCAGCTATTCATCATGATATAACCGGGCTCGCTGGCTACTCCCGGATCCTCGAAGCTGTACACAATCTTTCCGTCAACGGTCCAGTCCAAGCGCGTAGGCTGCCAGAGAAACCCGTAACGGTGAAACCCTTTGGAGGGATTGAAGGGAAGCTCCTGGTAGTGAACTTTGCTCCGGTTATCATCCAGGTGATAGTTCATGGTGACCTCGCCGCGGTCGGGAGAGGTGATCCATTTACCATTGGTCAGGAACTCGAGATCCCATTCGGCCGGGCCATAGTTTTTTCGCTTCCAGAAAAACGAAGCGCAAACACCCCTGTTTGTTGCAGGATCACCGACGCTGGTTAGTTTCATCCTTACTTCGTAATAGCCGTAGCCATAACACGGGCCCGAAGCGAGCGTCTGTATTTCAGCTCCATTCATCGCATTGGCTTTGGACTTGAAATACATGAAGCCTTTGCTCTTCTCGCCAGGATAGGTCTCCGTAAAGGTGACGTTGGCGGGGTCGAACGTGTTTTCCCCGGTGGCTACCCAGATCCCATTGATTTTCCAGAGGCCATCCTGCGATGTATTGTTGGTCCAGCCCGGATGAAAATCCTGAAAGAGAGCCGGTTTTACAGTTCCTCCCTGCTGAGGAGGCGTACCGGTTGTATCTCCCGGATCGCCATTGGCGCGCGATACCCGACTGAAAGATATGCCTATCATTGCCAGGAATAACACGGCGACAATAGGCATTGCAGTAAAATGCATCTTCGTGGTGATTGGATTCATGGCTTTCCTCCTTGCTCAAACTGACCGGTTCGGGACTATCTGATGCGGTTTCGTTCAACTGCGGCAACCGGCATTATACCCTTGAGGGAACGACTGTCAAGGCGATTCTTGAAAGTTTTTCGAAGCCTTTCTTGGCCATGGCGCTTCGATTCAACGAAAAGGCGTTGTAGCGCGCCGTCGCCGCGCGATTTCTCCTTGACAAGCTGGATTCTGGCGGTCAGAATGCGTAATCTGACGCCTCACCGTCATGTGGAGAGAGGTCAGATGGGAAATTCCGGGTCTGAAGCACCACGACAACTGCTTTCGCCAACGAAGTCGCGGTCGTTCAAAAAGCTGCTCTTCTGGCGCATCCTGTCCCGACGCCAACTCGCAGCGACGGCCGCCGTCAGCGCCCTGGTGGTCCTGGTGCCGGTTCTGTTCCTGCGGTCCGCGAACAAAGAGGATTACGCCGCCATGGCCTATGTCGTCAAGAGGAGCGACCTGGTCATCAGCGTGTTGGAAGGCGGGAGCCTCGCGGCCACGCATTCGCAGGAGATCAAGTGCGGCGTGGAGGGGCAAACCACCATCATCAGCGTTGTGCCGGACGGGTATGTCATCACCGACGACGACGTGACGAAAGGCAAGGTCCTGCTGGAATTGGATTCGTCGAGCCTGCGAGAGAAGGCCATCCAGCAGAACATCACGTTCCAAGACGCGGCCGCCGCCTACACACAAGCCAAGGAGCAACTGGACATTCAGAAGAATCAGAATGAGAGCGACGTCAGCGCCGCCGGACTTCAGGCTGACCTGACACGCATGGACCTGGAGAAGTTCCTCGGCACTGAACTGACCGCAACGGTGTTGAAGGACAACGCGGAATTGGCTCCTCTTATGGCCGGGCAACTGAGTGCGGAGCAATCCGCCGGGCTCCTCGGGAAGCTCAATCTCGGCGGCGCCGCCTGGCAGAGTTGGCAAAACCTCCAGTCGAATATAGACCTGGCCGGCGAAGACGTTTCTCGCGCCAAGATGTCCTATCAATGGAGCAGAAGGCTGGGACCGAAAATCGGCCCAGAGGATAAATTGGTCGTCTGGGCAGACCAGACCATGGCCCGGGAGCTCGGACTGAAGACGTGGCCTGAGAAAACCGTCCAGGAAGTGGGATGCATCAGCCAAATGGATGTGGAAGCGGATGCCCACGCCCTCAGGCAAAAGCTGGTGGCCTACAGCCAGGCGCAGCTCTCGCTCGAGATATTCCTTCGATATGACTTCGCCAAGCAGATGAGGACTTTTCTCTCCGCCTATACCGAGGCGACCCGCCAGTTGGAGCGCGCAGAGGCCAAAGCCAGGTCCTCGCTGGCCATGGCTGAAGTCAACTTGAAGACTCGAGAAGAGTCTCTGAAGATTCAGCAGGATCACCTTGACAACGTCAACAAGCAAGTGGCCGCCTGCACGATCCACGCCACCAAGGCGGGCATGGTGGTCTATCCTGCCGGCTCGCCGTACCGGGGAGATGAGGATAACATCGCGGAAGGCACTGTCGTCCGCGAGCGCCAGATTATTCTGACCGTCCCGGATTTTGCCGCGATGGAGGTTGTTGTGCGCGTCCACGAGGCCTCCGCGGACAAGGTCAAGCCCGGACAGCAGGTCAAGGTGGTTGTGGAGGCCCTTCCGAACATGACGCTCCAGGGCGAGGTCAAGAAGGTGGCCACCATGCCCGAGATGCTCAATTGGATGAGCCCGGATGTCAAGGTCTTTTCCGCGACCGTCGCCCTCAAGGATGCGCCCGTATTCCTCAAGCCGGGAATGTCGGCGCAGGCGGAGATCATTGTGGACCGGGTGGCAGACGCCATCGCCGTGCCGCTGCAAGCCGTATTCGACTACAACGGGCGGAAGCTCTGCTATGTGCTCCGCGGCAACACCCCCGAACCTCGCCTGGTGGAAACCGGCCCGTTCAACAACAAGTTCATCCAGGTCGCCAAAGGCGTAAGCGAAGGGGATCGGGTCCTCCTGCGTGAGCCGTCCATCCCTGATGCCGTGTTGGCCAAGCTTGTCCCGAAACAGGAGCAGGCAGCGCCGAGGATCCAGGCAGGGCCGGTAGGAAAGTTGCAAGGGGCCGCGCGCTGATGGCGATTGTGGACTTCAAGAACGTTTGGAAAACTTATCGCATGGGCGAGACCGACGTCCATGCGCTCCGAGACGTCAGCCTTTCGTTCGAGGAGGGTGAGTACATAGCCATAATGGGCGCCTCCGGCTCGGGCAAGTCAACCATGCTGAACCTCCTGGGGTGCCTCGACCGGCCGACCTCCGGAAGGTACCTGCTCAGCGGGCAGGACGTCTCGGAACTGCCCGACGACGACCTCTCCGAGATACGCGGCGCCAGGATCGGCTTCATCTTCCAGTCCTACAACCTGATTGACCAACTGACCGTCCTGGATAACATCGAGATCCCCCTCTATTACCAGGGCTGGGCGGAGAAACCCGGCCGGGACCGGGCAGTCGCTGTGGCGGAGAAAGTCGGCCTTGCCGACCGGCTGCACCACCGCCCGGCTGAACTCTCGGGCGGCCAGCAGCAGCGCGTGGCCATCGCGCGTGCGCTGTCGAGCGATCCCCTGATCCTGCTGGGTGACGAGCCCACCGGCAACCTGGACTCTGCCACGGGCCGAGAGGTCCTCGCCATCCTCGATGGCTTGTCGGAGGGCGGAAAGACCATCGTCATCGTGACGCACGACGAATCCGTGGCGCAGCACGCGCACCGCATCATCCACCTGGCCGATGGGAGCGTGGTCAAGGAAAGGCGAGGCGGAAGATGAAGGGGCTCCTGATTGAGCGGACCCTGATCCTCGGGCTCAAGAGCCTCTGGCGGCACCGGCTCCGGTCGCTGCTCACCGTCCTTGGCGTCGTCTTCGGCGTCTGCTCCGTTATCGCGATGCTTGCGGTCGGCGAGGGCGCCAGCTACGAGGCCCAGGAACAGATCAGGCAGCTCGGCAGCACAAACATTGTCATCCGCGCCGTCAATCCGCAGGACCGGATGACAATCATCTCCAAGAACGGCCGGCGGATCCTCGCCTACGGCATCACCTATGACGATGCCGAGCGCATCGCCACGACCATACCGAGTGTGGAGGTGACCGTTCCGATCCGCCAAATTGCGACGGAAGCGTCCGTCGAGAGCCGCCGGACCAATGTCATGATGGCCGGCACGGTGCCGTGGTTCCCGCGCATCACGAACCGTCCGATCGCGCAGGGACGCTTCCTCACCCGCACGGATCTCTTGTATGCCAACAACGTCTGTGTCCTGGAACGAGGCGTCGCCGCGGCCTTGTTTCCCGTCGAGAACCCGATCGGCCGGAACATCAGGGTGGGCGGCGATTACTACTGCGTGGTGGGGGTCATGGCGCCCGCTTCAAGGCGGATGCAGACCTCCGGCAAGTCGAATGACGAGAACGCCGGCTCAGAAGTCTATATTCCTTTCACCACCTCGCGAAAGTGGCTCGGCGAGGCGGTTTTCATGGCCTTCGGCCCCAACGAGCGCGTGGAAATCCATGAACTGGATGTACGGGTCTCCTCCGTGGACAAGGTCATCGAGACAGCCGGCATCTGCAAGGAGATGCTCGCGCGGTCCCACAGGAGGCTCGACTACGAGGTTATCGTGCCCCTGGAGCTGCTCCGTGCCGCCGAGCGGACCAAGCGAATCTACAACATCGTGCTGGGCTCTGTGGCGGCCATCTCGCTCCTGGTCGGCGGCATTGGCATCATGAACATCATGCTCTCCAGTGTCACGGAGCGCACGCGCGAGATCGGCATCCGCCGCGCCCTCGGCGCAAAGAAGCGCCACATCATCGTCCAATTCCTTACGGAGGCTGTCCTGCTCTCAGGAGTAGGGGGGCTCTTCGGAGTGGCGCTGGGCATCGCGGCGCCCTTCCTTGTGGAATACTTCGCCGGCATGAAGACCATCGTGACGCTGTGGTCCGTCCTTGTCGCCTTCTCCATCTCGGTCGCCGTTGGCGTCATCTTCGGCCTCTACCCCGCCTCCCGCGCCGCGAACATGGACCCCGTCGAGGCCCTGCGGCACGAATAGCGGCGGTCGGCCCGCGCGGCGCGGCATGAAGCCGTTCGAGACCGGCGGACCGGACGGGCCAAAACCTTTGCCGGGTGCCCAGACCAGCCACATTATTATTCTTGAAAAACCTCTTGACTTGGGGATCATCGTGTGATAGATGTACTAGTAATACTAGTACACACGCGAGGGCGCTGATGCGATTTGCGGTCAACCCATCTTCCACCGAACCGGTTTACGCGCAGATCGTGCGCCAGGTGCGCGAAGCGGTTGCGCGCGGCGTGTTGCGCCCGGGGGAGCGTATTCCGTCGGTCCGCGACCTGGCGCTTCAACTCGTCATCAATCCCAACACGATCGCGGCGGCGTACCGCGAAATGGAGCGCGCCGGACTCGTCTATTCGCAACGCGGGAAGGGAACCTTCGTCGCGGAAATCAGCAACTCGTCTTCCGCTGCGGAACGTCGGCGGTTGCTTCAGAAGCACGTGGACGCGCTCCTCACCGAGGCCACTCACCTGGGATTCAGGGAAGAGGAATGTCTGGAGATGGTTCGTGCTGCAGCGAAACGCTACCGGCTGAGGGAGTCAGCACATGAGTGAGGTTGTGATTCAGGCCGAAGGGTTGACGCGGTACTTTGGACGGAAGAAGGCGGTAGATTCGCTGAGCCTCTCGGTCCGGCGCGGAAGCGTCTATGGTTTCCTCGGCCGCAACGGCTCGGGGAAGACCACGACCATTCGAATGCTCCTGGGCATGCTGCACTCCACCCGCGGGCAAAGCACACTGTTGGGCTGCGACTCGGAGAACCTGACGCCAGAGGTCAAAGCGCGCGTGGGATATCTCTCGGAGGGCCATCCGTTGTTCACGGGGATGCGGATTGGCGAACACGCCGAGTTCTTTCGCAACTACTATCCGACCTGGGACCGGCTGTGGCTCGACGCCGCGCTGGCCCGGTTCCGGCTCGACCCGAAGCGGCGGGTCGGAACGCTCAGCCGCGGCGAGCGCGCGCAAGTGGCGCTGGCCCTGTGCCTGGCCCCGCAGCCGGAGTTGCTCATCCTGGACGACCCGGCGCTGGGACTTGATCCGGTCGTCCGGCGCGACTTCCTCGAATCCATTGTGGAGTTGATCCAGACGGAGGGTCGAACGATCTTCTTCAGCTCGCACAACCTGGCCGACGTGGAGCGCGTGGCGGACCGCATCGGCATCATCGAGGAGGGCGTCCTGCGGGCGGACTGCGGGTTGGACACGTTCAAGGAAAACGTTCGGCGCGTAAGATGCCGGTTCCGCGAGGGTCAGCGGCCGACGATCAGCCTGCCCGGACTCTTGCGCCTCCGGTGGCTGGAGAACGAGGCGACGCTCACGCTGGCATCCTTCGATGAAAGCCGCCTCGACCGACTCCGCGAGTTGGGAGCGGAAGAGGTCGAACCAGTGGATGCGGGGCTCGAGGACCTGTTCATTGATTACACGGCGCCTTTGAGCGGGAGAGTGTAACGATGTGGCCAATCATCAAGAAGGAACTGCGCGAGAACACCCCTTACCTTCTTGGGGCATTCGTCATCTTTCTTTTGATTCTGGACTTTGGCGCCTTTGACAGGGGGTGGATCCTTCTCGGCTGCCCGATGGTGTTGGACGGTCAGCATGCTTCGTGGCAGAACACCACCTACTACGCGGCCGATGCTGGAATGGAAGGGTCATGGAACAGCGCCTGCTTGCTCCTGGCCGGGGCGATTGCATGGGGCCAGGTCTATCAGGAGCGGCGGCGCAAGACTTGGCCCTTGCTGGTGCACTTGCCCATTTCCAGAAGCGGCATCATTTTTGCGAAGGTGCTGGCCGGCCTCTTGATGTACCTCATTGTGTGCTTCCCCCTGGCGTTTCTGATCATCGCGCGGTTGAACACACCAGGAGTGTGGCCGGGGCCGATATACGCCTACATGTTTTTTCCGCTGCTGACCTATTTCCTCGCCGGGGCGATGTTCTATTTGACGGCATTCCTCTCCGCGTTCCGATCGGCACGTTGGTACGCGACAAAGTGGCTTCCGCTGATGGCCGCCATTCCCGTCTTTATTGTTGCCGAGTGCTTGAACCGGCCTTTCTTCTTCTGGGAGGTCAGCACGGGGACCCCTTACATGTCGCTGACCGTACTGGTCTTGGCTCCTTTGAGCCTGGTGTTTGTTATCTGGGCCATTCGCGGACAGGCGCGCGCGCGAGAATACTGAAAGGTCACCATGAAGCCATCAGTGAAGTCGTCGGTGCCAACAGCCGTAATCCTGTTCTCCACGGTCTTGTTCTTCCTCTTTTTTATTCAGGTCCGGTTGTACCGCTACGGTGATTCAACTCCCCTGCGTGACCAGCGCCCGGCCGTTGCCGGATCCGTATTCATGGCCGATGGCTCTCTGGTTCATGTCGTCGGTATTCCAGACCCGCCTGTCGACGGCCTTCCAGTCTGGCATAGGGAGGTTTATGACGAGAAATTGTCAGTGAAGCCTCTGTCCGTAGACGCGACGAACGCATTTTTAAAGGAACACCAGGGCAAGCGTATGTCAATTACGCCCGTCAGCGAGAGTAAGACGAAATGGTGGTCGCTGAATGTGTGGAAAGCACTGAACGCGCTGTTATGGTGGAATGGCCCTGAGGGGCAATTTGACATCTATGATTCGCAGACGCGTCTTCGGTCAGCGTCCATCGGCCCGGACGGCGTCGTGACGCGCGCTCCGGCTCGTCCCCAGGGACGTTTCAGGCTTGTCACCGACCCGATTTCGTTCAACCACGATTACCTGTTGATCACCGACGATGGCGTTCTGCGACTGAATCCGGAGCCGAAGAATCTCGGCATTGAACGCCTGTTCGATGGAAAAGTGAAGGGCTGGGGGATCGGCAGGAACAAGAGGGCAAGGTCGCGCGCATGTATGTAATCTCCGGAGGTGCGCTGTGGCAACTCGATCTTAAGGACCCGCCGGTGCGGAAGGTTCCGCTCTCCGACGAATTGTCACAGGCCATTTTAGCTGCGGACGAAAGCTCCATTGTGCCGCTGGAAAACGGCCGGTTCTCCATCGAGACAGATTACCGCGCCGGCAATTGGCGGCGAAAGACTCTGTTCCTGCTGGGCAGCGACGGCAGCGTGCTGCGCCGTGTGGAGCTTGACCGGGACGAGTTGAATGTTCGAATCCGTCGCGGCGTCTCCAGCAAATCCCGCATGACCACCCTGACGATAGTCATCCTTCCGCGGCTACGGTGGGAACGGACAACCGCCGACTTCATTCAGTACGCGGTCCTGTCGCTGGTGCTGGCGGGCCTGGTTAGCTGGCATCAGGCGAGGACGGGGCGGCGCGGATGGCGGGCATTCGCCTGGTCGGCATTCACATTTGCGGCGGGACTGGCTGGCGCAGTGTCCTATGTAATGGCTCATTGGGATAAACGAACTGAGGCCTGCCCTGGCTGCGGGAAGCCGCGCCCGATAGCGCAGGATACATGCCCGCATTGCAACATTCCCTGGCCCAAGCCGGCGAAATCGGGATTTGAGGTGCTGGAGTGTCAATGAGTTGCAATCCGACCGGCTGAACGCGACGGTTCATACGCCTGGAGGTGGAACGGAAAAGGAAGGGCGCCATTTCAGATTCCGGTGCTTCTGTGGTATCCTGACGGCAACGTCGTTGCCTATGCCGTATTCCGGCGCGCTGACGCCGGGTACCGGCAGTTCATCGCAGGAGGGGCGGACCTGCGAGATGCCGCGGGACGGCCTTTCCTCAGAAGAAGCGTGACATGAGACCGGTTAGAATGGTCGCAGCCTCCGTCCTGGGAACGCTGGCCGTGGCTGCCTTCGTCTCATGCGGGGCCGCCTCGAACGGCGCCGAAGGCGCGGAGGACACGCGGTTATCCGGCGCGGGCAAGGACCAGGCGCCGCCCGGCGGGCCCGCCACGCAGCCAAGCAGCCAGGAGACAGCCGCTATGTCCAAGTCCACTTGCGAGTTCGGCGTGGAAGGCGGCGCTCCCCGTGACGCCGAGTCACTGGCCGTTTATCTGAAGGCTGTCCGAGACCTGGGCGCGGAGTTCATCGTCTGCCAGTTCCGCCCGGAGCAGAATGCGCCCGGCGGCCGACGCAACGGATGGGGATGGGAAGCCTCCGAGCAGGGCTTCGGCGACCTGGCCGCGGCGTGTCGCAAGGCCCATCTGACCTTCTTCGCCGACCAGGAGGTCACCAACTACACCAAGGAAGGCGACATCCTGGACAAGGACGGCCATGACCTTCTGGCGCACCCGGACGGGACGCATCGGTGGGATATCACCGGCAAGACGCTGGAGATCGCCGTGAGGCATCCGGAGTTCCGCGGCGTGCTCTACGACGAGGCCGAGCACGGCCAGATGCGCCGCGAGAACAACACCAACGGCGGGTCGGACAGCCAAGCGACCGGCAAGGTGCATCCGTACTTCGCGGCCACCGACGGGATGACCCTGGAACAGGCGTATAACGCCGTCTACTCCAGCGCGAAGGCGGTGGCGGAGAATTATCGCCGCGCGGGCGTCACGCCGATGACCGAAGACGTTTTCCCCGTCATGCTTCACACGTTTGCCAGAGCGGGCTTCGATCCGGCCCCGAAGTTCCTGAAGGAAAGCATTGACCCGGTCTTCGCTGCCATCGCGATAGGGGCGGCCCGCGAGTACGGGCGGGAGTTCTGCGTCAACCCGGACTTGTGGGGGTTCTCCGACTTTCCAGGCCATCCGCCGGAGGAGCTGCGGGCTTCGCTCCTCTATGCCTATTGGATCGGGTCCACGCGCATTTTCGTGGAGAACATCCGGGGGCTCATAGAGCGGAAGGTGGAGAACGGGGTAGTTCGGTACGAGACCACCCCCTACGGCAAAGTCTACCAGTGGTTCGTGAAGGAATACGTGCCGGCCCACCCGCGGCCATATACCTTCCGCGACATCCGCCCGGAAGTGGCCATCGTCCGGTTCGACGACTCCTGCTGGGGTCAGAACGACTCGGGGTTCCCCGATGCGCTTTACGGAGCGGCGAACCTCAAAACCACGCCGACGACGGCCGCCTGGTTCCAGATCTGGAGCCTGCTAACTCACGGCCAAACCCGCGACGGGGGCCTCTCTTTCTGGAATGGCAGCTACAAGGGGATTCCGCATGACTTTTTCTGTCCGCTTCGGGGCGCGGTGATGTACGACCACTTAGCCAGGGCAAAGGAGCTGGAGGGGCTGAAACTGGTCTTCCTCACCGGAGTGCAGATCAGCCCGCAGACGATGGAGGCGGTGCGCGCCTTCGTCCGCAAAGGCGGCCTGTGCGTCACGCTCGATTCCCTCGCGCCCGTCGGGCTTTCGGGCCAGAGCGGCCTCGTCGCCGAGGAGTCGGGAAATTGGCTGATCGTGAAGGACTTCCGCGGCGAGGAAGTCCGCAAGGCCGTCGCGCCCTTCCTCGGCAACCCGGATGAGATCCGCTACCAGGTGGGCCAGCGGAGACTCACCGTGAAGCGAGGCGGGGACGGGAACACGATCCAGATCTACCTCCAGGGAGAAAAGGAGATTCAGGAGGAGTCGCAGCCTCCCGAGTCGGCCAGGGTCTGGTAGATCAACGCGCGGGCAAGAACGGTGATTCTCGCAATGCGCCCGCGTGGGGCAGCCGATCATGCCGTTCTCACCGCAGCCCAGGCGGCCAGGGCAGGTGTGTCCTTTCGCCGCGCGAGTTGCGCTTGACAAGCGGGATGCTGAGGGCCAGAATGCGACGCTTGACGGCTGACCGTGGTGTGGATGACGATATGGCAAATTCCGGCTGACGCATCACCGAAAAATCTCGCGGCGGCGTCATGCCGGGCGGAACGAAAAGGAGGAAAATCATGTTCGGAAAGATCCTAGCGGTCGGTCTCTCTGTCGCGGCCACAGCGGGCCTAGGGACTCCCTGTTGGAGCCAGGAAAGGCCGATCGTCATTTACACCCAGGCCAATGCCCCTGTGGCGCCCGGGCTCGATGACCTCCCTTTGAGAACGAGCCTCTCGCAATACGGCATGACCTGGACGTTCGACAAGCCCGCGCGAGTCGGGCAGTTCGTCAACGGCGACTTTTACGTCGTCGGACCCGTGACGATTACCGAGATCACTCCCAAGCCTCTCTACGGCGCCGAAATCCCCGCCGACCAAATTGACGCAACCGACAGGCTCCAGCCGGAAAAGTACCGCGTTCGCAACGGCTTCATGCTCAATCCGCCTGCCGAAGAGAAAGTCTCTTACGACAGCGGCGTCAAAAACTGGTTTGACCCGACCCTCATCCAGAAGCTTCCTGTCGCCATGAAGCCCGGCGATTCCCTCGTCTCGACCATCAGCATGACGATGGGGGTAGTCCTCCAGGTTCCGCTGCAGAACAGCGACGAAACGGAATCGCGCGGAGTCGGCGATTCCAGCCCCGTCAAAGACGCCGCCGTGCTGACCTGTGTCGCCGAGCCTCAACCGGCCGATGCATTCCGTCCATCGTTCTGTGACCGCACTCAGAAAATTTATCTGGCGCGCGGTCTCAAGCGCGACCTCTTGCCTTCCCTCGTCCGTCCCGGCGACACACCCAAGACCGAAGAATACGTCCGCTACACCCAGCGCCCGTGGGTCAACACCGGCTTCTTCGGCTTCGAGGAACCCGCCGACAACATGCCCTGGTACGGCCAGCAGGTCGGCGAATGCGTCGGCGATGCGGCGCTGCTCCTCTGCCTTAACTTCACGCCCCAGCAAAAAGAGCCGTTGCTCGATAACTTCATCCAGGTCGGAATTGATCTCGGCGGCATCATCCGCGCCGGGCATTCCGGATGGCCCGGCTTTGGCGGCCACGGCAGCGGCCGCAAGCTGCCCATCGTCTTCGCAGGACTGCTCCTCGGCGACGGCGAACTCGCCAACGTCAACAAGTCCTTCCCCAAAGCCGGTTTCGGGGAAGATGAACAAACTGCCTATGGTGACTGCTGGACCGGCGCCAAAGTCGTCTTCACCGGGCACTCCGGCATTGATGAAGTCACCGGCATCGGCCGCGACTACGTTCGGGGGCCGAACGCCTGGGGCCCCTACGAACACACGCCACCCTCCACCTGGGGAGAAGGCCAAGTGACCAGCGAAGGCTACCGCCGCGCCAACACCAGTTCGGCCTGGGTCGCCCAAGCCCTGGCCCTCCACCTCTTGCACGCCGAGAAAGTCTGGAACCACGATGCATTCTTCGATTACGTCGATCGCTGGATGTACGAAAACGACGACGCTTCCCGCAAAGTCCTCAAAGCGGTCGGCCTTGACTACGACAACGACTGGTGCCGGGAAGGCACGTGCTTCTGGACCCAATGGGTGCTCGAGATTTGGGCGCAATACCGGGCCGCCCCCGGCATGCCCCCGATTGACGGCTGGAAACAACAACACGACGACACCTACTACAGAACCGCCATCGCAAAAGAACTGAAAAGCCCCAACTAGCGCGGCAGATAGAATCGTCGCCGGCGCGCCGGCCGACAGCTAATTTTTGAGCGCGGCGAAATGGCCGCGTCGAGATGATAGTTCTCTCAGCAGCCCGCTGTATTCGGCCGCGCCATTGCACGGCCCGTGTTCTTCGGCTACACTGCCCCTATTTGCCGATACGGGGTTAGCCAATGCTCTCAGGCCTTCATTTTCTCCTTACCTACGCCTGTAATTTCGAATGTGACCACTGCTTCGTTTACTCGCGCCCGGGGGCCAAAGGCACTTTCACCATCGCCCAAATTCGTGATGTCCTCGCCGAACTCGTCCGCCTCGGCACCGTTGAGACCGTCTATTTTGAAGGCGGCGAACCCGCGCTTTACTACGCCACGATGCTTGAAGCCATCCGCCTCGCCCGCGGCATGGGCTTCAAAACCGGCATCGTGACCAACTCCTACTGGGCCACTTCGGACGAGGACGCCGAACTCTGGCTCAAGCCCCTCGCCGGCCTGGGCCTCTTCAAGATCAGCGTCTCCGACGACGACCTTCACTACGGCGAAGGCCCCGAGACTCCTCCCAAGCGCGCCCTCCGCGCCGCACAGCGTCTCGGCATCGAGTCGAGCGTTCTGGCCACGGCCAGGCCGGTCGTGAAAATCGCCCCCGGCAGTTTGGTCCCTGAAGTCTCCGGCGGCGTGATGTTCCGCGGCCGCGCCGTCGAAAAACTCTCGGCGGGGCTCCCTCGCAAAATGTGGCGGGAGTTCACCCGGTGCCCTCATGAAGAGCTGCGCGCACCCAAGCGCGTGCATCTCGACGCCTACGGCCATATGCATCTCTGCCAGGGCATAAGCATGGGTTGCGTCTGGAAGACGCCGCTCTCAAAACTCGTCCGCGAATACGACCCCGACGCGCATCCGATCTGCGGTCCGCTTCTCCGCGGCGGCCCGGCGGCGCTCGCTCAAGCATTCGATTTCCCCTGTGAAGAGCGCTACATTGACGCCTGCCACCTCTGCTTTGCCGTCCGCCTCGCTCTCCTGGATCGCTTCCCCGAATTTCTGGCTCCCCGCCAAGTTTATGGTTTGAAAGAGTGAAACTCGGAAATGGATGATCATACATCCTTTATCGCCACATGAAACACTTTCTGGCGACGCTGCCCCGCAACCTCATCGGCTGCTTCAAAGGCCGGAGGATCATTTGGCATATCCTTGCCATCGTTCTCACTTTCATCCTCGTCATGTCCGGCCTCGACTGGCGCTATTTTCTTGCCACGCGCAGTCCAACGCTTCGCTCGCGGATGTTTCCCGCCGTATTCATCGGCATGCTTCTGCCCCTCGCCTTGCCGCTGGTCCTCTTTGCATTCGGGATCATCGCCAGAAACGCGCGGGCTGCGTTGATCGGCTGGGCCATCGGTCAGGCCGCAATCCTCGGATTGCTGATCGCTGCCGCCTACAAGGCGGTTACGGGCCGCCCGCATCCTCCGCGCGGTTTCAGCGAGGACATCAGTCATCTCTTCCGCTTCGGCTGGCTGCGCGGCGGAGTCTTCTGGGGCTGGCCGTCGTCGCATACCACTGTGGCCTTCGCCGTGGGGGTGACGGTGTTCACGCTCTTTCCGAAACAACGGTGGGTGGGCTTGGGGGCGATCCTCTACGCTTTCTATGTCGGCATTGGCGTCTCCATGACCATCCATTGGTTCTCGGATTTCGCGGCCGGGGCGATTATCGGCTCGGTCATCGGAAGCGTTGTCGGGAAAAGTTTTTCAGTTGATGACTCGACATCCCGGAATCCAGTGAGGCATCGCTCCGTCGGCGCTCCCTGAAGCGGGAAATTCTAGGTGACATGGCCCGCGACTGGATTCTTCGCCAGGGCTTTGATAGAGTCCGTTATGATCGCAGGGTTCACTTTACCTGATCCGGGGGATCGGAGTTGTCCTTAGTGTCGTCCGCTCAGATGCTACGCGCGTTCAGGCCGGGATCCCTGGGCGGATTCGGGCGGCGCGCGGCCGGTCCGGCGCTTCTGGCGCTGATCGCGCTCGTATGCCTCGCGGCGCCGCTCTGCCTGGCGCAGCCCCAGCCGCGCCAGAAGCTGGTCCATGAGCGCACGTCGCGCTACTACACGATCCAAGTGGTGGACTACCCCAACGAGGGGCGGCGCGCCATGGTGTTCTCCCGCGCCCGCGGGATCGAATCCTTGATGGTGCTGGCGGACCCTGATGCGCTGGACATGGCTTACTGCCGCACGATGGTGGCGGCGCTCGCGCTGCCGGCAGAGTGCAAGGACGCGCTGCTGATCGGCCTGGGAGGCGCGTCGCTCCCGAAGTTCATCCAGAAACAGTTTCCCGCCCTGCGGCTGGACATCGTGGAGCTGGATCCGGACGTGGTCGAGGTGGCCGCGCAGTACTTCAGTTTCCGGGGTTCGCCGAACACGCGCATCTTCGTCCTCGACGGCCGCCTGTTCCTGAAACGCACCGAGAAGAAATACGACGCGATCCTGCTGGACGCCTACGCGGGCGACCGGGTTCCCTTCCACATGACGACGCTCGAGTTCGTCAGCCTGGTCAAGAGGCATCTGGCGCCCGGCGGGGTCGTCGCGACGAACCTCTGGGACCCGGCCAGGACGCGGTTCCTGGAAGCCGAGAAGAGGACCTATCAGACGAGCTTTCCACAGACCTATCTCTTTGACGCGGCTGGCTCCGGCAACATCGTCATTTTCGGCACGCTGGATGCCGAGACGGTGGCGGGCAGCGAGTGGATGCACCGCGCTCAGAAGCTGGCCGCGGGCAGGGAGCTGGGTTTCGACCTGCCGGACCTGGTCCGGACCGAGTACGAACGGCTGACGCCGCTTCGCATTCAGCAGGCGCCGCTGACCGATGATATGGCGCCGGTGGACACGCTGCGGCGGGAGGACCCGCGGCATTTCGAGGAAGGGGCGCCGCCTCCGTGACTCCTGCCACATCGAGCGCGGCTTCGGGGAGCAGGGGCCGGAGATGCATCTTTGCGGCGGCGTTCCTTTCCGGCGCAGTGGTCATGAGCCTGGAGATGGCCGGGTTCCGGCTGGTGGAGCCGGAGTTCGGCAGCGACATCGTAGTCTGGGGCAGCCTCATCAGCGTCTTCCTCGGGGGGCTTGCCCTCGGCGCGTGGGCGGGCGGCCGTCTTGCGGACATCCGTCCGGCGCTGTGGAAGCTCGGCGCGATCCTGGCCGCGGCGGGACTTGCGGCGCTTCTGCTGCCGCTCTATGCCGGCGCCGTGCTGCAGTGGACTTTTCCGGCGAGTTGGGCGCCCACTCCTGTCGAATGGAGCGCTCCGGGCGCGGCGAGCGGCCTGCGGGTGTACATGCCGCCGGACCTGCGGTGGCGCGCGCTGGCGGCGGGCGCGCTGCTCTTCGGGCTGCCGGCGGTTCTACTGGGCATGGTCACCCCCTACGCCGTCAAGCTGCGCGTTCGCGCCATGCCGAACCTCGGCGCAGGCGTCGGGACGATCTCCGGCGTCTCGACGCTCGGCGGAATCACAGGCACTCTGGGGACCGCCTTCTATCTTGTCAGTTGGCTGGGGACGCGCCTGCTGTTCGCCTCGAACGGCATCGTGTTGCTTGTCTCCGGCCTTGGGTTGGTTATCTTGGACCGGATCGCGCCACGGACGGCGGAGGAATGAGTATCCAGATAGTTGCGCCATGAGGGCTTGCAGGCCATGGACGCGAATCGCTACAGGGACCTGGTTGCCACGCCTGCGGCCTCTGAAGCTTTCGTCCGGCGCGCCCTGGCGTACCTGGAATCGGACTTTCGGACGCTGGCGCTGGCGGCGCTATCGGACTGGGAGCGGACCCGGATCGTAGCGAGCGAGCTGTTTCAAGCGCTGGCGGGACTGCAACGTCCGTCCTGGGGCACGTGGAACGGCCTGCTGGGGGCGTTGCGGAGCGCGCGGCGCGAGGCGCTGCGCACCGGAAGCGCGGCGGAGCGTCAGAAGGTTGAGCAGGCCGCCATTCTGGCCCATGTGCTGCAACTGCTCGATGAGCGGCTGGACGCGGCGACCGCCGATTCGCTCAAGCCCCTGTGTGAGCTGACGCGCTGGCGCGGCGGGAAGCTCACGACGGGGAGTGCGCTTTCGATGGCTATCGGCGTGCGCAACCTGGTGGCGCACGACCCGCCGACGGATGAGGCCGCCTGGGACCGGCTGGCGGTGGCATTGCGTCCGATGGTCCAATGGGTTGCGCGCCGATCCCTCCTTGAGTCGCTCGGCGAACCGGTCGAATACCCCCCTCCCTGGTTCGAGATCGAAGGCACAACGCTCTGGACGTTCAGCGGGCTGGAACAGGACTTTTCGGCTCGATACGTTGCGGAGGGGCGAGATCCGAGATACTCCGCCGAGGGCGGCGCGCGGGTGAGCGAGTCGCTGAAGCGGCTCCTGGGCAAAGCGGACGTGCAGGAGAGGGACTTCCGGAAGCTGCTGTCGAAGCTGGCGCCGGAGGAGGTCAAAGGGGTGCTGATGGGGGATTTCCTCGTCGGCCGGCCGGTGGGCGAAGGGGGATTCGCGGCCGTGCACGTCGGGCGTCAGTTGAGCACGGGGCGGCAGGTAGCGGTCAAGATCCTTAACGACGGCACGCCCGAAGACATCAGGCTGCGTTTCCAGCAGGAGGCGGCCTACCTGTCGCGCTTCAGCCATCCCAATATCGTCGGGGTGTACGCCTACGAAGAGGAAACCTGGCGGGCGCCGACAAGCTTCAGCCTGAGCGGGGAGTCCTGGTTTGAGAAATTCAGCAAGAGCGCGCCGGTCAAGACGTTCATTGCATTGGAATGGATCGAGGGGGAGACGCTCGAGAGCATTTATCAGAAGCGGTCGGAGAGTCCGGTTGCGCTGGGCGAGCAAATGCGGTGGTTTTTACAGGCCGCGAATGCGCTGTCCGTGGTGCACGCGAGCGGGCTGATCCACCGCGACATCAAGCCGGGCAACCTGATGCTGAGCACAGACGGAACGATCAAGCTGATGGACTTCGGGGTGGCGCGGACGCAGGTGGAGGAGCGGACGATCCAGACGACGATGGGAAAGGTGTTCGGGACGCCGGCGTACATGTCGCCGGAGCAGATTCGGGCGGCGGACGCGGAGGCGGAGGTGGGGCCGGGGACGGACATCTACTCATTGTGCGCGACGTTTTACGAGTTGTGCACGGGGACGAGGCTGTACCATCACGACCGGGAGAGCGCAGAGACGGTGAAGACGCTGAAGCTGTCGGGGCGGATGCCGGAATCGCCGCGGAGACTCGTCCGGGGACTGCCCTGGGAAGTGGAGACGATCCTGCTGGGCGGCCTGCAGCCGGAGTTGTCGGACCGTTACCGCACGGTCGCCGCTTTGGAACGCGACCTGCGGCACTTCGCGTCGGACGAGCCGATCGAGTACCAGCGGCCCTCCGCCATTCGGCGGATGCAGTTGATGTACCGGCGCAACCGCAGCGTCTCGAATCTTGCTGCCTGCTTCCTGGCATTGGCCGTCGCGGGAACCTTGTCGTACATCAATGGGATCAAGGCAGAACAGAGAAGGACGGAACAGCAGAAGCAGACTGCCGATGAGAACGCAGCAGAGAGGGAAGTGGAACGGACTAAGGCGGATGAGAACGCCGCAGAGGCGGATCGTCAGAAAGAGGCCGCGGATAAAAGCGCTGAACAGGCGAGACTCCAAAAAGGAATTGCGGATCAGCAAAAGGCAATTGCCGAACTGGCAGAAATAAATGCTGTGGCGCAGCGCGACCAGGCAGAAGCCGCGCGCAACCAGGCAGAAGACGCGCGCAATACCGCCGAGAAGGAACGGCAGCACGCCGCCGAACAGCGCGACCGCGCTGAGCGCCAAAACTACTTCGCTCAAATCGCGCTCGTGCAGAAGATGATCGAAGACGGCAACATCGGCGATGCGGAAAACAGACTGGAGGACTGTAAGCCGGCCTTGCGCCGGTGGGAATGGGGCTGGCTGGAGCACCTGTGCCACCTGGACCGGAGGACTTTCCAAGGCCCTGCGCAGCCGGTCATAGCGCTGTCCTTCAACCCGGAGGGACGACGGGTTTCGGCGGCTTATCGCGACGGCGAGGTGCGCGTTTGGGATAAGGACAGCGGCCGGGAGTTACATCACTTGGCCCCCAGCGCCGAAGAGGTGCGAGCCATCGCCTTCTCGCCGGACGGCACCCATCTGACCGCCGCGTCCGGCGGCGCGGCGAGCAAGGTCATTACGTTGGACTTTTTCAACGGGAAAACCGCCAAACTCCAGAAGATCCCCGACGACCAGATCGTTGCGCTCGAATATAGTCGCGATGGCCGGCAAATCGCCTGCGGCGGCGATCGCAGAGTCATTTACCTCTGCGAGGCTGAAACCGGCCGATTGCTCCATACCTTGGCCGGGCATACGGGCACGATACAGGCCCTGGCGTACGCGCCCGGCGGGCGACAGGTGGCCTCGGCCAGTCCCGACGGCACAGTGCGCGTCTGGGACACCGCAACCGGCGATTGCGAGAGCATGTTCCAGGGCGACCGCCCGTTCCGATCGGTGGCCTTTGACTCGCAGGGCCGGAAACTTGCCGCCGGCGATTCCGGAGGCGAGGTGTGGCTCTGGGATACGGTCTCGGGCGGCGATCCGATGAGGTTCCGCGGGCCGGTGGATGAAATCTCGTCCGTGGCCTTCACTCCGGATGGCACGGGGCTTGCCGCTGGGTGCGTTGGCAAGGTGAAGGTCTGGGAACTGCCCGGCGGGAATGAGACCCCGGCGTTCACCGGGCACAAAGGCCAGGTCCTCGCCCTGGCTTACAGCCCGGACGGGAAGGAACTGGTCAGCGGCGGGCAGGACGGCGCAGTCAAGCTATGGGACAGCCCGGGGCGGCCGGCCGCAGCGGTGTTGTGGAAGGGGGATCCCGAACGGCTCTGGGGGCCTTACAACGTGGCATTCAGCCCCGACGGCAAGTATCTGGCCGGCGGCATTGATGACATGGTGCTGGTGTTCGATGTGGCGCAGAAGCGCGAGGTCAAGCGCCTGGAAGGCTATCGAGGCAGCATTGCTTCGGTCACCTTCAGTCCCGACGGCAAATGGATTGCCGGCGCCATCAGCGACCGGACCGTCAAAGTCTGGGACAGGGACAGCGGAGGGGTTGTTTTCGACAAAGGATTTACGAGCCTTGTCCGCTGCGTCGCCTTCAGTCCGGATGGTCGGGCGCTCTCGTCCATGACCTCTGACGGCACGATCCAGGGGTGGGACCTGCAGCGCGGGAGCGAACGCTTCCACGTCAAGGCCAGCGGCCAGCGCATCAGCGCCGCCACATTCAGCCCGGACGGCAAGCGCGTCCTCGCCTGCGGCTATGACGGATCCCTGCGCGTCTGGGATACCGACAAGGGGGATGAATTGATGTCCAAGCACTGGGTGGATACTTATGCGGAGTGTGTGGCCATCAGCCCGGATGGGCGCCTGATAGTGGCCGGGTGCAACAACCGCACGGTTGGGGTCTGGGACATGCAGCGCGGCACATGCTTGGACCAACTGGGGGGCCACATCAGCCAGGTCAACGCTATTGCCATCAGCGGCGACAGCACGCGTATTGCCTCCGCAGAGCAGGGCGGCGCCATGCGGGTCTGGGAAATCGAGCCTGGCGAGCAGCACGGCCTTCAGTTGTTGTTACTCAACGAAGGAATCAAGACTATCTCATGCATCGCCTTCAGCCGGGATGGAACATACTTAGCCACAGGGAGTTACGACCATACATTGCGGCTCTGGGAAACCGCTTCGAGCGATCTCCTTACCCCCCCCGCGCCGAAGTAGCAGCCAGTTCGATTGTCATTGGACTGCCATTTTCGCCTGCCCTCGCCGGCCCGCAAAATAAGGAGTTTCACTGGACAACCGGCATTCAAATTCCCAAATCCGCTCTTGGGAGCGCCCATGGGGAAACTTCTCGCAAGAATCTGTTGACTCGACGGTTTTGCTGTGGTAGAGTCCGCTCCCATATCTGTGCGGACAGACGTCAACTTCGCTGCACTGCGCCGCGAATGGAGCGCGCAGGAGCGAGGCGTGCCAGTCTTGGAGTCATGATGGTATGAGGGGCGCGGCATTCCATCGCGCGGCGAGGAGGGTTCTGCCCGCTCTCGCGTTGCTGCCGGTCCTGCTTGGCGGGGGGGCGCTGGCGACGCCCAAAGGGGCGGTGGTCGTTTCAGGGAACGTTCAGATCGCTCAGAGCGGGAACCTGACGACGATCAAGGCCAGCAACCTGAGCATCATTCAGTATCTGAGCTTCAACATCGCCCAGTCGCAGACGGTCCAATTCATCCAGCCCAGCGCGCAGTCGAAGGTACTCAACCGGGTTCTCGGGGAGGACCCCTCCATCATCGCGGGCACGCTGCTCTCCAACGGCCAGGTCTACATCGTCAACCCGGCCGGAATTTTCTTCGCCAACGGCTGCCTCGTTAACGTCGGCGGCATCTACGCCGCCGCGGGCCATATTTCGAACCAGGACTTCCTGGCGAACATCAACCGGTTCACCGGCCTCAGCGGGGCGGTCATCAACGACGGCCTGCTCTGCGGCAATCAGGTCGCCCTCATCGGGAACCAGGTCGAGAACTTCGGCGCCATCGTCGCGCCGAACGGGCTGGTGACCCTGGCGTCCGGCGCGGATGTGTACCTAAGCGACAACGACGGCCAGATCCTGATCAAGCTCAGCGGCGGCGTGCCGGCGGCGACCGGCGCGGGCGTCACGAACTCCGGGACGATCCAGGCGGCCGGCGGCACGGTCAACCTCGGCGCGGGCGACCTGTACGCCCTGGCCATCTTCAACAACGGCCAGATCAAAGCGAACGCCATCACCGTCCAGGGGCAGGCCCCCGGCACGGCCGTTCAGGTCTCCGGCACGCTGGACGCCAGCAGTCCTTACGGCGTCGGCGGGACGATTAATGTATTGGGCGACCAGATCGCCCTCGTCGGCGCGACCCTCAACGCCTCGGGCGCGACCGGCGGGGGAACCATCCTCGTCGGGGGCGACCTGCACGGCGCCAACCCCGCCATCCAGGACGCCTCTGAGACCTGCGTCAGCGCCGACAGCAGCATCAACGCCGACGCCCTCGTCAGCGGCAACGGCGGCAAGGTGGTGGTCTGGTCGAATCTGGACACCCAGTTCTATGGCAGCATCAGCGCGCGCGGCGGCGCCGAGTCCGGTAACGGCGGCAACGTCGAAGTTTCGGGGGGTTACCTCGTTTTCCAGGGAACCGTGGATACGCTCGCCCCGAACGGGACTGCCGGGAACCTGCTGCTCGACCCGACGAACCTGGTCATTGACAACGGCAGCAACCAGAACATCAATGGCTCGTCTCCCTTTGTGCCGACCGGGTCTCCATCGGAGTTGACGTGGGCGACGATTCAGACGAACCTCGGCCTCGGCGACGTGACCGTGACCACCTCCGGCAGCCCGGCCGCCGCCGGCCAGAACGGCGACATCACGGTCGCTGCAGCCAGCCCGGACCTGGCGAGCGCGAACAAGCTGACCCTCTCGGCGGTGGGCACGCTCTACATAGATGCCACAATCACCAACAGCGGCGGCGGCGCCCTCGAGTTCTCGGGCGCAAACGGGATTCAACTGGGCGCAAACGTGACGAGCACCGGTCCCCAAACCTACGATAACCCCGTGACGCTGACCGGCAGCGTAACGCTGACGGCATCCAAAGCGACCTTCAGCAGCACGGTGGACTCGGACAGCGAGGATACTCCGCGCGCGCTGACAATTTCCGGCAACGCGGAATTCGACGGCCAGGTCGGCTCGATTGCGCCGCTGGAGACCGTAAGCGTGACCGGCGCGACGGATTTCTACTACGATGCCTCCGTGAGCTTAGCAATGTACTCGGTACAAACGATTGGGGATCAAAACTACGTCGGGCCGGTGACGCTGCACGCCAATACGGTTCTGGAGGCGGACTACACCGGCAACGGCGTGGTGTTCGGCAGCACGGTGGACTCGGATTCCAATATCACGGCATGGGGCCTGATCATTTTGGGCAACGCGCAATTCTATGGGGCTGCAGGCGGAACATATCCGCTGAGTGCGCTGGGTGTGTACGGGGCCGCGACCATCGCCACGGGCACGATCAACACGACGACGTCGAACGGCGGCTATGGGCAGGTGGCATTCGGAGGCGCCGTGACGATCGCGGACGGGCTATCGCTGACCATTCAGGCGCCGGGTACGACCCCCCGTACGGCCGGCGCGCTCCGGCTTGGGCCGTATGGGGTATCTTTCTTTGAGACAGTTGACGGGCAATCTGAACCCGGGTCATCGAGCTTGACGGTTGAGGGCGCCGCTTACTTCGGCGGCGCGGTTGGATCCAACGTCGCGCTTGGCGCGCTGACCGTTACGGGGACGACATACATAGACACCGGCGTCGGCAACATCTTCACGAGCGTGCTAAACGGCGGCGCGGGGACGGTGTTTTTCGAGGACGGCGCCGTGACCATCGCGGACGGGATCTCGCTGAACATTACGGCGCCGACGGAGGCCACGTTCTACGTTGGCGCGACTTTGGACGGGACCGTGGCGGGGACTTCGGATTTGACGATCACGGGTAACGCGGCATTTGACAGCCCGGTCGGATCCAGCATCCCGCTCGGCTCGGTGAAAGTTACGGGAATGACGTTCATCGCCACGGACACCATCGCCACGAGCACGGCAAACGGCGGCGCTGGGACGTTGACGTTCGGCGGGGGGGTGGAGCTTTATATTGGGGTATCGGCGACCGTTACTGCGCCGACGCTGGCGCTTTTCGAAAGTACGCTTGACGGATATAACTCATTTCCCCTGGGGCCCGGGTCATCAAGCCTGACGATTTCGGGCAACGCGGAATTCGACGGCCCGGTAGGATCGTTGATCCCGCTCGGCGCGCTGCAAGTTACGGGGACGACGCTCATCAACACTGGCGCCATTACAACAAGCACTCTGAACAGCGGCGCTGGGAAGGTTACGTTCGACGGCGCCGTCACGATCGCGGACGGGGTATCGGTGAACATTACTGCGCCGACGCTGGCGAGGTTCGAAAGTACGGTGGACGGTTATTCCGAGGCCGGGTCATCCAGCCTGACGATTGCGGGCAACGCGGAATTCGACAATGCGGTTGGATCCAACATCGCGCTCGGCTTGCTGGAGGTTACGGGGACGACGCTCATCAACACTGACGCCATTACCGCGAGCGCGTCGAACGGCGGTTTTGGGGCGGTGACATTCGAGGGCGCGGTGACGATCGCGGACGGGGTATCGGTGAACATTACGGTACCCATCGGGGAAACCAACCTGGCTTTGTTCTCTAGTACGGTTGACGGTTTATCGCTGCCTGGGTCCTCGAATTTGACTGTGACGGGCCATGCGGAATTCGACGGTCAGGTGGGAGGGAACGTCCCGCTGGGCGCACTGGAGATTATTACGGGAGGGGCGTTCATCAGTACAGACGTTATCGCCACAAGCACGTCGAACGGCGGCGCGGGGACCGTGACGTTCGTGGGGCCAGTGGGGAGCGGCTTCTCTTTAGCGGATGGTGTAGCGCTGACCATCACGGCGCCGACACTGGCTAAGCTCGGTACGGTGTACGGATATTCCGAGGCCGGGTCATCGAGCGTGACGGTCGTAGGCAACGCGGAATTGGACGGCACGGTGGGCGCATTCTATGCCCCGTTCGGCTCGCTGAGGGTTACGGGGACGACGCTCATCAACACGGACACCATCACCACTAGCACGTCGAACGGCGGCGCGGGGACGGTGACGTTCTACGGCGCCGTGACGATCGCGGACGGGGTATCGGTGAGCATTACTGCGGCGACGCTGGCCAAGTTCGAGAGTACAGTGGACGGGGTTTCTACTCCCGGGGAGTCGAACCTGACCGTGACCGGCAATGCGGAGTTTGGCGGCCAGGTCGGATCCGGCGTCGCGCTCGGTTCGCTGGACATTACGGGGGCGACGCTCATCAACAGTGACGGCATCGCCACGAGCACGTCGAATGAAGGCGCGGGGACGGTGACGTTCGGGGGCGGCGTGACGACCGTGGACGGGGTATCGGTGAACGTTACGGCGCCGACGCTGGCCCGGTTTCAGGCGACAGTGGATGGGCAAGTGTACGGGACATCGAACTTGACCGTGACGGGCAATGCGGAATTTGACGGTCCGGTCGGGTCCAACGTCCCGCTCGGCTCGCTGGTCGTTACGGGGACGACGCTCATCAACAGTGAGACCATCGCCACGAGCACGTCGAACGGCGGCGCGGGGGACGTGACGTTCGGAGGCGCGGTGACGGTCGCGGACGGGGTGCCGGCGTACATTACGGCGCCAACGCTGGCCTTGTTTCAGGCCACAGTGGACGGGCAATCTGAACCCGGGTCATCGAACTTGACGGTGGCGGGCAACGCGGTATTGGACGGCCGGCTCGGATCCGGCGTCCCGTTCGGCTGGTTCTGGGTTACCGGGACGACGCTCATCAACACGGACACCATCGCCGCGAGCACGGCGAACGGCGGTCGCGGCGAGGTGGAGTTCGGCGGCGCGGTGAGGATCGCGGACGGGATATCGGTGAACATTACGGCGCCGGGGCTGCCCTGGTTTCAGGGCACAGTGGATGGGGAGTCTTCCGCGGGCGCATCGAACTTGACCGTGACGACAAGCAACAGCGCGCAGTTTGAGGGCCCGGTGGGATCCAGCGTCCCGCTCGGCTCGCTGGAGGTTGCGGGGACGACGCTCATCCTCACTAACACCATCGCCACGAGCACGTTGGACGGCGGCGCGGGGACGGTGACGTTCGGGGGCGCCGTGACGATCTGGCCTGGGATATCGCTGAACATTACTGCGCCGACGCTGGCCCGGTTTGAGGCTACAGTGGATGCCGACGGTCAATCGAACTTGACCGTGACGGGCAACGCGGAGTTTGACGGCCGGGTCGGATCCAACGTCGCGCTCGGCTTGCTGGACGTTACGGGGACGACGCTCATCAACACGGACACCATCACCACGAGCACGTCGAACGGCGGCGCGGGGACGGTAACGTTCGGGGGCGCCGTGACGATCGTGGACTCGACCTCGCTCACAATTACGGCGCCGACGCTTGCCTGGTTCCAGGGTAGCGTGGATGGGAATACCCTCCCCGGCACGAGCAGCTTGACGGTCTCGGGCAACGCGCAATTTGACCACGAAGTGGGGCAGGTCACTCTATTGGCTAGCCTGTACGTCTCAGGCGCGACGACGGTGAACACGGAAGAATCTATCAAAGCGTTGGAGACGATGGAATTCGTCGGGCCGGTGAAGTTGGAAGCAGCCAGCGTTGATCTGGACGGGGAGACCGTCACGTTTGACTCCACAGTTGACGGCGCCTGCGCCTTGAGGGTCGCGGGGCCTGGTGTAGGCGGAATTACTCAAGCGGTATTCAACGGCGAGGTGGGGAGCGGCACTCCGTTGGCGAGCCTGTACTGCTCGAGCGGGACGACAGTGGACACGGACAAGATCATTACGACGGGGACGCAGGAATACGGCGGGGCGGTGACGCTGGCGGCCGCCGCCACGACGATGGCCGGGACGACGGTGACGTTTGATGACACCGTGGACGGCGCCTGCGCCCTTAATATCGCAGGGGCTGCGGTATTCAAGTTCGGTGTCGGGAACGGCACTCCGTTGGCGAGCCTTTACGTGGCCGGTACGACGGCGATGGGCGCCGGGAACGTCACGACGATCGGCGATCAGACCTACGTGGGCGCCGTGACGCTGGAGTCCGATGTCACCGTGCAATCGAACGGCGGGAATATTACTTTCGACAGCACAATTGATGCTGATGCCGCGGCGAATAATAGAGTCCTGACGCTGACCGCCGGCACGGGGAACGTCGTGCTGGGCGGTGTGGTGGGGGGATCACAGCCGCCCATGAGCCTGTATATCACCGCACACAATATCACCCTGCACGACGTCCACACCTCGCTGACCGCCGGCATTCAGGACTATTCGGCCACGGGCGTGATCGAATTTGAGAGCGACTACACCGGCTGGGACTTTACGGTAAACACCAACCGATCTACTCCGCCGTCGACGGCGACGATCTACAAGGACGACGGGGATTTGACCATCCAGTTCCAGAACAGCGTGACCATGAGCGAGAACGACAAGTTGTGCGTCAGCGACGGCGACGTGGACATCACGGCCCTCACTTCTGTGACTTTGAGCGACGTTTACGCAAGCGGCTCCATCGTTGTGACCTCCCCGGCCATCCAAATCCTGACGCACCCGCCCTGCCCGGTGCAAACGACTGCCGGCCAAGAGGAGGAGCCCGGTGTGGAGATCGTCGGGAAGAGCATCACCTTCTCGACGGCGCCGACGGAGGGCGGTGACGACCCCCAAGCGCCGCCGGTATACGCCACCTCGACCGGCACGGTGACCAACCCGGGGCCGGGCACGGTCGTGCAATTCACGCCGGTGCTTAACCCCGGCGACCCGGTTGCGGTGTCCCCAATCGCCGGCGGGACAGTCGCTATCCCCGCGGCGGGATTCGCCATCGCGCTCGCCAGCTACAACCCGTTGACGTCCGAGGAGGCCATCGTGACGCCCGCGGCGATGACCGAGGTAGTCAGCTCGGGAATCTTCGCGAACGCTTCCAGCTTTGAGGAGATGATGACGATCCTCGAGAGTCAGCGCCTTTACCCAGGGTCGAGCGGAAGCGGTGCCTTCAACTCGACCACCAGCCGCATGGCGACGGAGATCCTCCAGAGCTACCGCGACCTTCTCTGGGAGAAGGTCAAGAACGCGCAGAGCGGCCAGGTCGAGTTGGTCTCCCGCGCGCCGGCGATCCGGCAATTGTTCGACAGCGCGCTGGATGCGTACCGGCCGGAGAACCCGCAATTCGAGGTGGGGAATTTCTGCACCTTCCTGTTCGGCAAGTTCAACCGCTCCCAAGAGGCCAGGAACCTGGCTGAAAGGCTGGCGCTGCTCTGCGAACAAGTGGAGAAGCTGGGCCTGACGCCGGCGCAGTCTGCGGTGGCAAAGGGGTATTTGTTCCGCGACCTGTGTCCTGGCCGCATCACCCCGAAGGACTTCGAGGCCATCATCCGGAGCGCCCTCCCGAGCACCGTTGCCGGTGAGAAGAACCTGCCTCCGAAGGAGGCGCCTCGGGCCGGGCCCCGCAGAAGGTGGAGCGCCTGACGCACGGGAGGACACAACTCAGGTCGGCGGAGGAGATGCAGGCGAGTTCGTAACCCGAGCTAACTTCCGATTTCCGTCCGGCTTTCGCCTCGACCATCGCAGCGGGCCACGCCGGTCCAGTGGTCGCCGATGCCGGGGTACAGCTGACGCGCAGCGACTGACCTCGAGAGGGATGGCGCGCTTACATCTCTCCTTTTTCATCTTTCCGTCTCGCCCCGCACCTGTATGCGCCCGCCGATTCACTTCTTCGCCCGAGTGCGGGGGATTTCCCGAGCTTTCGCTCGTTGCAGGCAGGGCGCTGAAATCGCGCAGCGAGACGTTTCACGAGGAGCATGGCTGACTGCCTCACCGTCCCATTAGGGGCGCCGCCCACTTGACAGGGGCGGAGTGGGCTGTCAGAATCGGCCGGCTGCCAGGCTAAGAGGCTACCGTCGGGCAAGCCCCCAACGGAACGACTTACGACTCGCGCCTTACGGGAGGAGACCGATCTCATGCAGCGTCAGACGATGCCCTGGGTTCTTGTGCTTCTGCTGTGCCTGGCCGGGTCGGCGGGCGCCGCCGAGGCTCAACAGCCGAACCCCCAAATGGCGGCCTATTACCGGCAACGGGCGGCGGCCTGCATGAAGGAAGCGGACAGCCGCGAGGCGGAGTACGCGAATGCCTCGGGCAAGGTCAAGGAGGCCGCCGAGGCGTTCGTCAAGGCGAAACGGACAGAGGCCGCCGTGAATGAAGCGCTCGCCAAAGCTTACGATGCCGGCGGGGCCGACGATGTGCTGCTGCCGCTTATGAAACGGCTGCCTGAAACGGCGGACGCTTCGTCGCGCATCTATCTGGCGCTCGGGGCGCGGGCCAACGAGGTCGCGCGCCAGAGCGCGCTCGGCGACGCGGAGGGCGCGGCCAAGACGGCGGGCCCGGAATTGAAGGCCGCCGCCGAGGCGCGCGCGGAAAGCCGCCGGCAGGCCATCGCGGCGTGGGCGCACGTGGCCGACGTCGTCGCCAAGCCGGCATGCACGCAGGCCGAGTTCGACACGGCCCGCCTTGAAGCCGTGGACGCCGACAATAAGATGGGCCTGGCCGAGCGCGCCTATGCGATCGCGGCGGAGACTCTCGAGTTGGAGAAGCTCGCGCAAGATGCGCCATCGAAGGCGGTGGCGGAGAAGCTGGAGGCTTACAAGAAACTTACGGCCGATCTGCTGGAGACGGACAAGCTCTCGCGCGACGCCCAATTGAAACTGGAAAGGATCGCCTGCGAGGTGCGGCAGGCGGGCAAGGAATTTCGCGAGGCGCAGCGGGCCGCCGCCTTGCCGCTCACGGGACAGTAGGCCGGCAAGGGAGCAACGCATGGAATCGGCTGAGAAAAGTGAATTCTCCTTTTGACTGGGCTGGCGGGTTCTGATACAAGTTTCGCGCAAAAGCGGAGGCGATGGCGCTTCAGGCAGTATAAGGGCGGCGGAGTTCCGTCGTCAGTGAGAACGGCCTTTCGTGCAACTGTGAAGTGGTACTCCAGTGAGGGGTCTATCACATGGAACGCTGTCAGCGGACGCTCAGTCCATCGGCGTCCGCCGGGCCCTTCGAATGCCGTGCGCTCCGCCGTGAAGCGGTGCTGACCTGCAACACCTTTTTCGTTGCGGCCATCGCCGTTGCGTTCCTCGCGGGCGCGTCCGCCGCGGCGGCCGCCGCACCGGATGACGACCCCGCGTACCCGGTCAGCCGCATCCTGCTTCGGTACAGCATCGCCAATCCCTCGCTGCCCGACCCCGACGAGTTGATTTACCTGGAGGTTTCCCTGGGGCAGAGGGACAAGGAATATGTGGAGGCGGGGGCGGGGGTCAAGAATGTGACCGTTTGCTTGAAGGATTTCGGCGCCGGCAAGTTGGCGAAAGTCATATTCCATGGGAGCGCCATTCGGTCGGTCGGCGTCCAGATCGTGCGTTTCCTTAACACACGGGGGATCTACGGGGTCTGGGTCATCCCCGATCCGGAGGACATTCCGCCCGAAACCCACAAGGATCTCCGGCCGGAGAAACGGCCCGCCGGGGAGCAGCAGGTTCTTCGGCTGGTGATCCACGTGCCGAAGGTGACGCGGACGCGAACGATCGCGTCGGGAGAGCGCATCCCTGCGGATGCACGCGTAGACAATCCGGCTCACGCCTGGATCAAGGAGGATTCGCCCATTCAACCGAGCGGCGAGCCGGGCGCTTCCGAGGAAAGCAGCCTTTTCCGCAAGGAGCTCCTGGATGACTACCTCTTCGAGTTGGACCGCCTGCCGGGCCGCCGGGTGGACGCGCAGCTTTCCTCGGGCGCGGGGCCGGACGAGATCGCGCTCGACTACCTGGTCAATGAGGGCAAGCCCTGGCTGGTCTATTACCAGTTGTCGAACACGGGAACGAAACAGACTTCGATGTGGCGCGACGCGTTCGGGTTCACCGACAACCAGTTGACCGGGAACGACGATACCCTGGCGGTCAGCGCGGTGGGCTCGGGGATAAAGAACGGCGATACCCGCGCCATCAGCGGCTCGTACGAGTTTCCGATCCTCAGGCCGGACCTGCTTCGCCTGCGCCTGTACGGATCGTGGAGCAAATATTCCGCCGCCGACATCGGCTTCGGGAACGCGCACTTCATCGGGGCCGACTCGACGCTCGGCGCGGAGGTCATTGCAAACATTTATCAGCACAAGCAGTGGTTCCTGGACGCCGTCGCCGGAGCGCGCTGGCACTACGTGCACGTGGAGAACGAGGTGGTGGCCATCACCGGCGCCGAGGACTTCTTCATTCCAAGCATCGGTTTGCGGCTGGAGCGCACGACGCCGGCGGCGACGACGGCGGCCTCGCTGAGCTACGAAGGGAGCATTCCCACCATCGCGGGCACGCAAACCTCGCGGTTGGCGGCGCTCGGCCGGCTGGAGACGGATTCGACCTGGCAGGTCGTGAAGTGGAACGCGCGCGAGTCGTTCTTCCTCGAGCCGCTCCTTTCCCCCGGCGGGACGGAGACCACGCTGGCGCATGAAGTCGTCATGGGTTTCCGAGGCCAGTTGACGCAAAACCGGCTGATCCCGCAGGAGGAGGAAGTGGCCGGCGGCCTGTACAGCGTGCGCGGCTACCCCGAATCCGACGCCGTCGGCGATGCCGTGGTGACGGCCAACCTCGAATACGACTGTCATATCCCGCGGCTGCTTTCGCCGAAAGCCAAGCCTGTGAAGGCGCCGGGGATCGGGGATTTCCGGGTCTTCCCTCCGCAGAAATCCGTGCCGCCGGATTGGGATTTCATCATTCGGCCGTTCCTGGATTACGGCCAGACGTGGAACAGTGACATCGAGTCCACCGAGCGGAATGAAACGCTGGTGGGCACGGGCATCGGGGCGGAACTGGAGATTCGCCGGAACCTGTCCGTTCGTCTCGACTGGGGTGTCGCCCTCTCGCCCACCCAGGACACGAAGGCCGGTTCCAGCGTGGTGAACTTCGTGCTGACGCTGTCTTATTGAAAGTTCAACGCCCAAGAGGTTGTGAAACCGGTTCCGGCTTGTCGTTTCACGCTTTTCACAGTGAGTGAACGGGGAGACAAGATGAAACTGCTCATTACCGGCGCAAGCGGATTCCTGGGGGCGGGATTGATCGAGGCGCTCCAATCGCGGCATGAGTTGCGTCTGCTGGACGTGGTGAAGTGCAAGACGCCCCACGCGCTGATGGTCGGCGATGTGAGCGACCTTGAGGTCTGCCGCCGCGCGGTTGACGGCATGGACGCGCTGGTTATCGCGCACATGGCGCCGAACCGGCCGGAGGTGTACGGCACACCGACGATGCCGTTCGACGTGAACGTGAAGGGGACTGCGAACTTGTTTGCCGCCGCTGCTGAGAAGAAGATTCGCCGGGTGGTCCTGATCTCCAGCGTCGGCGTGCTTGACCGGCAGCACAACGCGGGGGAGTTCTTGCGTTCGGACATGCCGGCGCAGCCGACCAGCATGTACAGCCTGACGAAGACCTGCCAGGAGGTCATTGCCGAATACTACCATCGCACGCAGGGCATTGCCGTGGCGATGCTGCGGCCGGCGTATATTAACGACGCGGACACGCTGGTGGACAAATATGGCGTGAAGCGGCCGAGCGTGAACTGGCAGTTTATTGACCGGCGCGATATCGGCGACGCAGCGGACTGCGCGCTGCGCCTGCCGGACCTGGGTTGCGAGGTCTTCTGGGTGCTGGGCCATCGGGACTGCGTGAACCATGCCGACATGGAGCACACGTACCGGCGGCTGGGCTGGAAGGCGGCTCACGATTTCAGCCAGTATCCCGACGACGCCTGATCCGGACAAAGCGCAGATCGAACATGGCTTCGTGGCGGTTCCTGCTTCATCCCATGGCGCAATATTGAACTAAGGGTCAAATCAGATGGCAGAGGACGCCGTAACCGTTTCAGGCGAACAACCAGCGAAGAAGGCGTATACAGCCAAGTCGCTTACGCTCCACCTCTACAGCATCGGGGCCATGACCGATATCTTGTTGTACATCCCGTTCGGCTTCCTCGTGGTGCCGATCTTCACGCTGGAATTCAAGCTCAGCCCCATCTTGATCGGCTGGGCGATGGCCTTGCCCCGGCTGATAGACGGCTTTCTGGATCCGGTTTGGGCCAACTGGTCCGACGCGTGCAAGAGTCGCCTGGGCCGGCGGCGCCCCTTCATCCTCGCCTCGACCTTGATCGGCACGTTCATCATCGCCGGGATGTGGTGGGCCTCCCCGCAGTGGTCGCAGACAGGGCTCTTCATCTGGGTGCTCGTCGCGAACCTCGTGATCTTCTCCCTTTACGGCATTTTCGACACGACCCATCAGGCGCTCGGCTTCGAGCTTTCCGACGATTTCAATGAGCGCGCGCGCGTTCAGGCCATCCGGGGCTTCTACATGTCCCTCCCGGGGCTGATCCCCCTCTACATGATTGCCATGTGGCTTGTCCACCCTGAGAGTAATACCCTCTCGATTGCCCAGTGGCTTGGCCAGCATAACAGCAAGGGCTGGCTCGACATGCCGGTCCGGGTGCTCGACGGGCTGGCTCAGTGGTTTGGCCGGCATGCGAGCTGGTTCGGCAACTCGATCAATGGGATCCGCTGGGTCGGGGCCGGGATGGCACTGCTCGCACTCGTCGCCGGGCTCGTGGTGGTGTTCGCCTGCCGCGAGCGATTCCAGTGGGCGGCGCGGAGCAAGCGAGGCAATATCTGGCATTCGCTCAAGGCGACACTCCGCGTGCGCGCGTTCGTCGTGGTCCTCCTCCTCCAGTTCGCGCAGACTCTCGGCGGCATGCTCTGGCAGCAGATCAGCTTCTTCATTCTCGTCTTCAGCCTTTGCGCCGGCATGAAGGACCCCAAGACGGCTGTCGGGTTCTTGGGCGTGCCAGGCAGCTTCCTGGGCTTCGGCTGGGGGTTCGTCATGGTACTCATCGCCGCGCCCCTCTGCAAGCTTATCGGCAAGCGTGCCGGCATCATTTTCAGCTACGGCATCGGCGCGCTCAACGCCCTTCTGCTTCCGTTCTTCATGCGTCCGGGCGAGTATTGGCTTTACCTGGGATTCTCGCTGGCATTCATTCCCCTGCAAGGTATCGGCGGAGTGTTCACGTCCGCGATCATGCCGGACATCTGTGATATTGACGAGCTGCAATCGGGCGAACGCCACGAGGCGCTCTTTATCGCGGTGCTGAACTGGATGAGCAAGCTCCAGAATTCCATCATCACCGTCATCGCCGGGTATCTCCTTGTCTGGATCGGGTTCGACGTGAAACTCGACGTCCAGCCGCCGGGAGTCATGGACCGAATGCGTTTTTGGGGGTTCGGGATGATGATTCTCGGCTCGCTGCTGGCGTTCGGCGTCTCCTGGTGGATGCAGATCAGCGCCAAGCAGATGGCCGAGGTCCGCGCGAAGCTCGACGAGCGTCACCGCCTCGCCGCCGCGGCTGCTTCCGAGGCCAGTTCAGCCAAGGAATCGGACAAATGAACAAGCCGCCCCCGGGAAAGGCCTCGGCAAGACGGTCATGCACATTGTGCTCGACGTGAAAGACCAGCCGGTTGCCAGGAAGACCGAATTGAGAGACTTGCGCGCGTAGCGCGGACCATCAGTCCGCCGATTCGAGATAGGTCAGGACCGTCAGCAACGCCGCCCGGCAAGGCGCCAGGAGTCGTTCGATGCGAACCGACTCATGATCGGCGTGCGCGTGCTCGTTGTCGAAACCGATGAGAACGGTCGGAAGGCGCGCCAGGGCCACGAGCCGATTGGCATCGGTTACGACGGATGTGCCGGCGAGAGGCATGGAGGTCCCTGTCACCGTCTGCCATGCGAGACGCAAGGCGCGCACGATGCTCTCATCCGGGCTGACCTGGTACGCCTCGCCGGTGAGCCGTAAGTCGCTTTGAACCGTGATTCCGGGGAAAGCGGGCAAGGCGCTCAACAGTTCGCGCATCTCTTCCTGAACGGAGTCGAAAGAGCGACCGGGATGCCAGCGGCGCGTCCCCTGCAGCGTACAGACGTTGGGCGCACGGTTGTAGAAGTCGCCGTAATGCATCTGGCCGATGAAGAGCGATTCGGGCCGCAGAAGGGCATGGCCGGCCGTGCTCCGGCGCAGCAAGCGATCCTGGGCGCGCAAGGACGCGGCGGCGCGCAGGGCGCATTCTAGGAGATGATCCGCCTCGGGGGAGCGGTTGAGTTCGTGAGAGGCGGCTTCGGCGCGGCGGAGGGTGACGTTCCAGATGGACTGACCGGCTCCTGCTACAACGGCCTTGTCGCGGCAGGAATGATCGCTCTCCATCACGATGGCGGCGTCGGCGGGGATTCCTCGGCGGATGAGATGGGCGAGGGTGGAGGAGTCGCCGATGGGGGCCTCGTGCATTCCGTAGGCGGCGACGAGAATCTCGCCCGGAAAGTCGCGGCCGGCGGCATTGAGCAACCGAAGAATCTCGACGATGGCGGCCAGGCCCGATTTCATGTCCGCACTGCCGCGTCCGGTGATGGCGCACGTGTCGCGCGCGGGCGCGGCGTGGGGCAGAGCGATGTGATCCAGGTGCCCGGCAAGCAGGATGCGCCTGCCGGGCCGATTTCCTTTCAGCCGAGCGAGAACGAATGGGCGCTGCGGATCGGGCGCCTCCGGTTCGACCTCCGCGCCCGATGCGCGTAGCATATCCGCGTAGGCCCGCGCCGCGGCTTGTTCGCGCCCGGTGGGGCTGGGGATGTTCACCAGCGTCCAGATGTCCTCTGCGACGCGCCCGATCCGAATGGAACTCAGAAGATCGGCGCTCGTCATCCGTCCTCCGGATAGAGGAGCATTTTGACCGCCTCGGAGCGCTGCGTGCGCTCGAACGCCTCGCGCCAGCGACTCAATGGAAGCGCGCCGGAGATGAGCGGGCGCGGATGGATCCGCCGCCGGGCCATCAGATTCAGGACCGCTTCCCAGTCAGGGCGGTTGTGTCCGAACGCGCCGGTCAGCGTCACGGACTTCCGGAGAAGCGGGTCGAGGCTGAAACCGAGCGGTTCCGGTCCCCAACCGATCTTGATGATCCGTCCCATGCGGGAGACGGCGTCGAGGGCCATGCGCAATGCAGCGGAATTGCCTGCGGCATCCACGACGACGTCGGCGCCTTCGCCGCCGGTCAGGTTCATGATTTGTTGCGATGCTTCCGGCCGCGAGGCATTCACGACCGCATCAGCCCAACCGTGTTTTTCGGCGACGGCGGCGCGGGCGGCGCTCGTGTCCCGGCAGACCAGGATCGCGCGCTCCGCGCCCAGAAGCCGCGCCATCTGGAGCGAGATCAGCCCGATGGGGCCCGATCCGATGACCAGGGCCGTCTCGCCCGGCTTGAGGCGCGAGTCCCTTGCCAGGGCGTGATGCACCACGCAGAACGGCTCGCACAGGGCGCCCTCTTCAAAAGAAACTTCGGCGGGAAGGGGATGCAGGATTTCCTGGCGCACGAGGACGTATCGCGTGAAAGCGCCGTCCACTCCGTAGCCGAAGCCTTTTCGGGAAGGGCAGAGCTGGTATTGTCCCTGCCGGCAGCAGCGGCAGCGGCCGCAAACCACGGCGGAGGTTTCGCTCACGACGCGTTCGCCGACCTTCCAGGAGGCGACGCCGGGACCGAGTTCAGCGATGATCCCGCAAAACTCATGTCCCTGGACCACCGGAACGGAGACGGGGTAGGCCATCGTGTGCCGCCACATCTCGATGTCCCAACCGCAGACGCCGCAGAACTTCACCTCGACCAGGACGCTTCCCGGAATAATCCGGGGCGCGGGGACATCCCTGATTTCAACCTTGTCCGGGCCTTGATCGTATTTGACGACCGCTTTCATTTTCGCACCATCACGAGGGCCTCCAGCAGGCTCTTCTCGATCAGGGAGACCATTTCATCGAGGTCGCTCTTCTGCGCGATCAGCGCGGGCGCGACGGCGAACCAGTCGGGGCTGATGCGCAGGATGAGGCCATTCTTGATCGCAGTCTTTTTGAGGGCGTCACCCAGCTTGCGGCCCGGCGGGAAGGGTTTCAGCGTCTTGGCGTCCTCGACCAGTTCAACGCCGCGCAGGAGGCCCTTTCCACGCACCTCGCGAATGACCCCGTGCTTCTTCAACGACTCGAGCTTGTCGGCCAGGTAAGCGCCCAGGACACGCGCTTTGGCGTCGAGTTTCTTTTCAATGATCTCGTCCAGAACGGTAATGCCGGCGGCGCAGGCCAGGGGATTCCCGGCGAACGTATGGCCGTGAGCGAACTCGATCCGGTCTTCGGCGCTGCCATAAAACGCCTTGGCCATGTCCTCTCTCGCGATCATGGCGCCGAGCGGAACCGCGCCGCCGGCAAGCCCCTTGCCTGCGCAGAGGATATCCGGCGTGACGCCGAAGGTCTGCGCGGCGAACATGCGGCCGGTGCGCGCGTAGCCGGTGATGATTTCGTCGAAAATCAGGAGCACGTTATGGCGGTCGCAAGTCTCCCGCAGGATTCTGAAATACTCGTCGGTGGGCGTAATGATGCCGCCCGTGTTGCAGATCGGTTCGATGAGAACGCCGGCAACGGTGTCGGGATCCTCGTTCAAGATCACGTCATCGAACATCCGAGCGCTGAAACGATTGGCCTCCTCCCAGGAGGGGAATCGGTCGCGGTACCAGGTGGGCGGAAAGACCTTGAGGAAGCCGGGCATCTGCGGCTCGAACTTGCTCTTGCGGCTTCCGGTTCCGCTGGCGGCCATGGCGCCGAACGTAGCGCCGTGATATCCGAAATAGATGCTGACGAACTTGTACTTGCCCGGATGGCCGGTCTGCTTGAAATACTGACGCGTGAATTTCATTGCCGACTCGACGGACTCCGATCCTCCGCTGAAGGGCTTGACGTACTTGAGCCGTCCGGGCGCGACGGAGCCGAGCTTCTCAACGAAGTCGAGCGTGACATCGGCGATGCCGTGAAGCGGCGGGGCGAAGGTCATTTTCTCCATCTGCCGCCGCATGGCGTCCATGACCCGCGGATGCCGATGCCCCAGGACGGCGACGAAGATGCCGCCGATGGCGTCGAAATAACGCTTGCCGGCGTTGTCCCAGTAGTAGAGACCGTCCGCTTTCTTGAAGACCAGAGGCTCCCGGAGAAAGTCGGAAGTCTGCCGATAGTCGAGGAAGGTGCGCTTGACCAGGTTTTGTTCGCGCCTGCTGAGTTTCATATCCCTTGCCCTTAACTGTACGAGGCATCAGGTTTGTTTCTGCGGACGTGTTCTCTCTCGGCCAGGGGCCTGCGCCGTGGAAACCGGCTTGCCGCTTCGGGAGGAATCCCGGGCCGCCAGAGAGATGCGGGTGATCTCCAGCGCTTCCTCTGCCGGCACGACGGCGGGGATGCCCCTTCGGAACCCCTCAACCCAGGCCACTTCGCGGTCCGGCGGCCGGCTTGGGAGCGGGAGCGCCTTGACCCCTTTCGCCGAATGGAGCGCGGCAATGGTCTTGCCTCCCGACGCGGGATCGGCATGGACCACCACGGCCCCGCGCGGACCGACGATCTCCATCTCCCAGACCGGGTAGGGGAAACGGTTGCAGAAGTACATGTCGCAGGAGACCATGGCGCCCGTGCCCATGCTCAGGACCATCTTGCCGCAGTCCATGAACGGGCTGGAGGCCGTCGTGTAGTTCCTGTAAAGGGCGAAGACCCGCTGCACCCGTGAGCCGGTCAGGTGCATGGCCAGATCAATGACATACCAGGCCAATGACAACTCCGGCCCGCCCTCCCTCTTACGGCGATACCAGTCGTTCCTGTGGAAGCCTTCGATCGTTCCGTGGTGGTGCGCCAGCCGCAGGGCGAAGGGTTCACCGATCAGGCCGCGAGAGATCGCCGCCTTCGCCGCCAGGATCGCGGGCTGGTAGCGGTCGCTGGGCCCGCAAGCGATGTTCACGCCGTGGATTCTGCCGGCCTGCACGATCCGCGCGGCGTCGGAAAGGGTCGTGGCGAAGGTCTTGGCGATGTAGATGTCCACTCCGAGGCGCGCCAACCTCTCCGCCCAGTCCGCGTGTCGGCTGTGAGCGACGCAAAGGACGACGGCGTCGAGTTTTTCCCGGCGGATCATTTCGTCCGCGTCACGATACAACGTCAGCGCAAACCGGTCTGCGTAGGCCTGGGGCGTCATGCCCAGGTGTTCCAGGACGGCCTTGTCGGGGGATCGGAGCGTGGCGGCGGCAATGAGTTTCGCCCCCTTCGCTTTGGCAAGGCTTTGCGCGAGGGCGATGGGCCAATACAGCGACGTCAGGCCGGCCATGCCGATTTTCAGGGGGCGCTCGGAGCGGGTTTTCGCGGCCATCTCAATCGTGCTCCTCAAGTTTCCTGCGCAAGGGGGCCGGCAGCGCTCCGGCGTTTTCCAGGAGGCGCGCCATCGTCAGGCCGAGGATCGAACGCTTGTCCGCATCGTTCGCCGCGGCGAAGACCACCGGGCCTATTCCCGCCGACAACGGGTTGAGGAATCCGTCCGAACCGAGAATGAACTTCCCTGCGCCGGCGTTGGCGATCCCGCGGTCCAGCCAGCCCAGCGGAGCGACGGACCAGATGTTGGCATAGACGTTCGGCCGTTCCTTGAGGAGGGCGTCCTGCCAGCCGCCGCCGTAGTGGCCGAAGATGAAAGGAGTGTCGGGGAAAGCGGCGGACAGCTTCTCGATGACATTCTCTCTCCACGCGTGGTTGAACACGATCATGCCGCGGCGAGCGGCGAACTCGTAGACCGCCATCAGGTTGGGGCCGTCGCCGGGGTAGTTCTCCTGATAGTCGTTGATGAGCTTGATCGCCCGGATCCCTGCGTCGTACACGCGGCCGAGCTCGTCGAGGATGTTCCGGCGGGCGTCGTTGGGGTTCACGCAGGCGAAGCCGATCAGCCGATCCGGCACGCGTCGGCAGACCGCGAGGAGGAAGTCGTTTCCGAGCCGGTAGTCCATTCCCTCGAACATGTGCCCGCCGGACTGAGCGCAGCAGGCGTCTATGCCGTTGGCATCCATGGAGGCGACCGACTCCAGGGCCGCTTCATCGGCGTTCGCGAAGGTCGCCGCGTGCCGCCACTCGCCGATGTGGATGTGCCCGTCAATGACCAGGATCCCGGGAAGCCCGAGGCCGGCGGCCCAATTTCTCAGGATCTCGCTCATCGGACTCCCTCGAGCAGTCGGCGCAAATTGTTGCCGGCGATCTTGCCCTTGGCCGATTCGTTCAGCCGGCGCTCGTACTGGACGTTGGAGATGTATATGCCCGGATCGGCGAAAGGCGCGCCCGTGGCGAAGAGGACTCGCTCGGGCCCGGCCCCGATGGCGACCTCGCGCCAGAATTCGAGGATTCCGGCAATATCCAGGTACAGGTTCGGCGTGCGCCGGACCAGGGGAACGACCGCGGGATGCACGCCCAGCCCGCCGAACAACTGCGACAGAATCATCGGGAGTTCCGGATGGGCGAGGGCGATCTCGCGCACGCCGTTCACATCCCCATCGGATACTTCTCCGGAGGTGCTGACGCCTCCGAAATCGAGGAAGCAGGGAATGCGATGCTCCTCCAGAGCCGCGCAGAGGTCCTCCCATAGCCATAAGAGCGGAGGGGCGGCTTTCATCGGCAGCCGGGCGGCGCGGACGCCGGCATCGAGCATCGTTGCCACCAGCGCGCGGGCGGCATCCGGGCCGGGCGATTTGGGGGGCTCAATGACCCAGGCCGGGTGCAGGCGCGGCCGGCCCGCGACGGCCTCGAGGAGGCGGCGGTTGGCATGTTCGCGCGGATAGACCAATCGCGCGTCGTGCTCATGGACCAGCGCCTCTGCAATGTGATAGCGGTCCATGAGTTCCAGGGCCTCGTCAGCCGTCAGGCCCGGGGAATACGCCGAGTGGACTATCCGTCCGAGCGTCAGGCAACTGTCGAACAGCCGGAGCGTATCCAGCCCCGGCATGGCTTCATGGGCGCGCATGCGTGCTCCCGCGGCAGGGAAAACCGACGGCCTTCGTTGATAGCCGCACGATCCCTCAGATCAACGCGTGGTAGGCGAATTTCCTCGGGCCCGCGTGCGACAGCTTGTACGGAAACCGGTCCCGCAGGCCTTCCATCATGCTGAGCATTCCGTGTTCGTCGAAATGGCCATAGCCCTTCCGGTCGAAAAGGGCAATGACCTCGATCGGCTCCAGGTGGCCGTTGTCCTTCACGGCTTTGAGCACTTTCTTCTCAAGGTCGGAATATTCCAGGGGTTTGACATTGCCGCTCTCCGCCAGTTTGATCGCGCGCGCCAGAATCTTCGCCTGGGCGCGCATCTCGGCGACCGGGCGCATATTATTGGTGGTCACCAGGCGGGGGATAATCTCCTCGGACACCGGACAAAGCCCCGGTTTCCACTCGACCTTGCCCTTGTAGAACCGGCAGATATAAGGACAGCCCACGTTGTTGTAAGCGTTCGGATTGCGGAAGATGTTATAGAGATAAGCGGGCCGCTGGATGAACCCGATGCCGAACCCGCCGCCGGCCTGGCGCAGCGCGGCCTGGAAGACGGGCCTGGGGATGTTCCGGCGCTCGCCGCGGAAGATGCATGACCAGAAATACGGCGCCACGACGCCGCCGGGAAGTTCGCGGCGCACGTCGAGCCAGTCGCAATCGTTCGCGACCGCGTCCATGAGTTTGCGCCCTTCGCGGTACGTCTTCAGGTAGCCGGGGACTTTCTTGAGTTGCTCGACGCCCACGGCCGCCTGAAACTCGGTCATGCGGTAGTTCGACGAAAGCACCTCCGGGCTTTCGCCGAAGATGATCCGCTTGTTCAGTTCCGCCGCCAGCCGGTCGTCGTTAAGGATGGCCATGCCGCCTTCACCGGTAGCCAGTTGCTTGCCCATGTTGAACGAAAACGTGCCGACCTGCCCCCAATTGCCCACGTACTTGCCCTTGTAGGCGGCGAACATGGCGTGGGCGCAGTCTTCGAGCAGGTAGATGCGGTGCTGATCGGCGATACGGCGCAGCGTCTGCACATCGGCGGGAAAACCCCACAGGTGCGTCACCCAGATGGCCTTGGTCCGTTTCGTGATCCGTTCTTCGACGGATTTCGGATCCAGAAGGAAATCGTTCGGTTGCACGTCCGCCCAGACCGGGACAACGTTGTTGAACAGGCAGGCAATGCCGTGGAACTGGACGATGGGGTCGCAGATAATCTCGTCGCCCGGTCCGGCGCCGATGGCGGCCGGAATCGCCTGCATCAACAGCATCGCGGTCGCGCCGGTGACGGCGTGCCTGGCATGGAACGCGCGAGCGAAGTCCTGACGGAACTGATCCATGAACCCGCCGCGCTTGTCGCAGAAGACGCCGCTGCGGATGACCTGGGTGAGGTTGCGGATTTCAGCTTGCCCGAACGCAGGCATCGTTCGTTCCTTTCAGAAAGCGCGATTTAGATGTCCCGGACGCGCCCCGGCGCGCGCCATTCCCTGCCGCACGAAACAGCCCCAATCCTTCAATGGCTGGCGACCATGCTCCACGCCCCGAACAATGCGGACATGGACCGGGATTGTCCATCCGGAAAATCCCGTCTCCGCATCCGTCCTTTCGCGATGCGTCCTAACTGCAAAGTTCCCGCTGGATGTAGTCGAAGCTGATCTTCAAAGAATCGAACGGGTCGCCCGGGCAGGTGTCCTGTTCGACGATGAACCACTCACAGCCGTTCTTCTCCGCCGCCGGGACGATTTCCTTCCAATTCAAATTGCCGCTGCCGATCTCCGCGTACGCGGGCTGCCTGTTGGCATTCACGCCATAGTCCTTCATGTGGAGGAGCGGAAGGCGGTTCTTCATATTCCGGCACCATTCCAGCGGACTGCCTCCGCCGTACTGCACCCAGTACGTGTCGAGTTCAGCCTTGAGATACCGCGGGTCGGTTTCGGCGTAGATCATCTCCAGGACGGTCCGCCCGTCCACGCGGCGGAACTCGATCGCGTGATTATGATAGCTGAGCACCAGTCCCGCATCGTGCAGCACCTTCCCCGCGGCATTCAGTTTCGCCGCGAACTCTTTCACGGCCGCCGGGGAGTCCAGCTTCATTTCGCCCGGGGAGGGGTGCGCCGTGTGGCGGCACTTCAGTTTGCGCAGGCGGTCCACGACGCGCTGCGGCTCCTGGAGGATCCGCTCGGATGGTTCGTGCGTCGCGCAGCACACCAGTCCCTCGCCGTCAAGGATGCGGAGCAGTTCCTCCTCGGCAATGGGTCCCATCGCGCTGACCTGCACCGCCCGATAACCGATCTTGCGAACCCGCTTCATCGCCGCAGCGATCTCCGGCGGGGTCTTGGTGAAATTCCGCACCGTGTACAACTGCGCGGCAGCACGCTCGATCTTCACAGGGAGCCTCCTTTCGCCAAACCCGGGATAGTCCTGCGCGCGGCGCTGGACGAAAAAACATGCTCCGGCGCCGGGACGCCTGCGCCCACGAGGTAAGCATACCGGCTCCGGCCTCGGATCGCAAGGCCGTCTCCCCGGCCGAGAGGACAATTGCTTCCGCATCCGACGCCGTGCAGACGCAAAAGCCGCCGGCGGACCTCCCGCGGAAGATTATCTTTCAGCGCGTCATCGCCGTTTGTAGATGCCGGCAGCCCTCTTCTCTTCCGCCTTCCTGGAAATGGTCGTGTCACGAGAGAAGGGCAGACCTACTTTGCGAGTCAACTCTTTGAGATAGTCCAAGTGAGGGCAGGGCGGCCCATGGTAGTTGTCGGCGCTGATGCAGCTGGCCAGCTTGACCAATATTTCTTCAGGCTCGATGTTGTCAAGTTGCTTGGCCTTTTTCTTGAGCAGGGCCAGTTTCCGGTGCAGGGCTCTGCCGCAGCAGCCGCCGCAGGTGAAAGATAACTTCCTCACGCCCTCGGCGAGAGTCAGCCCCTCAAACCCGCCCGTCCGATTCACAAATGCCCGGTCACAAAGGTAACCTGGGCATCGCTGATGAACCAGATGACACTGGACAATCGCCACCAGTTTCGTCATGGAATGCACCTCCTCGTCATAGACAGCGCCGGCCGCCCTTGATTCTCACTGCGCGCGTTTGGGACGGTTCGAGGCGATCAGCTTTTCGGTCTCGGCGAGCGACGGGATTCCGGCCCGGCCGCCGAGCTTGCGGCACTTGAGCGCGGCGACGGCCGAGGCGAACTCGGCGGTTTTCCGCAGGTCCATTCCCTTCGCCATGCCGAAGGCGAACGCGCCGTGGAACACGTCGCCGCAGCCGGTGGTGTCCACCACGGGAACCTGGAAAGCGGGCTGGTGGAATTCCTCGTCGCGCGTGACGAAGTGGCTGCCCTTCGAGCCGGCGGTGACGGCCACGACTTTGTCCAGGTCGTGGGCGGAGAGTTTCTTGAAGAGCCGGCGCGCCGCCTCGGCCGGTTCGCAGTTGCCGACGCGGCTCCTGGCGAAGCCCAGGCTGGCGATGACGTGCGTGGCGAGGTCGGCGAGTTCGTCGCTGCCGGCGCCGGTCAGCTCCGCGTCCATCAGGATCGGCCGCCGCGCCTCGCGGCCCCAGCGCGCGGCCTGCAGCGCGGCCTCGAGCTGGAAGCCGTCCAGGAAGATCACCTTGCCGGCGAGCACCTCGTCGCGGTCCATCTCGCCCGGCTCCAGGAGCGGCGCGTCGTCGGTGCAATAAAAGAGCGTCCGGAAGCCTTTGGCTGGGTTGATGATGCCGATGGCGCGGACACAGGACATCCTCGGCATGATGCGGACGCAGTTGGTGTCCACGCCTTCGCGCTTGAATTCCCGGATGACGAACTGCGCGTGGTCATCGTCGCCGAGCTTGCCGATGTACCGGGCCGTGCCGCCGAGCCGCGCGACCGCGACGAGGCCGGTGGCCACAAGCCCGCCGCCCTGTCGCGTGATTCCCGTGGCCGGCATCTTCTGGTCTTCCTCGATCGGCCCTTCGTAGATGCCGAGCGTGTCCACTGCGCAGCAGCCCATGCCGACCACGTCGAATTTTCCCTGGAATGCCATGATTGAATCCTCGCGCCGCGAAGAGGCTCAGAACCGTTGCGCTTTGCGGTTCCGGGCGGCTGGACGCCTTTCCGGCGAACTCTCTCTATAAAGGGTCATTGTGAAAATAGGGCGGCTCCAGGTCAATGGCGATGGTTGCGCGCGGGAATTTCTCCCGGATTCTGCGTTCCACTTCGTCGCGGAGCGGCCCGAGGGGAATGTCCTTCGCGCCGGGCGCCGGGGCGACGTCGAAGACCACCTTGAAGCGGTTCTTGCCGCCGACCAGGCGCAGATCGTGGAACGAGACGATCTTCTTCTCCGCCGCGACGGCCTCGGCCACGATGCGGTGCACCTCGTCGTAGTGCTCGTGTGCGGTATTCAACGGATCCACATGGACGATCGCATGGCCGGGGAAAGCGCGCCGGACCTTCGTCTCAATCTCGTCGCTCATGTCGTGGAGGTGCATGACGTTTTCGGTGGCGCTGACCTCGATGTGCAGCGAGATGATGTCCGTCCCGCCGTACCGGTTCACGAGCACGTCGTGGACGCCGAGGACGCCGGGGACGGCGCGCGCGATCCGCTCGATCTCCTCGTACATATCCTCCGGCGCGCGCTCCCCGAGCAGCGGGCTCATCGCCCCGGCCAGCGTTTCGTACGCGCACCAACCGATCAAAACGGCGACGCCGATGCCCGCCACGCCGTCAATCCAGTTGATCTTCCAGCGCGCCGCGATGAGCGCCACGATGACCAGCCCGGTCGCGAGGACGTCGCTGCGGTGGTGCAGCCCGTCGGCGACGAGCGCCTGCGACTTGATGAGCTTGCCCAGGTCCATCGAGAATCGGGCCTGGAGTTCCTTGAGGAGGACCGTGCCGATGAGCAAGGCGATCACCCAGTTCGCCGCGTGCACCGGCCTCGGGCTCGTCTCGGTCAATCGCTGCACGGCATACCGCGTCATCTCGACGGCCGCCACGGCGAGCAGCACGCCGATGACGACCGCCGCCAGGCCCTCCATCCGTCCGTGGCCGAACGGATGCCGCTCGTCCGCGGGCCGGTCGGATATGCGGAAGCCGAAGATGACCACGACCGAGGTGAGCGAGTCGGAGAGCGTGTGGACGGCGTCCGCCAGCAGCGACACGCTTCCGGTCATCAGGCCGAGGATTCCCTTGAACGCGGCGAGCGCGGTGTTAAGGATGACGCTCGACCAGCCCTCGAGCAGGCCGGCGCGCATCCGCACGGCGGGACTCTCCATCGGCGCGCCCTTCGGCGCGAAACGCGAGAGAATCCAGCGCGACACGCGCATCATCGAAGTTCTCCTGTGAGGCATGGACGGAACGGCTGCCGGTCAAAAGCCAACGGCTATCCGCTGCCGGCCCGCGGTCCGCGCGCCCCGCCTGCGCCCTTCAGCCAGCGTTTGACTGCGGCGACGACCGTGCCGGGCTCGATCTCCTGCATGCAGGAGGGGTTGCGGGCGCATTCAGGACGATAGCACGGCGCGCAAGGCGACGCGGCGGTGATGGCCTCGCCGCGCTCATACAGCTCGATCTCCTGCGCGCAGGTGGGGCCGAAGAGCGCGACGACGGGGCGCTTCTCGGCGATGGCCAGGTGCATTCCGAGCGAGTCGCCCGTGACCAGCACCGCGCACCGCGCCAGCAGCGCCTGGAACTGGCGGATCGTATTCCCCGTCCCCGCGCTGAACACGTTCGGGCGCCCGGCGGCGAGGATCTGTTCGATCGTCGCGCGCTCGCGTTCCGCTCCAAAGAGCAGCGTCTTGCAGGGCAGTTCCTTCAGAAGCGCGTCGAGGAACGTCGTGGCGCAGCGGGCGTTCCACATCTTATTCGCGAAGGCGCTGCCGCCGCCCAGGTTCAACCCGACGACGGCGTCGAGCGGCGCAATCTCCCATTGCTCGAAGAGGGCGTCGGCGCGGCGGCGGTCGCGCTCGTCAATCTCGATCGCGTACTCTTCCTTCGCGTACGGCAACTTGATCGCCTCGAAGAGGACTTCCTGGTACGTCTTCCGATTGCGCTTGAACTTCAAATCGTCATCGAGGCCGAGCTGGAAGGCGTATTCGGCTTCGGGGTTCAGCGGGAAGACTGTGCCGAACTCGCTCAGGCCGAAGCCGAGCTTCTCCGGCGCGTTCGCCCCCATTGCCACGGCCGTGGCACGCGGCGTTTTGTCGAGGCTGAGCACAAGGTCGAACCGCTGCACCCGCAGCGGCTCGAGCGCCTCCGGCTGGTACGGCAGCACCACGTCAATCAGAGAGTTGCCGCGCAGCATCTCCTCGGCTGCCGGGTGCACGAGCCAGGTGATCTGGCAGGGATCGTATTTCGCGTGGAGCGGACGGAGGATCGTGGTGGTGCGCGCCACGTCGCCGATCGCGTCGAGCTTGACGATGAGGATGCGCTTTCCCATCGGCGCGTAGTGGGCGCAGCCTTCGCAACTGCACGCGAAGCGGCAGGGCTTGTCTCCCCGAAAGTGCCGGCAATCGAGTTTCAGTTTCATCGTTTTCTCCGGCCAGGACCAGGCGCCTGCGACTCGCGCGGAGACGGAATGAATGCCGGAGGTGGGAGTCGAACCCACATGGGCGTAAACCCACGGGTTTTTGAAACCCGCGCGTCTGCCATTCCGCCACTCCGGCAGCGAGTCAGACCGCTCTTGCGCAAAGCCGCAGAGAAGGATTGCGCCTGGAGGATTATAGTCGGCCCTGATGCGGGAATCAACGAACGCGCGCGTCCGGCCGGGCTCCTCTTGCGTTCAGGCGCCCGCGCGAATTTGAATTGACGCTCCATCTGCGATGGGGTAGTATCAGTACTGCGGGTTCCTTCGTCATCAAGGCTCGCCACTCCTCATTCAGTAATGGAAGCCGATGAAGCTCTCGGTCATCCTGCCGACCTATAACGAAGAGCAGACGATCCGGAAACTTCTCAGCTTGGTTCTGAATGTCCAATTCCCGCCGGAATCCGGGCCGGTCAAGATCGAAGTCATCGTCGTGGACGACGGCTCGACGGACCGCACCGCCGAGATCGTCGCTCTGGAACCGCGCGCGAAACTGGTCCGGCACGAGCGCAACAGCGGCAAGGGCGCCGCGATCCGCACGGCGCTCGGTCACGTGACCGGCGAGGTGGTCCTGATCCAGGACGCCGACCTGGAGTATTCGGTGGAAGACTACCCGCGCCTGCTGCGGCCGTTTCTGGACGAGAGCGTCCAGGTGGTTTTCGGCTCGCGCTTTCTGCTGCGCCGCCACCCGACGGGGATGTACTGGACCAACTGGCTCGCGAATCGCATCCTGACGATGACCGCGAACCTGCTCTACAACGCGAAGATCACCGACGAGGCGACCTGCTACAAAGTCTTCCGCGCGCCGCTGATCAAGTCGCTGCCGCTGCGGGCGAACGGCTTCGACTTCTGCCCGGAGGTCACCGCGCTGGTGCGGAAGCGCGGTGTGACGATCCACGAAGTGCCCGTCGAGTACCGCGGGCGAAGCCGCGCCGAAGGAAAGAAGATCCGGTTCAAGCATGGGGTTGAGGCGATGAAGACGCTGGTGCTGCATCGCCTTCGGCGCGCTTAGGGTTTCACGGCGTGGAGCGCGCGGATGCCGGCAGGCGATAGATGCGCAGCGAGTAGTCCAGGAACCGAACTTTGAGCGGGAAGCTCTTGATCCGCGATGCGTTTTTCTCGAGGAACTTCAGCAGGTCCGGCTCCGGCCGCGCGTTCGAGGTCTGCTCGACGATCACATAGCAGACCCGATCTTTCGACTGCTGCGCCAACTCCGCCAGCCCCATCGGCTTCGGCTCGACGGCCATAGGGGCTTCCGGACCGGGGCGCTCGAGGTAAAACGCCAGCACTTCCGGTCTTGCGGGCGCCGCCGTCATGATCAGCGGCGCGCCCTCGGCCTGCGCGTTCGACCGCACGTATTCAGCCGCCTCGCGCCAGAGCGGCCGCTGCCCGCGCTCGACGGTGAAATAGAGCGCGTCTTTCAGGCCGAGCGACAGGATGACCACGCCCGCCAGGAGCCAGGCGACTTTCCTCCGGTTGTCGGCCGCATAGCGGATGAGAATGTCCAGCCCTTCGCCGGCCAGCAGAAGAAAGGCGGGCAGGGCGACGAGCGCGAAGCGGCTGCCGCCTTCCGCGAATCCCACGAAGATGACGACCAGCGCCGACGGGATCAGCGCCCAGCTGAGCAGCCACTTCCCGCGATGATCCTGTTGCTGAAGCAGCATCCAGGCGGCGACGGCGGCGCAGATCAGCACCACCGGCTCGTATCGGTCCGCCAACTTCGCCGCCGTCAGCGCGCAACGGCCGATCGAGAAGCCGCCCTTCGCCTGCCAGTCGCCCAGAAACGAAAGGATCGAACGCGCAAAGAGAACTCCGATGGCGAAGAATGGAGCGAAGAGGATCGCCAGGTTGCTCCAGCGGATTCCCGCCGGCCGTCCTTCTTTCCGCGAGACCCAGAGCGCGTACGCCGCCAGCGCCGGAAGCGCGAGGCCCGCAGTCCAATGCGTCCATCCCGCGAGGGCCAGGAGCAGGACCGCGCCGAGCAGTCGTTTGCGGCTGTTGCGTTCGAGGCCGACGAACGCGCACCAGATGCCGAGCATGGCGAGCAGCATCATCAGCGTGTAGTAGCGCGCCTCCTGCGAAAAGAAGATGTGATACGAGGAGACGGCGAGCAGCACGGCCGAAAGGACCGCGGCGCGTTCCGAGAAGAGTTTTCGCCCGATCAGATAGAGCGCGGGGACGCTGATGGCTCCGGCGACGGCCGGGATGAGCCTCGCGGCGAATTCATTGGAGCCGAAGAGCCGGACGGCGAGTCCGATCAACGCGTACCCGACCGGATAGGTGATGACCTTGCCCAGGTCCTGCGCATCCCGGAGCGTGGCGACCTCGTCGGCCCAGAAGCTCCAGTCTCCGAGCCGCCAGAACCGCAAAGCCGCCGCGAGAAGCGTCAGGAGCGCCAGGACCAGCGCGGTCCTCTCCGCGCTCGCCGTCGAGCCGGCCGATGGGGATTCGCCGTCGCCGATCAAATCGTTCCGCCTACGGCCCGGACGACCTTCTCGATCGTCTGCCGGGCGATCGCGCGCGCCTCTTCCGCCGCGCGCTCGACCTCGCTGCGCGTCGCGGAGGAAAGCGCCTTGTCCTCCAGGCTCTGAAGGTTGATCTCGACATTCAGCTTGGCGGCGCGGAGCGCGGCTTCGGCTAGGATCGCCGCCACGCCGACATCGCTGATGAGATTGGGATTGGCGATCTCCGCCAGCCGCGCGATCGGCTCCAGGGCGCTGCGGCAGGTGCGGACGACTTGCAGCGGCGCGTCCATGGCGGCCACGAGCGCCTTCTGGATCATCGCGGCCCTGGCCGCCGCCTGCTCCGGCGTCTGTTTCGGCATGGCGTAGGCGGCCGAGACGGCGGCATACGCTTTCGTGTCCTCATCCATCAGGCGCAGCAGGTCGTCGCGCGCGCGGAGGCAGGCAGCCAACCGCTGTTGGACCTCGGGCTCGACCGTCTTGAATTTCTTTTTTCCGACGGTGAAATTTGCCGCCATGCAGCCCATCGTCATGCCCAGCGCGCCGGCCAACGCCGCGACGCTGCCGCCGCCGGGCGTCGGCTGGCCGGAGCTGGCCGCTTCGGCGTACGAGCGAACGGTCCCGTAGAGATACATGGTTTCTCTCCCATCAGGCGCCACGGGCCGTCAGGCCCGCATTTCCTGCCCGCCGTCAACCAGGTGCGAGCAGCCGGTGATGTAGGAGGCAAGCTCCGAGACGAGATAAACGACGGCATTCGCCACGTCCTCGGGCGTGCACTGCCGGCCGAGCGGCACTTTGCGATTGTAATATTCCTCGACCTGTTCCACGGCGATGCCGGCCTGTCCGGCGCGGGCGCGGACGTACTCGTCGCTCCAGATGCCGCTGCCGCGGATCACGTTTCCGGGGAGTACGCTGTTGACGCGGATCCGGTGCTTGGCGAGTTCCTGCGCCCAGCCTTGGGCGAGGCCGATGACGCCGAACTTCGTTGCGTTGTAAGCCGAGTTGTCGGCGGATCCGCGGACGCCGCTCTTCGAGCTGATGTTCACGATGCTGCCGCCCTGACCCTGGCGGATGAGCACGCGCGCGACCGCCTGTGCGCACAGGAAATACCCCTTCAGGTTGATGGCGACCGTCCGGTCCCACTCCGCCTCCGGGAAATCCGCGAGCGGAAAGGAAGGCGCGATGCCGGCATTGTTGACGAGGATGTCCAGCCGGCCGAACTCGGCGGCGGTCGCCTCGACCATCTTCTGGACGCTGCCCTTGTCCCTGACGTCCACGCCGACCGCCCAGGCGCGGCCGCCGCCGCGCTGCGCGATCTCCGCCGCGGCCTTGCGCGCCGCATCGAGATTGATGTCCGCCACCGCCACGTCGGCGTCCGCCGCCGAAAGCCCCTCGGCGATTCCCCGCCCGATCCCCGAGGCGCCGCCGGTGACGATGGCGGCCTTTCCTTTGAGCGATATACCCTTCATCTCCGATTCTCCTTTCGAACCGGCGCATTTTACCAGAAGCCCCCGGACTTTCCGCAACTGCGTTGACAGGATTTCACGGGCAGCTATAATGCCGAAAGGTGTTTTCGGCAGGTCGAAACGGTTTCCATATTGAGACCTTCAGCGCATGGACTGGGAAATCGGCAGCACCTCGCTGGCGTGCGCCGGCTGCGGCAAACCCTTCGCCGAGGAACAGGAAATCTTCTCCGCTCTCTACGACGAGCGCCCGATCTTCGCCCGGCGGGACTATTGCACGGAATGCTGGCCGAATCAGGACCGTCAGCCGGTCTTCAGCTACTGGCGGACGCGCATACCCAAGCGAGACGCGCCCGTGCGGCGGTTCGTGGATGATGACGTCGTGCTGGACTTTTTCAAGCGGCTTGAGGGCTCGCCGGAGCCCGCGAAGGTCGGTTTTCGCTACGTGCTCGGCCTGCTGCTGATGCGGAAGAAGACGCTGAAGCTCAAAGAATTTCGCCGGTCGGAGGCGGGCGCGGCGCTGATCCTCCACGACCGCCTCCGCGACTGCGATTACGAAGTCGCCGACCCGAACCTGTCGGAAGAGCAGATCCGGCAGATGACGGGGGAGATCAACCAGATCCTGAACGTGAAGGGCTGAGCCGGTCGGCTTCATTGAAAGGCGGGAAAGCCATGCCGCGGAAACAGAGGAACGCATGCCGGGACGTGATGGCGGGCATCCTTTTCACGTCGGCGCTGGGGCTGAGCGGCTGCGGGACGTTCAGCCCGGAACGCGTCGTGACGCAGCCGGTGGAAAGGCGCGAGGCGAACCGCGACCAGCTTCTGGCCATCCTGGACGGACAGTCGAAGCTTCTCCGGCTCTCCGCCACCACGCGGGTCAGCATCCTCGAAGAGAGTTCCGTCATCCCCGCCACGGTCGTGGACTCCCTGCGGAAGGAACACGGCAAACCGTACCAGAAGAGATTCGCGGAAGCGGAGGTGAACGGCTCGTACTTCCTTTCGCGCGATGCCGAAGGGCGCGTGAACGTCTGCATGTCGGGCGAGGTGCAGGGAATCAACGACGTCGGCTTCACGCTCTTGGGCAAAGAGCGTTCGTTCTGGATGCTCATCCCGACTTCACAGGAGGAGCGCGACAAGGCCGTCAGCCAGGGACTGGCGGGGCCGAACGGCAAGGTGCTCTATGGCGCGTTCGATGCGGACGCCCTTCGGCCGAAGGACAGGTATTCCATTCGGCCGCAAGACTTCGCGGACCTGATGCTCACGCCTGAAGCCCGGGCGGCGCTCAACGGCCAGGACATCTGCTACGTCGAGAAGTGGCCGGATTACTACATCATGAATTTCCTGCGGCCGGACTGGCCGAACCATATCTACTCGAAGGTCTGGTTTGAACGGCAGACCCTCATGGTCGTGATTCACCAGTTGTTCGACTCCACCGGCGAACTCGCCGCTGAAGCGCGGTTCAACGGTTACGGGCGATACCCCCTGGCCCAAGACAGCAAGGTGAGGATGGAGATACCGGACCATGTGGATTTCCTCTGGCCGAGAGACCGGATTCTGATGCGCGCGCTGTTCGCGGATGTCAAATTGAACGGCGACATTCCTGCGAGGGTCTTCGATGAGAAGCGCTTCGAGGGTTATCCGATCGAACGGATCGAAGCGCCGCCCGCGCGCTGACGTCGGCGCGCGGCGAGGGCCAGCAGGGGCAGACTCGCGAGGGATAGGGCGCAGATGGCCCAGCAGGTCATGAAGATGCCGAGCACGGGGATGAGCACGGCCCCGGCGAGCAGGGCGCCCGCGCACGCGCCCGCCAGTTCCATCGCGTAGAGCCCGGCAGCCATCGCGCCCGGTTGGGGCAGATCGTCACTTTCCGCGGCGCCCAGCGCCACGCTGACCGGATATTGCACGCCCACGATCGCCCCGACGCAGAAGTTCAGAAACGGCACTACGACCGTCGCGCCGACCGGCGCCATCCCTGCGCCGGACCGCTCCAGCCAGAACAGCACGGGCACGAACAGCGCTGCGAGGAGCGCGAGCGCCATCTGGCAAACGGCCAGCGTGCCGAAGTTCGCCGGCGCCGTCAGACAGCCGGCGGCCAGCACGGCGCCGGCGGCCGTGCCGAGCATGAAGGCCGCGAAGAGAATCCCCAACTGCCCGTACACGTATCCATAGAGGCTCTGAAACGCGAAGACGAGCGCCATCTCCAGCACGATGCCGGCCAGTCCGGCGTACACGCGCGCGGCCGGCAGTCCGACCCGGATCGGCCTCGATGTGAACGTCGCCGCAAGCGCCAGGATTCCCGTCGCGATGGCGATGAAAAAGAGCACGCTCCACATATCCATCCGCAGCGCCCAGCGCAGCAATTGGGTTCCACCGATCTGGAACGCATCGGCCCACAGCAACAGTTCCTGGTAATACGCCGCCGGCCGCATGTCCGTATTGATCGGGCCGCCCTTCAGGCTCGCCTGGAATTGCAAGGCGCGCGCCGGGTTCGTGATCTCGGCCAGGACGCCTTCGGTCAGCCAGGCCGGACGCATCCCCCAGGCCTGCATCCGCAAGGGCCAGGCGGCCGCATCCGGGAAAGACGGGGATTTAGATGCCAGGAAATAGATGCGGTTGTCCGACGGAAACGCCGCGACGGACTTGCCGAAAACCGACTGAAGCGTGGCCAGAATCTCCGCGGCCAGGGCTCGCTGTGGAGCGCTCATGTAGGATCGGGGAGTTCCGTCGAGGCTGAGCGCGAGGACGCCGTCCCTCTTCAGGGCGCGGCGCGCTTCCTCGAAGAACTCGCGCGTGTAAAATCGGTTAATCAGGCCGGTGGTCGGGTTGGGCGCGGCGGAAAGGATCACGTCGTAGCGCTCCACGGAGCGCTTCACGACGAGCCGGCCGTCGGCGCCGGTGAGGATCCTGGCGCGTTCGGTCGGGTTGAGCGCGGCTTTTTGCTCTTGGTCGCCGAACTGCCGCGCCGCGGCGACCAGCTCGGGGTCCAGTTCGACGTCATCTACCCTCATCCAGGGAAGTTCGAGCGCCTTGGACAACACGCCGTTGACGGCCCCGCCGATGATCAGCATCCGCCCCGGCGCGGGATGCGCGAGTACGGCCAGGAACGCCGCCTCTTCCGCAGAGCGGTCCATGTGCGTCGTTCCCACCAGGGAGCCGTTCTGGTAGAACTCCTTCTGCCCATGGTTCTCGGCCACGTCCACGCGGCCATGAATCGTGTCCGCCGAGTACAGCAGCACTCGGCCCTCGAAGCGCGGAGTGAGCGAGAGGACGTCAATGACGCCGCCGAACGCCACGTACGGGGCGGGCGACCGGCTCAGCGCCGAGAGCGCCGTCGCGGAGAACAGGGCGCAGCACGCCAGCAGCGCCCATCCGCGTTTCTCGGCGGCGCGGGAACTGTGTCGCCAGACGGCGAAGCCGGCCAGACAGTCCGCCGCCGCCAGGATCAGCGCGATCTCGAGCGCGTCCATCGCCTGCAGCAGGATGTACGTCAGCAGAATGCCGCCCAGAAACGTGCCGATGGCCTCGCCGAGATAGACACGCGTCGCGGCGGACGCGGCGGATTCGTCCAGCCGCGAGACGATCGAACAGGCCAGCGCGTAGAAGAATCCCAGGACGAGGCACAGCGGCGCGAGGGTGATGAAGGTGGCCAGGAGCACTCCGCCCAGCGACGGCGCAATCCCGCCGCCGCCGAACAGGAAGTATCTCGAGGTCCGCGCCAGGAGAACGGTCGCCGGCACGAGCGCGCCGCCGCCCGCCAGCGCCAGGGCGAACGCCGGAACGCTGAGCGAGTATTTCCCGGCGAGCCGCCCCAGGCCCGCGCTGCCCGCCGCGAAGAGCAGCAGCCAGACGGCGAGCACTACCCCGTACACCAGTTCGTTCCCGTGGAACGCCGTGGCAAGTTCGCGAACCGAGAGCACCTGGCCGATGAGGCAGGTCAGGCCGTAGAGTATCAGGCAGCGGCGCATCCCGCATTCTCTTTCGACGAGGACCGTGCGCGAACGTCATGAAGCGACGGATAGCGCGAGTGCGGAATGGGCGATGCTTGGGTCAAACGTACAGGAACCGTCCGCCGAGCATTAAATTGAGAAACCCGACAGGCCGCACGCCTATCGGGTCTCCCATGACGAAACCTGTTCGCCGGCCGCGACGCGCCGCTTTACTTCGGCGCGGACGCGGCGGGCATCGGCGTCGAGCCGGCCGGAGCCATCCTCGCCGGCGGGGCGGTCTGCATCGCACTGTCGAGTTCTTTCAGCTCGTCTTTCGCCCACTGGGCCGGCTCGCTCGTGGGATAGAGATCCATCACCTTCTTATAAGCGTCGCGGGCATCCGTTATCCTGCCGAGGGCCCTGTATGAGCGGGCGATATTGTACTGGGCGAACGGGAGCAGGTTCGGATATTCCTTCTCCGCGATGAATTCCTTGTACTTGGCGATAGCATCGGTGTACTTCGCATCATTCTGCAGGTCTTTCGCCCTGTCGAACTTCGTGACCGGCGTCGGGGAGCCGCAGCCGAACAGGACCGCTGCGCCAAGGGCGGCCGCCGCGAACAGACACGCGCGCTGCACTCTCATAACAGCCCTCCTTTAACCCGGGTATCGAGGATGCTGAAACTCCTCCGGACATTTCCGCGCACATTGTAAGCACGGCCGGGCGCTTCTGTCAACCTGCCTTGACAGTTTTTTCCGGCTGTGATAGCCTAAACGCGTTGCTTCGCGCATTTCCGCCGCCGAGCGAGAGCGTGGAGGGTGGGTCCTTTTCGTTTCCTCGCCTGTTCAATCTGCCGGATAAACTCGAGGTTGGAGTGAGATTCGATGCCCGATAAAATGGTTGAGATTCGCTGGCACGCCCGAGGCGGCCAGGGCGCCAAGACCGCCGCCACCCTGGTCGCCGCCGTCGCGCTGGAGGAAGGCAAGTTCAGCCAGGGATTCCCGGATTACGGTCCCGAGCGCGAGGGCGCGCCGATTCGCGGATACACCCGCATCAGCGACACGCCCGTCCAGGTCCACAGCGCCATCTATACGCCGGACATCGTGGTCGTGCTGGACGCCTCGCTGCTCGATTCCGTGGACGTGAGCGAAGGGCTCAAGAGCGACGGCATCATCCTGATCAACTCGCCCAACGAGCCGGCCGTCCTCCGGAAGAAACTGGGCCTCAAAAGCGGCAAGGTCTACACCGTGGACGCGACGCGGATCGCCACCGAGGAGATCGGCCGGCCCATTCCGAACACGCCGATGATGGGCGCGCTGATGAAGGCCATGCCGATCCTCAAGCTCGAAACGATCCTCCATGACATCGAGAAGAAGTTCAAGTCGAAGGGGGAACAGGTCGTGCAGGGAAACTTCCGCGCCATTCGACGCGCGTTTGAGGAGGTCAAAGAAGCATGAGCAAGCTGCCCTCGTGGAAGGAAATGGCGACCGGCGCGGTGACCCTGAAAGCGGGCTCCACGGCCGAGAAAAGCACCGCCGGCTGGCGCACCTATCGCCCGATCTGGCATGACGAGAAGTGCATCCACTGTCTGCGCTGCTGGGTCTTCTGCCCCGATTCGTCCATTCTCGTCAAGGACGGCAAGGTCGTCGGGATTGATTACGAGCACTGCAAAGGCTGCGGCATCTGCGCCGAGGAATGCCCGAAGAAGGTGCAGGCGATCACGATGAAACCGGAAAGCGAAATCGAAGGCTCCAAGAAGGATTAGACCATGGCGAAATACGTCTCGCTCACCGGAAATGACGCGGCGGCTTACGCCCTCAAACAGGCGCGGCCGGACGTCGCGTCGGCCTACCCGATCACGCCGCAGACGGAGTTGATGCACAAGTTCGCCGAGTTCGTGGCCAACGGCGAAGTGGATACCGAAGTGATCCTGGTGGAATCCGAGCACAGCGCCATGAGCGCGGCCATCGGCGCCTCGGCGGCCGGCGCGCGCGTCTTCACCGCCACCTCCTCGCAGGGCCTGGCGCTGATGTGGGAGATGGTGTACATCGCCGCATCCTGCCGGCTCCCGATCGTGATGCCCGAGGTCAACCGCGCGCTGAGCGGCCCGATCAACATCCACTGCGATCATTCCGACTCGATGGGTTGCCGCGACGCCGGCTGGATCCAGATCTTCGCCGAGAATTCCCAGGAGGCGTACGACAGCACCCTACAGGCCTTCCGGATCGCCGAGCGCAAAGACGTGCTGCTGCCGGTGATGGTCTGTTTCGACGGCTTCATCATCAGCCACACCAACGAGCCGGTGGCGCTGCTGCCGGACGCGCAGGCGGCCGCGTTCGTCGGCGAGTACAAGCCGGAGCGCGCGCTGCTCGACGTAGAGCATCCATTCACCGTCGGCGGGCTGGACATGCCCGAGTGGTACTTCGAGCACAAGCGCCAGCAGGTCGAGGCGATGCGCAATTCGTTCAGCGCGATCGAATCGGTCGGCCGGGAATTCGGCCAGCTTTCCGGCCGGCCCTACGGGTTCCTGGAGAGCTATCGGATGGACGACGCCGAGTGCGCGATCGTCGCGCTCGGCTCGACCTGCGGCACCGCGCGCGTCGCCGCCGACGAAGCGCGCGAACAGGGCATCAAGGCCGGCGTCGTCAAACTGCGCGTCTTCCGGCCCTTCCCGGCGCGCCAGTTGCGCCAGGCGCTCGGACAGTCCAAGACCGTCGGCGTCCTCGACCGCTCGATCTCGTTCGGCATCGAGGGCGGCCCGCTGTTCCACGAGGTGCGCTCGCACCTCTACGGCGAGGACCGGGCGATCCTGCCGTTCGTCTACGGCCTGGGCGGGCGCGACATCCGCGTCGAGCAGATCGTTGCGGTCTTCAAGACACTGCGCGACGCGGGCCGGTCCGGCTTGAAGGAACGGGACGTGGAGTTTATCGGTCTCCGCGAATAGCGTTTTTTCCGGGCTCATGAACCAAGGATGACTGAACATGGCCATAAACCTTAAGAAGCTCTCAGCGAAACCGGATCTCCTGGCCGGCGGGCACGCCGCCTGCGCCGGCTGCACCGGGCCGACGGTCCTGCGTCAGGCGCTGCTGGCTGCGGAGACGCCGGTGGTCACGAGTTCCGCCACCGGCTGCATGGAGGTGGTGACGACGCTCTACCCGCACACGGCCTGGCGCGTGCCGTTCATCCACAGCGCGTTCGAGAACTCGGCCGCCACGATGAGCGGCATCGAGACGGCGTATCGCGCGCTCCGCAAGCGCGGCAGGATTCCGGACCGCGAGATCGGCTTCATCGCGTTCGGCGGCGACGGGGGCACCTACGACATCGGGCTGCAGTCGCTCTCCGGCGTTCTCGAGCGCGGGCACAAGATGCTCTACATCTGCTACGACAACGAAGCGTACATGAACACCGGCATCCAGCGTTCCAGCGCGACGCCGAAGGGCGCCGATACCACCACCGCGCCGGCCGGCAAGGTCAAGGCGGGCAAGGAGCAGAACCGCAAGGACCTGACGGCGATCGTCATCGCGCACAACCCGGCGTACGTCGCGCAGGCCTCGCCCTCCAACGCGCCGGACTTCATGGGCAAAGTTCAGAAGGCGCTCAAGGCGGACGGCGCGAGCTTCATCAACGTCATCGCGCCGTGCCACCGCGGCTGGCGCTTCAAACCGGAACTGGGCATCGCGATGGCGCAGCTCGCCGTGGACACCTGCTTCTGGCCGCTCTTCGAGTGGGAGCGCCCCGGCAAGTTCACGGTGACCTACAAGCCGAAAGAGAAGAAGCCGCTGGAGGATTGGCTGAAGGCGCAGGCGCGCTTCCGCCATCTCTTCGAGCCGAAGAACCGGCACATCATGGACGAGCTCCAGGCCGAGGTGGACCGCCGCTGGAAGGAACTGCTCGCCGCCGAAGAGGCAAGCCGGGGCGTTCAACCGGGCTGATCGAACCTCAGAACTCCAGGGCCGGGCGCCGACGGTGCGCCCGGCCTTTTTTGCTTTCACCGGGCGCGCCGGACCCCGCGCGCAAAACTATTGACACCGGCGGGCGCCTTATTTCTACTCAAATGAATCCACCGGGTCGGATCAAGGGCGCAGGGCCGTTGAGGATGTGGCAGGGCGGCCGGTGTCGCGGGGACGCGATACATGAAACAGGTTCGATTTGTGGAGCCACAAAGCCGCCAGGGCACGCTCTTCGCGCCGTACGTGCGGTAGTGGCCTCTCATGGGTCCGGTGATCCTCGGCACGATCCTCCACGAGCAGGGCCACGACGTCATCATCTACAACGAGAACGCCACCGGATCGGTCCTGGATGACCCGAGTTGGGCCTTGATTTTCTTCGGGTCGCTTGATATATTTGGGCTTCAGCAAGCGAAAGACGCTCCATAGGTCGCCAAGAGTTCGCTTTTCCAAGAAAGGCTCCTAAGATGAAGGTCATGGGCGCTTTCGTGCTGGCTGCCATGTTGCTGCTGTGCTCCGGATGCGCAGGGATCACCGGGCTGGTCACCGGAGCCTTTACGGGCGCCGTGGATCTGCCGGCGGAGGCTTACCGTCAGAATAGGCTGGTGTTCGATCGGAACCCGATGCTGTACGGTTTGGATTGCCTCGTCCTGGGGCCTTGCGGCCTTGTCGGAGGACCGGTCATTGGGTTCATCAAAGGGGTTTCGCTGGACATCGAGTGGGTGTGCGGCAAGATAGGCTATGGGCCGGTCTTCGGGTCGTACAAGGAGGCCAGCATCTGGCGGCCGTGGACGATCAATTGGTCCAGCCGGGCGCAGCCCAAGCCGCCTGGTCCGTAAAACGCCGGCGTAAGACTTCCCGCTCGCGGTCAACTCCCGACGAGCGCCTGAAACAGCTTCAGGTGGTCGGGGTGTTTCGCGGCCAATTCTTCGGGGTGCCACTGGACGCCGAGGATGAGGCGGTCGTCCTCCGGCTCAATTCCCTCGATAATCCCGTCGCGGCTCCGCGCCGAAACGCGCAATCCGCGCCCGACCTGGTCCACCGCCTGATGGTGCGAGGAAGTCACCTGGATTTCCGTCACGCCGAGACATCGCGCCAGCTTCGTGCCCGGCTCGATGCGCACTGCGTGAAGCAGCCGCGGCCCGTCCTGAACGTGCCGGTCAGCCGACGGTCTCTGCGAGGGAATATCCTGGATCAGCGTGCCGCCCATGAAAACGTTCAGCAACTGAACGCCGTAGCAGATGGCCAGGATCGGCAACCGCAGGTCGAGCGCGGTTCCGAGGCAGCGGAAGTCGAACTCATCCCGCCTCCGGTGCACCGGCTTCGTCATCGGGTGGGGCGGCTGGCCGTACCGCGCAGGCGGCGTATCGGGGCCGCCGGTGATGACCAGGCCGTCCAGCCGTCCGAGCAGGTCGCGCAGCGCCTCGTCGCCGCCGACCTGCGGGATGAGGACCGGCGCTCCGCCCGCCAGTTCCACCGAATCGAAGTAGTCCGCGAGCAAGTAAAACTCGTCCGCCTGTTGCGTCTTCCTCCGGCGATAGCCGCCGGTGATCCCGATGAGCCGCCGTATCATGTCTGGGGCCTCCTGTCCTGCGAATCGGACCGATGATACAGCAACGCGAGGCCGCCCGCAAATACCTCGGCCTTTCGGCCGGATTCCTGCGAGGGCTTGAAACCGGCCGCGGAAGCGGTGAGAATGATGGGTGATCAGGCCATGGACTACTCGGATGAAATCCTGAGCGCGCTGCGCGACGAGCGGCGGTTCATCCTCCTGACTCTCTCCGGCCCGAAGGACCAGGCCACGGCGGAGTGGCGGAAGGTGGTCATCCGCCCGGTGCAGTTGTCCGGCGGCCGGCGCTTGCAGGCGATCTTTCAGGGGCGGCGCAGGCAGACCGCGCGCAGCATCGAGCCGGACCGCGTCGCCGACGAGTTCCAGAGGGTCGCTCAGATGGGCTTCCTCAACATCCACCTTCAGTGCGCGGACGGCGACTTGCACGTGCGCATCACGCGGAAGGGCAAGGCGCTGATCTCGCGGGGCCGGCCTTCGCTGGAATCGGCGCCAGCGGCGCCGCCGCATGACCGCCGGAAGGAATATCCTTTCCCGCCGGACGAGCCGGACGAGTTCCTCGAAACGCTCGGCATCATGCGCGACGGTCGCGTGCTCCAGCCCATGCGCGAGAAGTTCCGGCAGGTCAATCATTTCCTGGCGCTGCTCAGTCACACGGAGCTGGTGCGGCGGCCGCGAGGCGGTCCGCTCCGTCTGACGGATTGCGGCTGCGGCAGGGCGTTCCTGACGCTGGCGGCGTATCATTACCTCCGCGAGAAGCGCGGCCTGAGCGTCGAATTGACAGGCGTGGACGCCGATGCCGGGGTGATTGCGCGCGCGAGCGAGTTGCGCGACCGGCTGGGTTACAAGGAGGTGCAGTTCGCCCGGTCGCGGATTCTGGAGTACGCGCCGGCGGAGCGTCCGCAGGCGGTGTTCAGCCTTCACGCATGCGATACGGCCACGGACGAGGCGATCGCGCAAGGGGTGAAGTGGCAGGCGGGCCTGATCCTCTGCGCACCGTGCTGCCAGCACGAGCTGCACCATCGGGTCGCGCGGCCGGAATTCCGCGCGGCGCTGCGGCACGGCATCCTGCGGGAGCGCACGGCGGATATCGTGACCGATGCGCTGCGCGCGGCCGCCCTCCGGGTCATGGGCTACCGGACGGATGTCATCGAATTCGTCTCGTCCGGCGACACGCCGAAGAACCTCATGATCCGGGCGGAGAAGACCTCCGGCGCCGCCCCGAGCGGCGCGGCGGTCGAGTACCTTGCGCTGCGCGATTTTTGGGCCGTGAAGCCTTGCATCGAGGAATTGCTGGGAAGCGGGCTGCAGGAGCGCCTGGCGTAAACCGGACGTGTTCACCGGAGCAAAGCGCCTGCCTCCGCATCTGCGGCGCTTCTGCAAGGCGGAACGTGAAGCCATGAGTTTGCAAAAGATCTCGATTTCAGTACAATAGAGTAATGTCAATCGAATCGCTCGGGAATGAGATCAGGCTGATCGGGAACGAGGGCTTCCGGCTTCGCGTGGGGGCCGTCGAGATTTACATTGACGCGTTCTATCACCCCATCCCGGGCATGGCCGGCGCGCCGGCCCTGAGCGGGAAGGACGTTGCGAAGGCGGACCTGATCCTCGTGACGCATGCCCACATGGACCACTTCAGGTGCAGCGAGACGGCGGAAGTTGCGTGTCGCACCGGCGCGATCGTCGTCGGGCCGCGCGCCGTGATCGAGTCGCTCGCGGGGAAAGTCCCTGCGGACGCGCTGCGGGAAATGGAGCCGTCCGCGGCGCCCGCCCGCGAGCCGGCGCGAACGGTGGAGCTCGAGTTGCCGTTCGCCGCCGTCAAGGCCTTCAGGACGTTTCACGGGTCCGGACATAACTCGTACCTGATCGAGTCGGCCGGGTTGCGCTTCTTTCACGACGGCGACAACGAGAATACCGCCAGGATCCCGATTTCGGCCCTGGGCCGGATTGACGCGCTGATGATCGGGCCGTGGCAGGGCTCCGGCTGGGTGGAGTTCATCGAAAAGCTCTCGCCGTCGCGATATTTCCTGATGCATCTGTCGGAGGAGGAACTCGACGAGCACGCGGCGGGGAGGTTCCTGCCGGGCATCTGCAAGCGTGTTCCAAAGGGGCTGGTGGTGCTTCGGCCGGGGCAGAGTTTTTCGTTTGCGGCGCGATGAAGGGCGTCTTTAGCACGGAGGCGCGGAGAACACGGAGAAACACGGAGAAAAAGTCAGGATTTTAGAATCGCCGAAAGACTCCTCCGCGTCTCCGTGTTGGGGTGGAACTTAACTCACTTAGAGGAGGTGCGGTGATGAAAGAGTCGAGGGCTTGCGTCGTGCGCGCACGGCGGAAGAAGTTCGTGGACATTTTCCGCACGACGCCGCCGAAGACGGTCTGCCCCAATTTCTACGTCCTGGCCCACGCGAACGGCTGCACTTTTCAGCCGCAGTGCACGTACTGTTTCCTGAAGTCCTCCTTCTGGTATCTCTCCAAGCCGCAGGCGTTCAGCAACACCGATCGGATGCGGAAGGAAATCATGAAGTGGATGCGCCGCGACGATCTGGAATCGTTCGTGCTGAACACGGGCAATTTGTCGGACAGCCTGGTCTTCGAGAAGGATCGCCCGCTGATCGGCAGCCTGGTGGAGCTTTTCCGCGACGAGGCCGAGGCGAAAGGGCGGAAGCATGCGCTGCTGCTGGTGACGAAAGGCGGCCTGCGCGACTGCAAGCCGCTGCTGGAGATGCAGCCGTGCAAGAACGTGATCGTTTCGTTCTCGGTGAACGCGCCCGAGGCGGCGCGCATCCACGAGAAGGGGGCCGCGCCGGTGGCCGACCGCCTTCGCGCGGCGGCGAGTTTGAAGTCGCGCGGCTGGCGCATCCGCATGCGCATTGATCCGATGATCCGCGGCTTCGACTACCGCGGGATCGCCCAGCAGGTCCGGCGCCTGGCGCCCGAGCGCGTGACGCTGGGCGCGCTGCGCGCGGAACACAATCTGCCGCGTTACGTCGGCAACGGACTTCTCAAAGAGATGGAGAAACCCGCCGATCCGAAGGCGCTGGCCCGCTATCCGATGAGCGTGCGGCTCGCGCTCTATCGGCAGGCCTGCGACGTGCTCTCCAAGGCCGTTCCCCTTGCGCTCTGCGAGGAGACGCTGGAGACGTGGAACGCGCTGGGGCTGGACGCGGCGTCGAAGAAGTGCAACTGTGGCCTGTAAGCGTGCGCAGTCCCGCCGATGCGCCGCCGCTCGTTGACACGCGCGACGGCCGCTGATATACTCGCAACCTCATCCAAGCGGCGTCGAACACTACCCGGTGGTGCAATGGTAGCACAGGAGGTTTTGGTCCTTCTAATCGTGGTTCGAATCCACGCCGGGTAGCCAACCTCCGATCTCGGTCCGGCTTCCGCCTCGGCATTCAACGGGAAAGGCAGCGATGCGCCATCCTTCGAAACTCGGCCGCGAAGAGCTCGAGGAGCTGATTGACCTCTGGGAAATTTCGCCCGGAAGCCGCCGGAAAATACGCGCGATCCTCGCCCGGGAGAAGAACCTGCGCGGGCCGCACCTCTTCCGCTACTACAACCCGAGGCCGAGCAAGGTCGCCGAGGCGGAGAAGCTCTTCGGGAAGTTCATCGGCGTGCGGCACACGCTGGCGGTGAATTCCTGCACCTCGGCGCTGGTCGCCGCCTTCCGCGCGCTGGGCGTCGGGATGGGGGACGAAGTCATCGTCCCCGCCTACACCTTCTTCGCCACGGCCTCGACCGTCGCGGCGTGCAACGCGATTCCAGTGATCGCCGACGTGGACGACACGCTGACGCTCGATCCGAAGGACCTGGAGCGGCGCATCACGAAGCGGACCAAGGCCATCGCCGTGGTCCACATGCGCGGCGCGCCGGCGCAGATGGACGAGATCATGAGGGTCGCGCGCCGGCGCAAGCTGGCGGTGGTCGAGGATGTGGCGCAGTCCTGCGGCGGGTCGTATCGGGGCAGGAGACTCGGCGCCATCGGCGACATCGGCTGCTTCAGCTTCGACTTCTACAAAATCCTCAATTGCGGCGAAGGCGGTTTCCTGACCACCGACGACGAATGGCTGTATACGCGCGCGCAGAGCTGGCACGACACGGCCGCCTGCTGGCGGCCGGACCGCTACGCCGCCGAACGGCGCGAGGGAGAGCTGTTCTGCGGCGAGAACTACCGCATGAGCGAACTCCAGGGCGCCGTGGCGCTCGCGCAAATCCGCAAGGCGGACCGGTTCCTCAAAGGGTACCGCGCAAGCCGCGATCGCATCCTCCAAGCGCTGCGCCTGCCGGAAGACGTCGCGCTCCGCCGCCTGGCGGATCCCGACGGGGACACGGGCGTCTGCATTATCTTCTACCTGCCGGAGATCGAGAAGACGAGGCGGGCGCTGAAGGCGCTCAAGGCCGAAGGCGTCCCGGCCGGCGGCGTTTACGATGCCCGGATCAAGGACTGGCACATCTACGCGCACTGGGAGCACATTCTCGACCTCAAGTCCGTCGCGCCCGACGGGCTGCCGTGGAGCGGCGTGCCGAGGGGCGAACTGCCCCGCTACAGCAGGGAGATGTGCCCCAACGCGCTCGACTACCTCTCGCGCGCGATCATGATTGACGTGAGCTGGTCGCACACAGCCGGCGACTGCAAGGCGATCGCCGCTGGCGTCAACAAAGTCCTCCGCGCGCTGTGAAGCGAAATGCGGTGCGGTTCAGCCGCTGCGCGGTGACGGGGTTCATCAGGCTCTGATCGAGAGGAGATTCGCATGAAGCGAGTGCTGGCTTTCGGATGCCATCCGGACGACGTGGAGTTCCAATGCGCCGGGACGCTGGCGCTGCTGGCGCGGCGCGGGTACGAGATTCACATTGCCACGATGACCGGCGGCGAACTCGGCACGGCGGAGTACCCGTTGCAGGAGATTCGCGCGATCCGGCTGAAGGAGGCCGCCAAGGCCGCCGCCGTGATCGGCGCGAAGTTCCATTACGCGGGCGGTTACGACCTGGCGGTCGAGTACAGCGGCGAGTACCGCCGTTACGCGGTCCGCGTGATGCGCGAGGTGGACCCGTTCCTCGTCTTCACGCACCCGCCGGTGGATTACCACGTGGACCACGAGGAGACCTCGAAGCTGGTCCGGGTTGCGGCGTTCGCTGCGCCCATCCCGAACTTCGACTGCCATGTGCCGACGCGCCTGGCTTCGGGCGTGCCGTATCTGTATTACTGGAACGCCTGGGGGAACAAAGACCACTTCGGCCGGCCGCTGCCGCTGAGTTGCTGCGTGGAGATCTCCTCCATGCTGAAGGTGAAGGCGAAGATGCTGGCATGCCACGCCTCGCAGCGCAACTGGTTGAGGCACCATCATCACGTTGACTACTATATCGAGGTCATGAAAGCCGACGCAAAGGCCGAAGGCAAGCGGTCGGGCCTGAAGGCGGGCGAAGGCTTCATCCAACATCGCGGAAGCGGCTATCCGCAGGACAACGTCCTCAAGACGATCCTCAAGAACCTGTGCGTGGAATTCTGAGCCGGGCGGAGGTTTGACGGGATAACCGGGTCATCCGGATGGAACGGCCGCCGCTAACGGCGGTTCCGATCCATGCGGTTCATCCTGGAATCCCGCCAAAGCGGTCATCGTCCGAAGGGACGACCGTTGGGGGCGAAACCGCCGCCGGGAGTGGAACCGCCGCTGGGGGCGGAACTGCCTCTGGGGGCGAAACCGCCGCTCGACTGCCAGTTGTTGAAGCGCTGAGAGCCGACCTCGCGCGCGGTTTGCTCGCGGTTGAGGGTCGGCGCTTCACTGCGGAAGGCCGGCACTTGGCCGGCGCTTTGCCAGCCCTTGGGCGTGAGCGCCTCCCAATTCTTGTTCGGCGCGGCTCGGAATACCTCGCCGCCGTGGCCGGCGAAAACGCTGTTCGACGACGTTGCGGCCGGGAACCTGGCGTGAACCTCCGGCGCGAGCGTGGCGTGCATTTCGGGCAGGTGGGCGGGCTGATTGACAGCGATTCGCGGATGCGCGTTGACCTCCCAATTACGCCCGCCTTCGGTGACGCTGCGGGCGGAGTACGGATTGAACGGCTCCCGCATGTTGGACCAGCCTTGGGCGCTCCAGTGGTTTTCCTCGAACGGGCTAAGCGCCGGCGCCACCTCGTTGCCCCAGTGACGATAGATGTTCACGTGGTCAAGGCCGACGTGGTTGTAGTCGCCGTCATGATGACGCCAGGCCCAGTCGAACGGCCCCCACCACGGACGCGGGCAACAGCCGGGGAACCAGGGCGAGACCGCGAAGCCGAAGCCGAACCCGGAGAACGCGTCGCAGCAGAACCCGGCGCCGAAGCCGTAGCTCCACGGATAGCCCACCCAGATGTTGTCACACCACGGGGAGTAGGCGTAACCGGTGCCGTAAACCACCGTGCCGTCCGTCGAGACGCACGTGCCGAGGTATCCGGGCGTGTAGCCGGTGTAAACCACGGCCGGAGTGGAATTGTAAACGTAGACGTAGGTGAGGTAATGCAGCGGCGACGAGAGGGGGATGGAGTAGACTTCCGGCGGCACCGAGGTCGCCGCCGCCCAGGGCCCGGTCGGGGAGTTGGCGGCGAACCAGACGCCGTTCTGCACGCAGAAGTAGGAGTCGGGTCCGAGACAGATGACCGGCGGCTGGGAATTCACGGCATATTGCATCGAGGTCCCCTGGATGGGCGCGAACTGCGGCGGGCCGTCGTACGTCACCTCCAGTTTCGCCGCGGAGCGATTGATCACCGCAGTCTGCGGGATCGAGTTCGCGATCAGCGCCTCCTTCGCCTGCGGCGTGCCCGGCACGGAGACGAGCGCGTTCGCGCGCGGGTTGTCGGCCGGAATCTTCGCGAAGTCCTCCGGGAGCGACTTGGCCGGCACGAATTCCCACGGGCCGTAGAGCGATTTCGACTTGAACCAGCGTCCCGAGAGCAGCACGTAGAACTGGTTGTCCAGCAGGTTCATGAAAATGGCGTCGTCGCTGTTCTGGATCTGAAGCAGGTTGTCGGTCTCCTCGATCGGCAGCATCTTCGCCGGACCGTCGGTCTGGATCAGCTCGGTCGGCACCGTGCTGACGCGGATCCCCGGCGGCGTCGCGATCGCGGGGGAGTTCGGCAAAGGTCCCATCAGGTCGGTCACCTTGGCTTCCGCCGCAGCCTCCTTGACCTGTTCGAGGATCGGGGGCGGGTCGTTGACCGGCGTCCACGGCCCGCCGATCTCCTGCGCCTCGTACCAGAAGTTCATCGCCGTCAGGTAGAAGCGGTTCTGCCACCTGACGATCAGCGCGTACGTGTCGAGGACGCGCTCCACCGCCGGCAGGCCGGTCATGGGCCGGAGCACCGGCGGGCCATCCACGAGGACGAGGATCGTCGGCGTCGTGGCGTAGAGAATGCGGGGGACGTCGTTGCTGACGTTGAGCGTCTGCTGCTTCTTCACGGCCTCCGAGACGGCCAGGCTGGCTTCGAGGTGGTCGAGCGCGACGGTCTTGACGCCGGTCGGCAGGATGGTGCGCAGCAGGTCGCCATACACGCCTTCTTTTTCAGGCGCGGTGGGAAATGAAACTTTGGTGATTTCGAAATCGCGAAAGGTCACGATGCGGGCGGCTTTGTCCACGTCGGCGCGGGCGTTCATCCAGACGACGCCGTAGATCGGCTGGCTGCCGTCGGAGGGCTGCAGGGAGACCGCGGCGCGGGTGGCGATATTGATGCCATTCCACTGCTCGATCTGCGGCTGGTAGACCGTCAGGGTTCCCGCCGCGTTCTTGATGACGCGCGGCCAGTTCAATTTCTCTTCGGCCGGAGTCGCGGGCGCCGCTTTCTCCGCCGCAGATTGTGCGTTCGCCCTCGCGGGATTGATCGCGAGCATCGCCAAGAGCAGCGTCGTCAGCACAGCGGCCCATTTCGATTTGTTCACGGCACCCTCCTCGTTCTCCGATCACCAACCGTTTCCAGTTCACCGGCCGATGCGCGCCGTTCGCGCGGCCTGCGTTTCGCTTTGCCTATCATTATAACAGTTCCACAGCCCGGAGATTTTATTCCGCGGATTTTTGAATGAATCGCGGCCTTCCCGGCCTGCGTCGCGCGCGGACGGGCTTGTTTCGAGGTCCGAAAGCGGTATAATGCGAATGGGGCTTCGACGCGGACTTTTGCGGGTCAAAAGCGGGCGGGATGATGGATGCGATGCCTCATCAACGGTCCATCGGGCCTCTGACTGGGAAAAGGGGGAAATGCAATGGAGCCGTCGCGGGGAGCGCCTTCCGCTGTGGCGGACAAAACGGCGATGCTGCGAAAACTCGCGGCGCTGGTCCGCTGCCACATCCTGACTATGACGACCCAGGCCGGCTCGGGACATCCGACTTCGTCGCTTTCCGCCACGGAGTTGATGGTCGGCCTGTTGTTCGGCGGAACGTTTCATTACAAGGTTGGAAATCCGAACTACCCGAACAACGACCGGCTGATCTTCTCCAAGGGGCACGCGTCGCCGCTGCTCTACGCTCTGTGGGCCGCCGCGGGCGTGCTGAACGAGAGCGACCTGGCCTCCTATCGCCAGTTCGGCAGCCGCCTCGAAGGCCATCCGACCACGCTCTTTTCTTACGCGGACGCCGCGACCGGCTCGCTCGGCCAGGGACTCTCCATCGGCGTCGGGATGGCGCTCAATGCCAAGTATTGCGACCACCTGTCGTACCGGACCTGCGTGCTGCTCGGGGACAGCGAAATGGCGGAAGGCTCGCAATGGGAAGCGATGCAGATCGCCGCCCATTACGAACTGGATAATCTGCTGGGCATCCTCGACGTGAACCGCCTGGGCCAGCGCGGCGAGACGATGTACGGCCACGACCTGGCGGCGTACCAGAAAAGAGTCTCAGCGTTCGGGTGGGAGGCCCTCGTTGTTGACGGGCATTCCTTCCCGGAAATCCTGTCCGCTTACGAAGCCGCGCGGCGCGTCTCCGGCCGCCCGACGATGATCATCGCGCGCACGATCAAAGGCAAAGGGATTTCCTTCCTCGAAGACAAGGAAGGCTGGCACGGCAGGGTGTTGAATCAAGCCGAGTGCGAGGCCGCGCTGAAGGAACTGGGCGAGATTGACAAATCCATCCGCGGCGAGATCCCCATGCCGGAACCTCGCGTTCCCACCGACCGGGCGAACTTCCATCTCGTGCAGCCCCCGGGGCCGGTCAGCTATCCGCTCGGCAAGCCGGTCGCCACGCGCGACGCCTACGGCAGCGCCCTCGTGCGCATATTCCCGGCGTTCCCCGGACTGGTGTGCCTTGATGCCGAGGTCAGCAACTCGACCAAAGCCGCCACTTTCAAAGAGGCGCACCCGGAGCGTTTCTTCGAGATGTACATCGCCGAGCAGAACATGGTCAGCGCCGCCGTGGGGCTGGCGTGCCGCGGCAAACTGCCCTTCGTCTCCACGTTCGCGGCCTTCCTGACGCGCGCCTTCGACCAGATTCGGATGAGCCCATACTCGGGGGCGAACCTCAAGATCGTCGGCTCGCACGCCGGCGTCTCCATCGGCCAGGACGGGCCGTCGCAGATGGGACTCGAGGACATCGCCATGTTCCGGGCTGTGCTCGACAGCGTGGTGCTGTATCCGTGCGACGCGGTCTCGGCTGAGAGACTCGTCGAGGCGGCCGCCGCGCACTGCGGGCTGGTGTACATCCGCACGACGCGAGAGGCCTCGCCGGTGATCTACGGCGGCGAGGAGCAGTTCGTCATCGGCGGAAGTAAAGTGCTCAGGAAGAGCGACCGCGACGTCGCCACCGTCGTCGTTGCGGGCGTGACCGTGCACGAGGCGCTGGCCGCCTGCGACGAATTGAAGCGCGAGGGGATCGCCATCCGCGTGGTGGACCTCTACAGCGTGAAGCCGCTGGATGAGAAGGCGCTCCGCGACGCGGCAGCGGCCACCGGGCGGATCATCACCGTCGAGGACCACTACCCGGAAGGCGGCATCGGAGAGGCCGTCCGAAGCGCGCTGGCCGATCTCGCCGCGCCGGTCCGCATCCTTGCCGTGCGCCGCCGGCCGCGGAGCGGAAGGCCGGAGGAACTTCTTGACTATGAGGAAATCTCGCGGAGGGCTATCGTGAGCGAGGTTCGGAGATTGGGTAATTAGGAGATTGGGTAGTTGGGAGATTGAACGCGGCAGTTTTCCCAATCTCCCAATCTCCCACGTCCGGAGGGCAGACCATGCGGATAGGAATCTCGGCGGACCACGGAGGCTTTAGGCGGAAGGAGACGCTGGCCAGGGACCTGCGTGAGGCCGGGCACGAGGTCGTGGACTTCGGCGCTACGCGCCTGGCGCCGGAGGACGACTATCCCGATTTCGTCATTCCGATGGCCCGCGCCGTCAGCCGGGGCGAACTCGACCGCGGCATCGCCGTCTGCGGCAGCGGCGTCGGCGCGTGCATCGCCGCCAACAAGGTGCCTGGCGTTCGCGCCGCGGTGGTGCACGAAAGCTTCTCGGCTCACCAGGGCGTCGAGGACGACGACATGAACGTGTTGTGCATGGGCGGGCGCGTCATCGGCATCGGCCTCGCCCGGGACCTGGTCAAGATCTTCATCAAGGCGCGGTACATCGGCGCCGAGCGGCACAAGCGCCGCCTGGCCAAAGTGGCCCGACTGGAGAACCCCAAGGGACCGGCGGCATGACCCAGGCGGAGCAACTGGCTGCGTTCGTCGCCCGGGCCTCCTATGGCGGCCTTTCCGAGGCGGCGCGCGCGCAGCTTAAAATCCGGGCGCTCGACGCGCTCGGCTGCGCTATCGGCGCGCTCGAGGGCGAACCGATCCGAATGCTCCGCGCGCAACTCCACGATTTCGGGGGCGCCGGCCTGTGCAGCCTGATCGGCGGCGGGCGCACCGCGCCGGACCGCGCCGCGCTTTACAACAGCGCGCTCGTCCGATACCTCGACTTCAACGACAGCTACCTGGCCAAAGGCGAAACCTGCCATCCGAGCGACAACCTCGGCGCGGTCCTGGCGGCGGCGGAATACGCCGGACGCGACGGCCGCGACTTCATGGCCGCGCTCGCGGTCGCGTACCAGGTGCAATGCCGTTTGAGCGACGAGGCCCCGGTCCGCGACAAAGGGTTCGACCACACGACGCAGGGCTGCTACGCGCTCGCCGCGGGCGTCGCGAAGGCGCTGGGTCTCGACCCGCTCCGGACGGCGCACGCGATCGCGATCAGCGGTGCGGCGTTCAACGCGCTCCGCGTCACGCGCACCGGCGCGCTCTCGCATTGGAAGGGCCTCGCCTACCCGAACGCCGCGTTCTGCTGCACGAACGCCGCGTTCCTGGCCATGCGCGGCGTCACCGGCCCGCTCGAGGTCTTTGAGGGGCGGAAGGGATTCATGGAAGCCATCGCCGGCCGATTCGACATCGCCTGGCCGTCGGAGGACCTGGAGCGCGTCACGCAGACGATCCTCAAAGAGTTCAACGCCGAGGTCCATTCTCAATCCGCGATCGAGGGAATCCTTGATCTCAGACGCGAGTTCTCGCTCGGCCGGGAAGAGGAGGTCGAGGGGATTGAAATCGAGACGTTCGACGTGGCTTACAACATCATCGGCGGCGGCAATGAGGGGGAGAAGACGCGCGTGCGGACGAAGGAAGAGGCGGACCACAGCCTGCCTTACCTGGCCGCGGTCGCGCTCCTCGACGGCCAGGTGATGCCGGAGCAGTATCGGACGGAGCGCATCGGCCGCGGGGACGTTCAGCGGCTGCTCGCCAAAGTCGCCGTGCGTCCGTCGGAGGAATTCAGCCGCCGGTTCCCCGCCGAGATGCCGTGCCGAGTGACCGTTGCGCTGCGCGACGGCCGAAGGCTCGTGCGGGAGAAGTGCGACTACGAGGGCTTTCGCACGCGACCGATGAGTTGGGACGCCGCTGTCGCCAAGTTCGAGCGGCTGAGCGGGCGCTTCTCGACTCCATCGCTCCGCCGCGATATCGTGGATGCCGTCGCGCGGCTGGAGGAAATCCAGGTCGCCGACCTCACGGATTTGCTGACCGATGTCTGCGAACCGGGTTAACGCTTATCGTCCGTTTTCAACACGGAGGCACGGAGGATACGGAGAGAACACAGAGAAAGAGTCAGGCTTTTAGAAGCTTGGGTAAGTTACTCCGTGCTTCTCCGTGTCCTCTGTGCCTCCGTGTTGAACAGGAACTCAAGGAGGACTCATCATGGCAAAAGCGAAAGCGCAAGCGGGCGGCAGGGCGTTCGACTTTCTGAAGATCAACGAGCGCGAGCCGAAGCCGCGCAAGCGCGGCGTGACGGAAATCCGCGGACCGTATTACACGCCGATGGGCAAACGGTACTTGCTCGATATCCTCGAGACGATGGGCGCGTACGTGGATTCCCTGAAGTTCGCCGCCGGCTCGTTCAGCCTGATGCCGCGCGGGGCCGTGCGCGAGTTGACCGGTCTCTGCCACGAGCACGATGTCCTCGTCTCCACCGGCGGCTTCATCGAATACGTGCTCACGCAGGGTCGCGAGGCGGTGCACAAGTACATCGAGGAGTGCAAGGAGCTGGGGTTCGACATTGTCGAGGTCTCCAGCGGCTTTATCACGATCCCGACTGACGACTGGCTGCGGCTGGTCGAGAAGGTGCAGAAGATGGGGCTGAAGGCGAAGCCGGAAGTCGGCATCCAGTTCGGCGCCGGCGGCGCGAGCGCGGCGGCCGATCTCGAGGAGGAAGGCACGCGCGACGTGGAGTGGATCATCGGCCAGGCCCGGCGGTTCCTCGATGCCGGCGCGTACATGATCATGATCGAGTCGGAGGGAATCACCGAAAGCGTGAAGACCTGGCGCACGGATGTCCCGGCGAAGATCGCCAACGCGCTCGGACTCGAAAGGATCATGTTCGAGGCGGCCGATCCCGCCGTGTTCGCGTGGTACATCAAGAACTTCGGACCCGAAGTGAACCTTTTCGTGGACCATAGCCAGATCGTGCATCTCGAAGTCCTCCGCGCGGGAATCTGGGGCACGAAGAGTCTGTGGGGGCGCGTGCAGACGTACAAGGGCTGAAAACCGGGTTGGGATGTTTTCTAGGGAGCGAGGAGAAAATGCGGAAGCTTCATACGGCGGGCCCGACGATGGTCGTCTTGTGTGCATGGATATTTTTTGCAGCCGCCGCCTTTGCCGCCGATCCGCCCGATGCGCCGAAGGGCGCGCCCGCGGAGGCGCCCGAGAAAGTCGCGGAGAAGGCGTCGCCGAAGTCGCCGTCGTTCGAGAAGCCATCCGTCACGCATCACGTCGCCAGGATCAACGGAGAAGACCTCCGCTACACCGCGACCGCCGGCTACCTGCAGACGCAGGACTCGGCCGGAAAGCCGCGGGCGGAAATTTTCTACACCGCTTATGTGAAGGACGAGGCGGAGAAATCCGACTCTTCCACGCCCGCCGACTCTTCTCCGCCCGCCGAAGCGGCGGAGGTACGAAGAGCGGGGCGGCCGATCACGTTCGCCTTCAACGGCGGCCCCGGCGCCGCCTCGATGTGGCTGAACCTCGGCGCGCTCGGCCCGAAGCGCGTGCAGACGGCCGACGAGGGAAAATCGCTGCCGAATCTCATCCAGCTCGTGGACAACGAATTCACCTGGCTGGAATTCACCGACCTGGTGTTCGTGGACCCGGTCGGCACCGGCTACAGCCGTCCGGCGGCCGGCGTCGAGGCGAAGACATTTTACAACGTCGAAGCGGACGTCGAGTCCGCCGCGAACTTCATCCAGCTTTACGTCACGCGCAATGAGCGCTGGCTCTCGCCGAAATTTCTGGCCGGCGAAAGCTACGGCGGCACGCGCGCGGCCGCGCTCTCCATCGAGCTCCAGAACGCGCTCGGCATGAACCTGCGCGGCATCGTGCTGATCTCATCGGTCCTCGACTTCCAGACCATCTCCTTCGATCCCGGCAACGACCTGCCGTACGCGCTCTATCTGCCCGCCTATACGGCTATTGCCTGGTACCACAAGAAGCTGCCGGAGGAGTTGCAGCGGCTGAAGCTGCCGGAGGCGATGGCGGAGGCGGAACGCTGGGCGACGGAGAAATACCTGCCCGCGCTGGCCCGGGGCGACTCGCTGACGGACGAAGAGCGCGGCGCGGTCGTAAAAGACCTTGCGCGCTACTCCGGCCTGCCGGCGCCGCTGCTGATGAGGGTCAACCTGCGGGTGGCGAACCGTCGCTTCGCCAAGGAACTCCTCCGCGATCAGGACCGCGTCCTCGGCGTGATGGACGGCCGCGTGGCCGGATTCGATACGAACCCCGGCGTTCCGCACACGGAGTATGATCCTTCTTTCTACATCCAGACCGTCCCGTTCGTCGCCTGCATGAACGCGTACCTGCGGTCCGAACTCAAATTTGAGACGGACCTGGAGTATGAGTACCTGTCCGGCGAGGTCAGCCAGTCGTGGAAGTGGGGCGAGCCGGGCGAAGGCTACCTGAACGAACTGCACCTCCTGTGCCGCGCCGTCACCGAGAATATGCAGTTGAAGCTGTTCGTCGCCAACGGCATCTACGACCTTAACACCAGCTACTTCGCCACGAAGTACGCGCTCAATCACATGGAACTGAACCCGAACCTGCAAGGCAACGTCCGCAGCCGCCAATATCCCGCCGGCCACATGCTCTACAGCGACCCGGCATGCCTGAAGCAACTCAAGGAGGACGTGGCCGAGTTCTATAAGGATGCCCGCTGACTCGGGCAGAACCTTGCGAAGGTTCGTACAGACCTTCGCAAGGTTTCACCAGCGCGCAGCCGCCAGCGGCCGAAGGCATTGACAGTAACCTGCGGCCCGTGGCAGGATGCGTCGGGGAAGGCATCTCTGGAGACAGTCAAATGGGACGCGATGAGATCATCCGCACGCTTCAGCAGCACATGACGGAGATTCGGGGCCACGGAGTCTCGCGGCTGGCCATCTTCGGTTCGCTCGCCAGAGGGCAAGAGAAACCGGACAGCGACGTGGATATCCTCGTGGAGTTTGACCGCCCCATAGGGCTGTTTGAGTTTGCGAGCCTGCAGCGATATTTGGAGACGCTTATCGGCCGCTCCGTGGATTTGGCAATGCCGGACGCCCTGCGCCCGGAGATGCGCGAAGCTATTCTTGCAGAGGCCGTCTATGCCAACTAGGATGTGGATATTCCGTGTGCGGGACATCCTGGATGCAATCGGGGCGATTGAGGAATACGTTCGCGGAATGACCTATGAACGGTTCGTCAAGGATCGAAAGACCATGGACGCTGTCATTCGCAATCTGATCATCATTGGCGAAGCGGCCTCCAATGTCCCGGCCGATGTACAGGAACGATACGCAGAGATTCCGTGGGACAATATGCGGCGCATGAGAAACTTCATCGTACACGTTTACTTCGGCGTCAACCTGCCCGTCGTCTGGCGGACAATCCAGGAAGACCTGCCGCCGCTCAAGGCGCAACTCGGCAAGGTTCTGCGCGACGCTGAAAAGGAAAAGTAGGTCTCGGGAATACGACTTGATGACTGCGCGCGCCACTGTGTACTTGCGCCGTCAGCGCAGATTGCCGGCCAGGGATTGCAGCAGGCCGATGAGCGGCGCGGGATAGACGCCGAACCAGATCAGGAAGAGGAGCAGGCCCGCGAGCGCCGCGCTTGCGGCGGGCGAGGTTCGCGTCGCGGCCGGCGGCTCGGCCCCGCCCGGACGCGGCTGCGAGTACAGTGCGACGATGATCCGGACGTAGTAGAAAAGCCCGATGGCGCTGTTGATGACGAGCATGATGACCAGCAGCCACAAGCGCCCGGCGACGCCGGCGGTGAGCAGGTAGAATTTCCCGACGAACCCGGCGGTCAGCGGAATTCCCGCGAGCGAAAAAAGCATCGCCGTCAGCGCGCCGCTCAGCCACGGCCTGCGCCACGCCAGCCCGCGATAGTCCTCCAGCGAGTCCGCGTCGCCCTCTTTGTTCGAGAGCGCAGTCACGACGCCCCACGCGCCCAGCGTGGTGACGACGTACGCCAGCAGATAGTAGCTCGCCGCGAGCGGCGCGTATTCGCGCGTTGCGAGCAGGGCGATCAGCAGATAGCCGGAGTGCGCGATGGAGGAATAGGCCAGGATGCGCTTGACGCTCGCCTGCATCAGGGCAAGCAGGTTTCCGGTGAACATCGAGAGGATGGCGGTCAGGGTGAGGACGGCGCGCAGTGAACCGGCCTGGGCCGCGCCGATCGCCGCGAAGTACCGCAGCAGCACGGCGAACACGGCGGTTTTCGAGACGGTGGCCAGGAACGCCGTCGCCGGGGCCGGCGCGCCCTGGTAGACGTCGGGAGTCCACATATGGAAAGGCGCCAGCGCGAGCTTGAAACCGACGCCGACGATGATCATCGCCAGGCCGGCAAGCGCGAGCAGGCTGCGCCCGTGATCGCTCCACGCTTCAGCGATCCTTGAGAACTCCATCGTCCCGAACTCCGCGTAGATCAGCGCCATGCCCAGGAGCAGGAACGCTGCGGAGACGGCCGCGAGGATCAGGTACTTCACGCCGGCCTCTATACCGTTCCGCCCCTGCCGCTCGTAGGCGATGAGCGTGTAGAGCGAGACGGTGAGCGCCTCAAGGCCGAGGAAGAAGGAGACGAAATGGCTGCTCATCGCGAGCACCACCGCGCCCGCCGTCGCAATCAGCAGCAGCACGTAGAACTCCTCCGGCTGCCGCTCGCGCCGCTGCAGGTATCCATGGGAGAGCAGAACGACGACGAACCCCGCGGCCAGGATCAGCCCCACGAAGAAGAGCGCGTAGCCGTCCAGCGTCAGCAGCGACGCGACGCGCGTCGAGGCAGTCGGCGACATGCCGCACAGCGGCGCGAAACCGGCTGCGAGACCGACCAGGCTCAACGCTGCGGCCAGCGCGTGGTTGCGGCCGAACCCGATGATGAGCAGGATGGCCACCGCCGCCGCGGCCGGCGCGATGATCGGCAATAGCGGAATGAGGTCGGATGGGCTCAATGTGTTCCTCCGCCTGCCGCTTCGGAGATCGTCCTCTCAGGGCCGACGTGTTGCGCCCGGTCGAGTCCGCGGGCCTTCGGTTCGGCCAGTGTGAGTTCAGGCGGGCGCGTCTCCGGCTGATACGGCAGGGGTTGCTGCAACGCCGGCCCGATCGTGCGCAGCAGCGGCGCGGGATACAGCCCGAGCCAGAGCGCGACGGCGACCAGCGCGGCCGCGATGGCTGTCTCGCGCGGCGTCAGGTCGGCGAATCTCCAGCGTTCCCGGTTCGGCCCGTGGAAAACGCGCTGGACGATCCACAGTGCGTAAATGACCGCTGCCACCAGCCCCAGCGCCGCTACGGCCGCCAGCGCTATGTTGACGCGATAAGTCCCCAGCAGCACGAGGAACTCGCCGACGAAGTTGGCCGTCCCCGGCAACCCCAGCGACGCCAGCGCGAAGAACAGCGTGAACCCGCCGAGTCGCGGCGCCGTCTCCCACAGCCCGCCCATCCGGTTCAAGTCGTGAGTGTGCACGCGCTCGTAAAGCTGCCCGACCAGGATGAACAGCGCGCCGGTGCTGACACCGTGCGCGACCATGACTGCGACGGCGCCGTTCAACGCCATCGCGTTCCACGCGAAAATGCCCAGCAGCACGAAGCCCATGTGGCTGACGCTCGTGTACGCCACGAGTCGCTTGAGGTCCCGCTGGCCGAAGGCCAACAGCGCGCCGTACAGGATGCCCACCACCGCCAGCGTCATGATGTACGGCGACAGCACAGCCGCCGCGCCGGGGAAAAGGGGCACGGCGAAGCGGAGCAACCCGTACGCGCCGACCTTCAGCACCAGCCCGGCCAGGATCACGCTTCCGGCCGTCGGCGCCTCCGAGTGCGCGTCCGGCAGCCACGTGTGCACCGGCACGGCCGGCAGCTTCACCGCAAAGGCGGCGAAGAAAGCCATGAAGAGCCAGAGCGCGGCCGAGGAGGACATCGGCGTGTTCAGCAGTGCGCGGTAATCGAACGTGTAAACGCCGGCGGCGCGGCCATGAATGAAGTACAGGCCGAGGATGCCGACGAGCATCAGCAGCCCGCTGGCCTGCGTGAAGATGAAGAACTTGATGGCTGCGTAAATGCGGCGCTCATGCCCCCACAGGACGATCAGGAAGTAGAGCGGCACGAGCATCACTTCCCAGAAGACATAGAAGAGGAACAGGTCCGTCGCCAGGAAGCCGCCGGAAATGGCCGCCGTGACCCACATGAGGTTGAAATGGAAGAAGCCGACGCGCTCCTGAATCCCGCGCCACGAGGCCGCGACGGCGAGGACGCTCAGGAAGTTCGTCAGCAGCACCAGCACCAGGCTCACGCCGTCCATCGTCAGGCTGAAGGAAATGCCCCAGGCGGGAATCCATGGAACTTTGAACTCCACCAGACAGCGGCCTTGCGCGTCGCCGTTCGCGCCGGCCCAGAGCGCCAGGCCGAAACTTGCGGCGGGGGCCAGGAGCGAAATCCATCGGCAGGCGATCACGCTGCGCCGAGCGAGCAGCCATGCCAGCACGCCCGCCGCGAACGGAATCAGGATGCACCATGTCAGAATCATGCGAACACCGCTATCAGGATCGTGATGATCGCGCCGAGGGCGATTCCCATCGCGTACCAGCGCAGCACGCCGGTTTCCGTCTGGCTCAACGCGCGGTGGAGTCGCACGTTCGCCTCGGCCACTCCGGCGAAAATGGAGTCCGCGAAATCGCGGCGGTTGATCTCGGCCGCGCGGACGAACGGACGGACGAACAGCCGGTCGTAGAGCGCGTCGAACCCCCATCCCGCGAGCCAGAACCGATGCAGCGCGCCGCCCGCCCGCGTCATCGCGAGCCTCGCCGACCAGCCGGGCATCGCGAGCACGAACACATAAGCCAGGTAGACGCCCAGCAACAAAAGCAGGGCGGCGAGGAGCTGGAGCAGTATTTCAATTTGGAGAGGCGTCACCGTCCCGCTGCCGTCCTGCGGCATCGGGACGAAGACGCTTCGCAGGAAATCGGAGAAGAGCGGCGCGCCGCCCAGGTAATGCGGCAGTTCCACGCAGCCGCCGACGACCGAAAGCGCCGCCAGCGCCGCCAACGGAATGCTCATGCGCAAGCCGGGTTTCCTCTCGGGCCGCGCGCGCATCGGCCCGAAGAAGGTCAGGAAAACCATGCGGAACGTGTACGCGGCCGTCAGCAAGACGCCGGCCATTCCCGCCGCGCAAAGCCACCTGCCGCCCCAGCGCGACCCCCACGCGGCCGAAAGGATCATGTCCTTGCTGTAGAATCCCGCCGTCACGAACGGCAGGCCGCACAGCGAGCAGGACGCGATCAGGAATGTCCAGAACGTCAGCGGCATCGCGCGCCGCAGGCCGCCCATCTTGAACATGTTGTGCTCGTCGCGGAGCGCCAGGATCACCGCGCCCGCGGCGAGGAACAGGAGCGACTTGAAAAAGGCGTGGGTCATGAAATGGAAAATGGCCGCCGACCACGCGCCCGCGCCAAGCGCCAGGAACATGTAGCCGATCTGGCTGATGGTGGAATAGGCCAGGACGCGCTTGATGTCCGACTGCGCCAGCGCCGCGCATCCGGCGTAAAGGAGCGTCGCCGCGCCGATGACCGCCACGGCGGCCTGCACCGCCGGGGCGAGCGCGAAGAGGAGATGCATGCGCGCAATCAGGTACACGCCGGCGGTCACCATGGTCGCGGCGTGGATCAGCGCGCTCACCGGCGTCGGGCCGGCCATCGCGTCGGGCAGCCACGTCTGCAACGGCAACTGGGCGGACTTGCCCAGCGCGCCTCCAAGCAGCAGCGCTGCCGCGGCAGCGGCCAGGTTGGAGCCCTGCGTCCATTGACTCGCGGCGGCTCGCAGCATGCTCGGAATGTCCAGCGTTCCGAGGCGAGTGAAGAGCAGGAACAGGCCGATCGCCATCGCCGTGTCGCCCACGCGCGTGACGATGAACGCCTTCCGCGCGGCCCGGCCGTTGGCGGGGTCCTTGTACCAGAACCCGATGAGCAGGTAGCTGCACAATCCGACGCCTTCCCAGCCCAGGTACAGCAGCAGGAGATTTTTCGCCAGCAGCAGCGTCAGCATCGAGGCGATGAACAGGTCCAGGTATGCGAAGAAGCGGCTGTACGCCTCGTCCTCTTCCATGAACTCCGCGGAATACAGCAGGATCAGGAACCCGACGAACGTGACGACGAGCGCCATGACCAGGGAAAGAGGATCGAGGTAGAGTTCGATGCGCGGTGAGAAGCCGTCCACGGAGATCCAGGTCCAGAGCGTCTGGGCGAATGCGTGCCCGGGCGGCGGCGACTCGAAGAAACGGATGGCGATCGCCGCGCAGACCGCCGCGGCCGCTGCGGCCGTTCCCGCGCCGACGACGGCCGAGGCGCGCCGGCCGAGGCGCGGGCCCGCCAAGGCCAGCGCCGCAAAGCCCGCCAGCGGCAGTGCGGGAATCAACCAGAGCAATCCGAACATGTCATCCTCGCATCCGGTTCGCCGCGTCCACGTCCAGGGTCTTCAGCCGGTGATAAAGCTGGAGCGCCATCGCCAGCCCGACGGAGACCTCGGCGGCAGCCATGGTCAGGATGAAGAAGAACATCACCTGCCCGTCCGGCTGCGTCCAGCGCGAGCCGGCCACGACGAAGGCCAGCCCGGCCGCGTTGAACATGATCTCGATGGACATCAGCATGAAAACGATGTTCCTCCGCATGAGCACGCCGGCCAGGCCGAGCGCGAACAGCGCCGCCGCCAGCATCAAGCCGTGCTCCATCGGGATGGAAGCCATCAGGATCCCTTCTCGTCGGGAGTGTGCGAGCGCCGCCCAAGGTGATACGCGCCGACCAGCCCGGCCAAGAGGATGAGCGCGGCGAGTTCCACGCCCAGCAGGTAAGCGCCGAAGAGCGACAGGCCGACCGCGTGCGGACCGATCTCAACAGCCTCGGCGGCTTTGGCGCCGCCGCGCGTCAGGACGTAAACGAGCTCGACGAGCAAAATCGCGGCCAGGATGCCCGGTCCGGCCCACGCCCTCGGACCGAGCCAAAGCCGCTCCTGTTCGGCGGCCTGCCGGCCCAGGTTCAGCATCATGATGACGAACACGAAGAGCACCATGATCGCGCCGGCGTAGATGATGACCTCCAGCGCTGCGACGAACGGAGCGCCGAGCGTGAAGAAGATCAGCGCGATCGAAAGGAGCGAGAGGATCAGGTACAGCAGCGCGTGCACCGCGCGCCGGTGCGTGATGACCATGCAGGTCGCCGCGATCGCCACGACGGCCGAGATATAGAAAACAGCGTTCACGCTCGTTCCTTTCACCCTGCCCAGCGCCGGATATATTCCGCCTTGTCGCGCCGCTCTATTCGTCGCGCGGCTCTGCAACCCTTCGCAAGAATTCGCGCCCTACGGCATCAAGCTCTTCAGGTCCACGGGCGGCTCCTCGTTCTGCGCCTGCCCCTTGTCCTTGCCCTTGATCGCCAGCCCGGCCACGCGATAGAAATTGTAATCCGGGTACTTGCCGCAGCCGGCAATCAACAGGTCCTCCTTCTCGTACACCAAGTTCGCGCGGCGGTATTCGGCCATTTCGCAGTCGGGCGTGAGCTGGATGGCGTACGTGGGGCAGGCGTCCTCGCAGAAGCCGCAGAAAATGCAGCGCGAAAAATTGATCCGGAAAAACTCCGGATATCGGCGGCCGTGTTCGTCCTCCTTCGCCTGCAGCGCGATGCACGCCACGGGGCAGACGGCCGCGCAGAGATAGCACGCGACGCACCGCTCGCCGCCGTCCGGGTCGCGCGAGAGGATGATCCGTCCGCGAAATCTCGGCGCGAGATTAGGCTTCTCCTCCGGATAGCAGATCGTCTCGCGCCGCCGGAAGAGATGCACGAAGACGGCCCAGATCGCCCGAATCAGCGAGAACATCACGATCTCCTTTCACTTTCCGCCCATGCCGCCGAGCGCCAGAACGACTGCGCCGGTCGCGAGCAGGTTCAGCAGGGCCAACGGCAGCATCACCTTCCATCCGAACGTCATGAGCTGATCGTACCTCGGCCTGGGCAGCGCGGCCCGCGCGAGGATGAAGAGGCCGACGAAGAACAGGGTCTTGAGAATGAACCAGCCCGCCGGCAGCAGCGCCGATGCGGCGGCGCTTGCGGGGCCCCGGGCAGGGTCGAAAAGCGCTGGCCCGAGCCATCCGCCGAAAAACAGCGTGACGATCAGCGCAGAGGTCACCGTGATGCCGAGGTACTCGCCGATAAAGAACATGGCGAACTTGAACCCGGAATACTCCGAATGGTAACCGGCGACCAGTTCGGCCTCCGCCTCGGGCAAATCGAACGGCAACCGGTGCGCCTCGGCGAGGCCGGCGATGAAGAAGAGCACCAGGCCGGGGAGTTGCGGGATGCAGAACCACAGCCGCTGCTGCGCCTTCACGATCTCGCTCAGGTTGAACGACCCGGCCAGCGTGACCACGCCCATCAGCGACAGGCCCATGAAGACCTCGTAGCTGAGCATCTGCGCGGCGGCGCGCATTCCGCCGAGCAGGGCGTACTTGTTGTTCGACGACCAGCCCGCCAGCGCCACGCTGTAAACGCCCATCGAGGACATCGCCAGGAAGAAGAGCAGCCCGATGTTGAGATCGGCCACCACGAACCCCGGCGCGAAGGCGATGACGGAGAACGACATCAGCACCGTGACGAGGATCACCGCCGGCGCGACGACGAATACCGGCTTGTCCGCCAGCGGCGGGATCCAGTCCTCCTTCATGAAGATTTTGATCATGTCCGCGACGCCCTGGATCAGCCCGAACGGCCCGAGCCGGTTCGGCCCCCATCGGTCCTGGAAGAGCGCGAGCAGCCGGCGCTCGACCCAGATCAAACCGGCCGCGAACGTCAGCGCCCCGAAGAGGACGACCAGTAGAATGATAAGATGGCGCAGAATTTCGCTCATGCTAACCTTTGACGATAGGCGATCCGCCATCCTCCGTCGTCGCTGCACCCCGCAACACGGCCCATGCGGGCAGCGACACGGCCGGCATGCCCGGCAGACCGACCGGCAAGCCGGCCAGGCCGTGCGCCAGTCCGGGCGCGGATTTCGCCGGGAGGCGCAGCGTCACTCCATTCAGGGTCAGTTCGATTTCATCTCCGTCGGCCGCTCCGAGGCGCTGCAGGTCTTCCGGACGAAGCGCCAGGTAGGGTTTCGGCGCTAATTCGGCCACGCCGCGCGAGAGGACGCTCAGTTCCTCCGACCCGAAAACGTGATACAGCGGGACGAGCAGCCATTCGCCGGGCCGAGCCTTGAAAGGGGAGGGCGCGGTTTCATCGGCGGCGGCGTCCACGGATTTCGGCGAGGGCTCGATCAGGCGCCGGCCTGGGTCGCCGCCGCGAAGCGGGCCTCCGGCCTCATCCTGGAACTTGGCCACCGCCTGCACCGAATTCCAGCCCGGCGCCCAGAAGCGCGGAATCAGCGACGGCGGCGGCGGCCCGGGAAATCCTTCCATGGAGAAAGCAAGCGCCGAATCGGGATCGTCCGGCGGCTGCGGCTCATGCACGTTCGAGTCCGCGTGCATTGCCGTGCGCCCGCTGTAGCGGTGCGGCTGGCGCGGTATTTTCCGGCCGAGCGCGCGGAACCCGGCCGGCGGCGCGATTCCCGGAACCGCGCCGAAGCAGGGCAACTCGCGCGCCATTGCCGCCAGAACGTCGTCCAGGTTTCGCCAGGGCGTAAACTCGGCGAAGCCGGACGCGCGGCCGATGTCGCGCAGCCAGCGCCAGCTTTCTCGAACGGACGAAGAACCCGGATCGAGCACCTTGAAGAACCGCTGCGCGCGTCCCTCGTTGTTCACCAGCGTGCCCTCGGACTCGGCGAACGTCGCGGCCGGGAGCGCCATTTCCGACTGCGCCGCCGTCGCATGCGCAAGGTGATCCAGCACGATCACGCGCCTCGCCGCGTGGAGGAGCGCGTCCACGGACGCCGCGTCCACGCGCTGGTAAAGGTCGTTCTCCAGAACGATCACGACATCCGCACCGCCGGCCGCCATCTTGAGCGCCGACTCGATGCCGCCGGCGGCGCCCATCATCGCCAGCCCTACGCTGTTGCACTCCGGCGCCGTGAAGCACAGCCCCACATTCCGCCCGGCTGCGCGCAAGGCGCGGGCGACACTGGCGGCGGCCTGCATCACCTTCTCGCTGCCGCAGCTCGGGCCGGAGACGACGATCGGGCGCTCCGCGCGCAGGAGCGTTGCGGCGATTTGGCCGGCCAGCGCGAGGGAATCCGCCGGGAGAGCCGGAACAGCGGGCGAATTTGGGCTGATCGCGTGCGCGACGGCGAATCCCAGCCGCGCCGTATCGTCCGGCGAGGCGGGAGAAGTGGGTGCGGCGATGTCGCAAAGACGAGTCTCCGTCGGCGCGGAGATGAACAGCGGCGCTTTCTCGATGAACACTGCCGAGAAGCGCGCGGCCGAGTCGCGGACGGCGGCGTCTTCCCAGCGCGGGATGCCCACCTTTGCGGTGTCTCTGATCTCGACCTGAAGCATGACCTGGCGCAGGGCGAAGGCGAGCATCGGCGCGACGTTCGGGACGTTCTCGCCCAGCACCAGCGCCGCATCGGCCCGCGCCACGTCCTGGAGCGAAGGCGTGCGCGCGGGACTTTCGCGGAGCAGTTTCACGGCGGCCGCCATGAGGCCATTGTCTCTTTCGGATAAGCCGGCGAAAAAGCGGTCGGGTCCGACCAGCGTCCGCAGGGCGAAATTCGCTTCCAGCGAGGCGCGCGGCGATCCGATGCCGATGATGCGCTGGCGGTTGCGGTGAAGAATCTCGCCGAGGTATCGCAGCGCGCTCTCGCGCGTGATCGCCTCTTTCTCACCGGCGTCGCCGCGCTGCAACGGCTGGCGGATGCGATTGGAGGAGTTCACGAACTCGTAGCCGTATCGTCCGCGGTCGCACAGGAAATAGCCGTTCACCTCGCCGTTGAAACGGTTTCGGACGCAGCGCAGGAGGCCGTAACGCTCGCCCGGAATGGTATTGCAGCCGATGCCGCAATGGACGCAGATGGAGGGGGCGGTCTGCATGTCCCACTTTCGCGTGTAGTGCTCCTTGAGCGTCTTGTCGGTGAAAACGCCGGTCGGGCAGACCTCGACGAGGTTGCCGCTGAACTCGTTTTCAAGGGCGCCGTCGCGGTCGCGGCCGAAGTAGACGTAATGGTGCGCGCCGAAAACATCCAGGTCGCGGCCGCCGGCGTAATCGCGATAGAACCGCACGCAGCGGTAGCAGGCGATGCAGCGGTTCATCTCATGGTTGACGAACGGGCCGAGGTTCTGATTTCGGTGCGTGCGTTTCCGGAAGCGGAACCGGCGATACGTATGGCCGGTCATGACCGTCATGTCCTGCAAGTGGCACTCGCCGCCCTCGTCGCAGATCGGGCAGTCGTGCGGATGATTGGTCATGAGGAGTTCGGCGACCAGTTTGCGGAAGGCGACGGCTTCCGGGTCGTCAATCGAAATACGAGTCCCTTCGGCGGCGGGCGTCATGCAGGCCATGACGATGCGGCCCTTCTTGTCGTCCGCGTTCTTGAACTGCTTGACCGCGCACTGGCGGCATGCGCCGACGGAATGCATCGCCGGATGCCAGCAGAAGTAAGGGATGTCGAAGCCCAGGGAGAGGCAGGCGTGGAGAAGGTTCTGGCCGTCCTTGACCGGGTAAGGCGCATTGTCAATGTAGATCGTCGGCATTCGTCATCTCCACGGGCAGCGCTTTTGGGCGACGTGGCGCTCGAAATCGTCGCGGAAAAGCCTCAGCGCGCTGGCCAGCGGCTCGGCGGCGCCGAGCGCAAGAGCGCAAAACGTCAGGCCCGGTCCCATGGACTTTGCGAGGCCGTCGAGCGTTTCGAGGTCGCCGGGGCGGCCTTCGCCCTCCTCGATCGCCTGGAGCAGCCGCGCCGTCCACGCCAGTCCGTCGCGACAGGGCGTGCACCAGCCACAGGATTCTCGCGCGAAGAAACGTTCGAGGTTGAGCACCATGCCGACCGGACAGGTCCTGTCGTCGAGGACCACCAGCGCGCCGGTGCCGAGTCGGCTGCCGGCCTTCTCCAGCGATCCGAAATCCATCTTCACGTCCATGCGGTCCTCCGGGACGAAGTCCGTCGAGGCGCCGCCGGGCAGGGCGCCGCGGAAGCGGAAGCCCTCCTGCATGCCGCCTGCGCGTTGTTCGATGATCTCGCGCAGCGGCGTGCCCATCGGCAGTTCCCACAACCCGGGCTTCTTCACCCGTCCGCTGGCGCTATAGAGCTTCGTTCCGCTGTCCGCACCGAGGCTCAGTCCGGCGAACCATTCCGGCCCGCGCAAGACGATGTGCGGCACGTTGGCGACGGTCTCGACGTTGTTGACGATCGTCGGCTTGCCCCAGTGTCCGCAGACGGTGGGATGGGGCGGCTTGGCGCGCGGGACGGCGCGGCGGCCCTCGAGCGAGTTGATCAGAGCCGACTCTTCGCCGCAGATGTACCGGCCCGCGCTGACGTGCAGGTGCAGCGGCAGGCTGTAGCCGGAGCCGAGGATGTTCTTGCCCAGGTATCCGGCGGCCGTCGCCTCGGACAGGGCTTTCTCCAGCGCGCGCGCAGCCTTGCGGTACTCCCAGCGCAGGAAGATGAATGCGACGTCGGCCTGGATGGCGTAGGAAGTGACGATCGTGCCTTCGATGATCTGGTGCGGGTCGCCTTCGAGGAGATGGCGGTCCTTGAAAGTCCCCGGCTCGGTCTCGTCGGCGTTGAGGATGAAGTATCTCGGTCGCGGCGCGTCACTTCCCAGCGGCACGAAGCTCCACTTCGCGCCGGTGGGGAAGCCGGCGCCGCCGCGACCGCGGAGGCCGGACTTCTTCACGGCCTCCTGGACGGCCTGCGGGGTCATCGAGGAGAGCGCCTTGCGCAGCGCCTGGTAGCCGCCGGCCCGTTCGTAAGCCTTCAGGTCGGGCGGCTCCAGCCCCGGGCGGATGTTTCGCGTCAGCACGATCTCGGCAGGCATCGCTTCCCTCAGGGATACTTCGCCAGAATTTCGTCCACTTTCGGCGGAGTCAGGTTCCCGTAAAGCTCCTCGTCAATCATCATCGCAGGCGCAAGATCGCAGGCGCCGAGGCACGACGCGGGCAGGAGAGTGAAACGGCCGTCGGCGCTCGTCTCGCCGCACCGGATGCGCAGCTTCGCCTGGAGGTGTTCGCGGATGGCGTCGTAGCCCATCGTCCAACAACTCACGCTGTCGCAGATCAAGATGACGTGCCGTCCGACCGGGCGGCGGAAGATCAGACTATAGAACGTGGCGACGCCGTCCACTTCGGCCGGCGTCATCTCCAGGACGTCGGCCACGTCGCGGACGGTCTCATCGGAGATCCAGCCGCGGCGGCGCTGGAGCGTTTTCAGCGCCTCGATGACCGCGCTGCGCTTCCGCACGTAGCGGGCGCACTCCGCCTCGATCTCCGTCTTTTCTTCCGGCGTCAGCATCTTCAGTCGCCTCACCGGTCCACATCGGCCAGGACGAAATCTATACTGCCGAGGATTGCGAACAGGTCCGCCAGCATCCGGCCGCGGCACATGAGCGGCAGCATCTGGATGTGGGGGAACGACGGCGTCCGAATGCGCGTTCGATAGGAAACGGTGCTGCCGTCGCTGACCAGGTAGTAGCCGTTGTTACCCTTGGTCGCCTCGATCCCGAAGAAGGCCTCGCCCGCCGGAATAACCGGCCCCCAGCTCACGCTGAGGAAATGCGCGATGAGCGTCTCGATGTCGTGCATCGTCCGCTCCTTGATCGGCGGCGTGGCCAGCGGATGGTCCGACTTGCAGGGGCCGGCGGGCATGTCGCTGACGCACTGGGCGATGATACGCAAGCTCTGATGCATCTCGGCGACGCGCACGACGGCACGGTCGTAGGAGTCCCCGTTCTGCGCGGTCGGGATGTCGAACTCGAACCGCTCGTAGCCGGAGTAGGGGCGCTTCTTGCGAAAGTCCCACTCGAACCCGCACGCGCGCAGGCCCGGCCCGGTCATGCCCCACTCGACCGCCTGGTCCTTCGTGAAGCGCCCGATGCCCGCCGTGCGCGCCTTGAAGACCGGGTTGCGCATCACCATGCGGTCGTACTCGAGCAGCCGCGACGGCATGTGCCGAAGGAATTCCCGGACGAGCTTGTCCCAGCCTCTCGGCAGGTCCTGCGCCACGCCGCCGATGCGGAACCAGTTCGGGTGCATCCGGCCGCCGCAGATCGCCCCGATGATTTCGAAGATGCGCTCGCGGTCGTTGAACATGTAAAAGACCGGCGACATGGCGCCCACATCCGCCGCGAACGTTCCGTACCAGACCAGGTGGCTCGCCAGGCGGAAAAGCTCCGAGAGCATCACGCGAATGACCTGCGCGCGCTCCGGGACAACGATGCCGGCGAGCTTCTCGACGGCGAGCACGTACGCCAGGTTGTTCATCACGCCGCCGAGGTAATCAATCCGGTCGGTGTACGGAATGAAGGTGTGCCACGATTGCCGCTCGGCCATCTTCTCGGCGCCGCGATGATGGAACCCGATGTCCGGGACTGCGTCAACGATCACTTCGCCGTCGAGCTGCAGGACGATGCGCAGCAGTCCGTGCGTGCCGGGATGGTGCGGGCCGACGTTCAAGAACATGAAGTCCGTATCCTCGCCGGTGCGCTTCATGCCCCATTCCTCGGGCCGGAACTTCAGCGCCTCCTCCTCGGCCGCCTGCTTGTCGTCGGACAACTGGAACGGCTCCATTTCGGTCGCGCGCGCGGGGTGTTCCTTGCGAAGCGGATGCCCCTGCCACGTCGCCGGCATCAGGAGCCTGCGCAGGTGGGGATGGCCGGGGAAGCCGATGCCGAACATGTCCCAAGTCTCGCACTCGTACCAGTTTGCAGCAGGCCAGAGATCCGTCACCGTGGGAATGGACGGGAATTCCCCCTTGAGCGCGACCTTGATGCGAAGGTCTTCGTTCCGCTCGAAGGAGAGCAGATGATAGATGACGGTGAAGTCGCTCTCGGGCTGCCCCTGGCGATGCGTCCGCTCGCGCTCGTCCACAGCGCAGAGATCGTAAAGCATCCGGTAGGGCCGTTGCGCCTCCGTCTTGAGGTAGCGCAGAATTTCCGAGAGACGCTCCTTCGGCGCCCAGAGGGTCGGGATGCCGTCGCGCGTGGCCTGCGGTTCGAGCGGGACGCCGCTGAACTTCGTCTGCAGTTCCTGGACGATTTCCGAAACCGCGTTCATGAGAATTCAGACCTCATCGGGAGATCGCAGCTCGGTCGCGCGTTGCCGCTCGGGGCGCTTCAGGTCCCGCTGCGACGTCGGCGCGGGACGATACACGCCTTGCGCGCCGGCCACCCAACTCAATGGGCGCTTCTCCTGGCCCATGGCCTTCGACAGGAGCAGCAGCCCCTCCATGAGCGCCATCGGGCTCGGCGGACAACCGGGCACGTACACGTCCACCGGCAGGAATCTGTCCACTCCCTGAACGACGCTGTAGATGTCGTACATGCCGCCGGAGTTGGCGCACGAGCCCATCGAGACGACCCACCGCGGGGCCATCATCTGTTCATGGAGCCGGCGGATGACCGGGGCGACCTTGATGAACACGGTGCCCGCGATGACCATCAAGTCCGCCTCGCGCGGCGTGCTGCGGATCACCTCCGAGCCGAAGCGCGCAATGTCGTAGCGGCTCGTCAGGCTGGTCGCCATCTCGACGTAGCAACAGGACAGCCCGAAGTTGAACGGCCAGATCGAGTACTTGCGCCCCCACGCGACGAGGTCCTGCAAACGCGTCAGGAGCACGTTCTGCCGGACGACCTCATCGGCGTTGCCATCGCCGCCGTGCTTCACGGGAAAAGTCCGGCGCTCGTCAGGAGGACTCTGCATTGGAATCGCCCTGCCTTTGCTTTGGGTCCGAGCGATCTCGCGACGACTGCACGCCCCAGTCCAGCGCTCCCTGCTGCGAGAGGTAAAGCAAGCCGCAGACGAGAGTTCCGATGAAGATCAGAAGGCCGACGTAGCCGGTCCAGCCGAGCTTGCGGACCTCGATCGCCCAGGCGAAAACGAACGCGGCGCCGAGGTCGAAGATGACGAAGAACATCGCCGTCAGGTAGAATTTCGCGGAGACGCGCAGGCGCGCGGAGCCGGTCGGCGGGATCCCCGATTCGTAGGCTTCATCCGTTGTGCGCTCGCGATGCCGCTCGCCGAGGAGGTACGACGTCGCGATCAACGCTGCGACGACGAGAACCACAACAACGAGGTAAACCAGCATAGGCCAGAACACGAGCGCTTCACCCCCTGCCTGCGTTCACAATGTCGTGACTTCTCCCCGTGTCCGAATAGCCGGCGAGCACCCCAAAAAGCTTCGGCCTGCCGGAATCGTGCTCCCAAAAGGATGATAAGCAATGCGCATATCCGTGTCAAACGGTTGTTTCGGGCTGCGCGCTGGGCTTATACTATAGCGGCGGCGGGTTGGAACGCCGGACAGACCGGAAGGAGATGGCGCGATGTTCCCACGGACGCGCATGCGACGCAATCGCCGCACTGAGGGACTCCGTCGGCTGGCGGAGGAGACCGCGCTGACGCCGGCGGACTTCATCCTGCCGTTGCTGGTCCTCCCGGGCAAGCGCCGGCGGGAGGCGGTCTCAGCGATGCCGGGCGTCGAGCGGATTTCGACGGACCTGCTCGTGCGCCGGGCAGAAGCGATTCGGTCGCCCGCCGTGATGGTCTTCGGCGTGCCCGACGCCGGCGACAAGGACGAACGCGCCTCCTCGGCCATCCGTGAGGACAGCCTCGTGCCCGGCGCCGTGCGCGCGCTGAAGAGGAAACGGCCGGAGCTGATCGTGATTACCGACATCTGCCTCTGCGGCTACACGAGCCACGGCCACTGCGGGATTCTTGCCGCCGCGAGCGGCGAAGTGGATAACGACGCGACGCTGGAAGTCCTCTCCGGCATGGCCAAGGCTCACGCCGCCGCCGGGGCCGACATGGTCGCGCCGTCGGCGATGGCCGACGGCCAAGTCCGCGCGATCCGCGACGCGCTCGACGAAGGCGGATTTCACCACACCGCGATCATGTCCTACGCCGCGAAGTTCGCCTCAAGCTTCTATGGTCCGTTCCGCGAAGCGGCGCACAGCGCTCCGGCGTTCGGCGACCGGCGCTCGTACCAGTTGCCGCCGGCCAATCGGCGCGAGGCGATCCGCGACGCGCTGATGGACGAGGCGGAAGGGGCGGATTGGCTGATGGTGAAGCCGGCGATGCCTTACCTCGATGTGCTCGCCGAACTGCGGACCGCGACGCGCCGCCCGGTGGCGGCATACCAGGTCAGCGGCGAGTACGCGATGCTGAAATTCGCCGGCGCCGCTTCGGCGCTCGACGAGAAGGCCGCCGCGCTCGAAGCCGCCCTCTGCATCCGTCGCGCCGGCGCGGACGCGATCATCACCTACTCCGCCGAGGAACTCATCCAATGGATTACCGGATGAGCCTCCGCAGGCCGATAAGGCGCTTCGTGATCGTCGTCATCCTCGTGCTGCTGCTCGAACTCGGAGGGGTGTGAGGGGCGGGCCCGACGAGCCGGCGTGATGCGCGTGCGAGCTTTCCTCTGTGTCGCGCACGCTGCGTTCATGGGTCTTCCGCTGTGGCTCCGGCAGGATCCGCGGTTTGAAATTCATGGCTTGCCGCTCCGATTTTCCAGGAATTCCTTCAGGACGACCGCGTTATTGCGCTCCTCGTCCTTCGCCGCATAAACGATCGTAAGCGGCCCGTGGCGCGCCATTTCGCGCAGCCGCGCCGCCGCGGCGGGCTTGCCCGCGAGTTCGGCGCGGTACCGCTTTTTGAACTCCGGCCACTTCGCCGGATCGTGCGAGAACCACTTCCTCAGCGCCGCGCTGACGGCGACCTCCTTCATCCACTCGGCGATAGCGGCTTTCTCCCGGCTCACGCCGCGCGGCCACAAGCCGTCAATCAGAATCCGCGTGCCGTCGCTTTTCGAAGGAGGTTCGTAGGCCCGCTTGATCTTGATCGCCATGCCGCACCCTTTCCGCAAGCGCCTCGGGCCCGCGCGCCCGAACCGACGTTGCCGCAAGCGCTCTTCAACGCGGCGAGTCGTGCGCCCGCGCCAGCGGGGCGCTCCTGTGGCTCAGGCCGATTATAAAGATTTCCATCGTTCGACCTCGCGGCGAAACTCTCCTGGGTCGGCATGCTTCAGCAGCAGCGCCGGCGCGGAGGATTCGATGAACGATTCGAGCAGTTTCCGGCGGCGCGCGCGGTCGTCGGGGTATTTCCGCCTGAAGTGCCTCCGGAGTCCGTGCAGCGCCTCGAGGAGTTGAGCGTACCGGCGCCCGTATTCCTTTTCAAGCTGGCGGCGGATGTTGCGCGCCAACGCCGGGCTGGCGCCGTCGGTGGAGATGCCGATCTGCAGTCGGCCGCGACGCACGACCGCCGGGACCTGGAAGGTGCAGAGCTGCGGCTGATCCACCACGTTGCAGAAAACTCGCGCGCGGGAGGCGTCCTCGAAAATCTTTCGGTTCACGTCCGGATCGCCGGTCGCGGCGACGACGAGCCATCGGTTCCTGAGATCGTTCGTGCGGTAGGCGCGACGGCGAATCTTCAGCCGCGTCCTCAATCGGGCCAGTCCGCGGCAGACCCGTGGCGCAACGACGGTCACCTGCGCGCCGGCGCGGAGCAGCCCGGCGACCTTGCGCAGGGCGACCGGCCCGCCGCCGGCGACTAGCACGTCGCGCTTCGCCAGGCTCAGGCACGCGAGGTAGAGAGCGGACATGCGGCTGTACTCCCGAAAAACGCCGTCACTGCATTTCGCCAGCCGGTTTCCAGTTTTCAGTATAAGCCCCGGCTGCGGTAAAGAAAAGCCCAATGCGCGCGCCGGCGGCTCGCATGAGCGTCGGCTGAAGCTCAAGCCCGCTCGGCCGCGGGGCGCGGCGTCGAGAAATCCAGGTTGAATTGCCGGCCGGAGGGTGGTAAGAGATATTGAGGGCGGAAGTGGGGTTTGGAGGCGCTGGCTCGGCGCAGCGTCTGAAGCGTTCCGGCACAGGATGAACGGCCAAGGAGGAACCCGATGCCGCGCGATATTCCCGTGGGCAACGGCGAAATGCTCGTCACATTCGACAGTTTCTACCGGATCCGCGATTTCTATTTTCCTCATGTCGGCCAGGAGAACCACGCCGGAACCGGGCCGTTTCACTTCGGCATCTGGGTTGACGGCAAGTTGAGCTGGGTCCACGATGACGGGTGGACGCGCTCGCTCTCCTACGAAGAGGAGACGCTGGTCTCGCGGGTGCGCTTGCGCAATGCGGCGATCCAGATCGAGATGGACTGCGCGGACACGGTGGATTTCCACCTCGACGTCTACCTGAAGCAGGTCCGCGTGCGGAATCTCTCGCCGGCGGCTGTTGTGGCGCGGCTGTACTTCCACCAGAACTTCAATATCCTCGGCAACGACGTGGGCGACACGGCGTATTTCGATCCGGCGACCCGCGCGATGATCCACTACAAGCGCGACCGCTATTTCCTCTGCAACTGCTGCGGGCCGGAGAGCTGCGGGATCAACTCCTTCGCGACCGGCGCAAAGGACCAGCCGGGATTCGAGGGCACTTTCCGCGACGCCGAGGACGGAGTCCTCAGCCGCAACCCGATTACGCAGGGCAGCGTGGATTCCGTCATCGAGATCGAACTGAAGCTCGCCGGCAACGGCGAGGCGTCCGTGCATTACTGGATCGCGGCGGCCAAAGACTACGACGCGGTCCTGAAGCTCGACAAGCTCATCCTCTCCCGCACGCCGGACTCACTGATCCGGAGGACGCGCGACTATTGGCGCTGCTGGGTGAACAAGGAGAAGTGGAACCTCGAACCGCTGCCCGAGGCGGTCGCGCGGCTGTTCAAGCGCAGCCTGCTGATCCTGCGGACGCAGGTGGATGACGACGGCGCGATCCTGGCCGCGAACGACTCGGACTTCCTGCACTATTCGCGCGACACGTACAGCTATTGCTGGCCGCGCGACGGCTCGCTGGTCTGCCGCGCCCTCGACATGGCCGGGTACGGAGAGCTCTCGCAGAAGTTCTTCGAGTTCTGCGCGGAGGCCGTTCGGCCGGAGGGCTACCTGATGCACAAGTACAATCCGGACGGCACCGTGGCGAGTTCCTGGCTGCCGTGGATCGGCGACGCGGGCCGGCTGCCGATCCAGGAGGACGAATCGGCGCTGGTGGTCTGGTCGTTGTGGCGGCATTACCTGAAGTTCCGCGACATGGAGTTCCTCAAGCCGCTTTATCGGCCGCTCGTCATCCGGATCGCCGACTTCCTCGTCAAATATCGCGACCCGAACACGGGCTTGCCGCTGCCTTCGTGGGACCTGTGGGAGGAGCGCCCGGGAATCCACGCCTTTACGTGCGGGGCGGTGTACGGCGGACTCTCGGCCGCGGCGGACTGCGCGCGGATGTTCGGGCAGGAGGAAAAGGCGCGCGAGTATTCCGAAGCGCTCGCCCAGTTGCGCCGCGGCATGGACGCGCATCTCTGCACGCCGGACGGCAAGCGATTCCTCCGTTCGCTGATTCCGCTGAATTCGCAGCTCAAGCCGGACGACTCGGCCGATTCTTCGACGATGGGGCTCTGGGCGTTCGGCGCGTATCCGCCGGACGATCCGCGCGTGCTGGAGACCATGCAGCACCTTCGCGAGAAGCTGACCATGAAGAGCACGGTCGGCGGGATGGCGCGGTACGAGAACGATCCCTATTTCCGCGTCCCGTGCCCGGCGACGCGCGGCGCCGGGAACCCGTGGTTCCTTTGCACGCTCTGGGACGCGCTCCACCGAATCCGGCTGGCCCGGTCCGAGGCGCAACTGGCGGCGGAGGCGCTGCCGCTGCTCCTCTGGACGGCGGAACACGCGCTGCCGTCGGGCGTGCTCGCGGAGCAGATCCATCCGGAGACCGGCGTGCCGCTGAGCGTCTCGCCGCTGACCTGGAGTCACTCGACGTTTGTCGAGTGCGTGATGAGCTACCTGGCCAGGACGGCCGAGTTGCGCCGGTGCGAGAAGTGCGGTTCGAGCACTTTCGCGCCGTCGGGCTGAGCGCAAGCCCTCCGCACGGAGGGCGGGCGAGTCCGAGGCGGAATGGCCCCATGATCCGGGCGCTTGCGCTGCGCCGGGAGCGGGCATGTCCTAACATGGCTTTGCACAGTGGGTTAGGACAAATTGGGTTCGTTTTTTCAAATCGTCTTTTGCGCGTCTGCCCGTCATTCCACCGAAACATGTCCCCGACTCCGATCGAGAAGCGGGAATCCAAAAACATCCTTCGGCGAGCGGAACGCGCTTCGCGCGCCTGCATTCCCGCCTGCGCGGGAATGACATGCGGGGAAAATTACTCCCTGGTCGCATAATACACTTGAGCAGAATCCGTTGCGACAAATTGGGTTCGTTTTTTCAAAACGCCTTTTGAACATTTTCTTCCTCCCGACCACCATGTTATGACTTCCGTGCATAGGCGTCTGCGCTTGTCGCAACAAAACGATGGGTCTCGTATGCTCTTACCGATCAGTCTGAGCACA